>Ga0315282_10000421_pt1 | contig 83897 bp, 88 predicted proteins | sample YL17G07_20_MG_FD_203693 | JGI IMG/M metagenome (GOLD analysis project Ga0315282, IMG submission 203693) | Sediment microbial communities from Yellowstone Lake, YNP, Wyoming, USA - YL17G07_20 | ecosystem: Environmental > Aquatic > Freshwater > Lake > Sediment | place: USA: Wyoming | collected...
CTACCACATAATTATAGTTATCTGATGTCTTGCAATAACCATAATTCCGACCAATTATTGGATCATTGGGAATGTCAGAGAGGCCAATACCGGCACTAATTAAAGCAGTCTTTAGGGCATCCCAAGAAGCAGCGTCAGGGTAGCTTTGATTTTTAGTATAGTAAAGTTCCAAACCATTTTGAACTTCCCGCAAATCAGCGATTCGGCGGGAATCTCGACCCCGGGTTCTAAAACTTCCTAAACCAACCAAAACTACTGAAGCCAAAAGTCCGATAATGGCGACCACAATAAGAATTTCGATAAGAGTAAAACCTTGTTTCTTCATGCTAATAAATTTGTGTATCTTTGTATTCGACCTTGAATATTATCTGCGTTCATCCGTGTTTATATCCGCCTTCGGCGGACGAAGTCCGCGTTAATCCGTGTCTATTTAGAATGCTTGAGCTAAATTATATATCGGAATCAAAATTGAAGCAAATAGCAAGCCAACAAAAATACCGATCACCGCTATTAAAATGGGCTGAATCAATTCCACTAAATTAGCCAGTAGATCATTAACTTCTCGGGTATAGAAAGCAGAAATTCTTGAAAGAATCTCGTCCAGCCGGCCGGTTCCTTCACCGATAGCCACCATCTGCCCCACCAAGGCCGGAAAATAATATTCATTTTGAGATAGAAGACTGGACAATAACTCTCCAGCCCGGACCCCCTCAGCCACCTCATGCAAAATGTCGCGATAAACAATATTGCCGATAGCATGACCGGAAATTTCAATGGCCTGAGTTATCGGAATGCCGCCCCTTATCAAGACGCTTGTTGATTCGGCAAACCGAGCCACGTAAATTTTTTTAAATAAATTTCCAAAAACCGGTACCTTAATTATCAATTCATTGAACACCAGCCTGCCTTCACTGCTTTGAAAGTAATCTATTAACAAAAAAATCAAAAGAATTAATATCAGAAGAACTGCCCACCACCATTGAATCACAAGATTGCCGCCAGCCAGAAAAATTTGGGTAATCAGCGGCAAACTGACGCCGGTTTCTTTAAAAACCGGCTCAATTTGGGGAAAAACCGTAGTCAGCATTATGCCGGCAACTACTAAAAATAAAACCACTACGATAATCGGATAAATTAAGGCGTTGCGGACTCGCGAATGCCACATCGACTCTTTATCAAGATAATCAGCCAAAAAACTCATCGCTTCTTCCAGTCGGCCGGTAATCTCGGCGCTGCGAATCATATTAATATAAAACTCGGAAAAAATTCTTCCTCGACGCTCCATGGCTTGGGATAAGGAAAGTCCGGCATCAACATCAGAAGAAATTTCAAATATTGTTTCTTTTAAAATAGGGTTTTTTGTCTGCTGATAAAGGCCCCGAAGACTGTTTCCCAATGGCATTTTTGATTCCATTAAAGTCGCAAATTGACGGGTAAAAATCATCAAATCAGTAATCTTTACCCGATTTAAAAAACCCAAAATCCTATTGTACCAGCGGCGTTTTTCGGCTTCTTCCAAGCTTAAAATAAAAAGATTGTGGCCGGTTAAAATATTAGCCGCTGCTTCCCGATTAACGGACTCAACAAAACCGGTTTGCAACTCTCCTTCTTGAGTTCTGGCGTTGTATTTGAACTTCATAGCGCTTCGCTAATCAGATACTAATATACGAATTGATACTAATGATACGAATGAATACGAATTCGTATTATTCGTATCATTCGCACGCATTCGTATATTGGTATCGCGTTTATGACCTCTCCAGTAATATTCTTAACTCACTCGGATTTAACGAATACAGTTCTGCATTTTCCAATGAAATTTCCTTCTTTTTCACCAATTCCGCCAAAGACCGATTAAGAGTCAACATTCCTTCCTGGACCGAGGTTTCAATAACCAAATCAATTTGATAAGCCTTTTTTTCCCTAGTGAGATTGCGGATAGCCGGATTAGTAATCATTATCTCGCAAGCCGGTACCCGACCGCCCTCAATTCGCGGAATTAAACGTTCCGAGACAATCCCCACTAAGGTGGCGGCTAACTGCGAAGAAATTTGGCCTTGCTGCTCAGCCGGAAAACTGTCAATAATTCTATCAACGGTCTGGGAAGCAGAGTTAGTATGAAGCGTGGAAAAAACCAAATGGCCAGTTTCAGCCGCGGTCATTGCCGTAGCAATTGATTCGGTATCGCGCATTTCTCCAATCATAATGACATCCGGGTCCTGGCGCAAAAGCGAGCGCAAACCTTTATGGAAATCCAAGGTATCGGTCTTCACCTCTCTCTGGGAGACGATACATTTATCTTGAGTAAAGATATACTCAACCGGGTCTTCAATAGTAATAATATGGTCTGTCCGGGTATGATTGATTTCATCTAAAAGCGCTGCTAAGGTAGTTGATTTTCCATGGCCGGCCGGGCCAACCACTAAAACAAAACCCTGAGAAAGCCGGGTAAAGTCATGAAGAATGGGCGGCAAATTCAATTCTTCCACAGTTCTAATCTGAGCCGGAATAAGCCGCAGAGCCGCGGCGGTATAGCCCCGTTGATAAAAAATATTGACCCGAAATCTGGCTTTATCTTCAAAACTATAAGAGAGGTCAATTTCTTTTTCTTTTAAAAATTTCTCTTTTTGTTCCGGGGTGAGAAGATTAAATATTAAATTTTCCGCCATTTCCGGAATTAAAATCGGCTCTTTTTGAAGGGGAATTAAAACACCGTCTATTCTTAAAGTCGGGTGCCGACCAACGGCCAAATGCAAATCCGAGGCATTCTGCCGAGCCGTGGTTAATAATAAATCGTTAAGTTTTTGTTTATAGTCCATAGCAAAATATTATTTTGCTAATTAAGAATTCAGGATTCAGAATTAACACTTTTTATCTTATTAATTATAACCTTGAGTAAAAATATTAACAAGTCCATTTCTTAATTCTTCATTCTTCATTCTTAATTCTTAATTAAATCTAAAATTCTTAAATAGAATTTTAGATTTCCATTGTTTCCCTTAATACCGTTTCAATTGATATTAAACCCTCAAGAGCTTTTAGGATGCCATCCTGACGCAAACTAATCATTCCCTGGTGTCTCGCCTCTTCAAGAATTCTATGTTCAGTCGGGCTGGTATTAATAATTTCTTCAAGTTCCGGAGTCTTCTTCAAAATTTCAAATAAAGCGATCCGGCCGCTGACTCCTTTATTTTTACAAGCCGGACAACCCGGAGAGTGGTAAACTTTGAAATTTCCAATTTCCAATTTCCAATTTCCAATCATTTTTTCGGGCAATTTTTCAATTTCTTTTTTGATAATTTCCTGGATTTTTTCCGGCGCTTTCTCGGGTTTTTTGCATTCTTGACAAAGTCGCGGTACCAACCGCTGGGCTAACATTAAGTTTAAAGAAGATGGCAGTAAAAATGGTTCCACTCCCATATTAATCAAGCGAGGAATCACGCCCAAGGCATTATTGGTATGGAGAGTGGAAAGAACAATATGGCCGGTTAAGGCGGCATGAATCGCCAAGCCGGCGGTTTCATTGTCGCGAATTTCTCCGACCATAATGATATCCGGGTCCTGGCGAAGAATCTGACGCAGACCAGAAGCGAAATCATAGCCGATTTCCGGACGAACCTGGGACTGATTCAGTCCATCAATAAAATATTCTACCGGGTCCTCCAGGCTGACAATATTCACCCCTTCTTTATTGAGAATCTGCATTATGGCATAGAGCGTGGTTGTTTTTCCAGAACCGGTTGGCCCGGTAATAAGAATCATTCCGTATGGTTTTTCAATGCCTTCCCTGATTACTTCATAATTGCGGCCGACCAGTCCCAATTCTTCCAGTCCTTTGAGCCCGACTGTTGGATCTAAAACCCTAATCGCCACTTTTTCGCCGACTGGCGTGGGAAAAGTAGCCACCCGGTAGTCAATGTCCCGACCAAAAAGAATGGTCCTGAAACGGCCGTCCTGAGGAATTCTGGTTTCGTCAATTTTTAAATTTGAAAGAACTTTAACCCGGGAAATTATCGGCTGATGCAATTCAATCGGCAAAGAAGAAACTTCCTGAAGCAGGCCGTCAAGCCGAAATCTAATCCGCAGTCGGTCTCTTTGAGGTTCAATATGGATATCGGAAGCTTTCTGCCAGACAGCCTCTTTTAAAGTTGAAGCCACAATTTTAATAATCGGAGCTTCTTCTGAAACTGCTACTCCCTCTTCTAACTGGATAATTTTCTGATAAGCGGCCAGTCCCTTTCCCGGCTGAAGGCTGAGAGATTTAATGGCCGCTTCAACCTCGCTTTTATAAGGAGAATAACGCCTGAGCACGGTTTCCCAATCAGACTTGGTAATTAAATAAACTCCCAGATTAACCCGCGATTGCTTGGCAATAAACTTTATCGCTTCCTGGGCTTTGGAATCGTCGGGATAAAGCATTCCCACCACCAACATATCAGCAGCTTTACTGATGGGGATTATTTTATAGTTGCGAACGGTTTCTTCTGGAACAAGTTTTAACAGTTCGTCTTTAATTTCTTCAACTTTTATTTTCTTGTAGGGAACGTTTAAAAGCCGACTTTTAATTTTAGCCACTGTTTCCTCGTCCGCCAACCGCTGCTCATAAATCAGTTCTTCGGCGTTTTTTCCAACCAAAGAAGATTCCTTGAGGATTTTTTTGGCTAATTCTTCGGTTAAAAGACCTTCTTTTGTTAATTCCTGAAGCAAGGTTTTATTTTCCATTATTTTATTTTACAAACGGATCGGGATTTCCCACCGGCCCGATTTCAATCGGATTAACGTATCGTTTAAGAATTTGAAACTTGGGATTATTAACAATTGCCTCTGGCTGCAATCTTATATTGGAAAGTTCCTGAAGCGATTGTAAGCGGGCTGGCACTACTCGTTCAATCAAAGGGGTCGGTGCAAAAAATAAATAATAAGTGGCGATGATAATTGTCGCGATGATTAAAATAATTACTCCCAAGGCGAACCAGTTAATTTTTCTCTTTTCTTCCTCAATTACTATAGCCATCTTTTTTGGTTTCCGCGTTTATCCACTTGTCATCAGCGTTTATCCGCTTCTATAGTTTTGTAGAAGCAGATTGACGCGGATATCAACGCGGATTGACGCTGAAATTTATAGTTTGGTAATTTAATCGCTTTGATAATACGTATCCACGGTCATTGTATAGTCAAAATTATTTCCGCCTAATTTCGCTTGACTGGCTGGTTCTATTTTTAAATTCATTAAATCCATCAGAGTTATATTAGTTTCCAAGGCCTGGAGAAAAGATTTAAAATTTTCGTAGTTGCCGAGCAACCGAAAATTAAATCTCAAAGTGCCAAGTCCTTTAATAAGATTCGACTGATTTGACGGTTTAATTGATAACTGTTGAACGCCTAATAACTCTATTGTTAACTTATTATTTGCAGACAAGCCGGCAATCTGGTTAACCCTGGAAGCCACATCTTGTTCCAACGGTAGAATTAACGAGGTCGTCTCTGTAATCTTGGTAATATCCTGATACTCACTTAAAATTTTTTGAACCTGTTGAATATAAGTTTCGTTTTTGGCGATAAAATCGAGTCGGGAAGCCTTTTCAGCTCTTAAGTCTTTTACCTGAGAATAAGTCGGCCTGATTAAAGAGGCATAAACAAAAAGCGAACCGATAAGCATCAAAATCGATATTAAAATGCTAAAAATTCTTTTAGTTGAAGCCTTCATATTCGCTATTCGCTGATTTGTTTTAATAACTCCGGTTTAAATATCAACCGGATTGAAAACCGAATGTTTCCGGCCTCTAAAGCGCGGGAGTCCTCCAGAAAAACCTTCTCTATCTCCGGAATTCTTTGAAATAATTCCAACTGTTGAGCTAAAACAATGTAATTAGGACTGACTCCTTCAAGTTTTATACTTTTTTCCATTAACGACAAATTTAAAGCAACATAGTAAATCTGGCTATGAGTATTTTTCTCTAAAAAATCAAAAAAATTTGATGGGGTTATGTGAGAATTTAACAAATTTTGAATATTAATCAATTGAGAATAAAGAGTCACCAATTTTTTTTGCTGTTCTTCGTCAACGGCTTGATTTAAATTGGTAATTTTGGCATCCAAACTTTTTATTCGTGAATTCAGATAGGGTTTATATCCCAGATTTATCCCTAAGTAGCCGGTAACCATCACTCCAAAAACAATAGTGGTAAAAACCAAAAGCCGCCAAGGCCAGCCGACCGGCAGTTTTTCGCCTCTTTTTAATTCTTCTTCTAAAGCAGTTTTTGTGTATTGAGGCATTTTATACGAATTCTCTTATCCCCAAGCCAATAGCGACGCTAAAGCTCGGACCCAACTCTTTAATAAACGGTTCAATTTTGGCCGGATATTCTACCTTTAAGAAGGGATTGCCGATAACTGTTGGTAAATTTATTTGTCCTTCAAAATACTGAGCAATTCCCAACAGATTAGCGCCGCCACCGGCTAAAATTACTCGTTCAATTTTAGACCTTTGATTTTTTTCGTAATTATCCTTAGCCCGCTTTACTTCACTAATTATAGCATCTAAAAAAGGAATAGTTAATGTGGATAACTCATACTCGCCTCCGGCACCCAAAAGACCTCTTTGTTTCTTTAATTCCTCGGCTCTTCTAATGTTAATATTTAAGCCGCTGGAGATGGCCTGAGTCAAAGAACCGCCAGCAAAATCGGTTTGATAGTTATATTTAAGAAATCCTCCTTCAGCCACAGCGATGTTAGTGGAACGAGCGCCGATATCAACAATTAAAGTGGGAGTGGGGTCATTAGCAATCAGCGCCCTGATTAAACCCAAACTTTCTATTTCTAAAGCTTTTAATTTTAGGCCGGCTAATTTAAAAACATTTTGATATCTTCTAATTTGTTCGTTGGGTACGGAGATAACAAGGATTTCTTGTTTAGTGAAACCTTTTTCGTCTTCTTTTTTTCCTACTTTAAGCCATTCAATTGCCACTTCCGAAGTCGGCAAAGGAATATGCTGGCGAATTTGAAAGGGGACGGCTTTGGCCGCGTCAATTTCAGACATCTCCGGTATTTCAAGAATGGTAATGAAAGCTGAAAAGGCCGGAATTGAAGCGATGGTTTCAGAAGATTTGATTTTTATTTTTTTCAAAAGCAGTTTTAAGAGTTCGGCGGTCTGCCGTTCGGCGAGCTTTAAGGAACTGGTTTGAATGGCGTCATTGAGACGTTCCAGATGACCGTAACTTTCTAAAATTCCATAGTTCTGAAGTTTCGGCTGAATCCGGCCTCTTGAAATTTCCACCATTTTAATTGAGGTGGTTCCGATATCAACGCCAAGATAAGAATTGCTGCCGATGAAAGATTTTATAAAATTAAACATAATTGGAAATTAGAAATTAGGAATTTATTGTATAATTATAATATGTTTCCTTTTTTTATCAAAGCGAAAAACTTAATTTTAGATATTTTATTCCCTCCCATCTGTCTCAATTGTCAGAAGCATCTTGGGGATAAAAACAAATTTGTCTGCGACAATTGCCTGGCGACTATTAAACTTAATAATACCTTATTTTGTCCGGTTTGCCGAGCCCGATTAGCCGAAAATAAAAGAATTTGTCACTATGACTCTTCTTATCTTTTGGCCGCGGCTGGCAATTACGACGACCCAGTCTTGCAAAATTTAATTCATTACTTTAAATATAAAGGGTTCAAAAATTTGGCTCCAGTTTTGGTAGAAATTTTAATCAAATATCTCAAGAGTTTGTCATTGTCAATAGTCAATAGTCAAAGGTCAATTGTTGTTGTCATTCCCCTGCCCTTATATAAAAAACGCGAGCGCGAACGAGGTTTTAATCAAGCAAAACTTTTGGCAGAAAGCGTGGTGAAGCAGTTTAATCTGGAACTAATAGAACCATTAAAACGCATCAAAAATACCAAGCCTCAGTCTCAAATAAAAGATCCTGAGCGTCGTCAAAGCAATGTATTTAATTGCTTTACAATAAAAAACCCTGAAGCAGTAAAAGGAAAAAATATCATTTTGGTTGATGATGTTTTCACTTCCGGCGCGACAATGAACGAAGCGGTTAAAGTTTTAAAACAGAATGGCGCTAAACAAATCATTGCCCTTGTTTTAGCCAAGGCATAATTTTTAACCGCAATCAAAAAAACGTTTTAAACCCCATCAAAAAACGTCTTACCAGCACCTCCATCCGGCACCTCTATTTTAATATCCTTTAATATCCTCGGTATAGTCCACTATACCGCTACAGAATTATTTAGTGTGCCACCCACTGGCCTACCTAAAAAGATATTTCTTGGCTTGCCTTAAGAGACATCACCTAAACAATTAAAATAATTACTTATGGCCTGTTTGTACTGGTATAAGCGCCTATACCATTGCCGCCTTCATCAAAATTATTCCAGCGGTAAAGGTCTCCATCAGCATACTGGTATAGTCGACTATACCACTTAATATTTAACATCCAAGAAACGCCAACGATTTTTTCCTGAGATGGTAGGAAAACGAGATTTTCTCTTTTTCAAATCTTTTTCGGTAATTGGCTTAAGTATTTTTTTCTTGATAGGCGGCCTTTTCAATCCTTTCTTAATGAAACTAATGGTATTTCGAGAAGTGCCTAAAAGTTCTCCAATTTCTCTATAGGTTTTTCCTTCTTTAAGAAAGGTATCTAATAATAGCCGTTTTTTAACCATCAACTGCTCCTTAGATGTTAAAAAACAATTTAAAAATTCAACCAGATCATTTTTCTTGTTAATAGTCTTTATTCTTTTAAGAAGAGCATCCAAAGCAAAATTGTTTAATTCTTTATTAATCTCCTGCATATTAAAATTATACCATATTATTTATTAAATGGTATAGTCAACTATACCGGTATAGTAGACTATACCACTCACTGGGCGAGTATCTTTGGGAATTTCGTAAGAGCCAAGTGACCTCAAAAATTTTTGGTATAGTAGCCTATACCAGACGAGATTTATCTTTCTAATCTTTGCCAAAATCTGTGGTATAGTTGACTATACCGTTAGGTGACGGGTGTTAAACGGAAACCAAATAACCTTAAAGAATTTATCAAGGGAATAAAATCAGTGATGAAATTATAAGCGGCCGCCGAGACCGGGGTTAAAATATTTCCAAAAACAAGAAATAAACCGATGGCATTGATAATCCCCCAAATCCAAAAATCCTGGCGGCTAATTTTAAGAGTAAATTTTGAGATTTTGATAATTTCCGGTATTTTTGAAAAATCATCTTTCATTAAAGCGATGTCTGCCGCTTCAATGGCCGTATCTGAACCAATGGCCCCCATGGCAATGCCGATGTCAGCCAAAGTTAAAACCGCCGCGTCATTCACCCCGTCGCCGACCATCGCCAATTTATAATCATTGCTTAAATATTTTTTCAGGTATTTTAACTTGTCTTCCGGTAGAAGATTGGCGTGCCACTCTTCAATATCCGCCTGCTCAGCAATTCTTTTGGCAATTTTTTCGTTATCGCCGGTCAGCATAATTATTCTCTCAACGCCTGTTTTTCTAAGCTTGGCAATCGTTTCTTTAATTTTTGGTCTTAAGGCGTCGGCTAAACCAATAAAACCGACCAGTTTATTATCGCAGCCAATAAGAGTAATGTTTAAACCTTTTTCTTTTTCTCTGTTGATAATTTTTTGCTGCTCATCGCTGATTTCAATTCCCAATTCCTGAAAAAAAGATTGTTTGCCGGTAATAATTTTTTTATTTTCATAAAAAGCCCTGGTGCCTTTGCCGGCAATTTCTTCAAATTTAGCCGGCTCGCTTAAGGTTATTCCCATTTCTTTAGCCCTACTCACAATCGCTTTCGCAGCCGGATGATTAGAGAATAAAGAAGCGGTTCCGGCTAATTTTAAAACTTCATCTTTCTTTAGGTTATTAAAAGCAAAAACTTCCTCCGCTTTTAATTTGCCGCGAGTTAAAGTGCCGGTTTTATCAACCATCATCACTTTTACCTTGGCTAGTCCCTCAAGAAAATTACTACCTTTTACAATTACACCTTGTTTGGCTGCCTGACCAATAGACGCTAAAAAAGCCAAAGGAATAGCCACTGCAATATCATCAGCGCAAGTAACCAAGAGCACGGCTAAAACCAAACTTAAATTTCCTGAAATTGAATATAAAATCATTGAGCTGGCCAAGGTGATAAAAATATACCAGCCGGTAAATTTTTCAGAGACAGTCTGAATTTCCGCCTTATTGACCTGGGACTCTTCAATTAGATTGACAATCTTTTCAAAAATCGTCTCTTGGCCGATTTTTTCAGTTTTGATAATCAGATTTCCGGAAACGACGATGGTTGAACTTAAAACAGGACTGCCTTTTGTTTTGGCTACGGGAATTGACTCACCAGTCAAAGAGGATTGGTCAACACTGGCTTCTCCTTTTTCCACGACACCGTCAACCGGTATTCTTTCGCCCAAATCCACCACCACCAAGTCTCCTTTTTTAAGGCTAGTGAGAGGCACTTCTATCAGTTTGCCGTCTTTTTCAATTTTTGCCTTGTGGGGCTTCATTTTTAATAAACCCTGGATAGTGCGGCGAGACCGGGACTTGGTATAATTGGCCAAAATTCTTGCCGAAGTAATCATCAAATTTATGAAAATCGCCGAGGTCCATTGTCTGGCTAACAAAGAGAAAGTTAAGGCAACAGCCGCCAAAAGATCAATGGAAAATTTTTTATTTTTTAAAGACCAAAGGGCTTTTAATACAACCGGCAAAGTTGCCAAAAAAGAAACAACTATCAAAAGCAACTTATCCAATTCTGAATGAACTAGATTAAAATAATGGAGTAATAAAACAAAAACTAAAGTAATCAACAAAACGTTGTCAAAATTTAGAAGATTATTTTTCTTCATTTTCCAGCCGCTTTAATAGCCGCTCCAATATTTTTGAAAGCAATTTTTCCTGTTCTTCAAGTTTGGACATTATGGCCTCTATTTCTCTCTCCGCTTTAAGATTAATTTCAAAATCATTTTCCGCTCTCAGCTCGGCGTGACGGCCCTGTAAATTCTGACCAATCATAATCAGCGGCAGGAAAAAAAGTTGAAGCATATTAGAAATAAAAAGCCATAAGGCAAAAGCCGGAACAGTATCAAAACGAAGCTCAACTGGACCAAAAACATTCCAAAGAAGCCAGCCAATTGTCCAAATTAAAACAATAAAAAAGAAGCCCATGGTGCCGATATGGTTGGTAATCCAAACCGCGAATCTTTCCAGCCGGGTAAAACTCTCCCGGTGCCTAACATTTATATTTTCGACCGGTTTTCTGAGTTTTTTTAATTCTGATAAAGTCGGCATATTATTTACTTATAATTATAGTATTCTTTTCCTAATTCTTCCAGCCGCTTATCCACAATCGCCTCGCGGATTTCCCTAAAGAAATTTTTGAAGAAATAAATATTGTGGATAGTGGCTAGTCGCTTCGCTTTAGTAGAAGCGGATAAACGCGGATAGCTACGCGGATAAACGCGGATGTTTTCTGCGTCTATCTGCTTGCCTGCCCCATAGCGAGCTTGCTCTGCTTCGGGGTTATCAGCGTTAATCTGCGTCTTAAATAAATAATGAAGCTCTTGTTTAGTAATTCCTTGGCGACAGACCCAGCAACCGCAGTTTTTTTCAATTAATTTTCTATCATGGCTGAAAATTCCTTTTTCAATTGCCAGTTTGCCGGCTTTAGTATATAAAACGCCGTGCCGGGCTTCGCGAGTCGGCACCACACAGTCAAACAAATCAATCCCCTGTTTGACCGCAATGAAAATATCTTTGATTTTTCCGATTCCCAAAAGATGGCGCGGTTTTTCTTCTGGTAAGCCGCTCAACGTCCATCCTAAAACCTCTTTCATTTGTTTTTCGCCAAAAGAACCGCCGATGCCGAAACCGTCAAAAGCTAAAGAGCCGATAAATTTTGATGATTTTTTTCTTAAATCTTCAAAAATTCCACCCTGAACAATACCGAACAACGATTGACTATGACTATGAAAAAAATTGAGACAGCGAACTGCCCATCTATTGGTTCGCTCCATTGCCTTTTTTGTGTAGGCGTATGAGTGAAGCGGCGAAGTGCATTCGTCAAAAGCGAAAATAATATCCGCAGCCAAATCCTGCTGAATTTTAATTGACTTCTCCGGGGTCAGTTCAAATTTTTTGCCATTAAAAGAGAAAATAACACTATCTTCTGAAATGCAAACTTGATTAGGCTCCAGCCGTGCTTCGTACGGCAGCTCTCGGAGCCTCGATTTGCTTGGTCTCCGCGAAGCGGAGAAATCGAGGCGAGAGCGCAGGCGGTCGCTTGTCGCTGGAACAAGCGAACCGCCGGTGCCGATAGAAGTGCGGCTGGAGCCCATAACCTTTCCAATCCCATAAACCCTTCCCCAACCCAAACTAAAAATCTGAAATCCGCCGGAATCAGTCATAATCGGTTTTTTAAAGCCAGACCATTGATGCAGCCCGCCAGCTTTTTCTATTTCCCTTACTTTATTATTAACAAAAAGGTGAAAGGCATTGGCAATGAGTAAATCCGGATTAGCGCGAAAATGCTCGGTTTTGTTTAAAAGTTTTATCCGGCCGTGAGTGGCGACAATGGCGAGATTCGGAGTTTCTATTTCTCCATGCGGTGTACTTAAAAAGCCCGAACGGGCTTTTTTATGAGTATTTTTAATTTTAAATTCAAACATAAAAAATTAAAGAGGGCTCTATTTTGCATGACTTAGTAGTCCTCTTTTAATCAAATTTTCTCTCGTTCCATAAAAATTCCTTGACCAAAGTGCCGTCGGAATTGTAAATGAGTCTACCTTCTATCTTTTTCCCTGACAAAATTAAAGGCATCCACCGGCAATCACCCGCCCACATCTCATCGAAAGGAAGTTTATCTATGGCATACCACTGCGGTCTCATTTCTTCCGACTCTTTTGCTTCACTCTCCCATTCTTTTACCAAAAAGATATGGTCTTCAAAAACAGGTTCGCTCTCAAAATAAAACTGGATTATAGCGACCTGCTGCAACGCCGCTTCCTCAACTTGAATACCAGCTTCTTCAAAAATTTCTCTTGTAGCCGTGGACTTAATTTGTTCCCCTTCTTTAACTTTTCCTCCAAAACCATTCCATTTGCCAGCGCCAAAGCCCCGCTTCTTCATTCCTAAAAGAACTTCATTTTTCTTTAAACAAAAACAAATTGTAGCGACTTTCATATCTCCTCCTTTCTAACACTCTAAATATTTTAATGTTCAGAATAATCTTTTAAATTAGTTTTGTAAACATAGCATTTTTCTACTCTAATTAACAAAAACTTCAGTTGCGGTAGGGGTGAGATTCGAACTCACGATACCATTTCTGGTATAGCAGTTTTCAGGACTGCCGGTTTCAACCACTCACCCACCCTACCTTTCTCCTATTTCTTTCTCTCTATTACAAAATCAGCTATTTCATTTAAGATATCATTCCATTTGTTTTGCGGTAAAATCTTCAAATTTTCTTTGGCTTTTCTAATATACTTTTCCCCTAATTGATAAGCCCTCTCATAGCTATTTGTCTTTTTAATAAGTCGAAGTACCGCTTTTATATCATCAATTTTTACCCTCTCCTTTCTCAGTTTCTTTAAAATTAAATTTTTATCTCTTAAAGATAATTCTTTGAATGCGAGAAGGATTACTATGTTTCCCAGCTTTCTTTCCTTAATATCTCCTCCGATTTTCTTTCCGAACTCTTTTCCGCCAAAAATATCTAAAATGTCATCTTTTATTTGAAAAGCAATGCCTAAATTAAATCCGTAATTTTTTAATGCTTTAATTTCTTTCTCTTTGGCTTTGGCGCAAATTCCTCCCACCTCGCAACAAGATTGGAAAAGAGCGGCTGTCTTCCTGCTTACCATTTTAAGATAATCTTTTTCTGTAATTCTCAAATACCTGTTTTTTATGATATAAGGCTCTTCTTTTCTTCCATACTGTTCAAATAAAATATCTAAAATTTCTCCCTCAACAATCATCTTCATTGCTTTTATGAAAGTTTCGGAAATTTTCAGCGGTTCTTTTGATTTAATGGCAGCTTGACTGAAAGAAACGGAATAAACAAGAGATAAACACTCGGCTATTGATTTCCCAAAATGAGCCCAGGTAGTAGGCCTGTTTCTTCTTAAAAGGCTGTGGTCAATAATGTCGTCAATAATTAAAGTGTTGTTGTGTAAAATTTCCAAGCCAGCGGCCGGATAAAGAATATCTTTTATTTTGCCTCCAAGCAAGAGACAACTGGCGATTGCCAAGGCGGGTCTTAATCTTTTTCCGCCAACCGCTATTTGATAATAAACAATATTTTTTGTTTCTTTATCAAGGTATGCACCCAAAAGTTCTCTAAGGCTGGGCTTAATATTTTCTGCCACTGTTTCTAAAAAGGAAGCTACAGAGTTCATGTGATTAGTGGACCTAGGCAGAATTGAACTGCCATCTCCGCTATGCAAAAGCGGTGTTCTGCCACTAAACTATAGGCCCTATTTTCCCACTCTTCTTTCAGTTTGGCCGTATTGCTCCACTGCTTTTTTAAATTCTTCCACAGAAAAATCAGGGAAAAGGGTCTTGGTAAAATAAAATTGAGCATCAGCTATATCCCACATCATCAATCCCGCTGATAAATGAGACCAGTTGTCTCGTTCGCTAGCGGTCCGAATTACTAAATCAACTGGCGGCAAATCCTTAGTCCAAAGATTATTTTTGATTAATTCTTCATCAATTTTCAAATTTGCGCTTTGCGATTTGCGCTTTGCGATTTGCTTAATCGCCTCAGTCATCTCATCAATTCCGCTGTAAGCCATTAAAAAAGTTAGGTGATAATTTTTGTGATTTTTTGTTTTTTCAATCGCCTCTTTTACCGCTTTTTTGGTTTTTTCCGGAAATAATTTCTCCCAGCGGCCGAAAACGTTAATTTTCACGCCATTCTGATAAATTTCTTTATCTTTAACCAATTTTTTGAAATGCCGCTCAAAAAGCTTGAATAAAAAATTAACTTCCGCAGATGACCTTTTGGTAACATTATCAAGCGAACTTCCCCAAAAAGTAAAATAAGGAATCTTCAATTCTAAAACAGCCTTCAAAATTTTCTCCAGTGTCTTGGCTCCTTGGCGATGACCAAAAAAAGGAGGCAGTCCTCTTTTTCTTGCCCAGCGCCGATTGCCGTCAGGAATTAAAACAATGTGATTTGGTAAATTCATATTTTTGTGTGGACCCCCACACCTAATGAGGATAATTTTTATGGAATTCTTTGTTTAAATAAGTTATATGATTGAAAATGATTTTTTCAAAAAGACATTATTTTTACCAAAAAATAATTTAGCTCCGCAATCCTCATTAGGTGTGGGGGTGGACCTAGGGAGAATTGAACTCCCGACTAATCGATGCCATCGACTTATTTTACCACTAAACTATAGGCCCAAAATTATTTCTATTCTTTCCAAAATATGCTTTTTATATTAGAATAAACAAAATAGAATTTCAAGCCCCGCACCTTTAAAAGATTTCATTTTTCAAAACTCCTGTAATAGAATTTTATCTATCTTCTACAGAAATTGACGTGGGAATGATTGCTATCTCGGTAAGAAAAATGGCTAGGCGTTGCTATCTTTCAAGGGTGTCGGGGCAAGCAGTCCCCATAGTTCAATGGATACCTGCCCGCCATGGCCTGAGCCCCCATAGCTCAACGGATAGAGCAGTCCTGTCCTAAAGGAAAGATGTGGGTTCAATTCCTGCTGGGGGTACGGGCGATGGCAGGCGGGGAACGAGGATCTCCTAAGTCCTAAATCCAGGTTCGACTCCCGGTGGGGACACATGGAGGAGTACCGAAGTGGTCATAACGGGACGGTCTCGAAAACCGCTGTCCCCGCAAGGGGCACGTGAGTTCGAATCTCACCTCCTCCGCCAAGCATAACAAATCCTCACGATCGTGAGGATTTGTTATATTTTCGGGCAAGATTTAAATAAAATAATTAGTATATATATTCATCCACCAGCAATCCCTGTTTATCAAAAAGCAAAACTCGGTCGTGCTGGGAATCTAAAATATGCTGTCTTATCCAAACTCGCCACTCATTAGAAAGAAAGTCGCCATCCCAACGATGCTTCTGAAAACAACCGTTTTGATTAATGGTATCTAAAAACGCGCGGCATTCAACTTCTTCTCTGCTACTGCCGCCTACCGAAGCATAAAAAGAGTCGGAATCTTCATCCGGAACCATACATCCCCACAAAGAACGAATATAAGATTGACATTCGCCGGAAAGATAAGAAATGTCTGAATGGGAAGGCGCTGGACAATTCTGCGGCAACGGAGGGGAAAAAACGTAATCGTTCTGTAAATAGCCCATGCATTTATTTAGCCTGAAATTTTTGTTGATAGGATTGACGCTAAGGTAGATATTTACATAATTATTTGCCGATAAAACAATATCTTGTGGGGGAGTAAGACCAGAAGGCTCATAAACATTAATTGCCTGAGGAATAATAATTTCTCCATGGTTTGTCTTTATTCGCCAACCGGTAATATTAACTTTTTCATCATTTGATAAACCGGAATAAACCTTGAACCCCGATGGATTATAAGAAGAATTATACTGCGCAGAAATCTTTATTTTTCCAAAATAAGGAGAGAGTTGGCTGCGGGTAAAGCCGGAAGGAATCAGATAATCGGGAATTGTCGGGATTATTATTGGGGTTTCAGGAGAAATTACCGACGGCGGAGATACTGAAGCTGGCGCTGAAGGCGCGACATATTTGGGAGCCGGCGATAAAATTTTTTCCTGGGGAACTCCCTGAAAAATTTCCGGCTGATTGCTCAATAAGTAAATACCAATGCCGGCAACAATTATTAAAAAGAAAATTACTTTAATAAAATTAGCCATCCATTATATTACTATGTTTACTAGCCTCTTTGGGACAAAAATTATTTTTTTCACTTTTTTGCCTTTGAGCCAATTTTTAATTTTTTCCCGGGATAAAGCGAGTTTTTCAACCTCTTTTTGAGAAATATCCATTGCCACCGAAATTTTATCCCGCACCTTGCCGTTAATTTGAATCACTAATTCGAATTTTTCTTCCTGAATCAATTTAGGGTCGTATTTAGACCATGATTCCTGATGAATGCTTTGAAATTTAGAAGCGGATTGACGCGGATCTTTATTTTTTAGAAGCGGATTGACGCGGATCTTTTTTAGTTGCTGCCATAATTCCTCTGCCAGATGCGGGGCAAAAGGAGCCAAGAGTTTTAAAAACGATGACCATTGACTATTGACTATTGACCCAGGTTGTTTTTCCATCTCATTAAATAAAACCATCAAAGCAGAAATAGCCGTATTGTAACGCAAATTCTCAATATCTTCGGTGACTTTTTTAATGGTCTGATGCAATAAGCGATTCAAATCTACAAATACATCCGAATCTACAAATTTATCCGAAATTTTTTTATTCGGATTTTTCGAATCGCGATTATAAAATTTCCAAACTCTTTCCAAAAATCTTTTGATTCCCAAAATCCCGGCGTCGCGAAAATTGCCGCCTTGTTCAAAAGGAGCCAAAAACATTAAATACATCCTAAAAACATCAGCACTAAACTTTTTAATATAGTCGTCGGGATTCAAAATATTTCCTTTGGATTTTGACATTTTGGCGCCTTCTTTTATCAAAAGGCCGTGAGCTCGGAATTTAGAAAATGGTTCTTCAAAGTGAAGCAACCCTAAATCATAAAAAACCATTGTCAAAAATCTTGAATATAAAAGATGAAGTACGGCATGTTCAGCGCCTCCAATATACATATCAACCGGACACCATCGCCGTGTAATCTCGCAATTCCACGGAATTTCTAATTTCCAATTTCCAATTTCCAATTTCGAACTCTTTGCGCGAACTGACGGATAGCGGAGAAAATACCAAGCCGAATCCAAAAAAGTATCTGAAACATCTGTTTCTCGCCGGGCTTTGCTGCCGCATTTGGGGCATTTAGTTTCATAAAAAGATTTTACCGAAGCCAAAGGTGAAACACCTTTTCCTTTGGGCCGAAAATCTTCAATAAAAGGGAGTTTAACTGGTAAATCTTTTTCCGGCACCGCGTACCAGCCGGGCATTTCTTTCCGCTTTCCCCTGCCTTTGGCGGCACACTCTTTACAATAAATCATCGGAATTGGAGGGCCCCAATATCTTTGGCGCGAAATCAGCCAGTCCCGCAAACGATATTGAATTTTTTTCTGACCGCCAACAAATTTGGTAATTAGCCAGCGAGCTTTTTCTGATGATATGCCATTGAACCTACCAGAATTTATCAAAACTCCTTCATCTTCGTAAGAAACAATTTTTGCGCTTCCCCACGGGGAAGCGCTTCCCCATGGGGAAGCGCGATGAGGTTGAATGACTTCTCTAATGGGAAGTTTATATTTCTTCGCAAATTCGTAATCCCTTTGATCGTGCGCCGGGACAGCCATAATCGCGCCGGTGCCATAGGAAGCCAAAACATAATCCGCCACGAATATCGGAATTTCTTTTTTATTCGCCGGATTAATCGCTTTTATTCCTATAAGTTCCACACCGGTTTTCTCTTTCCCTTCCGCTATCCTCTCCTCTTCTGATTTCGCCTTCGCTTTTTTGATATAATTCTGAACTTCTTTAAAATTTGAGATTTGTGATTTAAGATTTAAGATTAAATCATGCTCTGGCGCCAGAACCAGATAAGTGGCGCCAAATAAGGTATCAGCCCGTGTTGTAAACACGGGAATTTCCAATTTCCAATTTTCAATTTCCAATTTTGGTTGTTGAAATTTAATTTTAAATTTAATTATTGAGCCTTCCGAACGTCCTATCCAGTTTCTTTGAGCAATTTTGACTTTTTCCGACCAATCAATTTTTTTAAGATTTCTAAGCAGGCGTTCAGCATATTTGGTGATTCTAAAAAACCATTGCTCAAGTTCTTTTTTTATGACCTTACTGGAACACCGCTCGCATTTTCCGCTAATCACTTGTTCATCAGCCAAAACAGTTTTGCAGCTTGGGCACCAATTGACCGAGGATTTCTTGCGAAAAGCCAGGCCGTGCTTAAACATTTGAATGAAAATCCACTGAGTCCATCTGTAATATTCCGGGTCATAGGTTTCCAATCGTTCATTCCAGCTAAAACCATTACCAATGAGCTTTAATTGTTTATAAAAACGCTTCTCGGAAATTTTGGCTTGTTTTGCCGGATGAGTGCCGATTTTTAAAGCGTAGTTTTCCGAATGAATGCCAAAACCATCCAAGCCGATCGGCTCAAAAACATCATACCCTTGCATCCGTTTAAACCGGCCGTAAATATCGCTGCCGGTAAAAGCGTACATATTACCTACATGCAATCCCTCGGCCGAAGGATAAGGAAACATCATTAGATTATAAAAAGGCTTTTTGGCCCGCTTGAGGGGTAGTGAAGCATTAGCTCTACTACCCCCCTTCAGGTTTGGCTCGTAGATTTTCTCTTTCTGCCAAATTTTCTGCCACTTCTTTTCGATTTGGCAATGATTAAACATAAAAATGGGATTGCTTCGCTTCGCTCGCAATGACTAGGAAAAATAACGTCATTGCGAGGCCGCTGAAGCTGCCGAAGCAATCTTACAATGTTGTTAGGGTTGTATTTTGAACGTAATGCTAAATTTAAGTTTGCCTTCAGGAGCCGAGGTGATACTGGCCAAAGGCAGATTAATCTCCCCGAATTGGTCTTCTTTTTCTAATTTGGCTTTGAAATTAATAATCGCGGCTTCATCAAGGGCTTGACCGTTAAATAAGATAGGCATTTCTTTTGATTGGACAAAAATTCTTTCAATAACGATGTCGCTGCCGGCTAAATTTTTAATCTTTTCAAAAAAAGGCGACCAATTATAAACTTGCTCTTTTGCTTTAAGCGCCAAGTCCACTCGGCTGTTAAAATTTTTGGCTTCTTCTTGAAGTTTATTAATTTTCTCTATCTCCGGCAGATTGGCCAAGTTGGCTCGCTGATTGTTTAAAGAATTGGTAGTTTTTATTAAAAAACCTTCCAGGACTATAAAGGCGATTAAAATAAAAGAGAAAGAAGTTAAAGCGATGTTTCGCCAGATTTTAATAAAATTAATAATTTGGTATTGACGAAATTCTTCCTCAGTGCCGGTGCTGGCTAAACTGATAATAATATCTTTTGACCGAGGAATTAGGCCTCTTAAAGCCGAGCCCAAGGTACTAAACCAATCAGAAGTGAGAGAAGACAATTGACCATTGACCATTGACCACTGACCACTGACATCTTTTAGTTCTCTTGGCAAAGTCAGTTTTTCAACTGTCAGAGTAAAGTTTTCGGTAATAATTTGGGTTATTTTTTCTTCTAAGGCCGGGGCAGCCAGTAAAAGATTGCTAATTGGGGCGTCTGGCCAATGACTGGAGGCAAAATTCAAAATTTTTTGGGTCTCTCGAATAATTGTTTCTTTAATGGTGGCCAAAGAAATTTGTCGTTCTTCCCTAGCGGGCCAAGCGACAAAATGATTAAAGTATAAATTGCGGTTTTTGATAAGACAAAAATTTAAACCGCTGCCGGTTAAATGCAATAAAAGAAAAGAGTTAGGTAAGTTCGCCAGCCCCGAAAATAGACGGCTGAGCGCCAAAGCTGAGAATTCAATGGCCGCTACAATAAAATTCGTTTCTTTTAAATACTGGACAAATTCATCAACGGTTTTATTTGGAATAAAAGCTCCTAAAATTTCCAATTGTCCGCCGTCAATATCGGTTTCCCCTACTCTCTGCCAGTCAGCGTAAACCGAGGAAAAATCAATCGGCGAAATCATCTGGAGATTTAAAGACGCCGCCTCCTCAAGATTGTCGATGGCCACAATCGGCAAGTTAAATACTTGGGTATAGACATCGATGTCAGGAATATTAACAATGGCGTAAATTTTTTTCTTTGTTCTGGAAGTAATCTGGGAATGAAGCTTAGAAAGGCTGGCTTTGAAATTTTCTTTGTTTTTAATTTTTCCCTCCTCAAGCGTCCCTGCCGGTAAATTTAAGGAAGTAAGGGTCAGCTTATTTTCCTTAATAAGGACGAATTTTAATGCTGAATCAGAAATTTCCAGACCGCCAATCCCTGGCTGAGGATTTAGGATGTTTAAAATTCTTTTTATCTTCATATGCCTCGCGATAAATTTATTGTATTGCCACTTCCCTCTCTGACTCCAGTTTTACTTCACCGGTGAGGTTATTGACATGGATAATCGCCCGGACCTGGCGGCGCTTATTAAAAGCGATACCCAAAGAATCAACTTGAAATTTGTCAGTGCCGGCACAGGTGTCTTTGCAAACTGTTACTTGGGCTGAGCGATTGCCGATAGTTAAAGTGTAGGGATTGGGGCTGGGATTAAAATTTTTATCCCGGACGATTCTTATTAGCGCGTCCTGCGCTCCGGCCCGAGCCGCGGCCAACGCCTCCTCTGATAATTTTACTCCAAAACCGCTCTGGCTCAAAAAATAAGCGATAAAAGCGCCGGCAATGCCGATTTCCACAATCAAACCGCCGACCAAAAGAACCACCGGCAAGGTAGCAGCTCCCCGGACCCTTGATCTTTGACTTTTGACTTTTGACATAATTATTGTTGCTGCGTGGTTGTTGCTTGTTGAGGCGGAGGCAGCTGTTGAGACGGCTGAGCTTGAACAGCTGGCGAGCTTTTAATGGATTGTAAAACTTGACTATTTTCCCTTAATCTGGCTTTCCAGACAATATCCTTCTCATTAAGATAAATTTTATCTTCCGGGCCCCAGAATGCCTGTTCAAATTTTACTAAACTAAATGGATTTTGGGTATTTTGGCTGTTCCTCTGAATAAACCAGACATCAGTTAATGCCAATTTCGGGAATCGAGTCAATTTTCCGAAATAAAGGTCGCCGGTATCCAAGTAAACTGCCCAATAAGATTCTTTAAATCCGCCCCTTTGCCAATAAAGAACCACTGCCAAGGCCACTATCAAAACAATAAGTAAAATAAATAAGATTTTGTTAATTTTAGACATAATCTGTTTATTCTCTATTAATTTCAGCCGACCTTTAATATATTCTATTTTATCACAATCAAAAATTAAAAGTCAATCTTATGAGGCTAAGCCTCGTAAGATTGAAAGCAAAATAATCTATCGATGTCCGACGTCGATAGATTGAAGTATATTTTAAGGAGTTCTATAATTTATATCCTTTGAAATTTTCTCTCAAGTAGGGCTACCCTCTTTTCCAGAACTACAAATTCATCGATATCTATTTTCTTCTTTAAAGAATTCTTTATAAATTCAATGTCGCTTTTTATTATTTCTATGTCTTCGGTATTTTTGGCGGTCATTTCAATAAGTGTTTTAAATCTATATTGAGTATCCTGCCGGAAATCCTCCAAATTCTTTCCGATTTTATCTATCTTTTTATCTAAACCCTTATGCCCCTCGAGGACCAAGCCGAACTTGGAATCGATATTCTCCAAAAGCACGCCGAAATGCCGTTCGGTTGCTGATAAATCCGTCTTTTTTATTTTTTTCTTCATCATATGACTATATTATAAACCTCAAAAATCAAAAGTCAACCAGGTAGTAGAACTTCGGCTGGTCCCGACAAAGTCGGGACAAAAACGAAGTCTGCCGAAGTTTCACTACCTGGTCAATGTCAGCAAGTTTTTCTAGCGCTATGCGGTAGTATAGCGCTCTAATACATTAGAACGATCTGGCTGCTTCCCCATGGGGAAGCAGCCCTCAACTTCACGTTAACTGAAGTTGAAGGGCGGTCAAAATTTTAGCAATCCCGGATAAAACAATCATAGCAATCGAGATACGATCTCATAAGATCATAAGATTGAAAAGCACCGATGTTATGCTATAGCATAACACTTCAGATGCGAGATTTTTATCTCCCTGATTTTTGGAGAAAAATCTCTCGAGTTTTTATTGGCTTTCTCCCTTAAATTTTAACTGATAAACTCAAAAAAAACGGGGATTTTTCAATGTCTTTACGATGTTTACGAGGCTTAGCCTCGTAAGATTGAAAATTTTTTCAGGAAAAATTCGGGAGATGAAAACCTATGGAAGTTCAACTTCAATAATGTGCTTCATTGTTAGTAGCAGGTCGTTGCGGTGAGGATGCCGTTTTTAAAGGTCATTGTGCAGTACGAGTATGGGTCAAAGGTAGGTCCAAGTACCGTGAATGTTTTGGTGATTCCAGCGGTTCCGCCGGCTACATATCCCGCACTAGCGTTAACTGCGCCGTTAACATCCAACTTATATCCCGGTCCCGTCGTCCCGATGCCGACGTTGCCGACGGAATAATACAGGGCGCCGCCGCCGCCTCCGGGCGGATTAGCAGTAGGATTGGTCCAGGCCCGCACTGCCACAATACTTATGACTAGACCAATAACTATAAAAATGAGCAATGCGGTAATTTTCAATTTTAAATTTTTAATTTTCATTGAATATTTAATTACTTAATTTTTAATGTTTAATGCGACTTTTAATTTTTACTTTCTAATTTATTGACGACCTTTAGATGAAGTTGAGGCGATTTTAGAGAAAATCAGGGTTAATTCTTGGGCTTCTTTCCAAAATTGACGACATTCATCAGTTTGTTCCGGTACGGCCTTAGCTAATATCCTTAACCAATATTTTGTCTCATTCGCCTCTTTTTTGCAAAGATAGATTTTATTGATAAAATCCTTTTTAGAACTCGCGCCGTTAGCTTCGCAATAGTTAGCGCCAATACTTGTGCCGGCTCTCAAAAGCTGGGTTAAGATAGGCAATATAATCGGATTCGGCTTGATGCCCTTAATAAAAACCACTAAATTCTCGCTGAACCTGGCGGTTCTCTCTTCTAAATTATATTTAGGATTATTACTTTTAGACATTTTATCATTGAATCACTAAAAATTCATTAGAAATTAGAAATTGAGAATTGAAAATTTTTACGGACTCCAATTAATAATCACATCATCAACTCTTGGGCTGACGGTGTGGTTGACGTCGGTGCTTAAGAAAATTTTATAGCGGAAATAGCGGTGGTTGTTGTGATATTTGAGATTAATTTGAACCGGGAAGCCAGGACCGATCGGGGTATAATAAGTAGTGTCAGAACCGTCAGACCCGCGATAGGTCCAAGTGGAAGTTGAATTACCAGAAGCGATCTGGAATTTAACGCTGGTGCCGGTAGGCTGATTCCCTTGCCACATAATGGTGTTAATGGCCGCGCCGCCGGTTTCCTGAATGTCAAAAATAGAAGAAATTAAAGTGCCAGTTATTGCGACACAAACATCCGGTGTAGTAAATGACGTGTCAGCATTAGTCCAGACACTTTCAGAGTTATTAGTATCTTTCGCCTTAATCCGCCAGTAATAAGCAGTGTTGTTGGTTAAAAGACCAGCGGGAATATCATAAAAATTATTTGAAGAAGTTATCCAATTGGTATTAACTTCCAGAGAAAGAAAGTCGATGTTATTATCAACCTGAACCCAAAAAGCCTGCTGGGGAAACGCTCCGGAAGTGTAAGTCCAGTTAAGCCGGGGTGTGACTGTCGAAGACGCATAACAAGCCTCCTGATTAACAGCTGCCGTGCAGAGAGTGAAGTCCGAGCCGGGGTTTTGCGAAAATACTAAGCTCCAGCCGGCAAGAAATATTAAACAAATTCCGATAAAAACGGTTAAAAATTTTTGTATTAAATTCAATCGCTTAAAATACAATTTCATTTTGGTGAGTTATTTTCAGTATAACATAGATTATGCTAGTATAACATAGATTATGCTATTGGAATAGGGTGTTAAAAATTACTAACAATATTGATTCTTTAAAAATCAAAGTGATTAATCCGCCGATAAATAGCCAGACCGCCAAGGGAAAATAATGGCTCTCAACCCCCTTTTCTGATTCTTCAATATAAAAATTAATAAGTTTGACAAATAAGGTATAGGCAATCATAAAAACAATCATCGTTTGCAAAGATTGCCAAAGAATCTCTAAGGCCCGATATTGTATCGAGAACAGACCATAACCCAAAAGAAATATAAAAATAAAAATAATTACCTTAATGGCTGTCGGTTTTTGAAATAGAACCGCTATGGGGCCGCTTAAAATCACTAAAAGCGGAAAAAACACCATTATTAAAGATTTAATATCCAAAGAAAGATAATTTTGGGCTTCTTTCTGGAACAAACCCAAAAATAAGAATATTGTTAAAAATGCCAAAATCATTATACCTTTGGTCTTGAGAGCATTTTTGTTCTTCAGCGTGCCCTTGACGGTTTCAGGAAGCCAGCTAATTCTAAAATTGCGAAAATTAAGAAAGCTGAATTTGAAAAAATGGATGACTGATTTTAAAAACAAAAACAAAAGAAGCGGAATAAAAATGTTAACCAGAAGAGCCAGCGAAGGAAAAAACGGCAGATAGGACTTCCAGTAGTGAGTGGTGGGAATAAGCAAGGAAAAGACAAAAAAAAGCTTGGCGTCGCCCGCTGACCAACTTTTAGCTCGCCACATTAAAAATGCCACTACGAAAGCTATCAAGCTATTCATCAAAACCTTGAGGAAAAAAATTGGAGGAATGGAGAAAATTGGCATTGGAGCATCTTGGCCAAGATGGAGAAAGTGAGTATAGTAAAAATGCGTTAAGGAGGGGCCGATTAAATCCCAAAGAAAAAATAAAAAATATACGCTTAATGCCCAAACAACGCCTAAGAGAATCCATCTGTTTCTTATTTTACCGTATCGAAAATCCTCATAAGTGACGGCTAGTCCCACAAAAAAAAACATTGGCAGAAGGAAGTAATTAAAAATCATAGAGATTGGATGGGGTGATGAAAATTAGGACCTAATTTAAGTTTAATTTTCTTATTAATAGGCCTAAAATCTTTACTAACCATATACTTTAAATAATCCTTATGAATGCCCAAGCAATAATTTTTATAATAACATTTGTCACATTTTTTAATAAAATTAACTTCGTCAGGCCGCAGGGTCCGCCAGGTATATGGCCAAAGTCTTTTGGGAATAGTGCATAAAGGAAAATGGTAAAATCTAATTTCTTTTAAGGGTTTTATTGAAGGCTGAATTTTTTCTAAATACGGTCTAACTTGATTGTAGCTAATTTTAATGGTTTCTAAATTTTTTATTGCCTGCCCCTCTGGCTCCCAGAAAAGAAATATTATTTTGTTAATTGAAGGAAAACGTTTCTTTACCATTTCTAAAAATTGAGCGATGTATTTATATGAAAGTTTAGTAATAACAAATCTAATTCCGATAGTTTGCTTTTTCTTATAAAATAATAAATTTTCCAAACCCTTAATTGTTTGTTTGAAACTACCGGGAGCCCTTGTTATTTTATCATAAGTATAATCAGTCGGCCCGTGAAGAGAGACATCAATATTAAAATCATCGTTTATTCCTAAAACTTCTCTAGTAAAATCTTTATAAATAAATCGGCGGCCATTAGTGAGCAGCGTTATTTTTTGTTTAGGAAAATTTTGAGTAAGATATTTTAAAATATCTAAAAATTGTGGATGGAGAGTGGGTTCGCCACCAGTTAAATAAATTGAGTCATCTAATTTAATCTTTTCTTTCACTTTCTCAAGCCTTTCAATTATGGCGTCATAACTATAATCAAAACTGCCATCCCAAGCTGGCCAAGGTGGATTAGGATTAGTACACATTAAGCACCTGTTATTACATTTGTCCCAAACATTTAAATCCATACTACTGGGCTTAATTTATTATTGGCCTTAATTCTTCGTCGCCATAATTTTTAAAATATTCTCTCCAAATACCTTCGCATTCGTTAAACAACCGACATTCTTTGCATTTTTCGGTTTTAATTCGACCAATTTCCTTTCGAGAATTTTCAACATCGTAATTTTGAAAATCCGGAGCCAGATGTTCGGTATGAAATCTTTTGACTTCAATCAGTTCACTGACTTGATCTAAGTAGTCCTGAAAATAACATAAAGGCACATAGCGGATTGTCCAATGGACAGTCTTATGGTTTTTGGCTATATCCAAACATTTCTTTATGTAGGGAGCGGCATCCGAAATCTTGGGCACTAACTTAGAAAAATTGGTCTTTGCTCCACCAGAAGAAGGATCAACAAAAATAAACTCGGAATTTCTAATGCCCTGGTCATAGATAAATTGTCCGATTTGGGGCAAAAATTCATAATTTGGTTTGACAATCGTGGTGTTGGAACCAATGTTTTTAAAGCCGAGTTTTTTAAAATTAGCCAAGCCGCTTAATAACTGTTTAAAACTGCCTGGTGATTGAGTTAAACTATCATGCAATTTTTCATTATGCCCGTGAATGGAAAAAATAATGTCTGTCAGGCCGGCCTTAACCATTTTTTTGGTATAGGCCAGATATGAATACATTCGGCCATTAGTTGACATGGTAATAGTTTTAAACCCCAATTGTTTGGCAAAACTCGCCAACAATATAGCATCTGGCCTGATAGTAAATTCTCCGCCAATAATTTCTAAATAAGTAGTCCCCCGCTTTCTGGCTCTAATCATTTCTTCTTTGATATCTTCAGTAGTCTTAGCAATATAGTTTCTTTTCTCCGCATCAATACAAAATTGGCAACGATTATTACAATGGTAACCAACAATAATAACTGTTTTTTTGGTTTTGTGAGGTTGTTGATTGTTCATCAAAATATCAAATAAAAAGCATTGGCAACAATGCTATATCCAAAAACGATAACATTATTAGAAATTTCGGTCTTTATTTCGTTTCTTTGCAGGATGGAGCGGTGATAAAATTTTTATCGCCCCAACCCCACCAACCATTTTTTAAGCCGGAGTTATCTGTAACTGTTACTCCCCAATAATAAAGAGTATTAAAATTTAAACCTGGCGAGTTGATAGCGTATTGAGTGTCAGAAGACGAAACATCCCCACTATTAAATTCCGGGGAGGGAAAAACGCCATTTTGATAAGCCTGATCATCTACTTGAACTCTAAAAATTTTCTGATTTTTTACAAAATTACTATCGCAGTATTCCCATTTAAAAGTAGGGGTCGGGAAATCTCCTTGATAGCATTTTGGTTGTTCAACTAAAACGTTGCATAATATGCCTCCCACAAGCGAAGGACCCGCTGTTTGTTGAGGCTCGCCAGAGGTAGAAACAGAAGCCACTTGGGGCTGGGGCTGCCCGTTTGTCTGCTTTCCCTTTTGGGGAAAAGTTAGGCTAAAAAGATAGACAGATAAAGCCAGCACAATAATGACGGCAATAGTCAATTTTAAATATAAATTTTTCTTAAAGAAATTCATAATTTTTAGAAATTGGCGACCTTTTTAATAATTTTTGTTGCTCTTCTGCTATTATTTTACCGTTATTTCAATTTTAAAACAAGCCAACGGTATGGTGAATTAAAGTTTGAATTCCTTAGTCCCGTACAAATTCAGGTAATATTGGTGCACGCCATCGCATTTTTTGATGTAGGGGCATTTTTTACACAAATCGAAGTGGATTTTTTGGGGACTTTCCTCCAAACAAGGAAACGATAAATGACGATATTCTTCCGGAAAAACACAAGGAGGATATTCCACAAATAAAAACTTAGCTTGTAAGCCATATTTATCTTGGATTTTAATTAAATAAGGAACGACATCACTCATTTTTGCCACTATTTTTCGAGAATTAATAATATTTTGATTAAAGGGTAAGATGTGGCCGATATTTATTTCTTTCACGCCCAATCCTAAATAAAATTTAACCATTTCTGGTAAATTCTTGAAATTTAGATTTGTCACCATGAGATTAATGACTAAACTCAATCCTTTTTTATTCTGTAAAATAAAATTTTTTATTCCCTGTAATGTTTGATCAAAACTTCCTTTGGCGGCAGTATGTAAATCATGAAGTTGAGCGGTATGACCAGCCACGGTAATCACGGCCTGAGTAAGGCCGCTCGCCATGAGACGGCGAATAAAATCTACATAAGCAAACATGCGAGCATTGGTGGTAATCCCAATTTGTTTAAATTTTAATTCTCGGGCATAGTCTATTAATTCAAAAATGTCTTTCCTGAGCGTTGGTTCTTGACCCATAAAATTTATGAAATCAAATTTGCTTCTGATAACTTCAATTTCTTTCTTTAGATTCTGTGTGCCCTTATCAAAAAAATCCTGACCCTTTTCAAAACAAAATATACAGTTATTATTGCAAATATACCCAGCGTAAACAAACGGGCTCTTCCCCACCGGCTCTTGATAATACTTCCTCTTAATAATCATAATGGGACGATCAATTTTTAACTGGTTTTAGTTCATCCAGCCCAAAAACTTCCGCATAATTTTTCCAAATACCATAACAGACGCTGTCATATTTACATTTCTTGCAAACCTCTGCCTTTATCTTCTTGCCTTTCCTTGTTTCATCTAAGGACGCTTCAAACTCTGGCCCGATTAAAAGAGTATCCAATTGACCTAAATCATTTATGTATTGCTTGTGGTCAGGCACCAGGCAAGGCACCATATTATAGACATAGCAGCCCACCTTGTCTTTGGCTAAATCTATCGCCCGACAAATATGAGGGCCAACTTCACTCATTTTAGGAATAATTTCCTTGGGATTATTTCTCGCATTTCCCTCAATCATCGCCATCGTGAAGCGAAATTCCTCAATGTCAAAATTCAATAAAAACTTAACGTGCTCCTCCAGATATTTATAATTCAGTTTAGTTAAAACGACATTAATTTTAACTTTCTGACCCAGTTCATTCAGGTTCTTTATGCCCTGAATCGCCTGCTTGAAACTCCCGGGAACGCCCATTATTTTATCACTGAGGTCTTCTTTGGGGGCATGCAAAGAAATTACAAAATTATTTACTCCACTGTCAATCAATTTTTTGCAAAATTCTTTGTAAACGTACATCCGGCCATTAGATTGGACTTCAATATGTTGTAAACCAATTGATTTGGCATAACTGGCCAATTCGGACAAATCGTTACGAAGCGTTGGCTCGCCCCCAGAAAAAGCAAAACCTCGGGCATTCATTTTTTTTGCTCTTTGGATATCTTTAATTACCTCCTCATAGGGCCGAATAGCGTGGTAATCAGTACTACCAATGCTTCTGTCAATCTGTAAACCAGTGGAACACATTACGCAGTGGCAATTACATTTAAAAATTACCAAACTTTCTACTTTGCCGGTTTGCTTTGATTCATTTATTGCTTTATTTTTTGAATTTTTGGCCATGATTTTAAATTATTTAAGCCCGGTAGTGAGCCCGCGATAAAATTTAATTCTCAATTTGTTAAAATTTGATGATTATTTATAGAAGTTATTAGTCCAAATTAATAATTTGATTAAAACCCACAGCAATGAATTAAATTTAACAAATTGCTATCGCGGGTCTACTACTGGGTAAGGCAGCCGTGTTTCTTTACTAGATCTCGTATCTCAGTTCCTCCATATCGCTCTAAATAAGCCCGCCAAATGCCGCCGCATTCTTTATAATACTTACATCCCTTACAAGTATCAATGTTTTCTTTATAGACATCCTGGTATACCCCATCGCCGCTTACCTCAATCCGCTTAGGATTGTAACCCACCTGCTGGGATGTCTCCATTCTCATTTTGGCATTAACCAAACAAATATTTTTCTTATTTCTCAATTCTGGGCTAAAAAGGCATAAAGGAAAATCAAAAAAACCGAATTCTCTAAAACCAGCGGCAATATCAATTAAACTATTTAATTCCCGGCTTAATTCCGGCAACCTGACCACTAAGCTATCATAAAATATTTGGGCGTTACTATCTGGAATTAAATCCAAAAGATACCATTGTTTAATTCCTAAAGACTGAACAAATTTCCCGAAATTTTTTAAATTACGGTAATTAAATCGACAGATTACCGAGCTGATATTTATATGAATCCCAGAAAATTGCTGGGCATTTTTTATTCCCTTGATGATTTCTTCAAAAGAACCGGGAGTCCGAGTAATGGCTTCATGAATTTTCCTCTCGGGGCCTAGGAGTGAAAAAGTTATCTTATTTAAGCCGGCCGAGATGATTTGTTGGCAAAATTTAGGATAACTGAAAAGCCGGCCATTAGTACTAAAGGCGATTTTTTGATAACCGAGAGTTTTTGCCTTACCTACCAGCTGAATAATATCTTTTCTGATAGTTGGCTCACCACCAGTAAACTCCACCCAGCTAAATCCATTTCTTCTTCCCCGTTCCAATTCTTTTTCTAAATCTTTATAAGTCCTATCCGGATAAAACTGCTGCTTTGTTCTAACCGAACAAACTACGCAATTATTATTGCAAGAAAAGCCGGTCAAAACCAAAAGATTTTTGCTATTAATTTTTAAATTATCATTCATAATATTTTCTAATAATATTGCCGATGGCAGCACCGAAAACAAGCGGCTGGCAAATTATGCTTAATTATATTTTTTCTGAAATTTCTCATCGCCGAATTATTCCAGATTGTTTTCAAGGAATCGTGCTTTAAATCCCCGACAATGAGGTTGCAACCAAGAACTCCGCCAGCCGGCGTCACTTTCAAATCTGGCAGAATATTCAAACCCAGCCAGGGTATAATGCAATTATTTTTGAAGATATTTGTTTTTTGAGAAAAATAAAAAGCGGGTAGGTCTTTAAATTTAATATGAGGAATGGTCAGGATTTCGAAATTTGCCTTCAGCGTAACTATTTTCCTCAACTGAGAAACTAAAACATCCAAATCAATATTCGGCCCAGACAAGGAAAAATAAGGATGCTGAAAGGCCAAAACATCAATATCTATATTGTTGTCAACAAAGTATTTCGCAATATCAACTAAATGATTTTGATTATTTTCGGATACAACGCAATTTATGTTGACAATTTTTTTATGCCGGCCTTTATTGCTCTTCTGCTTCAGACTCCTAATAGCGGTTATTATTTTATCATATTTTTCTTTGACGTCGTTAATAGAAACATTAATCTGGTCTAAATCAGAATTTAAAATATTCTTTATATATTTGTTTAATAAAATTCCATTAGTGGTTATGGACGATTTAAACCCATATTTGTCAGCTAAATTTAATAATTCCACAAAATAAGGATTTAATAACGGCTCTCCGCCAAAAAAATGAATTCTTGGTTTAATCAGAAAAACTTTTGTCTCTTTTAAAATTTTTTCAAAATCATCTGGTTTGATATTAAAATTTTTTAGCGAAGAATAAAATTCATCATTTAATTGATAGCAATTATCGCAACGTAAATTACACGCCAGAGTCAGATGGATTAATAAAAAAAACGGTTGCAGCGCATAGCCGCCAAAAATTTGAAACAAATTAAGCATTTTAGATTTATTATAAATAAACTTTTTTAAATTTATCATTTTAAGGCAGATTTTATCTTAAAAATATTTCTATTCTTTTTTTAAATAAAAATAGAATATTAATTAAGCCATCTTTCCATTTTTTGAGTTTCACCTCGCCTATGCGTTCGGAATAACCGATTGGCATTTCGGCAAATTTAATATTTTTATTTAAAATCGCCTCCATTTTTATTTCTTCAGAAAAGGCCATGCCCCTACTTTTTAACCTCATCTCTTTTAAAATTTCTCTTTTAAAAACCCACATCCCGGATTGCGAATCTCTAATTTTTCTCAAAGTCAAAATATCAAAAAACACGGTCAAGATATAATTTCCTAGCCTATTTAAAAGACTCATTGCCTGTTTCTGCTGTAAGGGAAAACGACAACCGGAAACAAAATCTAATTTATTATTAACTAAATAATCAATTAATTTAGGAGCTTCTTCGATTGGATAAGAATTATCACCATCCATAGCAATAATAATATCGCCTGAAGCAGCCTTAAAACCTGCTGTATAAGCCTGACCATACCCTTTTTGTTTTTCAAAAACAACCTTGGCGCCTAAGCTTTTAGCTACTTCCGATGTCCTGTCTGTAGAAACATTATCAACCACAATTATTTCATCAACTAAAGAGGGGGTTCTTTTTAAAATTTCAGCAATACCAACCTCTTCATTATAGCAAGGAATGACTAATGATATTTTAGTATTTTTGTACATAACCATTCTTTAAATATCTTGGGCGCCATTTTCAAATTAAATAAGACATTGAAATTAAAAAAACATTCGTGCGTGCAAGAGCATCTGGTTTGCTTAATCCACTTTCTTACTTGCGCTGCTTCCAGCGAGAGCCAGATTTTTTTTAACTGGTAATCAGCTTCGCGAATATTGCCTAATTTCAAATCTTTTAGTTCGCAAGCATAGACATCGCCGTTTTCGTACATTACTCCAGTCAAATTGCCGGCAAAACAATTAATCAAAGGGGTTTTTTTGTTTAGTATTTTATTTAAAACTAATTTTCGCGCTAAAATATCACGGCTATTAAGCCAAGAAGAAAACAAAAAATTTTTGTAGCCAAGTTTACCTTTCACCATGTCATTTCTGCATAAATCTATTAATTTCTTATAAACATTGGGGTCAATATCCTTTAATTCTTTATCTTTGATATCGCCCCGACACAACAGCGGATAAAAGGCGTCTGGCTTTATTACATCTCTAATATAAAAATATATATTTTCAATATTATTTTGGTTTTGGCTAGATAAAGTCGTATTCACCGCTATCTGCAGGTTTCTCCGCTTGATTGTTTTTAGCTTTTTAATGGTCTCAATGGCCTGGCTGAATACTCCTGGCACTTGTCTGATTTGATCATGTTGACTGCCAATATTATCTATTGAGATGGCTAATTGCAAATTTAATTTTGGGCATCTATTTAATATCCTTTTTACGCTGACGAGTATTTCCTCGGTTAAAAAACCATTACTTTGTAAACTTATTGATTTAATTCCGCTGTTTTCATAAAAAGCCTGGACAATTGAAGCAAGATCTTGGCGCAAAAACGGCTCTCCTCCGGTAATCGCCAAATGCTCAATGCTTTTAATGTTTTGGGAGATTTTAATTAACTCTTCTAATTTGAGCTCCTCATTTTGTCGATTAATGTTTTTCCAATAAAAACAATGGCGGCATTTGGCATTGCATTTATTAGTGACAAATAAGATGAAATAAATCGGCAACTTTTTAAAAAGCAATTGCCTGGCAATTTTAAAATAATTCATATTCTTTTCCCTCTTAGAAAATTTAGTAATCCGATTACTATGGCTATGTCGCAGACAAAAATATCTAAAATCAAAATAAAAAATGACTTAAAGGCAAAAATAGTGCCATAATAATTTCTTAAGTGCCTCAAAAAATTTAAATTTACCAGCAAAAAAACAATCAGAAATAAAATGGTCAGCCAGGGATTCTTAAATAATAAAAGCAACGAGAGAAGCAAAAAAGGCAAAATGATTATTGAAATAGTAAAATTTTTTAAAATATTCTTATTGGGCGCGCGCTTTCTATAAAACATATTGGTTAATTTGTGAATAAAGAGGTTGTGAGCCCTTCTAAACTCCTCTGTTATAAACTTTTTTAGATTGTACCTGTGTAGGTGTTTAACCTGAATACTATTATCAAAACCTATTTTGTAGCCCGCCTGAGTTAGCACTACTCCAAATAAAGTGTCTTCAATTATTCTTATTTGAGGATTAAAGCCTTCGGTTAAATCAAAAACATATTTGTAAATGGCGAAAATCGAAGTAAATGCCCAGGGTACTACTTTGGGTTCCTGCCGATATGATTGGTATATATATAAATTCTTATATCTACTCAAGGTATTTGGTATTTTGCATCGTGGAGATAAATAACCACTGACCGCTATGAAATCTTTATTGGCGGTTAAAAAATCTACTATTTTCTTTAAAGTATCAGGAAATATTTCTATATCGGAATCAATAAAAATCAGTATTTCTCCTTTGGCATATTTAGTTCCGGTATTCCTAGCGGCTGACTGACCCAAATTATGCCCATGCCTGATTATTTTTACATTAAACTTTTTAAGTAAATCAATACTGTCATCGTCTGAGCAGTCGTCAACTACGATCACTTCAAAATCAGTAAAACTAGAATTGAAAATCGAGACCAAACATTTCTTAATTGTGTCCCGATTCCGATACGTTGGCACTATAACCGACAAAAGCATTTTATTTTAGAATGGCTTGATAAGCCTTAACCCTTCCCTCTTGAAAAAGAAAAGTCATATTGAGATGTTTTTTTATAAATGAACAACTAAAATCATTGCTATCTGGATAAGAGCCGTTGCAACGATAATCGCTAAAATATACCAGACACTTATTTTTTTTGAATTCCCCTAGAAATAAGTTTTTAGGCCCATAATTGATAAAGTCTATGTCGGCTGTTTTGCGCTGATTGTTTTTGAAATAATCATTGGTGGGAATCATGTATTGACTCGTTATAATCAGACAATCATTAGGCGTTCTGGCTATCGCTGTCCAGTAATCAGGGCTGGGATAAATTAAAGTGCGGTCACCAACCTTGGTGGCTCTGGCATCTCTAAAAAGAGATTTGGGGAAATACAATTCATAATTTTTTGTTAAAAATTTTACTTTATATATATTTTTTAACGGGAGATTTATAAAAGATGGGTATTTTACTCTCTGTATATTTCCTACTGAAGAATTTGTAAAAAGCGGGTTAATAAAAATTAGCAGTAATGCTACCATTAATAGACTGAGGGGTAAAAATTTTTTATTTTTTATTGGATTAAAGTAATAGAAACCAAAACCAGCAATAATAGCATACGGCAAATGAAACATTAAAGTCCGCCGAAAATAATCACCAGTTATTTGACCAGTGCCGTAAATATTGCCGTCAAACAATAAACTATAAATAAAAAAATATGCCAGCAAAAGACCTAAAATAAAAATCGGCTCTTTCTTTCTGGTGAAAATCAAAAAAAGAACAGCCGCCCCAAAAACAATTGAGGCTAACAAATTGTAGTGAAAAATCATATTGGCTACCGGTGATAAATTAAAAAAATGTAACAAAAGAGCTTTGGCCGGTATTAAAATAGTTTTATAGTTTAAGCCAAAAATTCCTCCGCCAGGGTAGGTGTTATAAGGATTTTCATAAAGTAACCAGCGCAGAACCGGTATTTGCAAAATGAAAAATATCCAGCCTAAAAATACGGCGTAAAAAAGAGGTTTAGCATCAATTATTTTTTCTCTTATTTTTTTGATAAATTCCTTAATTGACTGCCACTTGAAAATGACAAAAAATATTAACAACAATGGCACCAAAATATAGCTTTCCTGGCGGACATAAATTGCGTATGAGAGCGCCACGGCCACAAGCAACCAGGTGATAAAACGATTGTTTTTAAGCGCCAGCAGATAAAAAAGAATCGTCAAGCCCACAAAAAATAAACCAGTCGGCCTTGCTTCTCCAGTTTGGGAATTGATTATATTTAGGGGAATAAGAGAAAAAACTAAAGCCGCGTATAATCCAATCTCCTCTTTTTTAAATATCAAATAGGCAATTAAAAAAACAAGGATTATAGTTAGACTGCTTAAAATAGCCGAGATGACCGAAGCATTAAGACTGTGGATGCCAAAAATTAAATGCGCCAAAGCAATAATAAATGGCGAACCTGGCGGAGCTAAAACTTGCTCAAATAATTTACAATCCTGATGATTGCCTAAAGCGCAGGCCTTAACGTGTTGGCCATAAAGCACCCATAAATGCGCTGATTCCTGAGCCACATAACCGTCCGTATGAGTTCCCAGCCAATATTCTGAATTCCTTAAATAAAAACCAAACAAAAATATCACTAAAAGCAGTAACCAGATTTTTCCATCAATTTTTTTAATCTCCTGCCATAAATGTTTTATATTTGCCCAAAATAAATAAATTAAAAGCCCAAAATGGGCCAACATAAAATAAAACAGCCAACTATAAAATATTTTGTACATAATAACTTATACAAAATTAAATAGATACACACGCAGGCTTTCTGTATTTTTAAATCGATACAATAATGATTTATTCCTAAAGACTTTAAAGTCATCCTTTCCGAAAATAATTCTGTTGCCATCTGGGATTTTGCTTAATAATAAAGTCAATTCCTTATTTTTTATTTCGGATTTTTCGTAATCAGGATATTGGGTTTTAAAATAAATTACTTGTGAATACAATAATTCATTATTTCGAATCGCACCATTCAGAATAAAACCTTTTCTATTGTCCCAGGAAACATACATATTGCCGAGTGCCGGAGCCAAAAAAACCAGATAGGGATTTTGTAGATAATTTTTCAGTGCTTGGCTAAATAACGGCGAAATCTGCTTCACTTTATCAAATATTCTTTTTTGATAAATTAGAGTTTTTTTACAATTAAATGAACAAGGGAAATGGAAAGATAAATAATAGTTCGAAAGGCCGTTTAATAAATTATTAAACACAAAATTTATTTCTTTTGGCAAATTGGTAAAAATTTCAGACTGGGTTATGGTGACATTATTTAAGACATTTTTAATATATTTTTTTAGGCAACAATCAGGATAATTTAATAACTGACCAAATTCCCGAACATCGTCTACTACTTCATTAAATGTTTTATTTTGATTAATTATCTTAAAGGAGGGGTCGGTTTTTTTGGCTTGAAAAGCCAATTTTTTAGATTTTGATATATATAAATTATATTTGCCTAAAAGCCTTTCATCGCTACAGATACCATATAAGGAGTGTTTTTTTAGGACTTTTTTATAATTTTCCAATTCATTTTCCTCATTATATTCAATTCTGGTCACCTTTTTTATCCCATATTTCACTGCTATTAAATCCGCCGATGACAAAATAAAATCTCCCCCATAAAAATTCTCAATTTTTTTTGACTCAAAAATATTTTTTTTATCTTTTGATTCAGGCATACCCAGTAGTAGACCCGCGATAGCAATTTTTAATTTAACTCATCGCGGTGTTAAATAATGATTTTTTATTCTCTATCACTGGCTTCCCAATAGTGAAGCCTCTGAAAATTATGAGTTAAATTTATCGCGGGCTCACTACTAGGCATATTTATTTCACTGGTTTAAATTCTTTCCAGCCAAAAATTTCCGGATATTCCTTCCAAGGTCCTTCACAGATATTGTAATATTTACACTCGGGACATTGAGGTCCTTTGGTTTTCCCCTTATTCCTTCGATAATCCCCATAATCTTCAATGGAAAAATCAATATCAAAAACACTCCCCTCTGGAATAATCTTTTCTGCAATATAATCTTCGTAGCCCTTCATAAGACAATAAGGAATGGCTTCAATCATTACTTGCTTGCCGGCTTTAATCCCGATATCTAAACCCTTTTTAACATAAGGCATAATTTTGTTTTTCCTCGGCACTATCCAGTTTTTGTTTTCGGCTGCCCGACCCGAGATATGAATAAAAGCAAACTGAAACTGGTCAACATTTAAATCTACTAACAGCTGGGCTATTTGAGGAAGATATTGATAATTTTTGGCGGTGATGACGGTATTAGTTAAAACCCGCTGATTAAGTTTTTTTAAATTTTTTATTCCCTGAACTGTTTGGTTAAAACTGCCTTTAACCGTAGTCAAAAAATCATGAATTTCAGCGTTATGACCGTGAATCGCCGGCGAAAACTCCGTGGCACCGGCTTTAATGGTCTTCAGGCAAAAATCTTCATAGGCAAACATCCGACCATTGGTCTGGACTTGAATATTTTTGAAGCCAATTGATTTGGCTAAACCAATAATTACCAAAAAATCCGGATGGAGACTTGGTTCGCCGCCGGTCAAAACCACTTCCCTCTTACCCTTTCTAAAAGCTTCTTTCAAATCTCCTCTGATTTCCTTTAAATCTTTATATGGCAGAAAGTCTCTTTTATTACCTTGAACGCAAAATTGACAGCGGTTATTGCAAAGAAACCCTATTTTGAGATCTACGCGCTCCATGGAGAAGCTAGGAAGCTTGCCCTCTTTTCGCATCGTCAATCAATTTAACAATTATCTTTTTTGTTCCTTCAAAATCTTCGTAGGGAAAATTATTAACGAGAAAAAAGGTATCCAAGTCCTTGCCGGGTTCGCCTTTCGGATTAAAAATGGTAATGGCTATTAAAAAAGAGTCATTTTTTGTTATCTTTTTCAATTTTTTAAACACGTCTTCCTGATATGAACCGCTGAAAGCGGCTGTTTTTTTGTTTTCTTAGCCGTATTTTTTATATTAATTAATAATTAATTAAGTTATACTTCTTTATTTTAGACTTATTTTTAGGTTGCGCAAGGGGGTCTAGGTTAGAATAACTGCCAGAGGTCATCTTGGCTTCGTATCGCGACCCGCCGCGGCATTTGAATTTGAATCGGCAAGAAGCGCACTCTTTTGGTAAATATCCCAAATTTCTCATCCTTTTCATAAAAGGATGATTCCAGGCAGCCAAAATATCCAAAGGACTGCCGATGTTTTTATTTAAAAAATAATGAGGCTTAACAAATCCTCTCGGGTCTATCGCCATTCGCTTGTGGCCATCATCAAAAAGCGCCCCTCGCGATACGCTATTTGCTTTGTTCAAATCATCGGCCGCGCAAAAAGGCAAGGCGTTGGCGACAAAAACATTTCTTCCCGTCATTTTTCTGATTTTAATCAGTTTATGGACAAGTATATTAATATCTTTGCGGTTAAATATTGTTTGGCCGGCGGCAATGGGGCGATATAACTCCCATTCGTCTATCGGCAAACTAAAAATAAATTTCGCAAACCGTTCTAAATTCAAAATATTCCCCTTGAGAGCGACCGTGCCGACTCTGACGACCGGAATTTTATTTTTTTTCAGCAGTTTAATCGCCTTGATTTTTTGGCTAAGCGAATCCGTTTTGCCGGTGATTAAATTTTCTTTTTGGGACTGATAACTTTCAATCGGTAAAAGAACATTATCAACAACGCCCTTAAATTTTCTGGCTACTGCCGGAGTAATCAAGGAACCATTGGTATTAAGACGAACTTCCAGCCTCTTGCTTTTGGCGTATTTCATTAATTCAAAAATATCTTTTCTTAAAAGCGGCTCGCCTCCAGTGAATCTAATAATTTTTATTTTTGCTTTTGCGATGCCGTCTATGATTTTTTTTACATAAGCAGTGTTGAAGGGTCTGATATCTCTCCCTTTTTTGGCAAAAGAAATTTTATTGAAACAAAACTGGCACTCAAAATTACATCTTGGCTCAACCTCAATCATCACCTCGCAAGGTAAATCCTTGATTGGTTTAACTTCCGACTTGCCGTATTTTTTAAAATAGCCGACTGGGAACCCGACGCATCTCTTAAAATAAAAACACCGTTTGCATTCCGGCATTTTTTCTCCTTGATAATTTCTGTCAAAAATAATATGGTCTCTTGAATTATCCGCCAAAACGCAAAACGGAACATTTTTCAGCCAAATTCCAAAATACATCTCGTAATCTAAAAGGTGATAAAGAAACGGCATCACCCTAGAAAATTTCGGCAAGCTTTCCAATTTCGGCGTCGGCTCTATTTCAAATTCGTCCGCCTTATTATGCTTGGCGGTTTCAGCTGATTGAAATAATGAGTTGTAATTATACTGGTCAAATTTAAATTTCATCTTTTCTCTTTTTTAATTCTTTTTCTATTATTTCTTTAGAAATATCTCCGGGTCGGATTACTCTGATATCTTTTCTCACTAACTCAATTATTGCCGACGGCTTCCGGGGTGGTAATTTCCCGGCATCTAATATCAAATTCGGTTCAAGAGAAGAACCGAAAGTATGCCTAAAATATTCGGCTACTTCTTTTATTGAATGGGTATCCGGCAATTCCGAAATATTGGCGCTTGTGCCGATAAGAGGCGTACTAATGTATTTAAAAAGTTCTTTGTCCAGTTCGCTGAAAAAAAAATGAAAAGCGTTCATTTTTACCCCCGGACTCAAAAAAGCAGGGAAAAACTTTTTCTTGGGAAGGCCAAAACTCAATGGCTGTTCAGGGAATCTTTCAATGATTTTTTGAATCAAAGGATTAAACTCGACATATTTAAAAATTTTCTCAACTGGATATAAGGTAAGATCAAATCTTTTATCTTCACCTCTTTTTTTTAATTTGAGGAGTTTTTTCACAGTCGCCCTGTTTAAAGCGTTGCCGAGGATGCCATACACAGTTTCCGTGGGCACAACAATTATTCCGCCCTTTTTAATTATTCCGGCGGCTTTTTTTATAACTACGGGGTCAGGATTTTTATAGTTTATTTTGACTATTTTCATGGTTCTAATAAGTAATCTTAGGTTTGAAATTAATAAACTTAATTTTATATTTTTTTTGGTAATAAGCCAAAGCGCCTATCATTGCCGCATTGTCTAATCTGTATTCTCTTTTAACGGGATACCGCAAAAAAAAATCTGGTTTTTCTTTGGCGATTTTCTTTTTTAATTTTTCTCTAAAATATTTGTTTTCTGAAAGACCACCGGTAATATGAATCTCTTTGGTCCCCTTCATCTCGGCTAATTTTAATATTTTATTAACCAAAATCTCGGTAAGCGATTCCTGAAAACTGGCGGCGACATCTTGAATAAATTTTTGAGACAATTTAGATGATTTTTTTTCTTCTTTTTTAAAAAAATCATCTATTGAATTCATAAAATTAGTAAAATCCAGATCAAAAATTGGACCGCCATAATATTGGCTAAAATCAAATCTATGGGGATTTCCTTGTGACGCAGCTTCAATCAACTTCCTTAAAGATTCCTGATAATTAGAATCGGAAAATCTTATTATGCCCAACATTCTCCCAATTTTATCAAATAGCTTGCCGATCCCAATAAAAGCTTTAACCCCGCCACGGTCTTCTACGGGAATTTTGTCAAAAATTATCTCGCATTTTCTTGGGTTACTAAGTAAAGAAAGATCGCTATGGCTACCAGAAGCTGAAAAGACTAAAATAGGAAATCGAAAATTGCTTGGGTCGCGCCCTATCCATGTAGAATAGATATGAGCTAAAATATGATCTACTTCCATTAATGGTTTTTTATATAAAATAGCTAATGTTTTAGCGATGGAAACACCAACTAAAACACAATTAGATATTCCCGACTTAGAGCTCACCGCGATTGTATTAATGTTATCCCAATCAGTTTGCTTTTTTTGGAAAATTTTTTCCAAATTACCTAATAAAAATTTCTGATGTCGTGAAGGTAAAATATAAGGAAACTCCTCCCACTTTTTGCTGGGTACAAAACTAGAACCGATTTTATTATATAAAACCCTTCTACCATCTTTAATTAAGGCAATTGAAGCGCTAAAACCAGTTGTATCAATGGCTAAAATCAACATATTTTAATTAAAAAGCATATCGTCTAATTTAAGTAAAATCACTTTGCTGTATATATCAAAAATCTCCTCATCTAAATATTTCCGGTAGAGAATATTCATGCCCAACCAAAAAGTCATTAATTCGTTCAGCTTGCCTCCAAATTCTCTGGGATGCTCCAAGTGATAAACCTTGATTTTATCATCCCACAAAAATTTCATTTTAAATTTCTTTAAACGATAACCTAAATCCACATCTTCAAAACCCCAAAAAACAAAATCGTCGCCGAAACCTCCGGCTAATTCTAAATGCTTTTTCCTGATTGAAAGGTTAGCCGTAATAATTTTTTGCCAGCCCTCCTTTGATAAATTATACATTCGACATTGCTGAATCCTTATTTCTTTAATTCTTTCCGGGGTTGCTATTTTATCTAATAACTTAAAATCAGCGGCTTTTTCGGCGGCAAGGTTAAAGTCTGGCGGAACCTGCATCCGGAATGCCCGAACAATGATATTGGAATACCGATTATGATGTTTTTCGTGCCTTTTTAAGCAATCTTTAGCTGGTAAAATATCAGAGTCATTAAACAAAATAATTTCTCCCTCGGCATGCTTAATGCCGATGTTCCTGGCTAAACCGGCCCGATTATAGAATTTGGCCCATTTTTTAAAATCATCTTTCACTCTTACTTTTTTTCTCGGCCAATAAAAATATCTGAAATTGCAGGGAGGCCTTAATTTTTTAAGAGATTGAAAAGTCCTGTCATTACTACCGTCGTCTACCACTATTATCTCGTATTTTGATTTCGGGTAGTCCTGTCTGAAAAAATTATTTAGCACTAGTCCTAAATTATCTTTTTTGTTAAAAGTGGGGATAATAATACTGAATTTTGGCTTGTTTTTATATTTTTTGACTTCTATTTTTAGTTCCGCGGTTTCGGTATTAAAAATATTTGAAGCGGCTTCTTGAGAAATATACGGATTATATTCTAAACAATCACCTGTTAAAATATTAATCCTTTCTCTTCGGGCATATTCTTTAATCGCTATAACTGCAGGGAGAAGAAAAAATAACTGGGACACGCATTCGTCCACAGCTTTCAATCTAAACGGCACTATTAACTTCATCTGGTTTATTCCTAACCGTTTTAGTTTGAGTATGGCAAGAAGGGTTAGGTAAAAGATTTTTTTGGTATTTTGTTTTGTGTAAATAAACTTTACAATCAATGGCTTTCCATTTTTGCAAAATTTTACAATATTATGAAATCCGCTTTGAAATTCATCATAACCGTTATCAGAACCGCTGATGGCTTGATAAAGCGTTGAATTGAAACAATTTAAATAGACTTCGTATTGATCCACGAACGGATCAACTTTTGGGAAAAAAGACTTATCCGCGAATTTCCTTCCATTGGTTTCAAGAATAACATTAAAAGCATTTTCTTTGGCTAACCGCAAAATCTTAATAAAATCCCTTCGATTGTCCGTATTACAGGAAAGGCGGATGGAATTAAATCCCAATTTTTGGGCAGTTTTTAATTCCCGGCTAATTTCTTTCAGGGGTTTAAATTTATCGCTCTTTCTGCCGAGGTGCCTGCAGTAAATGCAGTTATTATTGCACGCAGGAGAAGTTTTTAAAAAATAGGGCCTTTCCATTTTATTAAGTTATCAGGTTTAATATTATCTCCGCCGCTTTTTGATTGCCTGGTTTAATTTCTGAAAAATTTTTGAAGTTTTCTTTCATTTTGCCTAAGTTTTTTCGGCAGTTAAGAACCGTCGCTGATAAATTTTGAGGAGACGCATCTTCCAAAACCTCTGCCACTCCTTTCTTCTTAAAATAATAAGCTCTCTCAAATTGCTCCCGGTTCCCTCTTAATAGCGGAATAAGGATTGCCGGCGTTTTGGCTTCGATTAGTTCATTACAAGTATTATAACCGGCAGCGGAAATTACCAGCTTAGAAAGATGCATTAATTCCGGCAAATTTTTCTCAAATTTTATAATTTTCAAATTGGGCGGTAATTTCTTTTTAAAATCCGAAAAATAGGGCCCGGTTATAATTGCTACTTTAAAATTAGGAATGGCGCTGGTCAGGCGAGAATAAACGGTTAAAAAATCATTAATAATTTTTGCCGCCGAATCGCAATGGCCTATTTTGATTGATCCTCCGCCTCCAAGAGCAATCGTTATAAGGAAATCAGAGGGAGAGACTTTATATTTCTGCCGGCAAATCGGCAATTTGTCTTTTTTAATTTTTCTGAATATTGGGCCGCAAATCTCAAATCTCCGATCGGCCAAAATAGCTCGGATAGCAGATCGCGGCAGTAAGCTTTTAAGTTCTTCCTTGCTATGAGGCAAAATAATTTTTTGAAAATAATCCCCTTGGATTATCTCATTTTTCAAATCTCGACAAAAAGCACGAGCCTCGTCTATGCGCCAGATAAATACGCTTTTAAGGGGAAATTTACTTAGACCATAAATAAGCGGGTATAAACTAAATGAGGTGTTAAGATAGAAATCAGCCACAATCAAATTCGGTTTAAATCGTCGTACGGCGGAAATGAATCTTCGGGCATTAAGCAACTTGGTTTTATAAGCGCGGGGGCTTTTAAATAATTCATCGGACGGCGGCGTTAATTTAACGCAGTGGTGAAAAAATCGACCGAATATCCGGAAAGCCGGAGCAGTGGTCGCTAAAATTATTTTCACATTTTTACGCCGGAGCACTTCGGCTATCAAATGAACTCGTTGCAAATGCCCCAACCCGACGCCATTTATTGCATAAAATAAAATTGTTTTCATTTGGTTTATTTAAAATTAAATTCTTTAATGTATACCCTTGAAGAGGGTTTATATCTGCATCTGTTATTACATAAATAATTTGTTCCGTTTTTGAGTTTGTTTCTGAATTCTATGTATTTCTTGTTGTTCCAGACATCTAACAATTTATCTTTAAAGGCATTTCCCATTTTATATTCTCCCCAAAAATCCTGACAACACGGATAAATATCGCCCTGCCAAGATATAGTGGGGCAACCGGGATTTACGAAAAGACAATCTTGGTCAGTTTGTTTTTTTTCTTCTTTTCTTCTCAAATTCCTGTTTGCAGGAATAAAATCATCATAACGATGGTGGTCCTTTCCAATTCTGATTGTTTTTAACTTAAATTCGTCGACTCCAATATTTTTTGCAAATTTTTGGGCCGCCGGAATTTCATGTTCATTGGTTTTCGTTATCAAAAACTGCCATATAATGTATAAGTTAAATAAATTAGATTTTTCTTTTAAATTAACGAGATAGGAAAGATTTTTAAAAACCCTTTTAAGATTACCTCCTTTACGATAATAAGCGTAATTTTTTTGAGTTATGCCATCAATCGAAAAGCTAATATTCAATCTATAATTCTTTTTAAATCGGTCCATTATCTTTTTATTTAAAACCATACCATTTGTATGAATCATTATAAATATGTCATTTTTACCCGCATAATCTATCATTTTCATAATATCTGGAGCCAAAAAAGGTTCGCCCCATCCCCACAAAAGTATTTCTTTCACAAAATTCTTTACCTGGTCAATAATGGCTTTAAAATGAGAAAATTTCATAGAGCCTTTTGGCGTCCTGTTTAAACCATTGCCGGTTATACAAATCGGACAATGCAAATTGCAAATATTTGTCGGCTCAATCATCAACCTTTTAAAACATTTGTTCGTCATGCTCTTCATTTTTCTTTAATTTTATTTTTACTAACCACAAGTTTATACATCTCTTTATTGTAAGACTTCATTATGATTCTGTCTGTCGCAAGGGAATTATCAATAATCATGCCTAATTGAATTGGAGTTACGCAGCTACAATATTTATATCGACAAATAGCGGGCCTTTTGTTCAATTTGAATGTTCCCCGCAGAAGATTTCCCAGGTATCCCTCGGGGTCTTTATGTTGTCTGGCCGGATAACAACGCCAAGCTTCACCTCTTTCATCTACCACAAAATATTTACTGCCAGCCCAACATAATCTTCCTTTAAATCTCAAAAAATCTTTGTGATAAAAATCTCTTCTAAAGTCCTTGATAATATTTAACTCCTGCTTATCGTACTTCGCGAATGATTCTCCAAAATTTTCGTCATAACCTCTCTCTAATAGCATAAAAAAAGGTATTCCCTGATTTCGGAAGATTTGACCTGTATTTTTAAGCTTGAGCGCCCATCCCGGCCTGGCAACCGAAAGAACCGAAAACTTCGAGCCGATAAATCGCTTGACTAAAATCGCCTTTTTTAAAAATTCTTTTTGATCGGCTTGCTCCAAATGAAGACTGGCGTGAAAATGTAAAAGATTTTCTCCGGCAATTTCGCAGAATTTTAAAATTTGTTTGAGGGACTGCGAGAAATTAGTTACCACCACAATTCGATGACCCATCTTTACTAAGCGATTAACTATTTTAAAAAAATTGGGAGTCAAGAAAGGCTCCCCTTTCCCCCCAGATAAAAAATCCAACTACCCGATAAACTCTTTGAAAATTTATCTAAAAAGACGCAAGGATCCGGCACATCAATAAATTGACGTTGGCCTCCTTGAGAACTAATCCGACTCCTTCTGGCAGAAGAGGTAAGGCAGTAGCTGCAATTATAATTGCAGATCCGATTAATATTCCACTCCACCGCCTTATTAAGGGGCTCTTTGTTTATAAAAGATTCTTTCTTGCCGAAATTTTTGCTTTTCATCATATATTTTTGTTTTAAGTAAGAATAATTCTTGGAATGCCAAAAGGATTTTTATAATTTATTGCTTTAATTTTATCTGTTTTATTTTGGGCAGTAAAGGCAATTTCAAAGCCCTGATTTTTTAAAACCTCTTTTGCTGCTTCGTTGTAATCGTCGCTTTTGCCAAATGGATAAACAAATGCATACGGCTCAACTTTCAGTTTTCTCTTTAAAATTTCTATGTTGGCTTTGATATCGCGAGAAAGTTTTTCTTCGGTGGAGAATTTAGATAAAGGATAATGCGAATGTCCGTGATGAACAATTTTAAAAAGACCCGCCGACTTAAGCATCCTTATTTCATCCCACGAAGCAATTTCAAATTTTTCTCCAACAATCTCGCACGGGTTAACTCCGCAAGTCCGAATCAATTTTTTTAGTTCTTTCCCGATTATATCAGCGGAGATGCTTTTAAAATATTTCTTAAAATTCAAAATTGTATTAATTTTTTTTCTTTCCGTAGAGATATCCAAAAATAATCCATTGAATTTTATTTCTTTTTCCCGCGTATGGAGCAATGCCTTTTCAATGTCATCTGTCCAAGAATAACCCTTATTGACTAAGTCGCTGCTTACGGCGAAAACAGCTGGAATTTTAAAACTTTCAAGAACTTCGGCTCCATTCAACGCACTCCTGTAGCAATCGTCAAAAAATATTAGCGCTTCATTGCTTTTTAGTTCTTTTCTCCACCATTTGCAATTAAACTCTTCCAAGGTTAAAATTCTATATCTTTTCCTGAGAATATCAATCTGTTTTTTAAAATCGTCAATTAAAATATGCTTTCGAAAGAACTTATCGAAATTATCAAGCTTTTTTACAATGCCGTGATAAACCAGTATTTTCACAATCGAGAAGATTATTTTATTAAATTCCTATATAAATTTTCGTGCTTATTTATATGCAGCTCTAAAGAAAAGTTATCTTCCGCCCATTTTCTGACTTTTTGACGATCTAGTGAAGGAATTTTTTTAATCGCTTGAGCCATTTGATTAATATCGCCGTCTTTTACTATAAAACCACTTTCGCCGTCCTTAATCGCTTCACGGCACGCCGCTCTCTTAAAAGCGATAACGGGCGTGCCGCAAGCCATTGATTCAATCTGAACATTGCCAAATGCTTCATCTTCTTGAATTGGAAATAAAGTGGCCAAAGCTCCTTGATATAATCTAACCTTGGTTTTAAAATCAACCTCGCCTAAATATTCAATTTTTTTGCTTATTAGATAGGGTCTAATGAATTTTCTAAAATAACTCGCGTCCTCTTCGGTAATTCTGCCGGCCAAAATAAGTTTCTTTTTTGCTCTTCTAGCCACCTCCACAGCGATATGAGCTCCTTTATTATGACATATTCTGCCGATAAAAAGCAGATAATCCTTAGCCTTTGACGAATATTTAAATTCACTCATATCAACCGCCGGATAAATCGGGTCCAAATAACGCAAATCGGGCATAATAGATTTAATAAAATGAGAAATCGGCAAATAGTAAACATTTTTAAATTGCTTAAGGTAACTTTTTATATAAGGGTAAACCAAATTATGGGGATAATTTATTCTGATTATTATTGGGATTTTTGACCATTTACTAAAAGGCAATATCTCATAAAACATATAGCTGTTGAATTGAACGATATCAAAATTTTTAGCTTCGTTTTTAAAAAAATCCGCTAAAGCTATCAGGTCATAAAAGCTAGAAATTCGCTCCTGGATATTGCGAAATCCCTGATAAATATCTATTGCAAAAGGCGAAATCTCTTTAATTTTAACGCCGGGAACTTTTGAACCTCTGGCCGCGTATAAAGTAACCCGATGGCCCCTTTGGGCCAACTCCCTTGTCAAATAAAAAATCGGCTGTTCGGTACCCCCGGTTTTACGAGGAGGTATTATATTCCTCGACGAACAAAAAAGCGCGATTTTCATTTCATAAATTACTATTTAATAAATATGCGAAACAAGGACCATTGTGAATAAAATCAATATCTGAATTGCGAGATTGATGCTGGCGCATAAGTTTCGCGAAATAATTTTCCACTTCCGCGTTATCTTTAAAATTGGACAGTTTTTTTCTCTTCCAATCAGATAAAGGAAAGCAGCGAAAAACAGACAAATCGGTATCAACATCAAATCGGCCGGTATTAGCGTCGCATCCCCACTTTAAATTTACTACATTATATTTTAAAAATCTCTGCTGAGTCTCATCAAACATTTTTTGGAAAAAACCGCAACCAAAGCCTATTTTTATTTTCCTCTCGCTCGCTTTTTTAACCTTGCGAATAATATTTTTAGCAAGAATCGGACACCAGTCGGGAAGAATATATTTATTATTTTTGCCGATAACGGGATTGGCCGGGCGCAACATAATAACTCTTATAAAATATTTGCTGGCTAAGTCTAAAAGGTAATTTATGTTAAAATTTTCTTTCCAAATCACCCTGCCGATTAAACAATTCCCAAACGGCGCGATAATTTTTAAATTTTCCGAAATCAATTTCCAAGAACGCGATGAATATATTTCCGGCGGATCTATATTAAAACTATATTTTATTAACTTCCCTTTGCTCGCCAAAAATTTGGCTATTCCCGATGGGAATAAACCATTTGTAAAAATATGGACCCTAAATCCACGGGATAAAATGTAATCTATAAATTGTTTGAATTTAGAATGCAAAGTCGGTTCTCCGCCCATCAACCGCGCCGTTTTTTCGCCGCTTTTCTCCAAAAAATCCAGAATAATTTTAAAATTTTTAAATGATAATTCTTTCTTTTCCCCATTATTTTTCGCATCTTTCATCTCTTCTTTAGCAAAACAATACGAACAATTTCTATTGCAAAAATTTGTTAAAAGAATATTGGCCATGTTCAAAATTATAATTAATCGACGGGTCTTGATTATTTAAAAATACATTGGATAAATTATAAAATATCGTGATTTGGCGACCCAAAACTTTTTCTTCTTTCTGCCTTAGATCAGCAAAAACCTTCCATTTCTCATCTTCAACTAATTCGATAATCTCATCGGGGGAAAAATCTTTTTTGTGATAGGGGTCAACATCTTTGTAGGGTACTACCACTAAAGAAAAAATTATATACTTTCTAGTTATGCTTTTCATCTTTTCTATAAATTTTTTATAATTTCTCAAATGCTCAATGGTGCTAATACTGACGAAAACATCACATTTGGGAAAATTGACCTTCTCTATGTTCGCCCTTTTATATTCTATATTTGAAAGATTATGATATTTCTTCGCAAAAACGATAGCTCCTTCATCATTATCATAACCAATTACTTTTTGAGCTTTTTGCGCCAAAATTCTACTGCCATATCCGCAACCGCAAGCGGCATCTATTACTGTATCTCCCGGCGAGATAAAACTGGCGGCTATCAAATAACGCAAATGTAAATTCCTATAAAATTCTTGTTTGAATTCAGAAAGCCCCAATTTCATAAATCGCACCTGGTCGAGTTGCCCTTGTGATAAAATTGATTGTCTCCACTCCCATTCTAATTGAACCAAAGATTTTTTATATATATCCCTGCAACAATCCTCAAGGATTATAGTTCTAGCTATTTTATAAAAATTCATAAATTTTTTCATTCCGCCACATCTTTCTACTAAATATTTAACAAAGCAACCCGCCTCATAGTAAGAGAGCCGCCATACTGCTTTATTTTTTTTAATATCTTTTTGATTTGCCGAAAACTTCGAAAAAGCCGAAGATAGCTTCGCCAATGGTATATACCCGCCCTCCTTTACAATATTGACCATACTCATATCTTTATAAAAATTCCCTAATTTCATTTGAATATATTCTGCTAGTCCATTCCTAAGAAGGTGAGAAGGCGGAAATGGATAGGTAAAAAAATGAGTCAGCTCATGAAAATAAGGTGCTAGGCCATTTCTCACTCCTCCAAATTTAATTCGCCAATTTTTTATGTCAAAATGAGTCCGCCAAGGTTCATCGGTTGACAAAAAATCAATAGTAAGAACGGGAAGTATTTTTTGTTTAAGACCCAAAAAAATAGGAATCGCATAGTAAGCTTTTTTGAGTTTCTTTATTTCTCTGGAAATAGTCTCGTCATCAAACCATTTGGGTGAGTAACTAACAATGAAATGTCTAGCTCTTATATTTTTTCTTAAAGTAGGTTTCATAAAATATTTTAAAAATTTTTAAACTAAGGGGGCGGGAATATCGGGATCTATATAAAACCGCAGTTTGAAATTAGAACTTCTGGAATTGCTCGCGAGAGCGCTTTTTATACAGTAGCCCTCGCATTCTTTTAAAAACTCTCCACTCTCAAGTTTTTTTCTCATAAGATCGTATTTTTTAGAAAACCAGATTTCTTTTAGAGAAGATTTACGCAAGTCTCCCATAAAATAAACGTCGCTTTTTCTATTAAAACAATAGTGGACATTGCCTATTTCGTTAACGGCACAGAAATTATAACCAATGAGACATTTCTTGATTCTTTCCGCGCCGATACCCCTATATTTTATTTGATTAAGAAAATCGCTGATATTTGAATTTGTTTCTTCGTCTTTCCCATTAAGATAGGCGATTTTTTTATAAAGTTGCCTTCTCTCTTTCCTGTCAATGATTATATTCTCAACACCCTCGCCGGGAACAAAATCAGCAAGTTCTAAATGAAGAAAAGAGCCTATCTCTTTATTCAGTTTAATCACTCTTTCTATCTCTTGATAATTGGGTTTGATAACTACGTGGACCATCCTTACATTGATATTTTTTTCCAGAAGAAATTTTATTTTGTCTAAAATTTTATAAAAATCTTTTTGCGTCACATTCCCATGAAGATTCTTGTAGGTTTCTGCGTTTGAGGCGCCGATATTTACACACATAACACTATCCCGCTCAACTCCCTTTAATGCTTTGGCCAGTTTGGATGGGTCGATTAATGAAAGATTGGTCTGAATAATAACCCCTAATTTTCTCTTTGCCGATTCTTTGACAAAATCCATCATAGCGGGATGAGTAAATGGCTCGCCAAAACCAGAAAATAAAACTTTTCTAAATCCTATTTCCGCTGCTTCATTAATAGTATGAATCGCCAAATCTTTATCTATTTTAACTTTTCTCCATTCATCTTTTCTGGGTTCTTTCAAGAATGGCGAATAACTCCAGCACATTAAACAGCGAAAATTACAAGACCTGCTCACTCCTATCCGGATCAAACGAGGTTTGAATAACCAAGCTGATGAGGGGTAGATTTTGATATTCTGATTTTGGGTTTTTTCTTTCATGGAATGTTTGAATTTTAATAAAAATTATAATCTGGGCGCTGACTCATTTCGCCAACCCCTCACCCGCCATGGCGTGCTGCAAGAACAAACATCTAATTTACAAATTGTGTTTTTCTTCCTTAAGGCGAACGTCCCATCCAAGATGTTGCCCAAATAACCGCATTGTATACTCCTATTGGCGATTCCCCTGCAAGCCGCTCTGTATGGGTTGCAAAAATAAGCTTCTCCGTTATTATCCAAAATAAAATAATCTTTCCCAGCAAAACATTTCTTGTTTTTGAATCTATTCTCTTTATTTATCGCATAAGTATAGCCGAAATTTTTAGTAATCTCTTTTATTTGAGTTCCGGGATAAGAGCAATAGCCTTCTCCAATTTTTTCCGTTTGAAATATAAATTTTATGTTTTTTTTATTAAACTCTTTACCGATTTTAATCAACTCAGGAATTCTCTTTTTTATTCCTACTGCGCTAACCTGGAATAAAGGGCCGATGATTTTCCTAATTTCGATAGCCTTTCTCAAGAATGACTCGGGCCTAACAAATTCTAAATGCAAACTGGCATTGAAATACAAAAGTTTTCCTTTGGTAATTTCGCAAAATCTTAAAATATCTTGAAGTGGATATGAAAAATTACTTACTAACCCTATATAATAGCCTCTATCTATCAATTCCTTAACTATCTTTAAAAAATTTGGCTGAGTAAATGGTTCACCGTACCCCCCTAAATGGATAAGCCAATTACCTCCTAACAACTCGTCTAATTTGCGTATAAATTCTTTATAGTCTACTAATTTTGGGTAATTGCTTTGCCAGATTTTCGCATTGCAATAACTGCAATGGTAATTACATTTATCGGCAATCTGCCACTCTACAATTTTCAACTTTTGCGCCGTATTTCTAATACTTTCAGTCAATTTCGATTTTCGCATCATATTATTTATACATTTACACAAAAAAATACTAAATACAACTCCTTTAAAGGAGAGGGGGTAAAAAAAAGAATTAAAAGGCGTCCAAAATTAAAATTTAGACGCCTAAAGTATTTACATTCCCAATGGAAGTCTCATAAAAATCAAATGTCTATTTACTTTGTGAATGTACGTAACTTCGCAAGGCCCTGAATAATAATAATCCCTTAAATCAACTGCAAAAAATTTCCGATTCTCTCGCTTTTTAGCTCCCACGTCGATTACGTAATGTTTTCCATCGATTTTAATTGCGGGGAACATATGGCCGGGAACCGTAATGATCATCAAACTTTCCGGGTCGATACCAGCTTCCAGAAAATAAGCAATAATTAGAGTAGTGAAATCTTTGCAGTCTCCTCCTCGCTTAGTTATAGTCTCAGTTGGCATCTGCCAATGATCGCTATTGTAATATTCAAAATTCTGATACAAATAATCAAAAAGCTCTTTTGCCAACAGATAGAGATCATTTCCGTTCTTCCCATTTTGCCTCCTTTTTTCTCCGAATTGTTTTCAAGGAACGAATCTCCTTTTTGCTCATAAATGAGCCTTTCTACTGCCGTGCCGTAAATGTACTTTTGAAGTGCAACACCTCAGATGATATAAATATTTCATATAAGGTATACACACTTCAGTAAGAGCGAGAGATTAGAGCTCTCGATCCTACTGAAGAAGGGCTATTCTTTGCGGGAAATCGCAGGGGTTTTGGGTTGAAACCCTTCTTCAGTAAGCCGCGAACTCAAGAAAAACAGAGTTTTTTAAGAATACGAGCCTTCAAAAGCCCATCATAAAGCTTATGTCAGACGGAAATATAGCAAATATCAGGGTATGAAAATCAAAGAAAATCCAGAAATAGAAAGATACATTGAAGAAAAGATAAGACTTTCCTGGTCGCCGGAACAGATTGCTGGCAGATTGAAATTAGATAATGGTGTAGAAAATGTTCATTATCAGGAATTGGGTATTGATACTTATTTCTGCCATCCTTATCATTCTTGGGAAAAGGGCTCAATTGAATATGTCTTCAAATTAATCAGGGAGTATATTCCCAAGAAAGCCAGATTAACTGCCTATACTGATAATGAGATTGCTGTTATTATTAATATCATCAATAACCGACCGAGGAAGTGTTTGGGGTATCGCACTCCTTAGGAGGTTTTTGAGGATAATTATTTATCAAAGGTCAATCTAAATCAGAAACTATTTTCTATTCAGTGTTGCACTTCGGGGTAGAATGTCCGGTTCACAAATTAATTGAAACAGGCTTTCCCTCTTGAGATTGCAAGACTCTTTTTCTTCATTTTTCCTGTTAATTATCTCATTATTATTAATAATCTGTTCAAGACAATAATCTCGGTAATCTGGATCAGGCGCCTTTTTACAAGTATTCAGAGCGGCATCAAGACCATTGAAACGGAAAGCAAACACGGCTTTCCTAAAATATTCACCGTCCTTCTCGCCGCTAGGATAATTTAAAATCTCGCTAGCGAATAAATCGGGTTTATCCGTATAAGATTTTATGATATCGCAAAAATTTATACACATAGACTTTGCTGGCAGAATGTAGCCCTTTTTCTTTGCCTCCGCCTCTCTACAAGATTTAACTATATCTACATTTTCTTCGCCGGCCGGGCAAATAAAATCCAAATCGCCCGCCATCAAAAGAGTAATGTTGGTTATTTTTTTTTGCGAATAACTATCGGTTAAATTTTTTAGGGCGGACTCTTTTCTTTTCGGCGTTCTTATTGTAAGTTTTTCAATAAGAGTTTTAATTTCTTCGTAAGTTTTTTCGGATTTATCGCTTGTATTAAACTTGCAAAACAAATAACCAGTCATTTGCCGTCTTGCCTCGTTTAATTGTTGACTGCCTTCGTTTTGGACGGCTAAATCATTGATTTTCTCAATCAACTGCTCTTCGGTCATTTTACTGACATTCTCCAAACATTTTGCTTTGACTGCCTCTGGAGAGATACCAGGAGGAACCAGTGCCTCAGGAGGAGTCGGTGTCTTATGGGTTCTATATAATATTACTCCTCCAATGCTGGCTCCTATTAAAACAACAATTAGCATCAATAATAGTTTTTTATTTGTAAATACCCAAATATTCATTGTGGATTCACGTTATCTGAAATTATTTAGTAACTACTATGGGAAGCATGGGAGCCATGAGAACCGTGAGAGCCATGAGAACCGTGTGAAGCATGAGAAGCATGAGAGCCATGAGAACCGTGAGAGCCATGAGAACCGTGTGAAGCATGAGAAGCATGAGAGCCATGAGAACCGTGAGAGCCATGAGAACCGTGTGAAGCATGAGAAGCATGAGAGCCATGAGAACCGTGTGAAGCATGGGAAGCGTGGGAGCCATGAGAACCGTGGGAAGCATGGGAAGCGTGGGAGCCGTGAGAACCGTGTGAAGCATGAGAAGCATGAGAGCCATGAGAACCGTGTGAAGCATGGGAAGCGTGGGAGCCATGAGAACCGTGGGAAGCATGGGAAGCGTGGGAGCCGTGAGAACCGTGTGAAGCATGAGAAGCATGAGAAGCATGAGAAGCATGAGAAGTGTGAGTGCAGGCGGCTTGGGTCGGATCAGCTTTCATTAATCCGCTTAAACCCATAGCCACAGCCAAAACTCCCATGCCCAATTTAGCAGCATCTTTTTTATTAATCTTGCCTTCCTCGCTAGAAAGAAAGGCTTTAATATCTTTTTTTATTTTTGGTATGATTTCCTCTTTCTTAGCCATGCTGTTATTATAAAACATCCAAAAATAAGGTCAAAAATAAGGTCAATTTAATTATCCACCCAGCTTTTAAATACTTCTCTGATTTTTTTATTTTTTAATTTCTCGAATAAATAGTTCAAGATTGCCTTACTAATCATGCACCTTTCATTGACTGGCATCTGGCCGAAGATATTCCCTTGTTTTGAATAATTATAAATCGGACAGACCCCGCAATAGGGTTTAAAAACACAATCACTGCAGCCAGCTAACCCATCCAAACAGGACGCTACTGACATAGTTCTGACCACTGGATTAGCAATGATTTCTTTGTAATCATTTTGATAAACAGAGCCCAAACGGAAATTTTCGTCTCCCATCATGCTCAACATTCGTCCCTCGTCGCAGGTATAAACATCGCCGTTGTAATTATAAGCCAACTGACCCAAACCAGCTCCGCAAGGAGAACGGAAATCCATATGGCCGGGATCCCATTCTGTTAAAATCTTGATTAGAAAAGTCACCGCCATCTTTTCTCTCACTATTTTCCTTTTCAAATTCAGTTTAATAATGTAATCCAACGCTTTCTTGTAAAAATTAATGTATTCTCCGGCGGTATAACCGATCTCTTTCCAGTGCTCCAAGGTGAAACCGAAAGGATTTAGGGGTCTTAAATAAAAATAATCAAATCCTAATTTTAAAAACTCATCAATAATAGCCTTATAGTACGGCAATGAGAAACGGCTGATTGTCACAGCCAGCCCCATCTTGAAAATATATCCCTTCTTGTTCAATTTGGGATATTCTTTAAAAAACCTATTCGCCCATTTGGCTGCATATTTATAACTAGTGCCGCCTTGCATGGGCCGGTTTTTGTTGTGAAGTTTTTCCGGACCATCCAAAGAAAGACAAAGACTAACTTTTTTGTCTATCAAATATTTAAACTTTTCTTCGGTCATCAAAGTGAAATTAGAAACCAGACGAAGCTCTAAATCTTTTTTTGCGACTTTATTCCGTTTCCACGCTTCTTCAACGATAAATTTAACTACCGGCCAATTCACCAGCGGCTCCCCACCTTGAAATTCAATAGCAATAAACAGGCTGGTGGTCTTAAAAATTGTATCAAGAACTTTCCTGGCAGTTTCCAAACTCATATCCAGTTCTTTTCTGGACATATCTTGGCTAGAAGCGTGACAATAAAGACACTTGTGGTTACATCTTAAAGTTACAACCACAATATGCAAACTTGGGCCAGTAAATAAAAAGCTGTGTTTAGCGCGGTATTTTCCAGATAAATTGATAAGGCTAGGACCGCAGTTCAGAAAATTTTTCTCGTGCAAAGTTAGAAATGGATCCTTGTCTTTAGGAAGTTTACCTTGAAGAAATTTTGAAAAATCCGTCTTGGTTAAAAAACAGTGATCGCCGCCGTCATTTGTCAAAAGGTACTGACTGCCCAATTTCTCGAAATAGAAAGGCGCTAAAGTTTTATAATTGCTTTGTGAAATATTCAGATTTTTAAAATCTGTTTTTTGTTTATTCATATTAATATAGTTTGCTTAACGTTAAAAATAAAACATAATTAGAAAATTCATTTTTTATATTAATGATGCTTTCTTTGGACGGGCTTTTTAAAAACACTCGGACAGTTTTTCGGTTCTCTTTCAAATCAAAATCAGCTGCGCCTTGATACATCCTCATGGTTTCTCTGACCGCTTTTGGATTATAAAAACTTTTATTAAAATTTATGACCATATTTTTCTTCCCAGGGTATGGCGATTCCCAAAGGATCATCTTCGTACCCCACCTGTTCTTCGGACCCAGTCTGGCCCAAGGCCGAAGACAGGGCCCGCTCAACCACATAGTCTCTAATCTTCCTACTATATTTATCGAGATTCATTCTTAAAGTGGCGCTTAAAAGTTCGTTTAAAAACTCACCGGCTAACTGCTGTAATTGTTTTTTGGAAAGATTTTTTTTACCCTTGATTATCACCCGCACCTCTTTTTTAGGATTCCCGTCTAAAAACAAATAAGCCCTGTCAATAAAAACATAACAAGTGCTGTAAATTGCTTCTAGAGGATATATCTTGGTTTCCAGTTTCAGCTCAACTGAATCTTTTTTGATATTTTTCCTCATATTTAATTAATATTCTACTCTTTTATTTTAAATTCTGCAAAAAAATTTAATCAAGAGCATCGCTTTTCCTTCTTTACTATTGATACATCGTCTGTTTTGCGATTAGAAGCCTTGAATTTTTATTGAACCCGTGGAACTACTGTAGTTAATATTGGTAGAACTGGTAAATTGATTATTTTCGCTATTAATCGGGCCTTCTTGATTAGCACCGCCAGACCAGTCGGTTTGATTAAAAACTTTATTGCGGCTGCGGGTCAGATATTGACTTCGGGAAATTGACCGATTTTCTGGCCAGGTGACTATCACGGTGATTTTTTGGGTTGAAGGGTCGTCAGCAATATAACTGTCGCCGGGCTCCATATTGCAAGTAGTAGTGGCAGTAGTAGTGGCATTGCCGACTCCGCAAGAAGTCCGATTAACATTTTCAATGGAAAAATAACAGGTAAAGGTTCTACCCTCAACAACGGTTGAGGTGGTGCCGGAAAGAATTTCATAAGTAGTGCTGGTGGCTCTCAAATAAAATTGAGAACTTGGTCCTTTAGCAGCGGGTGGATTATAGATATTAAACCAATTGGATTCAGCTAAATTTTGAAGATTGTCTAAATATTCCTGGGCCAAAGAATTAGCTATTTGGACGTTGCGAGTTTCCAAATTGCTTCTTAAAATCGGGACAATGGCCGCCGATGCTGCGCCAATCAAAATAGCACCAACCGTAATGGCAATGATAATTTCCACCAGGGACTGGCCGGAATTAGATTTAATATTGTATTTTTCCATTTATATTTATAGTAATCGTGCTGGAACTTGTTGGGCTGCTTATTAATGATATTTTAATCGTCGTAGCGGCATTGGGCAAGCCGGTAATCGGAGAAAAAATTATAGTGGAACTTGAACCAGAAGCCGGAATGTCAAATTGGATGTTAGAAGGCAGGACGCTCCGAGAAACCATTGTGCCGCTGGCATAAGTTGTTCCTTTAAATAAATCGTAAAAATCAGTGCCGCTGGCTGGATTTTCAAAATAAACGCCCCAGCGGCCGCCACTGCCTGCTGTTGAGGTAGCTTCCTGCGACAAAGAACGGTTTTGAGCGTTTCTAACCACTTCAATAATTTCTTGAGTGGTGGAAGTTAGGTCTTGCCGCTGTTTATAATTAACAATACTCATAAAACCAACGCCTGCCAGAATAGCAATGATGGATATTGAAATGATAAGCTCGATTAAAGTAAACGCGGAAATACGCGGAAATTCACGCAGAAAAACGCGGAACTTATTTCGTTTTATTCCTTGCTGTGTCATAAACTTTTCTAATAATTTGAACACTCCCTGAAGCACCAAAATTTATCAAAAATCCTAATTTATAATTAGAATTTTTAAGGTAATACCAAAACTGTTCAATATCTTCTTTGACGATAAACGGCTTAGCCTTAATTTCAATTAAAATGATATCATTAATCACTAAATCAGGAATGTATGTGCCAACTTTTTTATCATTGTAAAAAATATCAATTCGTCTCTCTTTCTTTTTCTTTCTGCGTCTTTCCGCGTATTGTTCCGCGTATTTCCGCGGTTTTAAAATTGTCCGACCAATTGGTAAATCGGTACAATAATGGAGATGGCGATGGTTCCGATAATTATACCAATTCCTATAAGCAAGGCCGGTTCCAGAAAGCTAATTAGAGTTTTAATCGCCACTTCTATCTCGCTACTGTAAAAGTTTGCCAAGGTTGATAAAATGTCTTCAATATGGCCGGCTTTTTCGGAAATTGCCATTAAGTTAACAACTACTCGAGGGAAAATTGCCTCTCGCCGGAAAGCATCGCCAACAGTCAATCCTTTAGCCACTCCCTCCCGAGATATCCGCATCAAACTATTTTTCAATTCTCCAAAACCAACGGTTTGGCTGGTGATTTCCAAAGAATCCAAAATCGGCAACCCGGCTCTCAGCAAAGATGATAAAGTGCTGGCAAAACGTTGAAGCGCTATTTGTTTTAAAACGGTTTTGATAACCGGTAATTTCATGGCAAATTGATATAAAATTTGCTTTCCCGACGCGCTTTTAGCGAATAAATACCAAAGAGATACAATTAAAATCCCCAGAAAAATTAAGAAAAACCAGATATAATCGCTGATGAATAAGCCGGTAGAGAGAACAATTCGGGAAAAAAGCGGCGGCTTGACATTGGCCGAGGCAAAGACAGTGGCGATTTTCGGCAAGGCAAAGCTGACTAAAAGGATAAGAATAGAAAATGAAGCAATCAAAAGAATAATAGGATAAGTTAGGCTGGATTTAATTTTGCGGCGAAGGTCCTGGTCTTTTTCAAGAGAAACGTTTAAGTCTTCAAAAACTTGTTCCAAGTTTCCCGAAGTTTCGCCGGCTTTAATGAGATTAACAAAAACCGGAGAAAAATATTTGGGATACTTTAAGAAGGTGCTGTAAAAAGGCCGGCCCTTTTCCAAGCTGCCGCGGATTTCCATAAGCAAAGCTTTCATCGCCGGATTTTCAAGGTCGGCGATTAAAATATCAATGGCTTTCAAAAGGTCGGTGCCGACTTTCAACATCAAACTCAGATATTTAGTTAAAAAGACCTTATCAGCAACCGTAATGCCTTTTCTAAAAATAAATAATCCCCGGCCTACCTCTTCAACTCCTTTGACAACTTTAATGGAAATCGGCCTTAGTCCTTGATTGGCTAAATATTCCAAAACCTCGGCTGGTCCGCTGGCCTCAAAATCTCCTTCAATTACTTTACCGGTTGGCTGGGAAGCAATGTAGTGAAAACGCATTTTTGACTTCTGACTTCTGACCTCTAACTTCTAACACTTGACGATAGTCAGTGGTCAGTAGTCAGTAGTTTTACTCGCGTATGACGCGAAGTACTTCTTCTATTGTTGTTATTCCAGTAGCGGCTTTTTTAAGACCGTCTTCAAATATTGTAATCATTCCCTGCTTTCTGGCTAAATTATTTAAATTATCAAGAGAAAAATCAGGACTGATAATTAGTTTTCTAATTTCTTCGTTAACATTTAAAATCTCAAAGATGCCGATTCTGCCTTGATAGCCGGTTTGATTGCAGGCCGGACATCCTCGGCCCCGATAAAGAAATTTCGGCGCCTTTAATTTTGAGTCAGGGTTAATCTCTTTTAGTTGCTTTTCTAAAAATTGAATTAAGTTCTGGTCTGCCGGATACGACTCTATACAGTTAGGGCAAATTTTCCTGACTAATCTTTGAGCCACACAAACATTTAAGACCGCCGCCACCAAAAAAGGCGCGATTTTCATATCAATTAATCTTGGCACAGTAGTAGCCGCATCGTTGGTGTGTAGAGAAGAAAGTAAAAGGTGGCCGGTTAAAGCCGAATGAACAGCGATTTCGGCTGTTTCTTCGTCGCGGATTTCACCCACCATAATAATGTTGGGGTCTTGCCTTAAAATCGCCCTTAAGCCATTGGCAAAACTAATGCCGGCCAAAGGATTAATTTGGGTTTGATTAATATATTTAATATCGTATTCTATCGGGTCCTCAATGGTGACAATATTAACTTCCGGCCGGTTTAGAATATTCAAAATAGAATAGAGCGTGGTAGTTTTCCCGCAGCCGGTTGGTCCACAAACCAAAACCATTCCGTAGCTTTTTTTGATATTCTCTTCAATAATCTTTCCGGTATCTCCCAAAATTCCCAATTCTTCCAAAGAAAGAGGTTTTTGAGTTGAGGGCAGAAGCCGCATTTCCACTTTTTCGCCATAAAATACCGGGATAACCGCTACTCGGACATCAATAACATCCGGTCCTACTTTGTAACGAAAACGACCATCCTGAGGTTTTAGGTGCTCGTCAATTTTTAAACCGCCTAATAATTTTATCCGGGCAATAACAGCCGGATGAACCTCTTTGGGAATTCTGATAACTTCATGAAGAATGCCGTCAATCCGGTATCTGATTAAAATAGCATTTTCTAAAATCTCAATGTGGATATCAGAAGACCGAAGAGAGATGGCATAAGAAAGAAGATTGTCAATAATAGCGACAATCGGCACATCCTTGGCCGCTTCTTCAATGTTGCCTATTTTCTTGCGAAGAGTGGCCCGGATATTTTCTTCAATAATTTTTTTAAAGTCCTCGCTGAGATGACGGCCGTAGAGCGAGAAGCCGCGATTGAGGTCTTCGGGGGTTGTTAAAAATGGCTTGATTTTTGATTTAAGATGTTTTTTAAGAAATTCAATGGTCTCTAAATCAGAGGGGTCTTCCATTGCCACATCAAGAGTAGCGTCGGGTTCTTTGGCAAAAATAATCACTCTTTTCTGCCTGGCCAATTCTTCTGATAGCAGCCTGAGAACATTTTCTTCGATGGGCCGGGTAGCTAAATCAGCTTTCTCAATTCCAAAATACTGAGCTACCAGATTGTAGAAATAGTCAGAGGTAATAACTCCTTGAGAAATTAAAAGGTCAACTACATTTTGACCCATTCTTTGGGCTTCAATTAGTAAATTATCAAAATCTTGAGCCGTAATTAGACCCTCTTTAGTCAAAATTTCTTTAAGTTTTTGAGGAGGAATTGTTAGCATCAAAGTAGAAGCGAAACATCGCGAATATCAACGCGAAGTTTTGCGAAAATTTTTCGCATTCTTTCGCTTGGCATTCGCACACTTTCGCTTCTATTTCTATATATTTACTATAATTTAAATCTTCAATAATTGCCACCAAGACAGGCTTGATAAGAAAAGCTTATTAAAAATTATAACAAATATTGCCACCGCTAGCCACAAGTAATATAAACTGATGCGGCGAACCATTCCGCGTTGTTCCGCGTTGCTATCCGCGTTGTTCCGCATTAGCGCTACCAAATGTATTATTAAATAAATTACAATCAGAAGCGCTAAATAAAAAAGCCAGCCAGGGTGGCCCACCAGAAACAACGAAATGGCGCCTAAATAATATTCTTCAGGATAAAAAAAGCGCTCCTGATATTTTTTATTAAGAAGGTTAGCGGAAATTAAAAATAAAACAGCGGCCGCCAAAGAAATCAAATAAGGCGCGAAAAATCTGGCGAGAGCGTAAAAAATAAAATAATTGATTGATTGATGCGGCGGCAAAAGGTATCTGGAAACTTCATTTTGCGACCAGAATTGATACTGCTTGTAAGATTGATAAAAAAGCAGAGAGAAAGTTATCACTACTGAAAATAGGAAAATATATTTAATAATTTTTAGAGGTTCGACCTCCCAAAATTGACGATTAATATTAGGAGGTCGAACCTCTTGATATTGATTTTCCGCGTCAGTTCCGCTTCTATCATTAACAAAGAAGCGCAGCCATAACTGCGCTCCCAAAGCCAAAATCAAAATTCCTAACGAGAAATAAAATAACACATTAAGTATTTTGGGATACTAATATATCTTCCGCGTTATTCCGCGTTGTCATCCGCGTAAATCCGCTTCTATAATTACAGGTCCAATCCCGGGTCAGTGCCAACTTCATAGGTAGTGCTACAATTGCCGCCGTCGGTCGCTTCCAAGCCAGAATATTTGTCGCTTTCTAAATTACCATTAAGCTCAAAAGTCAAGGCAGTGCTACTTCCTATATAGGTATATTGATAAGTAGCGGTTTGTGAAGGATCCAAGGGAAGCGCTGAAAGCGAAGAGCCGCCGGTTGTGCCACGTAAATCAACATCTACCCAACCCGAGCCATCAATTGCTGTAGAAGTATTAATCCCGCTGCAGGCGGTATTACAGCTAGCGCCAAACCAACAAGTAGTAGAAGCAGTGCCTGCTGACGTGGCGCCCACAGCCGTGCTTGTGGCAGTTGCTAGATATAAACCAATGGCACTTTTAACACTACTCAAGTCAGATATTCTCTGCGAATCCCGGGCTTGGGCCAATATCTGGGCTGGATTTAAAACCAAAACCACGGTGGTCGCTAAAACTGCCAAGATACCGATAACGATGATAAGTTCAATTAAGGTAAAGCCTTTTTTCATAAAATATCAGATACCAATATACGAATATATGCGAATGATACTAATGATTACGAATTCGTATTCATTCGTATCATTAGTATGAATTAGTATATTAGTATCTCATAATAAATTTCGACCTTTTTAAATATTATATCATCTAAGCCCCCCCCCGCAAGAGGCAAACTGTGGATAACTCAACTAACAACTTACAACTAACAACTTACAACAATCTATATAAAGTTAATGGCCTAATTTCTTTTTAAATCCACCTAATTGGTTTGAAATACTGTATAATTTTTTATAAATCTCGTTAAAATCATTATCAGTTATAAATTTATTATCTCTTAAAACATCAATCCCGGCAAGCAATTCATTAACTGAACCTAAGGCAATCTCTATAAATCTATTCAGTTCTTTATCTGATATTTTACCGCTTCCTTCGGCAATATTTAAAATTATAGAAAATGCGGATTTTATAATTTGACTACCTAATTCAAAACGATATTCCTTTGGCAATTTTTTAACTATTTTCAGTATAAGAGAAAACAACTCTTTAGATTCTTGATAAACTTTCCAATTAAGAAATCTAAATTTATCCATTTTGTTGGTTGTTAGTTGTTGGTTGTTAGTTGTTAGTTGTTGGTTGTTGGTTGTTGGTTAAGAAAATCTTTGATTTTTTGAACTAATTCATCAATTGAAGTTTTGGCTTTAATAAAATATTCAATCGCTCCTAATTCCTGACCCCTTGAGACATCTTCGGGCTGGCCTAAATTGGAAATAATAATGATCGGCAATTCCTGAGATTGCATCTGCGGGTCGTTGCGGATTTCTTCCATTACCTCAAAACCGGACTTTTTTGGCAAAATAAGGTCTAAAAGAATTAAATCTGGTTTAACCGATTTTAACAAACTCAAAGCTTCCTCGCCATCTTTGGCAAGATTAACTTCTAATCCTTCCTTTAAAAGTCGGTTTTTCAATAAGGAAGAAAGAAATGGATCGTCTTCAACAAGTAAAATTTTAGACATGCCAATGTTGTTAAAATTTATAAGCGAGGCTCAATGCCGAGCGAAATAAATTTCACTACAACATTGAGCACCCAGCACATATTTTGCTAATGACGATGATTTAATAATAGATAGTTTATTCCGAATAATCTTTCTTTTTCTAAAATAACATCACTAGCAAAATATGTGCTGGGTTCTTGATTTTGTTACTAAAAATATGCGCCTTCGGCTTGTATTTTTAGACAAAATCAGAACTTTTTTAGTTGTCCCAATTTACCCGCCATAGCTTTTAGCGACGGCGGGGGCCATAACTTTGGGCTCCATGGCCAACACCCTCTTTGGTCGACTACTTTAATAGTTTAGTTATTCCACGACCAGCTTCCGCTAGCCGTGCCTTGTTCATGATTACCCATATGTCGCCATATGGCATGGACTATATCTTCACCGAGCACATAAATTCGTTATATGCTCGAGTTTGGCATATAGTCTCTGGGGCTCTCCCGCTAAGCGGGATTGCCTGCTGATTTTCTGCATCGCTCGCTTTTTTACTCATAATAAAATTATATCATAAGTAGCGGCGAATTCTCAGATGTCCCAGCATATAGCCAAATTTTTCAATCGCATTACTGCGAAAGGTCGCAACAAGTAGTTTACTTCAACGACTTAACCCGTGTCACCGAGCTTAGACTAATTCCACCGAAATGAAACTTTGCCTACTCCCGGCTCCCCTGGTTTGACGGGCGATTGTCCTCTAGAAACTTAGAGTTGACGTTCCCATCGCGCCTGCGGATTTCCCGCACGCGACGAGCCCAAACCGCTACTTCGTAGCGGAAATCCGAAATTCTAAATCCTAAATCCGAAACAATATCTAAATTCAAATGCCCAAAATTCAAAACGATTTGGATATTTGTATTTAGAATTTTGAATTTGTTTCGTGCTTCGTGCTTCTAATTTCGAATTTCTAATCTGGGTAATCCCTTCATCCTAAATGGACTACTATGGATTAGCTGACTTCTAATAAGGCAATAATTTCTATTCCTTATCAGATCTCCCCGGGTCAATTATTTTACTTTTCCAAACATCCCGAACGAGCTCTTTAAATAATCTTCCTCATCCTCACCGCCCAATGATGAGTCGATTTGCTCTTTTATTTGTTCGGGCTGTTTTTTGTTTCCAGACCCTCCGCCGGCTATCTCGCGACAACCGACTGTCTTTCAACTACGATCCGTTGACGGAATCGAATGAACGGATTTTAACCGTTTAGTAAAATAATCTGCCGGGCGCTTTTATTGTGAGTACAGGACTCGAGAACGTATTCACCGCGCCATGGCTGATGCGCGATTACTAGCGATTCCGGCTTCATGAGGGCGGGTTTCAGCCCTCAATCCGAACTGGGGCCGGCTTTGATGGGATTAGCTCCAGCTTGCGCTTTAGCAACCCATTGTACCGGCCATTGTAGCATGAGTGTGGCCCAGGGCATCAAAGGGCCATGCGGATTTGACGTCATCCTCACCTTCCTCCCCCAAAAGAGGGCAGTCTCCTGAGACATGTATAACTCAGGACAAGGGTTGCGCTCGTTACCCCACTTAAGGGAACAATTCAGATCACGAGCTGACGGCCATATTGCTCCATTATTACTAATGGTATGGACTATACCATCCGCGCACATAAGATTATGTGCGTGGCCGGCGTTTTAACCCGAAATTAATCGGATTCTATCTTTTATAAAGATAAGTCTCTACGGGGTGCGACCGAGGTCGGACTTCCCACGGTATTACCCACCCCCAATGCTCCGCATTGGAAGCACGAAATCCGAAGCACGAAATCCTAAACAAATCCCAATATTTAAAATTCCAAATTCTAAACACGTGTTTAGAAAATTAGAATTTAAGATTTTGAATTTGTTTCGAATTTCGGATTTAGAATTTCGAATTTCCAGTGCGAAGCACTGGTAGGTTAGGGTTTCACCGTTATGAGCCGGTTTGCTTTTCAAATTACTTTGAAAAGGGTCGATACAAATCAACCATGCAGCACCTGTCCCGATGTCCTTGAAGAGGTCCCGACTTTCGCCGGGATTTCATCGGAATTTCAAGCCCTGGTAAGGTTCCTCGTTTACCATCGAATTAAACCTCATGCTCCACCGCTTGTGCGAGTCCCCGTCTATTCCTTTGAGTTTTAGCCTTGCGGCCGTACTTCCCAGGCGGTCCACTTAACGCGTTAGCTTCGCCACTGAGAGGGTCGACACTCCCAACAGCTAGTGGACATCGTTTAGGGCGTGGATTACAAGGGTATCTAATCCTTTTTACTCCCCACGCTTTCGCGCCTCAGGGTCAGGGACGTCCCAGCAGAATGCCTTCGCCTTTGGTGTTCCAGCCGATATCAACGGATTTCACCCCTACACCGGCTGTTCCATCTGCCTCTAACGCCCTCTAGCTCGACCGTATTCACTGCGGTTCCAGAGTTGAGCTCTGGGATTTAACAATGAACGCATCGGGCCTCCTACGCGCTCTTTACGCCCAATAAATCCGGATAACGCTCGGGGTCTCTGTATTACCGCTACTGCTGGCACAGAGTTAGTAACCCCTTATTCTATTCCTACTATCAATCTAACGCACCTCGCTATGCTCGGTTGCGTTTAATACACCGAACGCAGTGAGGTGCGTTAGACTTTCTCGGAATAAAAAGCAGTTTACAATCCGAAGACCTTCTTCCTGCACGCGGCGTCGCTGGTTCAGGCTTTCGCCCATTGACCAATATTCTCGACTGCTGCCACCCGTAGGTGTACGAGCCGTCATATTTATCCACAATCACTTGTGGTATAGACTATGTCTTCATCCCGAATAAGTCGGGAGCTAACGTTTTATAATTTCTAAAATTTAGAAACTATCCAAGTCTTTAGACTTGAGTCGTTACGGGGTTAATAATCTCATAATTCTTTTTACCACCCGCGCCCGCATTATTGCTGCGCAATTCTTTTGCCATGGCAAAAAGTTTTTCGTAATCTTTATCGGAAAGAGAACTACGAATATTTACTTTGCCTTGATCAAATACATCAATCATGGCAAGCATAATTCTCGCTTGCCGCTGTTTGAGAATTAAGTGAGGCAGTAATCGCTCCAACATCAATTTAATATCGGAACGTTTTTGTATCACTAATTCGGCAAGGTTATGAGTCCGAATGTCTCTAATAGTGCCGATATTACCTAAGGCCTTTTGGAGGAGAATCAACATGTTTTTATGACGAACATGCTGAGTGAAGTTAACTTTCAATCTCGCCCTATATGGAAATCGGCGTCTATCAGGGCGTTTTTCAATGCTTACTCCAATAGAACCATCCCCGTCTAAAAAGCCGGCAATATAAGGGTCAGAAACATATTTACTATTAACTTCCCACGGCGTTTGCTCCATGTGGGTATGATACCACTACCCCTTAATTAAAGCAATAGCAGTTTATCCACAGGTGAGCGTTCGCCGTTATAAGCTAGATTTGATTCCGACGTTACCGTCGGAAGAGACAATTATTCATCTCAGTCTCGTCGTTGGGGATCGGGCTCTCACCCCCCCTACCCGTCATTGCCTTGGTGAGCTATTACCTCACCAACAAGCTGATAGGACCTAAGCCAATCATAGAGCGTCTTGCGACTTTACCGAGCACATAAATTATGTGCTCGGGCTATTTGGAATTACCCCACCTTTCGATGGGCTATGCCAAACTCGGTGGTATGTACCAAGGTATTACTAACTCGTTCGCCACTGTCCGACCTCAAATTTATATTGCTATAAATTCGGTGGTCGGACCGTTCGACTTGCATGCCTTATCCACGCCGCCAGTGTTCATCCTGAGCTAGGATCAAACTCTCTCGAATTTTGCCCAAGAGCACGAGCTCATTGAGCGAAGTGCGAGTGGATGCAAAATTCAGAGCCTCGCCGAAACTTTAGTGAAGGCGGGCAACATTAAAAAATAATGTAACTCTCCTACGCCAAAGGCTACGGCGAGTCCTCAAAATCGCAGCCGCTCGGCCTTCGCCTACGGCTCGCCCTCTCGGGCGATTTTGGGACAACTAAAAAAATTCTGATTCAACATATTTTAAAATTTTCAAAGTGCCTGCTATTCTCTTTCACATCTATCATTATAGAAACTAAGCGTCTCTTGTCAAGCGAGAAAAACAATGCTATTTTTATAGAAGCAGAACAACGCGGATAGCAACGCGGAAAGACGCGGAAAAATATCCGCGTCAATCCGCTTCTACAAAATGAAGAAAGACATTCATCCTCAATACTATCCCAAAGCAAAAGTTAAATGCGCCTGCGGCGCTACTTTTACCGTCGGTTCAACCAAACCAGAAATTCAGATTGAAATCTGCAGCCAATGTCATCCATTTTATACAGGTAAAGAAAAATTAATTGACACTGCCGGCAGAGTGGAAAAATTTAAAGCAAGAAGAGCCAAAGCGAAAGTCTCTACGAAATTACGAAAAAGTACGAAAGTACGAAAAAATAAATAACGCTTTTCATACTTAAACCCTCCGGGGAGTTGCTTCGCAACAGCGTAAAAATTTCGTATTTCGTAGCCATTTATGAACAAGGCTATTTTAAAAATCCGCGCCGGTGCCGGCTTGCCCGCCATAGCCGAATGTCTTAAATTCTTCACAATTCAGCAATAAAAATAAATACTATGACAAATAAAATTATTTTAGAAATCAGGGCGGGGGCGGGCGGCGATGAGGCCGCTATTTTTGCCGGTGATCTGGTGAAAATGTATCAAAAATATGCGGCCCGTTGCGGCTGGAAATTCACTATCCTTGATTTCAATCAAACTTCGTTGGACGGCTATAAAACATTTACAGCCGAAGTGGAAGGCGAAGGAGTTTATAAAATATTGAAGAACGAAGCCGGAGTGCATCGCGTCCAAAGAATTCCTAAAACCGAAAAATCCGGCCGAATTCATACTTCCACGGCTTCCGTAGCGGTTATTCCTGAAGTTGAAGAAAAAGAAGTCCACATCAATCCTTCTGATTTAGAAACTTCGTTTTTCCGCTCTTCTGGCCCAGGCGGCCAAAATGTCAATAAAGTAGAAACCGCGGTTAGAATTTTACATAAACCGACTGGTATTGTTGTCTCTTCTCAGGCCGGCCGGTCGCAACACGCCAATCGCGAAACCGCTATGAGCATTTTAAGAGCTAAACTCTACGAACAAAAACAAATTGAAGAGCAAATAAAATTAGGTAGTCTCCGCCACGAGCAAATCGGTGGCGCTGAACGGGCGGAAAAAATTCGTACCTACAATTTTCCGAATGACCGAATTACCGACCACCGGATTAACAAAAAATGGCACAATATAGAACGCATTTTGGATGGTGAATTAGATCAAATTGTAAATGCGTTCACTAAACAATAACAATGACGATGACTATGACAAAGTAAATGTCATAGTCAAAAGTCATAGTCATTGTTAGCCATTTGAGTTCTACGAACTCAAAATAGCAATATCTTCTTCAAACTTCTGGGCTTGAGCAATCACTCGGCTGCCATAAGTCCATAAATAGTTACTCCAGCGCGAACCGGCGTAGTATTTGGCCGCGGCTTTTCTTTCATCAGTCAATGAAGCGCCAGCGCCGGCACCGGCATCTTTAAGATATAAAGCCGTGGCCACAAAAGCATCGGCATTCCGCCAAGGCGAGGGTGGATTATTACCGGTAATCTCTGCCACCCGATCTTTATAAAGCTTCCAAGTTGAAGGAATAAACTGAGCCGGTCCCATAGCGCCGCCAAAAGCGCCGTCAGCATTAGGACAGGAAACTTTTATTATTCCAGCTTCCAAATTTTTCTCCAAATTTAATTCTTTAATAATCGCTAAAAATATTGGCATATCGCGAGTAGGATGCATCGCGGTTTTATAATCGCATTGGCCGACGTTTTTGCCTAAAGCCGATTCTCGGTCTAAAACCGCTAAAAGCAAAGCGGCTCGCACACCGGTAGCTTTTTCGGCAAATTGAGCTAATTTATAAGCGTCTCCAAATTCCAATTCTCCTCCACCCAATAATTGGAAGATTTGTTTTCTAATTTCAGCCGCGGTTTTTTTGGTTTCGGTTAAAAGTTTTTGGTATTCCGTCTCTTTACCCTTGGTAGTTTTAAGAAGATTAGATTTCTCTGCCTGAGTTTTCTGAATTAAAACTTTCTGAGTATCCTGATAATCCTTTAGAGCGGCTGCGTCTCCCCGCTCTAAACCCAAGACCTCTTTTTGATCAACTAATTTCTGGTGGGCTTCGGCGATTTTTACAATTACTAATCTTAAACTATCTTGGACCGTTAAAAGATTATTTAAATCAGTGAAGAAATCCGAAAGCTGGGGATTTTTAAAAAGGATTTCAACTAAACTCTTGTTATCATTTTCATATAAAGTTTGTAATGTCTGGGACAGATTTTTTTTATTAAAATTGATATCACTTTCGGTTCTGTTTATTTGGGCTTGAGTGGAGTCGATTTCCGCGTCAAGCTTGCTTAAAGTTAAATTAATAGCTCTTATCTGAAGGTTGAGTTTAGTAATCTGGGCTTGTAATTTTTTAATCTCTGTCTGGAGACTGCCGCCCTGTTTCCTGTACCCCTCTATCTTTGTTTCATATTGAGAAATCTGATTTTCCAATTCAGCTAATTGCGATTCCAAAGCTTTTCTTTCTTCTTCATTCTCATTCTGGGCTGCTAAAACGCCGCTGGAAGTCGGAGCCGCCACTAAGCCAAAAATAAAAGAAAAAGCAACCAGCGAAATAAAAATTGTCTGGATTAAGATTTTAAGGGGAATAGTGATTACTTTTTGAGCACTCAAATTAAGTCTAGTGCTGTGTTTTTTATTAATATCAACAATGAGGTATGGCTTCATTTGACTTCTGACTACTGACCTCTGACTGCTGACTTCCTTATCGTTTGTTGTCAAAGGTCATCGTCAATAGTTATTGTGTTTTTTGTTCCTCTTCTTTCTTTTCTTCAGCCTCCACTTTTACTTCTTCAACGGTTATTGGCTTCTCTTCAACTTCTTCTTTGACTGGCTCAGTAACAGTGGCAACCACTGTTTCCGGCTCAACTAAAATTTCCACTCCTTTAGCTACCTTAAGGTCTTTTACATAAATACTCATTCCAATCTCAGAAAGTTCATCAAGATTAACTTCAATCCTAGCCGGCAGATCAGCCGGCAGAGCTTCAACTTCAACTTCCTGCATTGCTTTAACCAAAATACCTTCTTTTTCTCTGACTGCCGGCGCTTCGCCGATAAATTCCAAAGGAACCGAAGTGGTAATTTTTTCATCCATTTTCACTTGATAAAAATCAATGTGAATAATTTGGTCGCTCAAAGGGTCAACCGAAACTTCATGAATGAGAACCGGCAACTTTTTATTTTCCAAATTTAAATTTATTATTGTGCTTTCGCCGGCTTCTTTGAAAAGTTTAGAAAAATCTTTAGCCGGAACGCTTAAATGGATATTTTCAAGGCCGTGGCCGTAAAGTTCAGCCGGAATTAAACCCTGCTTTCTTAGAGCCTTTACTTTTTTACCAAATATTTCGCGTTTTTGAACGATAAGTTCCATTTATATTATTTTGTTAAATAATTTCAGCTTATGCTCCACTACCATTTTTATTTCCTCAATCACTTGTGGTAATAATTTATAAGGCACGATTTCCTCGGGTTTTTCTTTTAGAGCTTTTTCCAGTCCTTTTCGCCAAGCCAGACGCAGTTCGGTATTAATATGAATGATTGAAATGCCGGCGTCAATGGCGGCCAAGAAATCTTCGTCGCTGATGCCTGAGCCGCCATGTAACACTAAAGGAACTCCGACCACACTTTTTATCTGTCTGATTCTTTCGATATTTAAATTCGGCTGAGGCGCGTCTTTCAATATGCCGTGAATATTGCCCACTGCCGTTGCCAATAAATCAACTCCTGTCTCTTTAACAAATCTTGCCGCTTCTTCGGGCTTTGTTAAATCTTCCGGTTTTACGGCTGCGCCAGCAGGAATTTCTTTAAGCAGAACTGAACCGGAACCGATATAACCCAATTCTCCCTCTATCAAAAAATTTAGATTTACGCTTCTAGCATATTCAACCGCCTCCTTTGTTTTTTTGATATTTTCCTCAAGCGAAAATTCACTGGCGTCAAAAACCGCCGAATCAAAACCCGCGCTAACCGCTTGTTTTATTTTCTCCAATGATTTGGTATGGTCGGCATTAAGAAAAATTGGAAAATTATATTCTTCTCGCAAACTTTTGATTAAAGCCGCTATCTGCTTTACGCCAATAAAATCCCGCTCACCCTCGGAAACGCCTACTATTATAGGAAGCCGAAGGTTTTGGGCCGCTTCAAAAACCGCTTTGAGTCCAACAATATCCGAAACATTAAAATGCCCAATAGCAATTTTATTTTTTTCGGCTTCAAAAATTATTTCTAAAAGTTGTTTCATAAATATAACAACTAAATTTATTATATCAGGTTTGGTCTTAAAAATAAAAAGCCCCTTGGTTCGTAAACAGCGAACCAAGGGGCTAAGGTCAAAGAACTCTAAAACCAGAGAAAATGCGATTGCCGCCATGCCACTCGCCCGGGTTCGCGACAGAGTCAGCAATCACGATCCAGCCATCGCCATCCCAGTGAACGTCCACAGCGCGGAGCTCGCCATTGATATCGCGAACATAAAAAATGTTCGTGTAACCACTAGTGAGTAATACGCCGCTCTCGCCGTTCGGCTGACCTGACATCAGATGAAAAATTTCGGCGAGACTTGTTTCCTGCGCGTCGCCAAGCTCGGTAAGAATCGGACGATCCACCGAGTACTTGAGCAGCTTCGCGTAACGGAGCTGCGTCTCCGGCTTCGGTTCCTCAATCTTGCCGAGGAACCATTCCGAAAAATTGCTCCCCTGATAAGAAATCTTAACGGGAGCTCTACGCTCGGTATCCACTACGAATTTTTCCCGGGCGACAAATTTTTCTTCGGTCGCAGGCACTAGGACAGTGCCCAAAGGCTTAAGAAGTGGGGGGGTTGAGCGGTTTAAGGCCCACGAACCGCCGAAAGCTGTCTCGCTCGATCTCGGCGATATTCGCATCGCGTAGGTCAGCGAGAAGTCCGGATGTGAGGAGCGCCTGCATCTGCTCTGCGGACGTATCATCAAAAATCGATAGAATCTTCTTTGCTTGTCTTAGGGTTGCGTCTTTCATAACAAGTCCTCCTTTCTGCCTTCCGCTAATCAGCGGAGGCGGTTGTGACGTCGTTTTTAATTCCTAACCTATCTAGGAATTAAACGGGTCAGTTAGTGCTAAAACAAACTGAAAATAGCCATATAAATGATTTTTAAAGTTCACTATAATAATAGGCACACCTTGTCCATATTTGTCAAGCCCCTGTAATGGTCCAATATCTTCACAATACCCCGCTTAAACAGGCACTACTGACCACTATGCTATAGCATAGTGGTCAAATGACGTAAAAAAATAGATATCGCAAAAAAATTTATCTTATAAAGATTAGAACATCGCTGTTATGATATCTCGCGATCGCTTAGATATCATAGCAAATCAACCAAGTGTTATGTTATAGCATAACACTATGACGCGTCATAGTTTACATACAAATGAGTTTTACAGAAAAAATTTAGAAATTACTCCAGATGAATTTGTTTTTCAAACTCCTGGATTTTTAATAATAGCAAAGGATAATTTTTTAATTCCGGGTCGGTTCTTAATAAATTGACTGCAGACTCTCTGGAAGATTTTACCAAGTCCGGATTCTGAATTGCTTTCATTGCTAAATCAGGCACACCGGTTTGCGACTCACCTAAAAATTCACCCGGACCGCGAATTGCCAAATCCTTTTCCGCCAATTCAAAACCGTTTTTCGCTTCAAGCAACGAATATAGCCGTTTATAAGTGGTCTTCGCTGAGGAATCAGTAAAAAGAAAGCAAAAGGATTGGTGCTCTCCCCTACCGACCCGACCGCGAAATTGATAAAGCTGAGCCAAGCCGAACCGCTCAGCGCCCTCAATCATCATAATAGTAGCATTCTGTACATCTACTCCCACCTCCACAACCGAAGTTGAAACCAAAATATCAATTATGCCATTGCTGAATTTTCCCATTGTTTCCCGTTTCTCCCCGGCTTTCATTTTTCCGTGAAGCAACCCAACTCTTAAATCCGGAAAAACTTTCTTTGATAATTTTTCGTATTCTTCCTTGACTGCTTTGACATCAAGCGCGGAGCTCTCGCGGATCATATTAAACGCTGATCTGTCGCGGATCTGCGCCTCATCTGCGATATAAGATCCGCGCGTGATCTGCGTGTCCGCATCAATGCGCGGGCAAATAACAAAAATCTGCCTTCCTTTTTTAACTTGGCCGCGAATAAAAGCGTAGGCCTTGTCGCGATTGGCTGGCGCCACGATTTTGGTAATAACTTCTTTTCTCCCCTTCGGCAATTCACTAATGATTGATAAATCCAGGTCGCCAAAAATTGTCAGAGTCAAAGTGCGCGGTATCGGCGTGGCCGACATGCTTAAAAAGTGGGGTAAAATATCCGGGCTCTGGTCAGTTAATTCTGCGCGCTGTTTAATGCCGAATCGGTGCTGTTCATCAATCACTACCAAAGCCAAATCTTTGAACTTAATATTTTTCTGGATTAAGGCGTGAGTGCCGATAATAATTTTTATTTCGCCAGCCGCCAATTTCTTCACGAATTCGTTTTTTTTAATTTCTGTCTCTAAGTTGTCGCCATAAAAAACTCTTGATTCCGATGAAGTTAGTAAAGCCACGCCCTTATCAAAATTCGGAAAAAATTTTTTGAAAGTTTGATAATGCTGTCTGGCCAAAACTTCGGTCGGCGCCATAAAGGCGGTTTGTTTACCCTGAGCCGCATCGAAGGGCTTTGACACCATTAAAGCGGCAATTGCCGCCACAATGGTTTTGCCGCTTCCGACATCGCCCTGAAGCAGGCGGTTCATCGGATGAGATTTGTTTAAATCTTTCAATATTTCCCAAAGCGCCACTTTCTGGCTTTTTGTTAATTCAAAAGGGAGGATGGAAATTAAATCTTTAACGTAATCAATATCAATCTGAAAAGCACAAGCCTTTTCTTTTGACAACTTAAGACGCTGCCTTAAATTCGCCAATTGCAAAAAAAACAAATCCTCAAAAGCGAATCTTTTTTTGGCACCCTGAGCTTGTCGAAGGGTGGCGGGGAAATGAATCTGCCTGAGGGCCAGATTGATTTCGGGAAAATTATGTTGCTTTAAAATTTCAAAAGGCACGGCGTCATTTATCCTTTCTAAATTTTCTAAAATCGGCTTAATTAAAAATCTTAGAGCTTTGGAAGTTATCTTTTTGGTTTCGGGATAAATAGGAATTAGACGCGCCGTGTGCTTAAGCGCGGATCCCTCACTGATCCCATTTTTATCTTGGTTAATGAATTCGTAAACCGGATGAGTTAGACAAATTCCGCCTTTAGGCGCTTCCACTACTTTGCCGGCTAAATTAACTAACCGGCCTTTCTTTAAAATTGAGAGCAAAAATCTTTGATTAAACCAAACGGCCTTGATGCTACCGGTATCGTCGCTAATTAACGCCTCCACAATAAACATTTTTCTTTTCCAGGTTCGGTGCAGTTTGATGTCGGAAATGACGCCGGAAATAGTGGCGGTCTCGCCAATTTTTAAGTCGGCAATTTTAGAAATCTGAGAGAAATCTTCGTAGCGAAAAGGGAAATGCCAAAGTAAATCTTTAACAGTTCCGATTTCTAATTTTTTCAGGCGCTCGACAAATTTAGGGCCAATGCCCCTTATCTCATTAAGAGAAGCATCGAGTTTAATCATTTTAACTCAAAAGGAATTTTGTTCCCCTCTCTATTATATTTACCTCCAACTCCTCCAGTAAAAATACTTTCTTGAAATAAGTTTTTATTTTTTCGACATCCAACTCATTACGACAAGTATAGATATCAATACTCACAAATCTCTTCTCTGGGAAAGTGTGAATACTGATATGGCTTTCGGCAATTATTACGAATCCCGAGATACCACCCTGGTCTTTTTTGGTAACTGGAGGCGCTGAAATAACATAAGGTGGCATTAATTTTTGCATCGCTATCTCTGACGGCAACCTATCTAAGAGATTATAAACAAGCTCAAAATCGTTAAGTTTCTCTTTATTTCCGCGGTATCCATCAATAGTCAGGTGGATGCCGAAGTTTGTTTTTTTCTTCTCCATTAAAAAAATATTACTCTGTCTGGGACTTTTAAGAAATGTGCCCCCGAGAGGAATTGAACCCCTATTTATAGCTCCGCAAGCTATCGTCCTATCCGTTGAACGACGAGGGCTACCTTAGAATCTTATCAATTTTGAAAATGAATCGGCCAATGAACTGTGGTATTCTTCTTTGGAAATATATTTCAGTAAAAAATTTTTGATTTTTTCTTCATCATTTGCGGTAATATTAACTTTTAGATACGGCGATAATCTTGATTTAACTTTTAATACTAATTCTTTGTATTGGTCGCTGGCCGGGTGGATGTCAAACCCTTCAATTTCGCTGTAAGGATAAAATTTTTGATTGTCTTTGGTTTTTGGCAAACTAATTTCAATCCCCTTTTCATCAATTTTAAAACTCCAAACATTAGGTAAACGATTAGCCGAATAAACAATTACCAGCCAAGCGATGATTACAAAAACCGCGAACAAAAAATTTTTCTGCCAGACAGCTAACGCCAACAAAATAATACTGACAATTAAACTCAACCAATACCAAGAAACATCCTTTCTGTAGTATTCAAATTCCGGCGCCTGCCACTCTATATACGCGGACTCACGCGGACTTAACGCGGACTTACGCGGACTTTTTTCCGTGTTGGTCCGTGTATAGCCCGTATGGGTCTGTGTAATCTTGTTTTTTGCCATAATTATGATTATTATAATTAAAAATCGCAAAAATTCAAGCAATCGTTAGGCAGCGTTCATTAGAAATTAGAAATTAAAAATTAGAAATTTCATGATGCCCTCGTAGTTCAATGGATAGAACACCACTCTTCTAAGGTGGTTATGCGGGTTCGATTCCTGCCGGGGGCGCTACTAACATCGCTTGACAGGATAGCTGAAATATGCTATTCTGTTTTTGGTTATTAAAAAATTCCATAAGGAAGGGAGGTAAGAGGCATGGGAAAGAAAAAAAGCTGTGTAGCGCTAATGACTGATTGGGGTATTGATGATGGAGCCGTAGGAGCGGTTCACGCAGTAATCATCGGCATAAATCCCGAGGCAAATATCGTGGATATGTCTCATAATGTAAATTCTTGGGACATAAAGGAGGCCGCCTTTTTACTAATGGCACATTACAAGTTTTTCCCTAAAGGAACTATATTTGTGGCCGTGATTGATCCGGGCGTAGGAACCCAGAGAAAAGCGGTTTTAGTTGAAACGGCTTTTTATTACTTCGTCGGGCCGGATAATGGCGTCTTGAGTTGGGCTTTGCGGAAAGAAACAATCAAACGAGTTATCAATTTAACCAATGACCGCTTTTTCCACAAACCAGTTTCTGCTGCCTTCCAAGGACGGGACGTTTTCTGTCCGGTAGCCGCCTGGTTATCTACCGGGGTACCAATAACGACCTTCGGCGAAGAAATTAAACCTAGACATGTTGCATCTTTTATATCTAAGCCGGATATTGTGTGGACGCCATATCCCTTAAAGAAAGAAAAGAATCAACTGATCGGTGAAGTTCTTTTTGTCGATAAGTTCGGCAATCTGATTACCTCAATTGAGGAGAAGGAGTTTGAGGCATTTCGATCAGAGACCCAATACCAAATTAAGGTTGGCGCCACGGTCATCGAAAAACTGAGCCACACTTACAACGATGGCAAGGAAACCGGAGAAGCACTAGCCGTTTTTGGCGGCGACTTCGGCGACCTGCTGGACATCGCCGTCTACGAATCCAGCGCCGCGGAAAAACTTGGCGTCAAGGTTGGAGACAAAATAATTGTAGAAAGATTATAGATATACCTTTTTGGGTTGGAAAGGGAAAGCATTTCGCTTTCCCTTTTTTCGTCCTCCTCTAGTTTTCCACCATTGCAATCCCAATTGATATTTTTTATAATTTAATCGGTTAATTATTTAAATCGGCCGAAGGAAATAATAAAATAAATAATTGATAAGCAGATGAACAAAACCTGGGGTAAGCATTTGATAATAGACGCTTATGGAGTTGAGAAGAAAAAATTAAAAGATTTGCAGGCAATAAGAAATTTACTCAGGGGCCTGCCGAAAAAATTTAAAATGCGACCTTTGGCTGACGCGGTTGTCAAAAAAGTCGCGAGCGACCATTATCCGGATTGGGGCGTCTCTGGTTTTATTATGCTCTATGAAAGTCACATTTCAATTCATACCTGGCCGGAAAAAGGATATGTAGCAATGGATATACATTCTTGTAAAAATTTTAATGAAAAAGTAATTGTTAAATATTTAAAAAATTTTTGGTGTTGTAAAAAAATGAAAACGAGAGTAATAATGAGGGGATAAAATTGCCGCGGTAGCTCAGTGGTGGAGCGCTACTCTGAAGAAGTAGGCGTCGGGTGTTCGATTCACCCCCGCGGCACAAACAGGGCGCTTAACTCAGTGGCCTAGAGTGCTTCCTTTACACGGAAGAAGTCGGGGGTTCAAATCCCTCAGCGCCCACCAGTATTAAACTTTCAGGAATTTTGCCGACAGATTCAGCTGCGCGAAGCTTGGCAGAACCGATTTTTTTCTTCATTAAATTAGGTTGCCGAATATGAGTCCGGCAACTGTTGAATAAAATATTACTAATAAAACATAAACTGTCGTCTTCTTCGTCCCTAAAATTTTTCTTATCACCAGCATACTGGGAAAACTTAAAGAAGGTCCAGCCAAAAGCAGGGCTAAAGCCGGGCCTTGGCTCATGCCCTTGGCAATTAACGCCTGAAGTATCGGGATTTCCGTTAAAGTGGAAAAATACATAAAAGCGCCGAAAATAGCGGAAATCAAATTGCCAAAAACCGAATTTGAGCCAACGATTTTTTGGATTAATTCTTGAGGCAAAAAGGGCATAATAAAGCCGGCAATAAAAACGCCGATAAATAAAATTGGCAAAAGCATTTTAGTAAAACTCCAAGTTTCTTTTAGCCATTCTTTGGTTGTCTCCTGACGAAATTTAAAAATAGCCAAGCCCGCAGTAGTCAGTGCCAATAAAATCATAAGCGAATATTTGATGCCCTGATTAATTTGCAGTCCATTGACTATTAAAATTCCGACCATAGCCATAAAAAAGACAACTAAAGTTTTTTTACCGATTTTTATTTCTTTGTATTCTTCGGTAAATAATCCTCCTGTTCCCGTCTTTTCTCTAAAAATTATTTGCATTGACAGGCCGACCAATATTGACAGTGAAATGGCGGCTGTTACGCGAGCCAATCCAATTTTAAATCCCAAAACTGACATTGTTAAAAATATGGCCGCGATATTGATGGCTGGCCCGGAAAATAAAAGGGTAATGGCTGGACCAAGGCCAGCCCCTCTTTTTCTAATACCGGCAAATAAAGGCAGAATAGTACAAGAACAAACAGCTAAAATCGTGCCCGACACGGAAGCCAAAGAATAAGAAATATATTTTTTTGCTTGTCCGCCCAAATAACGCAAAATAAAATCTTTTTTAACAAAAACAGAAATAGCGCCGGCAATAAAGAAAGCCGGCATCAAACAAGTCAAGACATGTTGGCGGGCGTATTCATTTAAAAGTTTAAAGCCAGATAAAATAGAGCCGGTGAACAAAGCCGACTGCATGGGCATAAAGTAAAACAATAAAAATAAGCCCAAGAGAAAAATAAAAATTTTTATTTCTTTTTTCATATGTTTTTGAAATATCTTAATTACCAAAATCCTTCAAAAGCTTAACGGCACTCCCTTCTCGCTCTTTTTTAGGCACTCCGTACAACTCGCCCATCAGCATTAAGTTCTCCCAAGCTGTAAGGTCTACATAAGCATTGGAAACTTCTGGAACCACTCCGAGGTATTGTTTAACCTCTAACGGATTTTTCAAAACATCATAACTAGAAACTAACGCCGTCCCTTCGTCGGGTTTTAAAAGGGCAGTCAAAATCCGTATGGTAGTTGTTTTCCCCGCACCATTCGGACCTAAGAAACCAAAAATTTCACCTTCTTTAACCTCAAAGTTTATGTGATCAACCGCCAAAAGTTCATTATAATATTTTGTTAATTTTTTTACTTCAATTATATTATCCATTATATTTTTTATTCATGACTAATCTACCAACTCAACCTTTACTTCGGAAACTTCTTTAATTTTTTTAACCTTTTCTTTGATTTCTTCCAAGAAAAGATTCATTAAAGGACAACCGGGAATGGTAAGTTTGAGCTTAATAGTTACCTTTCCGTTTTTAATCTCGATACCTTTGACAAAACCAAGGGTGACAATATCTGCCCCAAGTTCGGGATCAATGATCTGAGAAAGCACTTTTTTAATTTCTTCTTCGGCAATCATAGTTATCTTTAAAATAATCCTTTAATAATCATCCTCCACAAGCACATTTTGGGGAAGGATAATCTTTTAGGTTTGATTTTTTTGTTGAAGGACCAGTTGAACGATATTCATCGCTTTCAGTCCCGCAAACAGGACATTTGGCTGTTCTTTTCCAGCAATAGCCATAAATTGAATCTTGCCATTCTTTCTTTTTTCCTTCGGCCTCAAAAACTTTATTACATTTCGGATAATAAAATTTCTCCATTTTTTTATTTATTTTTTTCTATCTCCTCGTATTAAATACTGATTCCAAAATAAATCAGAATATATTTGAGTGAGACGTAGAAAAAGAGCAGGCCGAAAAGAGCTTTAAGCGCGTTAGGCTTGAATTTGGCGACCAACTTGGCACCGTAAATCGCGCCAATCAAAGCGCCAACTCCCAAGGTAATGGCGACAGGTATGTTGACGACGCCCTGATATATCTTGAAGATAGCCCCAACTAAGGCAATCCAAACAAAAGATGCCATTGAAGTGCCAATCGCCAACTTAACCGGCGCGCTTAGGAAATAAATAAACGAAGGAACCAAGGCGTAACCGCCGCCCAAACCGATAATGCCAGTCAAAAAACCGACAGCAGAACCGAGAACGCCTTTTGTCGTTTTTGTTCCCGGCATTTGATTTTCTGCCGGATTTTTCGGACCGCGTCCCAAAAGACCTTCATACAACATACGAAATGACACTACCAAGAAAACAAATCCCAAGATAAGATCAAGAAGATTCCCATAGTTTTTGATATAGCCAAAAACAATGGAACCGATAATTACTCCCAAAACTCCGCTTGCGCCGACTATCCAGGCGGTATTTTTGTCCACATTTTTCATTTTGATATGTTGATAAGCACCAGAAGCAGCCGTAAAAACAACCGCGGTTAAGGTTGTACCAACAGCAATAGCCGGATCAAAATGAAACCCGAAACGAATCACCGGCATCATCAGGGCGCAGCCGCCGGTGCCCAAAAGTCCGCCGATAACTCCGGCCAAAAGACCGGTGATGAGATAAATAATGTAAGTCATATTTTTATTTGATTAATTAATAATTATTTTTTAATCCTGCGACTTTTAACAATAAATTTTTGTCGACCTCAAAAATTTATTATTTTTACGGTTAAAATAACAAGAATGACAAAACAATCGTTCCCAGAATCGCCCAAACGGAATCTTTCTTTAATATCATCAGCCAGACAATTGCCAGAACAAAAATCAACCAAGCCTGCCAATTTATCAGAGACTTGAAAGCAAACTGCAAAGTGACGGCGACCAAAAGTCCAATAAAGCCGGACAAAAATCCTTTGATAATAACTTTAACAATCTTAAGATTCTGCACTCGTCCGTGAATATCGGCTAATAAAATCATCGCTGTTAGGGAAGGGGCAAAGATAGCTAAGGTAGCAAAAAGAGCGCCCAAGATAGCGGCAACACGATAGCCGATAAAGGTGGCGGTAATGAATACCGGCCCGGGCGTAATTTGCCCGAGTGCGATGCCGTCCACAAATTGTTTTATGGTAAGCCAATTATGCGCATCAACAACTTGATGTTGAATAAGCGGAATAGTGGTAAATCCACCACCGAAAGCAAGCGTGCCGATCCCCAAAAATGTCGTAATCAAATTGCGTGTATACGGTATAAATAACCCGATAATAAAAACTGTCGCCACCAAAATAACCGGTGTCCAATCTTTTGCCGACAACGGTTCATGCTTCAAGATGTTCGGCTCGGTTAGTAGCACCTCTCCTTTTTTGGCTTTTTCGTCTTCAAACTCATGAGTGAAATAAAAGAAAATAAAGCCCAAAACACCGGCTATTAAAATAAGCCAGATAATATTTATTTTCAGAAAAAAAATGCCGATAAAAGTCGCCAAGCTGATAGCAAAACCTTTCCAATCATTAACAGTTATTTTTTTGAAAACCGATTTACCTAAAATCAGCGTGGCGTTGACCAAAAGCGCAACGACCAGCGCGCCCAGCCCAGCAAAGAGCGCCTGAACAAATGACAGATTACCGAAAGTGAAATAAGCCCAAGCGAGAGCGATCATGGCGATGGTTGCCGGTAAAATATAAAAAAGCGGCGCCAAGATTCCGCCCCACAATTTATGCAGTTTGAATCCAATATACCCCATTACGGAAACGCCGGTTGCACCAGGCAGAATTTGCGCCATGCTCAAAGCATTCATAAATTCTTTTTCTGAAATCCACTCCTTTTCGTGGACAAAAGTTTTTTTCATCAACGCCAAAATCGCCGGTCCGCCATAGCCAATGACACCGATATAAAAAGTTGTTTTTAGTAAATCTGTTAAGGTTGGCTTTTTCATAAAACTA
>Ga0315282_10000422_pt1 | contig 83792 bp, 78 predicted proteins | sample YL17G07_20_MG_FD_203693 | JGI IMG/M metagenome (GOLD analysis project Ga0315282, IMG submission 203693) | Sediment microbial communities from Yellowstone Lake, YNP, Wyoming, USA - YL17G07_20 | ecosystem: Environmental > Aquatic > Freshwater > Lake > Sediment | place: USA: Wyoming | collected...
AAGGAAGAGGAACGTAGGACCGTGCCGATCACGGGCTAGTCACGCTTGCGAGTCTAGCGGAGCACGAGTATGGAAGCGAAACCGAAGGACGAGGATGTTGAGCAGGCCGAGCAGGGCAGGCTGGAAGAGGATCGGCCCGAGCGGCAGGTGGCGGTCCCTGAGATACTGAGTTTGCTCCCACTTAGCGACAGCGTGCTCTTCCCCTCGGTCGTTATGCCGCTGCTTGTCGCGAGAGAGAGCTCGGTCAGGCTCATTGACGATGCGGTTGTGAGCGACACTCGCATCATCGCCGTCACGGCGAAGAAAGACCCCACCGTTGAGATGCCGAAGATCACCGATCTCTACGACATCGGAACGGCGGCGATCATACATACGATGATCCGGCTGCCCGATGGTCAGAGGTTGATCGTTCAGGGAGCGAAGCGCATCCGGATCAAGGAAGTGGTACAGACCGAGCCTTACTTCAAGGTCCGAGTCGAGGAGGTACCGGACGTCGTAGACTGGCAGCTGGATCAGTCTATAGAGATCGAGGCCCTGCGGCGGAACGTCGCGGACGCGTTCCGCAAGGTAGTCGAGCTGTCTCCGAACCTGCCGGATGAGCTGGAGAACATCGCGAGCGCGGTCACCAAGCCTGCGGTTCTCGCCGACACCATAGCCCTGCATCTGCCCATCTCCGTAGTCGAGAAGCAGGAACTCCTGGAGACAGTCAGAATCCGCGAGCGGCTGACGAAACTGCTCACCATCCTCATCCGGGAGGCTCAGGTGCTCGAGATCGGCAGCAAGATCCAGTCGCAGGTCCATCAGGAGCTTGGCAAGACTCAGCGCGAGTATTACCTGCGCGAGCAGCTCAAGGCAATCCAGAGGGAGCTTGGCGAGGCCGACGAGCGGACGGCGGAGATCGAGGAACTGCGGGGGCGGATTCAGCAGAGCGGAATGCCTGCGGAAGCCGAGAAGGAAGCGCAGCGTGAGCTCGACCGCCTGAGCAGAATGCCGCCGGCTGCGCCGGAGTACACCGTGGTGCGCACGTATATAGACTGGCTCGTATCCCTGCCCTGGAGCAAGAGCACTGAGGACAACCTGGACATCCCGGAGGTGCGCCGTATCCTGGAGGAAGACCACTACGGGCTCGAGAAGGTCAAAGACCGGATACTCGAGTATCTCTCTGTACGCAAGTTCAAGGCGGAAGGGGGCGTGAGGCATCCCATCCTCTGCTTCGTCGGGCCTCCTGGGGTCGGGAAGACCTCGCTCGGCAAATCCATCGCCCGGGCAATGGGACGGAACTTCGTCAGGATTTCGCTTGGCGGCATCCGAGACGAGGCCGAGATACGCGGCCATAGAAGGACTTATATCGGCGCGCTCCCCGGCCAGATCGTCCAGAACATCCGCCGCGCCGGCTCCAACAACCCGGTGTTCATGCTCGACGAGATCGACAAGGTTGGGGCTGACTTCCGCGGCGATCCCTCCTCCGCCCTGCTTGAAGTGCTCGACCCCGAGCAGAACTACTCGTTCCGGGATCATTACCTGGACGCGCCGTTCGATCTGTCAAAGGTTCTGTTCATCACGACGGCGAATATGCTGGACACGGTGCTGCCGCCGCTGCGGGACAGGATGGAAGTCCTTGAGCTGCCTGGATACACGGAAGAGGAGAAGCTTCAGATAGCAAAGCGCCACCTCGTGCCGAAGCAGCTTGCCGAGCACGGACTTGTAGAGGATCGGCACATAACCTGTACGGACGAGGCAATCACCGATATCGTCCGGGGCTATACGAGAGAAGCCGGCGTGCGCAATCTCGAGCGGGAGATCGCATCGATCTGCCGAAAGGTGACGCGAGAGTTCGCAGAAGGCCGGACAGAACTGGTCCGTGTCACGGTCGAGCAGGTGCGCAACTACCTCGGCGCGCCCAGATACCTCTTCGAAGAACTGAAGGGCCGGACGGCTGAGCCAGGCATCGCAATCGGTGTGGCGTGGACTCCGACAGGCGGCGACGTGCTCTTCGTCGAAGCTACCAAAATGCCCGGCGGGAAGACTCTGACGCTCACCGGGCAGCTCGGCGACGTCATGAAAGAGTCGGCCCAGGCTGCGCTGTCCTACGTGCGGTCTCGGGCGCGTGAGTTGAAGATTGATGCAGAATTCTTCGCGCAGTCTGACATCCACCTCCATGTACCAGCGGGGGCCATCCCGAAAGACGGTCCGTCCGCCGGCGTCACGATGGTGACGGCGCTTGCCTCACTCCTCACCGGAAGAAAAGTCCGCAATGAAGTTGCCATGACCGGGGAGATCACGCTGCGGGGCAAGGTTCTGCCCGTCGGCGGGATCAAGGAGAAGGTCCTTGCCGCCCGCAGAGCCGGCATCACGACGGTCATCCTGCCTGAGGAGAACCGCAAAGACATCCTGGAGGACATACCGCCGGACATCCAGAAGGAAATGGAGTTCGTCTACGCCGATAGTGTAGATCAGGTGCTGGAGCGCGCGCTGGAGCCGGAGGAGCAGCGTGCCGTGCCAGCCGAGCCGGCAGCAGCACACCCCGTGGCAGCGGCCAAGCGTTAGCTCCAATGCGCGGGACCGTAGACAATGCCTGTAGGCCTCGTCGTCCCGAAGCAGCGGAAGGGGACAACGTCGTGATATTCGAAGACCGGGAGGATGCCGGAAGAAGGCTCGCCGGCGCGCTCGGCGCCTACAAAGGATCTGACGCGCTTGTGCTCGCAGTTCCGAGAGGCGGCGTGGTTGTCGGCTACGAAGTCGCAAAGGGGCTAGACTTCCCTTTGGACGTCGTAGTGCCGCGGAAGCTCGGCGCGCCGGGCGAGCCGGAACTCGCCATCGGGGCGGTTGCGCCCTGGGGTGACGGTCGAGCTATTCTAGACGAGATGGCCCTCCGATATCTCGGCGTCTCGGATGAGTATATCCGACGCGAGACCGAGACGCAGCTCGCCGAGATCGACCGCCGGCTCCACGAATACCGGGGAACAACCGAGCCCCCGGACATTCGCGGCAAGACCGTTATGCTCGTCGATGACGGCATTGCCACCGGGTACACGATCCAGGCCGCGGTCACGGCCCTCCGCGGGCTTGGGCCGTCGAAGATCGTGATCGCTGTCCCCGTCGCAGCTCCAGAGGCAGCGGAACGGCTCTCCAGGATGGCGGACGAGTTCCAAGCCCTTGCCAAGCCCGTACCATTCCTTGCGGTGGGCCATTGGTACGCACGCTTCGAACAGACTACGGACGAAGAGGTCGTATCCCTCCTCTCGCGCCGTCGTGCGGAGATGCGGGCCAGTCAGTCCTGAGCGCTCCTGCTTCCCGCGAGCCGTGCCGCGTCGCCGGTTCGCCGACACGGAACGATTGGGAGCGATTGCCGTCAGAACAGTGGGAAGCACATGCGCTCGAACTGTCGTATTACTAGTAGCTCGGCGCTGCAGATCGCAATCGTCCGCAGGTGAGGCACGGCGGTCCGCGCTGAGATAGGATCAGGTGAGAGCGCACAGTAATGACGGGCTGTTCAGATGAGGCAATCGTCGAGCGTGTCAAGAGCGGCGAAACCGATGCGTTCGGCTTGCTCGTTCAGAAATACCAAGACCGAGTCTACAGCACCATACTGAACTACGTGAACAGCGTGGAGGAAGCCACCGATCTTGCGCAGGAAGCGTTTGTCAAGGCGTTCTTCGCCCTGAAGCGGTTCCAAGGAAGCTCTGCGTTCTATACGTGGTTATACCGGATAGCGGTCAATACGGCCATCGACTATCTGCGGAAGCGGCCGGCGGTGCGCATAGACTCGCTCGAGGACGACAGGTTCCGGGAAGCCGGCTTTGAGCCTGCCGCCGGTCGCTCGGCCGACCCTGAACACGCGTTGGCGCTGAAAGAGCAGAAACAGTTGGTGCGTGACGCGATTGCCGCACTTTCCGAGAAACTGCGCACGGCGTTGATCCTTCATGACGTCGAGGGCCTGTCACAGGAAGAGGTGGCGGACATACTGAACTGTCCTGTTGGGACGGTGAAATCCAGAGTGTCGCGCGCTCGATCCGAACTCCGAGTCGCACTCGAGGGCTATCTGGATGGCGGATGAGGAGGCTGCTATGGAGAGCGATTGCAGGAATGTAGCAGCACTGATATCGGACTTCGTTGATGGGAGCCTGGGTCCGCGAGAGCAGGCACTGGTGGCATCACACATAGAGGGGTGCGAGCGCTGCCGGCGCGAGGTGGAGCGAACACGGGAGATCGTAGCCCGGCTCGACAGCCTGGGGGGGAACCGGGCGCCGCTTTACCTGTGGCCGTGTGTGGCTCGCCGCATTGATGAGCGCCGGACCCGCCGCAGCCTGTCAAGCCGCTTCAGGATTATGCCTGGATGGCGGATGGTCCTCATCCCGGCTGCTGCTGCTGCTGCGGTTGCGTTCTTCTTGCTCGGACCGATGCACCCGGCCGGTCCCAAGCTTCCGCAGAGCCCTGCCGCAGTCGCGCAGGCCTCCGCCGAGCTCAGCGCATATATGCAGGCTTACTCGCAGTTCCGAAGTGCCCAACCCCTCTCCGACCGCGCCGCAATCGCCGCTGCTGCCCACCTCGAACGCGAGGACGCGCCGCCGCGCTAGGATCGCCCGATGACACGCGCAAGGTTCTCGGTTCTGGCAGCTCTGACGGCCCTTCTGGGGTCGGCCCTTGCGGCCACTTGCCCCGCAGAGGACGCGCTCGACCTCGTCCGCAGAAGCCAATCGGCCGACCGGACCGTCAGCTATCGCGGCCTCAAGTACGCGGATATATGGATCGCCGGCCGCGTCATCCGCGCCCACTTCAAGATCGTCCACAGCAAGCCGGACCGCACGAGGACCGAGTACTTCGCTCCGAGCGAGCTGGCAGGGATCATCACGATAGACCGCGGGACCGAGAGCTGGCGCTTCCTGCCAAACCAGCGCAAATGGCAGCACTACAAGTGGGAGCTTGCTCCAGGTCGGCTGGACCTGGCCCTTGCTAACTACAGGGTCGTACCTGCCGGGCAGGCCACCGTTGCCGGCCGTCCCGCGGCCATCCTTCAGCTCGTGCCCAAGAAGCGAGGCAACCCAAGCCTGACGATCTGGGTGGATGCCCGGCACTACGTGGTGCTCAAGACCGAGTCCCGGAACGCCTCCGGCGCCCCGACAACCATATCAGCATTCCGGCAGATCACATTCGAGCCGAACGACATTCCAGCCTCAGCCTTTGAGGCCAGGCCCGATGTGAAGGTCCCCGGCAACCCCGTGCGCTACCCCAAGGTCCCCGTGGTAAAGCCTCGTTACGTGCCCAAGGGCTACTCCTTCGTCAACGTGAGCATAGTGCAGGTCGGCAAGCAGGACGCGTGGCATCTGATGTACACTAACGGCATCAACACGATCTCGATCTTCGAGCGCGAGCGCGGAGGCAAAGACACGGGGAACTGGAAGCCTGGGATCGCGAATCTCACCCGGCTCGACCAGGGCAATACCACCTTCACGATCATCAGTGATATAGACAAGCGCGAGCTGCGGAAGATAGCGGATTCGCTGAGGTAAGGCGCAGTCAGAGCGTCTGCTAGGCGCCGTCGCCGTTGCCGGTCGAGGGGCCCGCCGATCCACTCTCCGGGCGTTCAGGGATCACCTGGATAGCCTCTTCTACCCTGACCCAGGCCGGCTCGCCATCTCTCTCAACGTAGAGTATCCCGCAGTCCTCGGCCACGTCGAGCAACCGGTCCGTCCGGACAACCCAGTCCATACCCTCGGGGACAGCGACCGGGACCCGGTACCTGAGCATCAGTTCCTCCTCGCCGTCGAGCCTGATGGCAATCTCACGAAGATTCACCTTGCCACCCCCAAGATCAGTGGAGTCGCTCCGATTGCCTGCACTCTTCGGCACGTGACTTCCGATATCCTCCGCGAACAGCGCCCGCTGCTCCAACTGCCTGAAGAAGCGCAGCCGGCAATCCGATAATATCGGGCGAGGTGTGGCTTGTGATCATTGCATTCGTGGTTGGATGGGTTCTCGGGAGTCTTTCGCTTTACAGCTACCTTCTACTGACTGCAAGGGGATCGCCTTTTCCCGAGTGCATGGACTGCCGCGCCGCGAGCTGCACGGGATGCAGGCTCCTCGTCGCGGGCGAAGATGACGGCTACCGCCTGGCTGCCTGAAGACGACGGAAAGCCCGGAGACGTGATATCCCCGGGCCTTACTGTCTCTAGTCTCTAGACCCTCTGCTCAGCCCACGGCCCCGGGCGAACGCAGATGGCGTATCTACACATCGCCCTTGCCCCGTGGTTCGGAGCCGGTCCGGCAGGGAACGGAGGAGCCTCCATTCTCTCCCCTACCCTGGGTGGATGTAAACCAGAAGCGCGCTGGTGACCAGGAATGCTATCGCCACGATCTTAGTGATGCTCTGCAGCCTCTCCCCAGCGCCCGGCTTACCTCGGAACGCCGACTCAGCCTTTCCTCCGATTGTACCGGTCAACCCTTCGCTCTTCGTCGTCTGCGACATAACGAGGGCAAGCAGCCCCAACGCTATAAGCAACTGCAGAGGAACCAGTATGTACCCCAGCGCTGTTCTCAATGCTTCCATAGTATCTGGATTCTAACCCCTACGGCCGCCGGACAGATTCTCCGATCCGGTCACCACCGCTCATTCCTCGAACCGTGAGCAATTCTACCAGGTTCAACGGGCGATGTCAAGCGTTCGAGGAGGCTCCAGGTCAGTCGAGCGACCCGCTCCCGCTCTCGCCTCGCCCAAGAGCACCCACCAGCCGCCTAGGTCTTCTGCTCCTCGTTCGAGGCCGTCTCTTTCTTCTCGTCATCCTCCACGATCGTACGCGACGACTTGCGGAACTCCTTGATGCCCTCCCCGAGCGACTTGCCCAGCTCCGGAAGCTTGCGAGCGCCGAAAAGCAAAACCACTATGCCTACGACAACCAGCCATTCGTACGTCCCCATGATGGCAGGGATCATTGCTTCTCACCTTCCTTCTGCGTATCTTCCTTCTTCGCGTCTTCGTTCGACCAGTCGTCATCCTCGTCGCGGAACTGCATGGCAGTCATCATCTCGTTGGAGGCGCGCTTCAGCTCCCGCAGCCCCTTGCCAAGCGATCGCCCGATCTCAGGCAGCTTCTTTGGCCCGAAGACGATCAGAGCAATGATGAGGATGACCACAATCTCCGGAAAGCCAACGTCGAACATAACAGATCACCAAATCCTATGCCAGGCGGGCCACACGGACCCCAACCTTGAGCGCCTCGACAGACTCCGCCGAGCAGAACCCGGCGCCGTAGATCGCGGCGTTGGCAGCGCCCGCAGCCGTTCCTACTCTGAGCGCCTCCGGTAAGTCTCCGCCTCGGGCCAGCGCGTCGAGAAACGCCGCCAGGAGCGCATCGCCGGATCCGACGGCCGATACGAACTCTATCTCGGGAGGACTCGCCTGCCAGGCTTCGTGGCCGTCCGTTGCAAGCGCGCCCATCCTGCCCATAGTTACTGCAACCATCGGGATCCCCAAGCCGGCAACTTGCCTCGCTGCCTCCAGGATCTCTCCAACAGTGTAAAGCTCCGAGCCGACGTAGGCCGAGAGTTCTGCCACGTTCGGCTTCACCATATAGGGCCTTGCCCGGACACCCTGTCGAAAGTGCTCCCCGATCGAGTCCAGTACGGCAAGTGCCCCGGCTTCTTTCGCCGATTCGATGGCCCGCGCATAGAAGTCATCCGGGACACCAGGGGGCGCACTGCCGGAAAGCACAAGATGAGACGCTCCCGGAAGCAGCGACCTTATCCTCGACTGAAGCGCCTCTATCTCTTCGGGAAGGACCTCCGGCCCGTTCTCGTTGACCTCCGTCTGTGTGCGGTTGGCCGGGTCAACGACGGCTACGCAGACCCGGGACTCTCCGCGCATCCGAACGAAATCGTGGGCTATCCCCTCGCTGTCCAGGCTCGATAGGATCAGCCCCCCGTTATAACCTCCGATCAGGCCGGTCGCTATCACCTGCTGCCCAAGTGTGTGCAGCACACGAGCTACGTTGATGCCTTTGCCACCGGCCACGCTCTTCTCCACGGTCGGTCGATGGACCCGGTCGAGTGCAAAGTTCTCTACCGTGTAGGTCTTGTCAACCGCCGTGTTCAGCGTTACGGTTATGATCAAGAGCTCCCCAACCCCCGCTCGTTCTGCTCACATGTTACGCCGGCCGAGACCCAAAGTCAATCGCAGGCCGCGGCCTCGGCGAATCTGCATCGGCAAGCACCCGACTGATGTGTTTAACAATACTTATGCTGGGGTATGAGGAATAAACAGCAACCTCTGCAGTAACTCGGTAAAGGACAAAGGAGGTGTCCGAATGTCTACCAGGCAGAGAGGTTTTGCCTCGATGGACCCGGAGAAGCAGCGGGAAATCGCGCGGAAGGGGGGTCGCGCCGCCCACGAGAAGGGCACAGCCCATGAGTGGGACAGTGAAGAGGCCAGAGTCGCGGGCCGCAAGGGCGGCGAGGCCAGCCATGGGGGCGGACGGAGGAGAAGGTCCGCCCGGTAGAGACCATCCCCGCACTACTAAACAGTTGGCCAACACGACAGGCGCCCTCCGAGGAAGGGCGCCTGTCGTGTTGGCCGTGCGTTTGATGCGCTTACCTGTTCAGCCGCGTCGCTTACCGCACTCCTTCGGCGCTACAGCCTGATGTCTCCTACCGCTATCACTGCCGTCCCCGGCACGCGGCGGATGTTGCGGATCACGTCCTCGGTGCTTACCGGCACAAGAGCCCGAATCCGGGCGGTCCTGCCGAATTCACCCTCAACCTGGGCGACAGCCTTGACCTTGGCCACCTGATCGGATGAGCCGGCCACCAGTGCCGCTCCGACTCGCAGGCCCGTGCCCACGCTGAGGATCGGCACAACCTTCTGAGCGGTCTGCACGAATGCCGGCCCGCCGCCTACGGGAGGCGGACTCACCGTTCCACCGGGCACCAGTGCGGCGCGAAGCTGATTCCGCCACGACAGTGCGAGACCCCGGGCCGACGTGCCGGCCTGCGCAGCGGCAGCCGATTCCGCTGTCGCTATCAGGTGTCCTCTGGCCAGAACCGCCCACTCCCCGCGGACGCGCCCTGCCGTGATATCAGCCGGCTTGAGGTTCGGTATCGAGTTCAGCCGCTGCGCTATGATTGCCGCCCTCTCGCCCACGCTCAGACCCGCGCCGGGGACACGGACTTGGATCGGAACGCTGCCGTCTGCCGTCACCTCCCCGACCGCCACGCCGTTCACCGTACGAGCCCGAGAGCTGAACGTCACGGCAAGGCAACCCGCCGCCGCTGTGAGAACGGCAACTACGAGTGCTGTCAGCACGTAGTAACGTCTCATCTGGAATCCTCCTTAGATCCTAAGGTCTACCAGAGCCGATAGGCCCACACCCTCGACTCGCCGAATCCCGCGCCGCACGTTAGTCGTGCCGATCGGGATCATCACCCTGCCTTCGAAGTTGCCTACCTTGATCTCCCCCTGGGCAACCGCTTTCACCGTCTGGACCAACTCGGGAGGGCCGGCAACCTGGGCGGCGCCTATGAAAGTGCCCGTGCCTATGGAGATGATCGGCACCACCTTCGTAGTGCCTTCCCACTCCACTCCCCGCTGCGCCAGCAGTGTGTTGATGGCGCTGTTGATCTGGGGCCCAAACCGGGATACCGCGTATCCGATCCCGAAGACCTTCACTATGTCGGCCAGATCGATAGCCGGCGCAGGGATGGTAGATGTCGCGAGCGCTAAGGCCGCCAGTGCGACCGCGAGAAGCATTGCGCGTGAACGCATACACTCACCTCCGGCGATAGATGGATAGCTGCCATTCACACCTGAATTACCCGCCGGGCAGGTAGGCGAAACCAGACACGGTTTGGTATAATCTACTCGCGCAGGAGCGGTCCCCGCGTGGGGCTGCTCGTTTTTGTGTCGGGAAAGGCTGCAATGCGGCTGTTCAGAGGCATATTTCAGAGAGTCGATCAACTGATCACGGGCCGCCGGACCGTGGATGACGATCTCTTCGACGAGCTCGAGGAGATTCTGGTGCAGGCCGATCTCAGCATTCACACAGCCACAAAGCTCGTGGACGGTTTGCGCGAGGCCGCGCGCCGTGACCGGCTGGGCGAACCGGCGCAGGTGCGTGAACGACTGGAGCAGGCCCTCGTTGATATACTCGAAGCGGATGGCAACACCGGGCTCTGTGTGTCACCGCAGCCGCCGACAGTTTACCTTATGGTCGGCGTTAACGGCGTCGGCAAGACGACCACCATCGCAAAGCTCGCGCACCGCTTCAGCAAGCAGGGCAAGAAGGCGCTGCTGGCCGCAGCGGACACGTTTCGCGCTGCGGGCATCGACCAGCTTGCGATCTGGGCTGACCGCGTGGGCGCCGACATTGTCAAGCACCGACCTGGCGCTGATCCGTCCGCCGTTCTTTTCGATGCCATTCAGGCAGGGATAGCTCGCGCAGCCGATTACGTCATTGCTGACACCGCCGGCAGGCTGCACACAAGAGTCAACCTGATGGACGAGCTCAGGAAAATGGTCCGCGTCGTCGAGCGGGCTTCGGGCCGGCCTCCTGATGAAACGCTTCTTGTCCTCGACGCCACCACCGGCCAGAACGCTATCAGCCAAGCCCGCGAATTCCTCGCGGCAGTGAATGCCACCGGGATAGCCCTAGCCAAGCTCGACGGCACCTCCAAAGGCGGGATCGTCATCACCATAAAGGACGAACTGGGGATTCCGATAAAGCTCGTCGGAACTGGCCAGCACCTCGACGACCTCGAGGATTTCGACCCCGAAGAGTTCGTCCGCGCGCTCTTCGAACCACCCGGAAGCGGGAGCCGAGGAGCAGGAACCGCGGACTAAGAAAGACGAGCCTTGCCCGGTTCATCCTCCGCGGCATCCGAATCCCAGCCCCCCACCCCGACCTCGACCGCTGACCCCAGTTTTCTGGCTCCGATTTCATGTTAAGCCCTTCCGTACCGCATGGAAGAAGTAAACTGGCGGGCCAGGGCGTGGTCAATGAAGCCGAATCCTGGGCCGCAGGCAGATCTGCAGCGCGCAGCGAGACTGCGGGTCTGCAGACGGTTACCACACGTTATGCGAGCCTGGAGGAGGTGCAACAAAGAAATGCTGTGGATCACGGGTAGAAAGCGTAGGGGAGGCTTCACGCTGATCGAGATCATGATCGTGGTCTTGATCATAGCGATCCTCCTGGCCATCGCCATACCGAACTTCCTGAGAGCAAGGGAGTCGTCCAGGGCCAAGACCTGCATGGGGAACCTCAGGCAGTACGAGACGGCCAAGGAGCAGTGGGCGATGGACACCAAGGCCGCGTCAACGGCCTCGCCGGCGGACGCCGACCTGGTGCCCAACTACATGAAGACGATCCCGCAGTGCCCGTCGAGCGGCACTTACACGATTGGCGACATGCAGACCAGGCCGACTTGCAGCATTGGCGACAATGGCGATGGTTCGGTCGCGCCGAACGACTGGAACGACCACATGCTGAAGTAGTGCAGCGGGTGACTGACCCGTGGGCAGCGACCCCTTGGGCCGCTGCCCTTTTCCTTGTACCCAGGTAGGTCGGCCGTCCCCGCGACGGCCGACCGGCTCTCCCGTCCTGACCGATCCGAAAGCGCCCCTAGACTGCGGACGAAGAGGCTTCACCCTGACCGAGACAGCCACGCCGGCAAGCTCACTCCCGCCTACCAGGAAGACCCCTGCGTCACCTTCGGCTGCGCAGTAGGTCCTCATAATAGAAGAACTCTTGCGCCCAGCCGGCGTAGCCGTTGAACTTTTCGCGGAAAGCCTGGACTATCCTATCGTACACAGCCGGGGTAATCGTCTTGGTCTTCAGGTCGGGCATCAGGAACCGGGCCGCTACCTGCCGGATGTGGGTGTCAACTGGAACCGCCTCGTCCTTACCCAGTGAGAACAGGCAGACGCAGTCGGCGATCTTCGCGCCGATGCCGCGGAGCGTGAGCAACTCGGCTCTCGCCTGCTCGTAGCCGGCCGCTGCCAGCGAGTCGAGCCAGCCGGGCGGCCGGGACAGGATCTGGCTCGCCACCATCGCGAGGTTCGGCCCTCGCCAGCCCAGGCTTGCGACCCGAGCAAGATCGTCGGGATCGGCGTGAGCTAGAGCCGAGACCTCCGGGAAGGCATAGTGCCTCCTACCGCCGACTTCGGCAACGAACCGGCCGTACCTGGCCGAGAGTTCCTCTATCGCCGCCGCTATCCTAGGCATGCTGTTCGCCGTCGAGCACACGAACGAAAGGATCGTCTCCGTCGGGTCCTGCCGCACAAGCCGCAGCCCACTGAACCTTTCGACAAGCTCAGCCACGTGGGGATCCGACCGAGACAAATGCGCGTAGATCGCATTGATATCGCCATCGAGCCGGAAGTAGTCCCGGATAAGCGCCTGGTCCGGCTCGCCGGGCAGCGTCTCCCAGAGAAAACCTGGCTCGGCTTGCCTGATCCGGATCACGTGCCCACGGACCGGCGCGGCCCACCAGCCGTCGGCATCCAGCCGCCACCGGAAGGCTTGCCCGCAGGTCAGGGTATGTGTGAGGTTAAGGTACTCGCCCGGATAGTGGAGGTGCTGTGCCATTGTGTGTAGGATTCAGGCCGAAACTTTGGCTGGTGAGCCCGGGGATGGGAATGCGCCGCGCGGGCTGCCCCCGAACGTCTCAGCCGCCGGCCAGGTCCTCCAGTGCTGTGATCAGGGCCTGAGTGCCATCCGCTCCCCGCCCGTGAGCCTGCACAGCGCGGAACAACTCGCCAACGAGCGCCGTCCCCGGCAGTGGCAGGCCCAGGTCGCGCGCCGTTTCCAAGGCCAGCCTCAGGTCCTTCTGCTGCAACATGACCTTGAACCCGGGCCGCCAGTCACTTGCGGTCATCTTCGGGCCAAGATTCGAGAGCATCCAGGACGCCGCCGCCCCGCCTGTCACCGCCGAGAGCAGCGTCTCCGGATCGAGACCTGCCTTCTTCCCAAGCAGCAGGCCCTCCGAGACGGCCAGGATCGTAAGTGCGCAGATCACCTGGTTGCACAGTTTGGCGGCCTGGCCGCTTCCGCTCTCACCCATATAGACGATGCTCTTGCCGAGGGCTTCGAGGACCGGCCCGCAGCGCTCGAGCGCCTCCCGGTCGCCGCCGACCATGATCGACAGCGTTGCAGCTTTCGCGCCCGTCTCCCCGCCCGAGACTGGAGCATCGAGGAAACTGACCCCCCTCTCGCGTGACGCCCCGTAAACGCTCCGTGCCACACGAGGCGATATGGTGCTCATGTCTATCACGACCAGCCCGCTCGCCGCGCCTTGCAGCAGACCGTTCGGTCCGAGAACGACCTGCTCGACGTCCGGTGAGTCGGGAAGCATCGTGATCACAACATCGGAAGCCCGGGCCACTTCCAGAGGAGAGTCAGCCGGGACCGCCCCCTCGCTTGCAAGCTCATCGATGGCGCCGCGGCTCCGGTTGTGCACCGCAAGCACGTAACCGGCCTTCATCAGATTCCTTGCCATCGGCTTGCCCATGGTGCCCAGGCCGATGAAGCCGATTCGTTCGTTCACGAGGAGCGCCTCCGGACGGGAACCGCAAGGGGCATATACGGGGCGAAGTGTGGAGATGCGTGGTGCGCTTCGAGGAGGACCTGGTGATGAGGGACGAGCCCGAACCCTCGGTTACGCATGCCTCGTCTCACTCCTCATAGACTGCGGCCTGCTCGAGCACGGATTCGGCCATATAGATAGGGGCTTTGGCTCGCAGACCAAGCGCAATCGCGTCGCTCGGTCTAGAATCCACCTCGACGATGTTGCCATTGACTGCGACGTGGATTTTCGCGTAGTAGGTATCGTGCCACAGGTCGTCGATGATGATCCGCTCGATGGTGCCGCCCAACCGGTAGACCATGTTCTTCATCAGGTCGTGAGTCATCGGGCGGTCGGCGGTGGCGCCTTCGAGAGCGATGGAGATGGCGAATGCCTCCGGCCTGCCTACCCAGATCAGAACGGAGCGGCCGCGGTTGTCGCGCAGCAGCACGAAAGCAGCCGGCTGCGCCGTGGTCGCGTCCTGGTGCTCGTACACCCCGACCACCTTGACCTCTTTCTCGTCAAGCCGCCTCTCCTCGGGCATCTCCCGGTCCGGCGGCATCTCGCCGAACTCCGGTATGCCCTCCGGCGCCGCCTCATCCTGAGGAGCGCCTTCCTCCGGCTGCTCTTCGTCCTCGAAGCTGGGTTCGTCTGCCAATCCCCTGCATCCCCTCGTCGGTTTCCGAAACCAATTTACCCGGAGCCCGTTGGGCCTAATCGAGATCGCTCGACTTGATAGTCTTATCCACGATCTTCAGGAACTCCTTGTTCGACTTGGTATGGCGCAGCCGGTCGATCAGCAGTTCGGTCGCCTCCGCGGTGCCGAGCGCAGCGAGAAGCCTGTGGAGCTGCCATACCCGCTTCAAGGTGTCCTCGTCGTAAAGCAGCTCATCGTGCCTTGTGCCCGATCGCTTTATATCGATTGCTGGGAAGATGCGCCGCTCGGCGAGAGACCGGTCAAGCACAAGCTCCATGTTGCCCGTAGCCTTGAACTCCTCGAAGATCGCATCGTCCATTCGGCTGCCGGTCTCGACCAGCGCTGTGCCGATGACGGTCAGGCTTCCGCCGTCCTCTATATTACGGGCCGCGCCGATAAACCGTTTCGGCCTGTAGAGTGCGGACGGGTCAAGTCCGCCGGAGAGTGTCCGCCCACTCGGGGTAACTGTCAGGTTCGATGCGCGAGACAGCCGCGTGATGCTGTCCAGCAGCACCAGTACATCCTTGCCCGATTCCACGAGCCGCTTTGCCTTCTCCAGCACGATATCCGCGACGCGCATATGGTTCTCGGGAAGCTCGTCGAAGGTCGAGCTGACCACTTCCCCGTCGACCGACCGCCGGATGTCCGTGACCTCTTCCGGCCTTTCGTCGATCAACAGAACGATCAGATGGACGTCTGGGTAGTTCCGCGTGATGCTGTTCGCTATCGTCTTGAGCAGGGTCGTCTTCCCCGCTTTCGGCGGCGAAACAATGAGACCCCTCTGCCCCTTGCCGATCGGAGCGATCAGGTCGATGAAGCGCGCGGAAATGTTCTCGGTCATAGTCTCAAGGGCAAGCCGCTCGTCAGGGTAGATGGGCACGAGGTCGTCGAAGTTCTTCCGGCTGCGAGCGGCGTCGGGATCGAGGCCGTTGACGGCCTTGACGCGGAGGAGGCTGTAGTATTTCTCGCTGTCCTTGGGGGGACGCACCTCTCCCGACACCGTATCCCCGGTCTTCAGTCCGAACCGCTTGATCTGCGACTGGGAGACGTAGACGTCCGTCGCCGACGGCGAGAAATTGTTGTGCCTGAGGAACCCCCAGCCATCGGGCAGCATCTCAAGCACTCCCTGGTCGAAGATCAGGCCGCTCTGCTCCGTCACCGTCGCGAGAATCTTGAAAACGAGGTCCTGTTTCTTCTGAAAGCCGTCCTCGATGCCCAATTCCTTCGCAATCTCCTGGAGCTCCTCGAAGGACTTTCTTTCCAAATCTGCAAGTTCAAGCTGATCCACGATAACCACCTCTCAGCAGAGAACAATAGTGAAATCCGCTACAGGCACTCTCGCTGAGCTGATTCTGCTGGGCAAATGGAATGCACGAGAACCCGGTGCCTGTGCTAAGATGAAGTTACAAAGTGATGGCTAAAGAAGCTGCCGCCGCTCGCACTACGCGGCCAGTTGAGGACTTCTTATGGCTCGCCATTGATTATAGCGTATATGCCACAATTTGTCCAGCAGTCAAGAAAAGTTTTTGTGCTTCCTTGCCAAACTCGCTCGACTGCAGCCTAGCCGCCTCCGTAGACTTCCGGTTTCAGCACTCCGATGAAGGGCAGGCTCCGGTATCTGCCATTGTAGTCCAGCCCATACCCGACGACGTATCTGTCCTCGACTATGAAGCCGTAGTAGTCTATGCCGACATCGACCTTTCGCTGGCTCGGTTTGTCGAGCAGCGTGCAGACTCGGACGCTCGCCGCCTTCCGCGACCGCAGGTTCTCTACTATGTAGCTCAGACGCAGCGTCCAGCCGGTGTCTACTATGTCCTCTACAACCAGGACGTGCTTGCTCTCGATGCTCTCGTCCAGGTCCTTTATCAGCCGCACAACTCCCGACGATCTCGTATCCGCCCCGTAGCTCGAGATCGCTACGAAATCGTAGTCCACAGGGATCGTTATGTTCCTGACGAGGTCTGCCAAGAATATTGCGGCGCCCTTAAGTATACCCACGAGAACCAGCGCTTTACCCTCGTAGTCCCGAGATACCTGTGCTCCCAGCTCTCTGACACGCTCCTGTATCTCGGCCTCCGTTATGAGTATCTGGGCTATGTCACCGGCCAGTTGGGTCTTCTGCTGCGCCATTTATGCCCCACACCCTTCAGCATTCAGCCTTCAACATTCAACATTCGACGTTCGACACTCAGCATTCCCTACTCCCACTCGATGGTCGCCGGCGGTTTCGAGCTGACATCGTAAAGGAGCCTGTTCACCCCTTGCACCTCGTTCACGATCCGATTGCTGACCCGCTCCACCACTTCCCACGGCAGTCGCGCCCAGTCCGCGGTCATCGCGTCCTCGCTCGTGACCGCTCGAAGGATGATCGGGTACGCGTAAGTCCTTTGGTCACCCATAACCCCAACGCTTCTGACCGGGGCGAGCACGGCGAATGCCTGCCACAGGCTTCGATACAGACCCGCCCGCTTGATCTCCTCGACCACTATCGCGTCCGCCTCCCGGAGCACCCTCAAGCGGTCCTTAGTCACCTCGCCGACTATCCTGATAGCCAAACCCGGCCCTGGGAAGGGCTGCCGCCATACTATATCGCTCGGCAGACCCAGCTCCTCGGCCACGCGCCGGACCTCGTCCTTGAACAGGTACCGCAGCGGCTCGACAAGCTTCAGGTTCATGTTCTCCGGCAGGCCGCCCACGTTATGATGGGTCTTGATCTTCGCAGCCTGTCTCGTCCCGCTCTCGATGACGTCCGGATAGAGCGTTCCCTGCGCCAGGAAGTCCACCTTAGGCAGCCTCCTGGCCTCTTCCTCGAAAATCCGGATGAACTCCTCACCGATGATCCTGCGTTTCTGCTCAGGGTCGATCACCCCGGCCAGCCGCCCGAGGAACCGGTCCTCCGCATCCACGTAGATCAGCCTGACCTTGAAGAAGTCCTCGAAGGTCTGCCTGACCTGCTCGGCCTCGCCTTTCCTCAGCAGGCCGTGGTTCACGAACATGCACGTGAGCTGGTCGCCGACGGCCTTGTGTACGATAGCGGCGACTGTAGTGGAGTCGATACCGCCAGACAGCGCGCACAGCACGGACTTGCCGTTCGTCTGCCTTCTGATGGCATCGCATGAGAGCTTCACGAACGACTCCATCGTCCAGAGGCCCTCACAGCCGCACTCGTAGTAGAGGAAGTTCCGGATGACCTCGATTCCCCACGGGGTGTGGACGACCTCGGGATGGAATTGCACGCCGAAGAGCTTCCTCTCCGGATCGCCCATAGCCGCAACCGGTGAGTTGGCTGTCCGTGCGCTCACTTTGAAGCCCGGCGGCTGGCTCTGCACCGCATCGCCGTGACTCATCCAGCAGATAAGTTCCGGGTTCAGGCCGGCGAACAGGTCGGAGTTGTCGAGGACGTCGAGTTCCGTCTTCCCGTACTCACGCCGGGCGCCGGGAACAACCACGCCGCCAAGCTGGAATGCCATAAGCTGCATCCCGTAGCAAATGCCGAGTACAGGAATCCTCAGATCGTAGATGCGGGGATCGCAGGTCGGCGCCCCGTCCTCATAGACGCTTGACGGCCCGCCGGAGAAGACGATGCCCATCGGCTTCCGCCGCGCGATCTCGTCGATCGGCGTGTCGTATGGCAGTATCTCGCAGTAGACTTTGCACTCGCGGATGCGCCTCGCGATCAGCTGGCTGTACTGCGCGCCGAAGTCGAGCACAATAACGAGCTGCTTGGTCGCCGCGCTCGCCTTCGAAGTCATCGCCACTGCCCCACGCCCTGCGTGCGCTGGACGGTCTTGCCTTCGGTGGAGATCGACGGGGCGACAACAAGTTCAGCCTTCTGCATATCCTTGATCGTTCTCGCGCCGCAGTAGCTCATGGCTAGCCTGAGGGCGCCGACAAGGTTCATGGTGCCGTCGTCTGTCCGCGCCGGGCCGTAGAGAAGCTCTTCGAGCGTGCACTTGACGCCGACCTCGACCCTGGTTCCTCTGGGCAATCCTGGGTGTGATGTTGCCATGCCCCAGTGGTAGCCCTTGCCAGGGGCTTCGGCGGTAGCAGCAATCGGACAGCCGATCATGACCGCATCAGCGCCCGACGCGATAGCCTTGACTATGTCGCCTCCGGTCCGCATCCCTCCGTCGCAGATGACCGGCACATACTTCCCTGTTCGCGCCTCGAAGTCGTCTCTTGCGGCGGCGGCATCCGCCGTAGCGGTGATCTGGGGAACCCCGATGCCGCAGACCTTGCGGGTTGTGCAAGCCGCGCCGGGCCCGACGCCCGACAGGACCGCGTCCGCCCCGGCTTCCATCAGGCTCATCGCTCCTTCATACGACGCACAGTTCCCCACCATTACCGGCACAGGGGACATCTTGCAGAACTCTGCTATCGAAACGGACTCGTTGCGCGATGACACAAACTCGGCGGTGGTTACGGTCGATTGGACGACCATGATATCGACGCCGGCGCCGAAGATGACGTCCGCGTACTTCTTTGCCGTCGCCGGGGTAGCCGAAACGGCCGCAAGCTGGCCGCCCGACTTGATCTCTTTCATCCTACGCTCGATGAGTTCGACCTTGATCGGCTCCTGGTAGATCCTCTGAATTGTGGGCACAGCGGACCCGGCGGGAGCCTCGACGATCTGTTTGATGGCGGCCTCCGCATCCTCGTAGCGTGTCTGCACGCCCTCGAGGTTCACTACAGCAAGGCCGCCGAGCCGACCCATCTCGATCGCGAGGCGGGGGTTCGCCACCCCATCCATCGCTGCGGCTAGAATCGGTATCCTGAAGCAGTCGTCACCAAGATACCAGCTCGTATCCACGTCGGCGACATCGATGCTCACTGAGGCGGGCACCACAGCTACCTCATCGAAACCGTAGGACTGCCTGGCTTTCTTCCTCCCCCCGACATTAACCTCCAACGTTGGTTCCCTCCCGGCTTTAGAGGATATGATAGCAGAGGCATGGGCGGAAGTCAACTCGCTTTTCGGCGCGCTCGGTACATCCCAGGCGCAGCGCACGGCGGCGTGCGCCAAGACCGGGCAAAGGCGGCTCGCCGAAGCCTGTTCCTCGTCTCTTCGTGCCGCGTCGAGGCCTCGGGTTTCAGCTATCCTCGCTCGGGGCCTGGGCCTGGCGCCCGACGGCAAACAAGGCAAGCTTGCGGGGCCAGAACAGCAGGACGAGGCCGATCGCAATCTGAGCCACCGCCTCCCCAAGGTTCCATCTCTGGGACGCGAAGAACTGGGTCCAGAAGACAGCCCCCGCGGACGCGTCCTGGCTTGCAGCCATTCCGATCAGGTTCGCGAGCAACCTGCAGATCGTTGGGATTGCGTCGGCAAGCAGGAACAAGCCAATGAGAGCGAACCCGATCAGCAGGAATTCCCGCGCGCCCGCCGTAATCCGAGCCGGAACGCCGGTAGTCTCCGAGACCATTGCCGAGGCCAGCCGGCCGGCGAAAAGCCACAGCAACACGCCGAGCACTACCCCCACGACCACAGGCCCCGCGCCGGACAGCCACACCCATCCCGCCTGACCCGCGTTGCGCGTCAGTCTGATACCCCACAGAATACCCGGAACCTGCACCAAAGAGAACACGACCACGTAAACACCTAACAGCCTGCAAGCCAGAGATGCAACTTCGCGTTTCGTCATCACCTATCACTCCTTCGGGGCGGCTTGTGCTCGTCCGAGCTGTCCACATCCGGTTGCTCGTCGCTTTCACTCGGGACCCGAACCGGTACCCGGCCGGCCGGCCACAGCTCCGGTGTAAACGGCCAGTTGAGCTTTTCGCACACGGCTTGCCATCTCTCCGGCGTATCCGGCGCAAAGAGAAACGGCAGGAAGCCCAGCTTCAGATAGACCTTTATCGCGGGCAATCGGTGGTCGTCGGTCTTCAGGTAGATACGCTTGTAGCCCGCCTCTCGATATCGCCTCACCACCGCCGCGCAGACCGCGGCGCCCAAGCCTTTTCCTTTGTGCTCGGGGCGCCCCGCAACCCACCCGAGTTCGCCGCCGAAAGGATGCTGTGGCGACGGGTTGTGTGTGGCCATTGCTGTGGCCACTATCGCACCGGAGTCGTGCTCAACCACGAACAGGCCATCCGGCAAGACGCGATTGAGCCATTCCCCCAATACGTCGGCGTTCCAGAAACCAAACCCAGCCGCATGCATGAGCTCGATGTAGCTCTCGGTATCGCTCGGCCTGAATGTGCGCAGCACATATCCAGCCGGCAACTCCGGAACGACAACCTCCGCATTAGACATAATCATCTGAAGCTGTTGTGCGCTGCCGGTGCCGCTCATGTACCCCTGTTCCCTCTTCTTCCTCTATGCTCGACGAACTCTACCACTCTCTGGAATCCGGAACGTCCAGCCAAACTGAGCCTTGCTCGATCGAAAGCTGGCTCACAAGGCCAGGAAGCGTCATATCCATCGCCTCGTCGATCCCGATGTCCGGATCGGTTCCGTTGATCATCGCGTCCACGAAATCGAGCACCTCCATATAGTCCCCGCCGCTGTGCCCTGATCTCTTGGCTTCCTCGGGTTGGTTCAACCAGATGTCTGGCAGAGACTCCTCCGCCAGTTCCTCCAGGTCGTGCCACGTACACTCTTCGTGTCTGTCCATCAGGAATATCTTGGGCTTATCGCCAAACCCGCGCGCGGACTCGTAGCAGCCCTTGGTACCCTGCAGTGAGTAGTAAGTCATATTGTGCGGCCGGTTGGAGAGCATGTCCAGGCGCAGTTCCACCAGTCCGCCGTTCGCCATTCGGCAAGCGGTGGTGGTGGAATCTTCCTGCTCGTAGTAGTCGCCGCGCGCATCCTGGTAGTGGTGGCCGGAGCCAAAGCAGCACACCTTGACCACCCTCCGCTTGCCCATCCACTGGTAGACCGGTCCGAGGCTGTGGGTGGGATAGGTGTTCCCGTTGATCCCCGTCTGCCACCTGCGCCGCCACTTTGTGATCTCGTTCAGGTCCTTCACCTCGTGAATGTACGCGCCCTCGCCGTAGTAAACCTCTCCGAACAGTCCTGCCTTCGCTATCTCACGCACCAGCACGTTGGAACGGATATAGCAGCAGTTTTCGGCCATCATATATGCGGCCCTGGACCTCTTCTTCGCTTCAACCAGGGCGCGGCACTCCTCGATGGTCACGCCGGCGGGCACTTCGCTGAGGACGGAAATGTCCCGCTCCAAAGCAGCGACCGCCTGCGGAACGTGCAAGTGCATGGGGGTGCCGATCACTACCGCGTCGAGCCCCGCCGTCTCAATCATCTTCTCGTAGTCTACGTATAGGTCGCACGCTTCGATACTTGCTTGTTCAGCGGTTGCGCGAAGCTTCTCATCATCGAGATCGCACAGTGCAGCGATAGCCGTGTGCGGGTTGTCGGAGAAAGCTCCGAAGAACGCTCCGCCGCGCCCGGCGGCTCCAACTATGCCTATCTTGATGTCCTTTGCCATCTCTCTCCTCTCAGGATCTCTTAAGGAACCCGTCTTGCTCGAACGAACAGGCAAGAGTCATCGACGGGCATACCATCAAACACTTCCGAATCATCAGGTGCAGAACAGCTGGAGCTCCCCCTGGGTCGCAAGGATATTCGGGGTGAAGACGCTTTGTTCCTCCTCTTGTCATCACCTATCACTCCTCCGGGGCGGTCGGCGTCGGTTCGGCTTTAGAGTGGACCGCCCGAACCTGCCCGTCCCCAAACAAGGCACGCTTGTTCAGATAGTCCACTATCCCTCGCGCGCCGAAGACCAGCCAGGAACCGAAGATGAACTTGGGGACGTACAGCGCCAGTATATCTAGCAGTTCGGGAAAGCGCGTGGAAGTGAAAGGCTGCAACAAGCCCAGCGGGCCGGACTCCGAACCGGGCGGTGCATTCCAATGCGAGTAGCCGAGCTCAGAGACAAACCCCGGCAGCGTGAAGGCAAGGATGTAAGCGCCGACCGCTGAGAACCCGACTATGGCGAAGTCTCGGGCAGACACCGTGTCACCATCATCGGTCGAGCGGAACACCACCGACGCGAGCCATTCCGCGGAGTACCACAGCAGCAAGCCGATGATCACCTGAGCCGCGAAACTGCCAACGTTCGCGAAGAACAGCCAGCCCGGTGAAAGCCAGCCGCCAAGACCCCCTCTGAGCAGGACGGGTGCACTCACTTCCCGCGGGGCATCGACGGCCGCCTTTATCAGAACGTAAATGCCGATAACCCTATAGACCAGCGCCCCAATCTCTCGTTTCGTCACTACCCCATCCTCCTATTCTGACTCGTCCCCTGTTCTAGACGCGAGTGCGCTCACGCAGTCGCCGGTTCACTGGCGCGCCCCGAACAGGCCGAGCTGGAACACCGTCGCCCCCTGCCGCCACGACACGCTCGGAACGTCTCGCAAGGCCACGCCAAGGGCAATGGGAGCCGTCCCGCGAGACGACAGCGCCTTGCGGGCAGCGGCGAGCGCAATACCCGGGCTGTTGTTCGTCTTGCTCAGGTGCGCGAGCCAGACCGTGCGCGGCCTGCCCAAGTCCGCCAACTCGGTAAGCAGACCCGCCGCAGCATCGTTCGACAGGTGCCCCCACTCCCCCATGATCCTCCGCTTCAACGGCCACGGGTAAGGCCCCTTCACAAGCATTTCCAGGTCATGGTTCGACTCCAGGATGACGAGATCCGCTGTTGCGGCCTCCGCTCGCATCTCGGGAGTCAGAGTTCCAGTGTCAGTGGCGCTGCAGACGGTCGCGCCGCCGCAGGTGATCGTGTAGCCGACCGGGCACGCGGCGTCGTGCGAAACCGGGAAGGAGCGCACGCCGAACGCCTGTATCCCCATCTCCTCCCCAACCTCCACCTCACGTACCAGCGTGAGACTCGCGCCCGGAATCGAGGCAAGCGTGCCGGAGTTCGAGACGAGTGGAACGCGGAAACGCCGCGGCATCCTGACCGCGCCGGCGATATGGTCGGTGTGCTCGTGCGTGACCAGAATCGCCGACAGATCCCGCGGGTTCACGCCGGCGCGCTCCAGAGCCGCGACAAGCTGCCGCACGCCTATGCCCGCGTCTATAAGGAGCGACGCGCCGTTGTCCCGCACAAGGATGCAGTTCGCGGAGCTCCCGCTTGCAAGCGATCGGACCTCGAGCGACACGGCTGCCTCCTACCCGTACATCAGCACCAACGCGACTGCGCCTGCCCACAGGACCATATTCACAAGAAGCGGCTTATCGTCGAGGAACACTTGCTCCGGGTGGCCGCCGGCATTCTTCGCATGGATCAGGTAGAGATAGCGGAAGATCCCATAGATCACGAAGGGAATCGTGATCATCATGCGTGGGTGCTGCTTCGCCGTCGCAGAGAACGGCGCGAAGGTGTAGAGCGAATAGGCCATCAGCGCGGTAGCTGCGGTGATGTTGATCATCTGATCGAGGAACTCGACCGAGTACTCGTCCAGAATCCTGCGATGGCTGGCGGCTCCGTCTTCGAGAATCACGATCTCGTGCCTGCGCTTTGCGAGCCCGAGGAAGAGCGCGAGGAGCGTGGTGCACAGGAGCAGCCATTCCGAGATCGCAACGTTGATCACAACCGCGCCGGCCACAGCGCGGATGACGTAACCCGCTGCCAGAGCAAGCAGATCGACGATCACCAGATGCTTCAGTTTGAGAGAATACGCGGTGGTGAGAACAAGGTAGCCGGCGAGGATCAGTCCCAAGCGGCCGCCCATAAGGAAACCGCCGCCGAGCGAGACCACAACGAGGCCGGCGGCGAAGGTCAGCGCCGTAGGAATCGGAACCAGGCCCGACGCTATCGGCCGCTTGCGCTTTACCGGGTGGCGCCGATCGCTTCCGGCGTCAAGCGTGTCATTGAGGATGTAGACGGCGCCGGAAGCGGCGCAGAACAACCCAAAGGCAAACAGCACGCGGAGGAAATCGCCTGCCGCGTGCCGCTGCCCAATCGTAAACAGCAGCCCGGCAAAGACCAACAGGTTCTTGGTCCATTGCCTGGGCCGCATCAAGCCGAGAAGCGCCAGTATCACCCGCTGGCCCTCAAATCAGTCATTGACCGTGACCTGAACCGTGGCTGTCGCCGGTTCCTTGATCCCCCAGGCGTCGCTGACAGTAAGTGTGACCGTGAAATCTCCGGCTTTGGTGAACTTGTGCCTGACGATCTCGCCGACCGCATCTTCACCGCCCGGCTGCCCCGACTTGTCCCGATCGCCGAAGTTCCATGAGTAGCGCAGCATGCTCGCGCCGGCCTCCGCCTGCCCTCGGAACGTGATTACGTCCCCCTGTGCCACGACCTCCTCGTCCTGGTCCACGTTTACCGTGATCGGCGTATTGTCCCGGACCGTGCCGATCTGGCCGACGTAAACCGTGTCCGCAATGTCAGTGAACACGAGCACCCGCGCAACCGGGAACGTCTCGCCCTGTTTCAGCCCAAGGACCTTGAACGGAGCCGCGACCTTATACCACCCCTCGTCTGTCTGGGATGGCACGTCCATGGTGCTCTCGATGCTGCGGCCGTCCGACGCCTGCAGCACCACTCTCACCCGGCTGACCTCCGGCGTCGCGAACTCCACATCCCCGAACGAGGATCCCCAATATGTCGGCACACCTCCGGTTCTCGGATAGCCCACGCCCGGAACCGGATACCCGCCGCCCGCAAGCGGCGTCTTCATCTTGGTGAACGAGACAACGACCTGCAAGTACTCCGTGCCATCCAGCGGCTCGGCGAGCAGATCGATGGGATCCTTCAAGTCGATGCGTCCACCCTCGTGCAGCCCCTGTGTCTTCATCCTGATGCTGCGGCTGCCAACGAACACCTTCTCGCTCGACTCCTCGGCAGTGCCACTGCCCCATCCGCCTATGATCAGCCCGGCTGAAGGCGCGGGATCGCCCTTGAACAGCATCACCTCCGCCCGCGCCGCGCCAACCGCCAGCAGACCAACCAGGATCACAACCATTGCACATAACTTCCGCATGGTAAACCCTCTACCTCCTCGGGACGGCCCGCTTGCCTTCGCCCCCGCCCACCGGCCGATAGGACATGCAGCCAGCCTGCGAGCAAGCACGCAGCCCACTAACCCGATTCTACTCGGCCCGCCCTCGCCGTGTCAAGCGACGAGCGACTCGACCTGCGCCTCATCCCTCCGTCCTGAGCACCACGAGCCGGTTCGTATTCGTGCCCTTCTTCATATTCTCTACCTTGAAGCAGTTGGCGAGCTTGGTGAACCTCTGCAGGTTGATCAGCACTTCCACCACCTTAAAGCCGATCTCCCGACCGAGTTCGACGACGACCTCGTCCAGGTTGACCGTGCGCCCCTGGTAACGCACCTCCCCGACTTCGATCACGGCCACGCCGCCCGGCCTGAGCACTCTCAGCATCTCGCGCATGCTCTCGCGCACGAACTCGCCCCACGTGTACAGATTGTCCGTCCGCACAATCTGTTCCCGAAGAGGCTCCGGATCGATCCCCGCAAACCAGAATTCGAGCCAGTTGTCCTGGATATAGTCGGCCATGTTGAGGAACGGCGGCGACGTCACGATCAGCGCGGCGACGCCATCCGGCACGCTCGACATCCTCCGGCTGTCCTCGCACGTGAACAGGTTCCCCGCCGCCACCTCTCGGAGGCGCTGAAGCTCTGCGCTCGAGAAGTCGGCGAGCACACGCCGAGCCTTCCGCAGAATCCTCGGCTTGATCGGCCGGTACTCCGGCCTCTGCTCGCGCTGCTCGTTGATCCGTGCCTGCGCCGCAGGCGAAACCGATATCTGCGGGAACGAGTAGACCGAGAAGAACCCATCGGAGTGCCCGTGCAGCCTCGAGAGCGCGATCATCTCGATGAAACAGTCCGCATCCGAGCGGTGGGCCGACAGGTGGTTCTTCAGCGCCAGGATCTCCCGATAGGTGTCGATGTGGTAGAAGGGGGCAAAACGCTCGTAGTCCGACAGATCGACCTCTGCCTCAAGGTCAAGGCGGTCCAGTGCCGCCTTCAGCTCCGACAGAGGCACAGGCCGCGTCTTTGGCCTCGCGATCCTTTCCGACAGCGGGTTCACGTCGTTCGAAATGCCCGCGTAACCGAGAACATTCGCCTCGAGGATGGTCGTGCCGCGGCCCCCGAACGGATCGAGCACTATGTCGCGCAGCGGATCAGAGCAGTAACGCCTGATGAAATAGCTCGGCAGCTCCGGCTTGAACGATGCCCGGTATGACACGGCGTAATGGATCGAGTGCATCTGGCGCTGCCGCGCGGTCCAGAACTCACCCGTTACCCTCTTGTAGCCGCCAAGGTCCTCTTCTTCGAACACGCATGGCTGGAAAACGGCTGCCTCCCCCATCTAGACTGCTTCCTCGTGAGGTAGCTGCCGGCCCGCGGCCGCCCTCACATCCCACAGCGCGAACAGCGCCAGCCCAACTCCGGGGCTGTGGACCTGCAACCGAACGTCCGCCTTCGGGAACCTCTCCCTGACGAGCCGCGCGACCTCTTTCGCTATCCCCCTCTCGCTCATCACTCCGCCGTGCAAAGCTACCGGGAAAACCTCGTCCGGCCCGAAGAGCCTACCGGCGACCGCAAGAATCGAGTCTGCATGCTCGCGAACAGCATCCTCAACGATCTTCTCCGCCGCATGGTCTCCCTCACGCGCCGCTGCGGTGACCTCGGGAGCGAATGACGCCACGACGTGGCGCTCTGCCGTGATCGAGAACCCGATGAACGCCTCCCTCTGCGTGGCCAGGCCAAAGTGGCGGCAGGCCCGCTCTAGGAGCGATGTGTGCGGCCCCCGCCCGTCCATAGCTCTCACCGCCGCGCGCAGCCCGCTGACCGCGATGTCATATCCACCGCCCTCGTCCCCGACCAGCATCCCCCACCCGCCTACCATTATCTCCCGGCCGTCTCGACTGAAACCGAAGGTCGAAGCGCCCGTGCCGGCAATGTGCGCGATGCCGAACCGCTCGAAGATGCCGGCGCACCCGAGCGCCGCCTCTCCCTCGGTGTAGCGCCGCACTTCGCCTCCCAGCATACGGGTCAGGAGCGCCTGCACGTCTGGGTGTGACCCCGCCCTGTGTGTGCACGCAGTGAGGGCGACTCGGGTATGCCCGCTCAGCCCTGCAGTGGCCGATTGTACCGCTGCCCCAAACGCTTCCAGCACGGCCGGCAGACGCGTGTATACCAGGTTAGAGGGTCCGCCCCGGCCGACGCCGACCACGTGTCCATCCTGATCAACTATCGCACATTCCGTCTTCGAGCCGCCGCCGTCTACCCCGGCGACGAGGAACTCGTCACTCACTTTCGTCTTCCCACATCCGTACCCATGCCCCAACGCTCGCCGAGCGCTGGTCCCGTGCAGCCTCCGGGTCCAGTGCGTCCATTATAGCACCGAACAAGCCGGTTCGTGCCCGCTCTGCCGCATCTTGACCGTCCTAAGGCCTTAGCCTATCCTGGAACTAATGAACCGGAACGTCGTGAAGAAACTTGCCGAGATCGCCGGCAGGGAGCACGTGCTGACATCGATCGAGGACCGCATCTGCTACAGCTACGACTCGCAGCATGTCGAGCGGCTGCCGGATGCGGTTGTCCGGCCCGCCGACACAGGCCAGGTCTCTCAGGTGCTTCGTCTCGCGAACGAGGCACGCGCCCCGGTCGTCCCCCGTGGCGCCGGAACCGGCCTCTCGGGCGGCAGCGTGCCCGCCGAAGGTGGCATCGTGCTCGACCTGTCCCGGCTGGACCGGATTCTCGAAATCGACCCGGCGAACATGCTCGCCACCGTTCAGGCCGGTGTGGTCACGGCATCGCTCGCCGCGGCTGTCGAGAAGCACGGTCTGCTCTATCCCCCGGACCCCGGCAGCATCGAGGTCTGCACCATCGGCGGGAACGTCGCCGAGAACGCCGGCGGCCTCCGCGCCGTCAAGTACGGTGTTACCAGGGATTACCTGATGGCCCTCGAAGCCGTCTCTGCGGAGGGCAGCGTATTCCAGACTGGCGCCAGAACGCGCAAGTCCGTCGCAGGTTACGACCTCACGAGCCTTCTTTGCGGCTCCGAGGGGACGCTCGCCGTCATCACCAAGGCGACCTTCCGCCTAGTCCCACTTCCGACATACCGGAGGTCGATCCTCGCGACCTTCCAAGAGCTCTCTGCTGCGGTAGACGCCGTAGCCAGCGTGATGGCTGCCGGCATCGTCCCCGCGACGCTCGAGATAATGGATGGAGCCACGATACGCGCCGTCGAAGCCTACAAGAAGATCGGTCTGCCTCTGGACGCACAGGCCATGCTTCTCGCGGAGGCGGATGGCCCCGCCGCCGAGGCAGTCGAGGCCGAAGCAGAGGCCATCCGCCGGATCATCGCGGAAGGCGGGGCTGATTCCGTCCAATCGGCAGCCGACGACGATTCGAGGGACCGCATCTGGCAAGCCAGGCGGAGCGCTCTCGCGGCGCTTGCTCGCGTGCGCCCGACGACGATCCTGGAAGACGTCACCGTCCCGCTCGACAAGCTCGCCCGCATGGTGGCTCGAATCGAGGAAACAGCCGGCCGGTGGTCCGTCTCCATCGGAACATTCGGCCACGCCGGTGACGGCAACCTGCATCCCACGTTCCTGGCTGACGAGCGGGACGCGGCTGAGATGAGCCGCGTCGAGCAAGCGGCAAAGGAGATCCTCGAAGCCGCCATAGAGATGGGCGGAACGGTCAGCGGCGAGCACGGCATCGGCCTATCGAAGGCGCGGTTCCTCCCGATCGAGATCGGCGGCGCGGCGCTCGATGTGATGCGTCGGATCAAGTCTGTACTGGATCCGGCCGGAATCTTAAACCCAGGGAAGATATTCGCAAGCGGATAACGCATAACACGTGCAGTGGGGTACATGACTCGCCGAGAGAACGGCCGGATGATGAGAACCCCCTAATCCCAACCTTCGCCCGCCGGTCTGCAGGTGGGAGATGAGAGACGAGAGGTCAGAGGCTGCGGTACCAGCCCTCTCACCTCTTACTTCCCACTTCGGACCTCCAAGCCGGGAATCCGCTCAGGCGCCTGTCACCAGCTGCCTCAGCTTGAGGGCATTCTCGACCGCGTAGCCCTTGTAATCGTTGTTGAAGTAGATGTAGACGTCCCCTTGTGAGAGGAAGTTCCTGATGTGCCCGGCCCACCACGCGAGCGCGTCGTCGGTGTAGCAGCCCTCCGTCTCGTCGCCGCCGTTGTGCATCCGAATGTAGGCGAAGTCGGTAGTTGTGATCAGATGACAGGGCAGGTCGGGCGCGCTCATGATGCAGTAGCCCGCCCCGCAGCGCCGGAGGAGATCGTAGACCGGCTCGATCTGCCAGGATGGGTCGCGGAACTCGAATACGTGCCTCAGGTTCTGTGGAAGCAGCGACAGGAAATGCTCCAACCGCTCGATGTTAACGTGCCAGTACGGCGGCAGATGGTAGAGGATAGGGCCGTGCTTCTCCGCGAGCGCCTCCGTGCGGCCGAGCATCCGCTCGAGCGGCTCCTCCGGAGCCTTCAGCTTCTTCATGTGCGTCAGGAACCGGCTGGCCTTCAGCGCGAAGGTGAACCCCGGCGGCGACTGATCATGCCACGCCTGGAAGGTCTTCCTCTCCGGCAGGCGGTAAAAGGAGTTGTTGATTTCGACCGTATCGAAGCGCCCGGCGTAGAACTCCAGCCACTTCGACTGCGGCAGGTCCCTCGGGTAGAACACCTCCCGCCAGTGGTTGTAGATCCAGCCGCTTGTGCCGCAGTATAGCCTGCCTGTCGTCAGCTCGATCACCCTCCGGGTTTGCTACCTGAGTATACCCCTCGAAGTCCCTGGCTGTCAGCACCAAGCAGCCAGCCGTTCGCGTGTTGCCTCAAATAAGAATCGTACCGCAGCGCTCACTGGTATGCTTGCGGTCCGTGGGTTTGCGGTCCCTGTGGAAAACGAGCTTACGCTTGGCCTAAGACGGGGGATGTGGCGGGGACAGAAAGAGACAAACCCCGTTAAAGAAAGCTCCTTCCGGCCCCGTTAAAGGCATTATGGCATCCGACCAGCATTTCCGTCAATGTGCACAGATCCGATCTCCACGGTACGATTCTTACGTGAGGCATCGATTCGATTTCGGTACGATCTGTCGTGAGGCAATGCGGTTCGTTGACCCGGCCCGCAAGCGGGCCTATAATCCCTGTTGAAATGGACATCGGCAAACTGCCGCAGGACATGCTTGCGCAGCTAGTCTCCAGAGTCAAGCTCGATCCGCGTGTGGTCGTCGGGCCGGGGATCGGCGAAGACGCCGCCGTGATCGATTTCGGCCAGACCCTTCTCGTCGCCAAGACGGACCCTATCACCTTCGCCACCGACCGCATCGGCGCCTACGCCGTCCACGTCAACGCCAACGATATCGCGGTGATGGGGGCCGATCCCAAGTGGTTCCTGGCCGCGATCCTCCTGCCCGAGACAGCGACCCCGCGTGACGCATCGGCAGTCTTCGACCAGGTCCTCTCCGCCTGCGACGCCCTTGGCATAAGCCTCGTTGGCGGCCACACCGAGACCGCTCTTGGGATCGACCGTCCCATAGTCGTGGGATGCATGCTCGGCGAGGTGAAGCCCGAGAGTCTCGTAACAACGGCGGGAGCGAGTCCCGGAGACACGATCATGCTGGCGGGCAGGATAGCCATTGAGGGAACAGCTCTGCTTGCGCGGGAAGCGCCGGATGCCCTCCTCAGCGCAGGCCTTACCGAGGAGTTGATCGAGGTCTGCCGGGATTACCTGGTGGAGCCTGGGATAAGCGTCGTGAGGGCGGCGAAGGCGGCGACAGAGGCAGCGCGAGTCCACTCGATGCACGATCCGACGGAAGGCGGCCTCGCGACAGGACTCGCTGAACTAGCAGCCGCGGCGGGGGTAGGCGTGGAGGTCGAGTGGGACATGATCCCGATTCTGGAAGGGACCGCTTACGTCTGCCGCGCGCTCGGCCTGGACCCGCTCGGCCTGATCGCATCCGGGAGCCTGCTGCTCACCCTCGACCCGTCCGATGCGCAAGCGGCGCTCATTGCGCTTGACCGTGCCGGGATTGCCGCCGCCGCCATAGGACGAGTAACATGCTCCGACGCCGGCCTCAAGCTGCGGCGAGATGGCAAGCTCGTGGATTTGCCGCGGTTCTCACGCGACGAGATAGCCCGGTTCTTCGCCGAATGGAGACGGTGAGGGTTCTGGTCCAGGTCACGGGTCGGTCGGGGCGAGTGTGCAGAAGCTTGCGATCACCCGACGGCCTGCAGGCTGGGTCGGGATGAGCGGGTTCGGTTGGCCCGCCTATCCCGACCCCCGGACGGCGACCGGGCGCCGATCGCACAAACGCGCCCAGAGGAGTGTGCGCCCAGTCGTCCGCCACGTCTGCGGCCGCACGCGGTCGACCCCACACTACATCGGTGGGACCACACCCGATCCGTGCCACGGCTCGACCACCGGCTCCGTCAGCGCATTCACCCCTCTGGCCGCCGCAGCACGAACCCGGATAACGCACGCAGGCGCAGCCGACCTTGTCGGCAACGGCCAAGCTGACTGACCTCTGCAGCGGACCGCGCCGGCCTCCGGACGAACTCCTAGGCACGCCGCCCCGGGCTCGGACCGCCCGGGTTGCCCTGCTGCCGCTCCTGTCGGTTTGCACCTCCCGGCGTCAACCCGTGCGGGCAGCATCTTTGTACCCTTGCTCCGGTCCGCATAAACGGGTCGTGGTGGGCCGTTTGAAACCATGGTGCATCTGGGTAGATGGGAGCGGGTCATAGTGGACCGAAGTGGGTCATCGTGTACAGAAGAGGCGCAGCGTGCTTTCCGGCTCCTACGTTCACAGCGTGGATGGGAAGTCCAGGATCGCGATGCCTGCGAAATTTCGCGAGCCATTGGGAGATTGGCTCGTGCTGACGAAGGGGCCGGACGGCTGCCTCTGGGCGCTCGGCAGGCAGCAGTGGGATGCGCTCCTCACCAAGGCTTCGAGATCGGTTGTGGTACAGCGGTTCTTCGTGTCGGCCGCAGTGGACTGCCCGCTTGCCGGCAGGGGCAGGATCCTGATCCCGGACGTGCTGCGGCAGCACGCGGACATCAAGCCCGGCGATGACGTTCTGATCATTGGCCTCGGCAGCCGAATCGAGATCTGGAGCCGCCGCCGTTGGGAAGCGGTCAACTCACAGGTCACGAGCGAGAGGATTCGACAAGAACTGCCGGAGTTGTTCGAGTTGTGAGGCGGCGGAGTCCCGCTTCGCCGCTCAGATAATCCCCAGTTCCCTCCCCACCCTCTCGAACGCCTCGAGCGCGCGGTCAAGCTCGTCCTTCGTGTGGGTCGCTGTTACGATGGTCCGCACCCGCGACTTAGCCTCCGGGACGGTCGGGTAGCCGATGCCCTGAGCGAACACACCTTCCTCGAACAGCCTGTCCGAGAGCTTCATCGCAAGCGCCCCCTGCCCCGCGATGACCGGCGTGATCGGCGTCTGGCTTTGGCCGGTGTCGAAGCCCAGCCTCTTCAGTCCGTCCTTGAAGTATCGAGCGTTCTCCCAGAGCTTCTCTATCCTCTCCGGTTCGTCGAGAAGCACGTCGAGCGCGGCGATGCAAGTCGCAGCGACTGAAGGCGGATGTGAAGTGCTGAAAAGCAGCGGGCGGGCGCGGTGGATCATCAGCTCGCGCAGCCGCTGGCTTCCAGCGACGTACCCGCCCATCGCGCCAATCGCCTTCGAGAGCGTCCCGACCTGGATGTCCACTCTTCCGTGCAGCCCGAAATGGTCTATGCTTCCCCGCCCGTTCCTGCCCAGTACTCCGCTCGAATGCGCGTCATCGACCATCAGTATGGCCTCATACTCATCGGCAAGGTCTGCGATCTCGGGCAGCGGAGCGATGTCTCCGTCCATGCTGAAGACGCCATCGGTGATGATCAGCTTCTTTCTGAATTCCTTCGACTGCTCGAGCACCTGCTTCAGGCTGTCCATATCCCGGTGCGCATAAATCTTGCGCGCGGCCTTCGTCAGCCTGATGCCGTCAATGATGCTCGCATGGTTTAACTCGTCGCTGATCACCAGATCGCCTTCGTCGAGGATAGAGCCGATCACGCCAAGGTTTGCAGCGAATCCCGACTGCAGCACGAGGGAGGCTTCCGTGTGCTTGAAGTCCGCGAGCTTCCGCTCAAGCTCCTCGTGAATCGTCATCGTGCCGGCTATCGTTCTGACCGAAGCCGACCCGACACCGAGCTCCACTATCGCCTTAAGCGCGGCCTCGCGCAGTCGTGGATGCGTGGTAAGCCCCAGGTAGTTGTTGGAGGAAAGGTTGATAACGGTGCGCCCATCGAACCTGGCGCTCGGAAGCTGCTCGCCTTCCAATACTCTGAGTTCGCGGTAAAGCCCCTTCTCCTTGAGCGATGCCAGGATGCCGTCGATGAAATCCATTGCTTTGGCTGTCATGCTCACACCTCGTTGCTCGCAGTCGAATGAGTCGAGTGAGTCGACTCACTCGGGATACAGCAGCACTTTGCCGCACTTGCCCGAAGCCATCACTTCCATTGCCCGGTCGATCTCTTCAAACTTCATCTTATGCGTGACGAGCGGGGCGAGATCCACGCGCCCGGATCGGATGAGCCTCGTCATCTGGTACCAGGTCTCGAACATCCGCCGCCCGTGAATCCCCTGAACCACCAGCCCCTTCAGGACAACGTCATCGGCCAGGTCGATCTGCACCGACGACTCGGGCAGGCCGAGCAGCGAGACCCTTCCGCCTGCGCGAGCCATCTTGAACGCGGCCGCAATGCCCGCCGGATGGCCCGACATTTCGAGAACCACGTCAAACCCTACGCCCTCGGTGATGTCCAGCGCCGCAGCAACAGGGTCCTGCTTCGAGCTCTTGACAACATGGTCCGCGCCCATTCCCTCTGCCATCTTCAGGCGGTAATCCGAGACATCGAAGCCGGCGACGCAGGTGGCGCCGCTCGCCCGAGCGATCAGAATGGAAGCTAACCCGATCGGCCCACAGCCTACGATACCCACTGTAGTCCCGGCGATCTCGCCGGCCAGGACAGTGTGAACTGCATTCCCTATAGGGTCGAATATCGCCGAAATCTCCGCCGGAATGTCTTCGGCCACCTGCCAGACACAGTCCTCAGGAACGGATATGTAAGTGGCAAACGCACCGTCTCTGTCGATGCCGCACACCTTGACGTTCGAGCAGATGTGCTTCTGTCCGGTCTTGCACTGGTAGCACTCTCCGCAGGCAACGTGGCATTCCGCGCTTACGTAGTTCCCGACCGCTGCTTTTGTGACCTCGAAACCGATCTGCACGACGTCCCCACAGAACTCGTGGCCGAGTATCAGTGGCGGTTCGATCCTGTTTGCGGACCACTCGTCCCACGAGTAGATGTGAAAGTCGGTGCCGCAGATTCCAGCAATCCGCACCTTGATCAGCACGTCCCTGCTGCCGACCTTCGGCTCGCTCACCTGCAGCACCTGCAGACCGGGACCGCGCTTCGATTTGACGACGGCTTTCATCTTGTTATGCCTTTCCATCGACGCTTCCCACCCGGCGCTTAGGTTGACGTACTGCACAGGTGGGTAAAGCCAGTATGCCCGTCCAGAGAACGTCCGGGGCGACACAGAACCTAGCTATGATAGCACATCCGCAGCGTCGGATGGAACACGGGAGTACGGCATGGACCTCACGAAGAGCTATCCTAGGCCCGGCGAGCAGATCGTCGGAGGTTACGCGTGGCTTGCCAGGCTGATAGATAAGGCGAGAGCCTACAACCAGGGGACCCTGGGAGACAACATCTATCCCTGCCCGATAGACAAGGAGCTGCTTGCCGAGCTGAACCTGACCGGGGAAGAGTTCGCCGGGATTGTGGAGCACAGCCCGACCGATGAGGACGTGCTCCGGCAGCTTGGCCTGCCGCAGGACAATCCCGACCCAGCCGTCAAGCGCTGGACCCAGGAGTTCCTCGAGAACCGACACGACAGCCTGATGCGGCAGGCTGAGGAGGAGGGCCGCGTATTCACCCCGCCCGAACAGACCGCCAGAGCCAGGCCGTACGCGTAGGCGAGCGATGAGCAGTGAGCAATGAGTGCTGCGCGGCGCCTGGCCTCGCTGCCCGTCAGACCCCGGCGACTCCTTAACCGAGCCAACCTATACACGCTTTGACTGCCGCTCGACAGTGCAAGACGTAACGCGCAAAGCGTAAAGGCGACCGCCGTCTGCCTGGCGCTCCGACCGCTCGGCTTTTCTCGGCTCCTCAACCCCACAAGCGAACCTTTTGTCCCCAGAAGCGTTCTATCAATTGGAACCGCGGCAGCGTTGCACCGCCGGTCCGGACGTTTCAGGATCCCTCCGGCCGCAGTTCGAAGAGAGACGATATGGAATTGCTCTCCGACACCGAGTTGATGGAACTCGTAAAGCTGGGAGACTACTGTGCCTTCGACGAGCTCTATAAGCGGTATCGCGGCCCGATCTCGAGGTTCCTGTTTTCGCTCACATGGGACCAGGAGATGGCAGAGGATTGCCTTCAGGAGGTGTTCTTCCGGCTGTTCCAGGCCCGACATCGCTACGAGCCGAGCGGCAAGTTCTCGACTTACATCTTCCAGATAGCCAAGAACTACTACATCGGCCAGCGCAGGAAAGAGAAGAAGCGTTCGGAGAAGGTGTTGATCCTACAGGAGCATGCGGACGGGCGAAGCCCACTCGACGGTGTCCTTGCGAACGAAAGGCTCGATCCTGAGGCACAGTAGTGAGCAGAAGAGGCGTCTTGAGGAGCACCTGGCGCGCTGTCCAGCCTGCCGGCAGGAGCTTGAAGGCGCACGCAGGCTGCTCGAATGGACGGAAGCCGCGTCTGACCAAGCGGTGGTGAAGAAGGTTGAAGAGATCATCAACAATGCGATTAAGGCAGGCGCGAGCGATATCCATCTGGAGCCATCGAGGGACGCGCTTCCGGTCCGCTGTCGCGTGGATGGCGTGCTGCAGGACGTAGAGCGCATCGACCCGGTGCTGCGCTACGGTGTGATCGCCCGCGTGAAGATGATGGCCGAGATGAACGTCGCGGAAGGCAGACTCCCGCAGGAGGGACGGTTCAGGTGGGAGATTGGTGGCAAGCAGTTCGACCTCCGAGCAAGTTCCGTGCCTCTCATCTACGGTGAATCGATCGTCTTGAGGCTGCTTGATCGCTCAGTCAGCCCGATAGGCCTGGAGAAGACCGGCATCAGTGAGGAGGATCTGCAGGAACTTGAGCGCCTAGTCCACCAGCCCTGCGGAATGCTGTTCATCAGCGGGCCGACCGGCTCCGGTAAGACGACGGTCCTGTATTCCCTGGTCTGTACCCTCCAGAGGCCGGAACTGAAGATCCTTACGGTCGAAGACCCTGTGGAATACCTGCTGCCAAGAGTCAACCAGCTCCAGGTCAACAGGAAAATCGGGCTGAAATTCCCGACGGCACTCCGGGCGTTTCTTCGGCAGGATCCGGACGTGATAATGGTCGGCGAATGCCGGGATCTCGAAACTGCGGAGTTGTGCGTGGAGGCGGCAATCACGGGGCATATGGTGCTCTCTCAGCTCCACAGCGACGATGCAGTGGGCGCTATCCAGCGCCTGCGCGACATGGGCGTCGAGGACTTCCTCATCGGCGCAGGCCTGGTGGGAGCGACGGCCCAGAGGCTCGTGCGGAAAGTTTGCCAGAACTGCAAGGAGGAAGTCGGTATAGACCTCGACGATCCGATAATCAGGTCGCTCGGGATCACAGCGGAGGACATCAGGGACCATAAGGTATACCGCGGCAGGGGCTGCGAGGCCTGCCGAAGTACCGGCTACAAGGGGCGGCTTGTGATCTTCGAGGCGCTCGAGATCGATCGGGAACTCTCGAAGCTCATCGGAAGCGGCGCCTCGCCGTCCGAAATCCTGGAGGCTGCGCGACAGAAGGGCCACCGTACATTGTACGACGACGGGAAGCGGAAGGTCTTGGAGGGGATCACAACTCCTGAAGAGGTATTCCGAGTGCTGGCGTAGCCGATTGCCCGAACGTTTTTCCTACCCAAGGTTGGTTCTCCGATCACCCTGACTCAAACAAGGCTGTAGAGAGAGCGGACTGCCTGCCTGGTACGGTAGTAGTCGCGCTCAGGAAATGAGGGCCGAAGGGGCTTTGCCAAGTTTCCGCCTGCCCTCCCATTCCGCCAGCCGCCGGATCAGTGCCGAGGCAAACCATAGGGCCAAGCGCTGTCTGGCTCTCCTCCTCCGATCGCTCGTTACCCTACTGTACCCACGACCTGAATTCCGGCGCCCCACGGACACCAGAAGTAAGACGGAAGAGCGACCCAGCCAACGGCCCATCCTTGTCTCGGTCATCTCCGCCAGCGGTGGTAACATACATATCGGTATAATCGTGGCCGCCGAATGCTAAGCAGGAAGTCTTCTTCACAGGGAAGCTGAACCTCATCTCCTCGGTTCCGTCGGGGGGCGTAACGCACAACGTACCCGCCACCATAGACAGCCGACCATACATGGCCACCAGCGTCGACCGTCATGCCATCCGGCACTCCATCCTTTTTGGGGACTCGGATGAACTCTCGCTGTCTGCTTATGCTCCCTGACGTTCTGTCGTAGTCGAAGATGTAGATGATCCCGACCAGGCTGTCAGTGAAGTAGAAGCCCTTTAGGTCGCATGTGAAGCCCATGCCATTCGGCTCACCGACGTTGTCAAGAATCTTGGCCAACTGCCCGTCTGCATCCAGCCGGTACAACCTGCCGGCACGCTGGGAATCGCCCCTCATCCCGCAGAAGACCCTGCCCTCCGGGTCAGCGATGACATCGTTGAAAAGCCCATCTGCGTCTGTTGATGCGTCTCGTATGACTGGGATGACTCTGCCGTTGCGCCAGATATTGACTGCTCCCCTGTCCTGGAAAAGCAGCAGCGACCCATCTTCCTGTATGGAATAACCGCCGATAGCGCTGTCGCTCCGGTAACAGAGCTCGTAGCTGCCAGCAGTGGGGTCGAAACGGAAAAGCCTGCCTCTGGGGATATCCACCCAGTACAGCCGCTCCTCATCAGGATGCCACAGGGGTTTCTCACCTGTCTTACAAGCGCAGTCTACCACCATCTCGATCTTCAACCGCATATACTCCACTTGCCCGCGGTCACACCCAGGTCATGCAGCCCTACCAGCTTGGGTATTCCCGCTGCTGAAGCTTGATACACGCGCTGTTGAGAAGCGGCAAGCCGGCGCGTCGAGCGAGTCGGCAGGCCATTCGCGGCGGTGAGCAATGAGCCATGGGTGATGAGCGCCGAGCGGCCAGCGGCCCCCGGTCCGGCTGCCCATCAGACCTCGGCGGGTTCGGCAGTTGCGGCCCGTCGCTTGAGCATCCTCACTGCGGCAGGCTTCGCGCGGACCCAGAGCCAGTACCACACCGGCGAGAGAGGCAGGTCATACTCGCCGATATACTCGACGTACCGCGGCGAGAACCCTTCTTTGAAACGGTTCAGGCCCTGAAGGTGGTCGTCCTCCTCGCTCACACCGCGGCGCGGAGACACACCCCTGAAGTCATACCACCGGCATGCGAGCGACTTCGCCCACTTGATCATCTCCCACTGCATCAGGTGGTTGGGCATGAGGTTGCGGTGTTCGCTGCTCGAGGCGCCGTAGACGTACCAGGCGCGGTCACCGAAAACGAAGTCGAAGGCGCCGCTCAGCGGAACTCCCTCGTAGAACGTCAGGAACAGCTTCCCGTAACCTTGTGGTACCAGCACATCCCAGAGGGCCTCGAAGTAGCTGAGCGGCCGAGGAATGAAGCGATCCCGCTCGGCTGTGACCTTGTAGAGCTTGTAGAAAACAGCCAGGTCCTCGCGCGAGCAGTCGGCCTTGACCCGGACACCCTTCTTCTCCGCCAGCCGGATGTTATAGCGCCATTTGGGCTTGAAGCCCCCAAGCAGATCATCCTCGGACGGGTGCAAGTCGAGCTGCATGACGCACTTCGGCTGGGTGCCGCCAAAGCCGGTCGGATCAGAGATGGGGCGGAATCCCGCGCGCCGGATGTTCTCCTCGCTCACCCGGTCCTCGACCGGCACGGGCGGGTCAATCTTGAGAAGGATAGCGCCGCGCGCCGACGCGGACTGCCTCAGGCCGCGCGTGAACTCGCGGACTAGCTCGGCATTGGTCGTATCCAGAACGGGGCCGCGCGAGACGTAGGCAATCGTCCTCCCTGTCCGGGGAATCCGGCGGATGAGCATCGAGGCAGCGGCGGCTATCTGCCCGGCATCGTCCTCCCCGACAATGCGGACCGGCTGCCAGTCCCCGTGCCGCGACTTGACCTCGCCCCACTCCCAGGACTGCATCAGATCGCCGCTCGGGAACCTGGCCACGAAACCGTTGAACCTCTCCCGCTCCGATGCCTCGATCTCTCTCGTTCTCACCCGCAGATTGTAGCACCGAGCGGTGTGAGCGTCAACGAAGCAGGCGGCAGGGCGGCTGCCTCAGATCCCCTCGAACTTGCCCTCTCTCGCGAGCGTAATGTAGTTCATAGAGAAATCGTCCCGGCCAAGCAGCGACTCGGCGGCGGCGATAAGGGCCATCAGATGGCGATCGAGCGGATCAATGATCGCGGCGTCGAGGCCGCGGTCCATCGCCAGCAGCGCCATCGCCTCGTTCAGGAACTTCCTTGCCGGCATCCCATGGCTCACATTGGAAATCCCGGCGATAGTGTGCACGCCGGGAAACTCGCCCATGATCTTCTGGATGATCTCGAGCATCGACACGCCGACATCCGAGCCCGTCCCAATCGGGAAGGTCAGAGGATCGACGTAGATGTCCTCGAGCGGAACTCCGGCGTCAGTGAGCCGCTTCACCAACTCGCGCGCGACCGAGAGCCTTTTGTCCGGTTCCTGTTGAATGCCCGCATCATCCATCGAGAGCGCGATGACCTTGGTCTTGTACCTCAGCACAAGCGGGAGGATATTGCGGAACCGCTCGGTCTCAGCTGTGATCGAGTTGATAAGCGGCTGGCCCTTGCCCATGTCGTAGGCCGCGATGGCACGCTCGATGGCAACCGGGTTCGGGGAATCGAACGAAGCAGGAGCATCAACCACTGCCTGATACATCCGCGTCAGCCACTCCAGGGCTTCCGGCTCGCCCTCGCGGAGCGTTCCGCAGTTCAGGTCGATATAGGTTGCGCCTGCCTCGTGTTGATCCTTCGCCAGCTTTTGCACGAAGGCCATATCTCGACCCTCGACAGCCTGCTCGATGATCGGCTCACCTTTCACCTTACGGCTCGTGTTGATCCGTTCTCCTACTATAAGCATGATCCCATCCGCCCTCCTGAATCAGCGTTCAGCACTGAGCAATCGGCAATCCGTCATTCCCTACCCCACGACGGGGGTTCGAGCTCTCCTGCGAAAACGTGGAGCCAGGCGGAGGTATGCTCCCACCTCCAGTCGTGCGGCTGCTGGAGCCTCGCGAGCTTCTTCGTCCGGCCCATCCACTTCGCGCGCTTGTGGATCAGCCACCAGATGCAGTGGCGCTCCGGGTAGACCTCGCAGTGCCCGTCCTCCTGGGTCCCTCCGCACGGGCCGTTCCTCATCTGCTTCGGGCAACGCATGCAGCACGTGAATGCCGTGTAGCTCAGGATGCACTGCCCGCAGTCCTGGCATTTGAAGACCGGCCTCTTCACCATATTCTCGGCCACCGTGGCACAGGCGTGGAACCTCGGCCGACCTTGGATGAACTTCGCAATTGCCTCGCTTGCCTTGCTCACTGTCCAACCTCCGGCCTGGGCAGGAGGCCGGCTTCCTCCACCAGCCTCGGCGTTATTGACTCCCACATGACCGGCATTATGTGAATGCCGGCGATGCCCTGTATCTGTCTAAGCTGCTGCATTATCTCTACCGCGATCCTGACGCCTTCCTCCATCGCGGCTTCCTTCTCGGTGATCGGCTCGAGGCGCTTGACGTACTCCGGCGCGATCCTCATCCCCGGCACGCTCTCCTTCATATAGAGAAGCGCCTTCACGCTCCTCACCGGCATGACACCGGCCAAGATGAAGACCTCCTTGTCCAGCCCCTCGTCGCGCGCGACCTTCATCCATCTCTCGAACCCAGGCACGTCGAACACCGGCTGAGTCTGGATGAAATCGGCTCCGGCGGCTGCCTTCTTGATAAGGTTGAGGATCCGCATCTCGAACGGCTCGCCGCACGGGTTCGCAGCGGCGCCGATGAACATCCTCGGCTCCTGCTTCATCTCCTCGCCGCAGAGGAACTGCTTCTCGTCTCGCATCTTCTTGACCATCTGGACGACCTGAATCGCGTCGAGATCGAAAACACCCTTGGCGTCCGGATGGTTGCCGAACTTCTGGTGGTCGCCAGTGAGGCAGAGGATATTCCTGATGCCGAGGGCGTAGGCGCCGAGGATGTCGGACTGCATCGCAAGCCGGTTGCGGTCCCGGCAGGTGAGCTGCATGATCGGTTCGACGTCCCCAGAGAGAGCGAGATAGCTCGATACTACGCTCGACATCCGGACGATGGCCGTCTGGTTGTCCGTCAGGTTGACGGCGTCCACGTAACCCTTGAAGTAGGAACACTTCTTCGCTATCGAGCCGGAGTCCACGGACTGCGGCGGGCTCATCTCGCCGCAGACGACGAACTCCCCCGCGCGAAGCAGCTTCTCGAGGTTACTGCCGCTCTTCAGTTGAATGTTGGGAGCCGAGAGTTCAGTGTCCATATCCCAATCGTCAGCGAGACCCGTCTCCAGATAGGGCCTCGCACAGCGCTCCAACAGGAAGGAATGCCGCGCCTAGCGGTCACCCGGCGCTGGCGAGACATAGGCGCAGGAGTCGCCGCAGAGGATTTCCCTGTTCCTAGCCGCGTTTCTCGCTGCGCAGATAGTGTTCTTCATGAGCATCGTTATGGTCATCGGGCCGACGCCACCGGGGACGGGCGTTATGGCCGAAGCCCGCTCGGCCGCAGCCGCGAACTCTACGTCACCGACCAGCTTGCCGTCCGGCAGGCGGTTCATGCCGACGTCAATCACCACGGCGCCAGGTTTGATCCAGTCGCCCTTGATCATCTCGGCCTTCCCGACCGCTGCAACCAACACGTCGGCTGACCGGCAGACCTCGGCAAGATCCCTCGTCCGGGAGTGGCAGATCGTCACCGTCGCATTCTCTCTGAGGAGCATGATCGCAACCGGCTTGCCGACGATGTTGCTCCGGCCTACGACCACCGCGCGCGCGCCCGTCAACTCGACACCGGTGCGCTTGAGCATCTCCATTATCCCCGATGGCGTGCAGGGCGGAAGCGGGCTCTCGTCGATCAGAAGGCACCCGACGTTCACCGGATGGAAGCCGTCGACGTCCTTGGTCCGGTCGAGCGAGATCAGCACCTTCTTCGAATCGATATGCCTCGGGAGCGGCAGTTGGACCAGAATGCCGTGCACATCCTGGCGCGCGTTGAGTTCGGCGATCAGAGCAAGCAGCTCTTCCTCGGTCGTCTCTTCTGGAAGCGTGTAGTCGAAGGACGTAATGCCAAGCCTCTCACACGCCTTGTGCTTGCGGCCTACGTAGACCTTGGACGCCGCGTCATCGCCGACAAGGACGACCGCAAGCCCCGGCCGGATGCCGGCGGCCTTCAGCTCCTCGACCTCCGCGCGCATCTCATGCTCCATCTCCTCTGCGATTGCTTTCCCGTCGATTATCTTCGCTGTCATAGTTACTCCCCATTCACAAGCCAGCCACCAGCTGTCGGCATCGCAAATCAGCAATCAGAAAAGCCCTACGATGTTGCCCCTCTCGTCAAACCCGATCCGCTCGGCTGCAGGAACCTTGGGCAGGCCGGGCATGGTCATTATAGTCCCGGTATATACCACAACAAATCCTGCACCCGCGGACAGCTTGGCATCCCGCACGGTGATCCTGTAGTTACGCGGGCGGCCGACGACCGCAGGATCGTCCGAGAGCGAGCTCTGCGTCTTCGCCACGCAGATCGGAAGACCGCCGAACCCCAGTTTCTCGATCTCTGCCAGCTTCTTGTCGGCTTCGGGCGTGTAGTCCGCCCCGTCCGCGCCGTACATCGTGCGCACAATGATATCGATCTTGTCCTTCAGGCTTGCCTCCAGCGGGTAGAGCGGTCGGAACTGCGATGGCTTCTTCTCGATAGTATCCAGAACAAGCTCGGCAAGCTCGGTTCCACCCCTGCCACCTTCCGCCCAGACGTTGGAGAGCGCGACCGCATAGCCTTTCTCTTCGCAAAGCTCGTCCAGACGCGCGACTTCCTCGTCAGAATCGGTCGGGAAGCGGTTAACCACAACCACGGGCGTGAGGCCCATTGCTTCCATGTTCTCGCAGTGCTTCCACAGGTTCTCAGTTCCACGGGCGAGCGCTTCCGGATCGGAAACGCAGAGCGCATCCTTCTTCACGCCTCCATGCATCTTGAGCGCCCGAACCGTGGCGACGATCACGCCGCATGCGGGCGCCAGGCCGGCCGCGCGGCACTTGATGTTCAGGAACTTCTCCGCCCCGAGGTCGGAACCGAAGCCTGCCTCCGTGATCAGGTAATCCGCAAGCTTAAGCCCCATCCGCGTTGCGATGATCGAGTTCGAGCCGTGAGCGATGTTTCCGAACGGCCCGCCGTGGACGAACGCAGGAGTCCCTTCGAGTGTCTGAACCAGGTTGGGTTTGATAGCGTCCTTCAGAAGGACAGCCATCGCGCCAGCCGCCTTGAGATCGGCAGCCGTAACCGGGCTGCCCTCCTTGTTCAGCGCAACCACGATCCTCTCCAGCCTTCGCTGCAGGTCCCCCCTGTCGGTGGACAGGCAAAGGAGAGCCATAACTTCCGACGCTGTCGTGATATCGAACCCGGACTCCCTCGGCACGCCTCCCGTCTTCCCGCCGAGGCCGATCACGACGCTGCGCAGCGCCCGCTCATTCATGTCCATGACCCGCTTCCAGTTGATCGAGTAGACGTCAATGTTGAGCGGGTTGCCCTGGTAGAGCGAGTTATCGAGCATCGCAGCCAACAGATTGTGGGCAGAGGTGATCGCATGGAAGTCGCCGGTGAAGTGAAGGTTGATGTCGGCCATCGGGATGACCTGAGCGTAACCTCCGCCCGCGGCGCCTCCCTTGACGCCGAAGCAAGGCCCGAGGCTCGGCTCTCTGATGGCGATGGCGGCCGACCGGCCCATTCTTCTGAGTGCGTCACCCAGGCCGACCGTCGTTGTCGTCTTGCCCTCCCCTGCAGGAGTCGGGGTTATCGCTGTGACCAATACGAGCTTCCCGTCAGGCCGGTCAGCCGTCTCCTCAAGAACGCTGAGCGATACTTTCGCCTTGTACCGTCCGTAAAGCTCGAGGTCTTCGTCCGAAAGGCCGAGATCCCTCGCAACATCCGTTATGAGCTTAGGTTGAGCAGCTTGGGCTATCTCAACATCCGTCAACAATGCTGTGTCCTCCGCTGCGGAAGTCAGTTGGCGCCTGCGCGTCGCAATGGGAATGTCACCAGTGTAACATTACCTTCGCCAGCCTTCTTGTAATCCTGTCGCAAGTCAGTGGGAGTCCGGTTGCAGGTTTTAGCAATCTCGTAGCAGCCTGGTAGTCTGATGCTGGGCCGTAAGCGGCCGCATCCGAAGTCGGACAGACCGGCACACTGCGAGGGCGCTCGCTCGATCCACCGAGAGATCACGACGTGCGAGCGGACGAGTCGCTTCGTGGCTCTTCGGCGGATGACGAAGAGGTCTGCCGCGCGTCGCGGACAGCCACCCGGAGGATCGCAACGTCGTCCCTGAACTCGCCGCCGAAGAACTCTACGACACGTTCGAGAAGCTCGGCAGCGGACTCTTCGCCCGAGACCTTCAACTGTGTGTAGAGGTCGAGCACCTCATCCAGTTCTACCCATTGCGGGTGAGCCTCGCTGGGACGGATCTCGTACAACCCATCAGTGGCGAGCAGCAGCTCGTCGCCGGGATGCAGCTCGATCACGCGCTCATCATACTTGGCCGCATCCAGCATTCCCACAAGAGGCCCTGTCGAATCGAGCAGGGCGGCCCGGCGCTCGCCGGCCCGCCACAGGACGGCGGGAACATGGCCGCCGTTCGCGTAGGTAAGGGTTCCTCGCGTACAGTCCAGCACGCCGACGAATATGGTGACGAAGCTCTCGGGATCCATTGCACGCACGAGAGTCTTGTTCACCTGCTCCAGCACCGTCGACGGGCTGCCGGACTCGTAGGCCCAGCCTCGGATGGAGCTTTTCGCCATAGCGACCTGGGCAGCAGCTTTCAGACCCTTGCCCGACACGTCCGCCACAACAACCCCTATCTCGCACGGGCTGATGCGGAAGACGTCATAGAAATCGCCGCCGACGCGAGCTTCGTCCGTCGCAGCGCGGTAGAGACTCTCGAATTCGAAGCTGTCGATTCGCCTGGGCACTTCACTGAGCAGGGCGGTCTGAAGCGTGTCAGCGATCGTACGTTCCCGTTCGTAGCCGCGCTCGAGCTCCCGTCGGCTCCTCACCTGCTGGGTCGTCTCGACTATCACCACTCCCACGCCGATCACCTCCTCCTGAGACGTCCGGACAGGCAAGTACTCGACGTCGAAGTACCGTTCCTCGCCGCCAACAACGCTCGCGTAGTCACGCCAGGCGACAGGCAGGGCCGCAGCAAACACTTGTCGGATGGCAGCCTCCGCTTCGTCGGCCAGCGGCCGCGGCAGGACGTCCCGCACAGCTTTCCCCAACATGTCCTCGATGGGCCTCATTCTGACCCGCGCCAGAGCATCGTTCACGAGCACGTAGCGAAGGTCGCGGTCGATGAAGGCCAAACCGACCGGCACGCTCTGCACGAACGTGTCCAGCAGCGCCTTCTGCCGCTCGATCTCCCCCTGGAGCCGCCGCTGCGGGGTGATGTTGTGCACGATGACGACTGCTCCAGTGATCCCGCCCTGGGAGTCGCGGATCGGGGTTGCGCTCGCGCTGATGACAGTGTCAGGCCCACTCTCGCCATCTACCAGCAGGATCTTCTCGACGATCACTTCGCCTCGCAGGGCCGCGGCCAGGGGAAGCTCGGCCATCTCGATCTCCGACCCGTCCACTCCCCGTATGTTTGCGGCCCGTACCCATGCCTCGAGCGGCTGGCCGAGGTCCCGCCGGGGCCGGACCAGCCTGGAGACAGCTTGATTCGCGTAAGCTACCTTCTGGTCGGTGTCCACTACGATCACGCCGCCCATCATGCTGGAAAGTATCGTCTCCAGCTCGTTCTGACGGGATTCGGCGAGTCGCTTGGCCTCAGCAAGCTCGTCCGCGAGCCGTTCGACGCGCCGTTGGGACCTCCGCATCAAGATCGTGGCGAACGCGACGATCGTGGTGCCAAGGAGAAACGCCGTAAGCCTCGCCCAGCCCTCAGGCGTGGCGGCGGGCGGCCAGAAGAAGTGTACCGGGTAGACAAAGAAGTAAACGAAGGCGAACAGTCCGAGGAGCAAAGCAAGCGCTGCCGGTCCTGGGCCGAACAGGTAAGCCACCGCCATTATCACAAGAATGTACGGAATCGGGAACTGGGAAAGCGGAAAACGCGGCTGAAGGAACCTGAGCGCAGCAGTAACTGCAGCCTCCAAAAGGAGCGTGGCAAGGTAGCCGACCCACCACGGTGACCCGATCTGCCCGTTTTGCCTATCGCTGTTCAGCTTCCCACGCCTCCGTTGTTCGGTCTCAAAGGACACAGTCCAGCCTTCGTACCATTAGGCTGCCACAGTCACTCAAATGTTATGGCGGTTTAATAGAAAAGTCAAGCACATGCGTGGCGCTAACTCTCATAACCGAATGCCGTATCCGGGCGTGCCGGGAGATCCGCCAGCCGCCGGGCTCCGGGAGCCCAGCGGCGGCCCCCGTGCAGCCGGGGGCACTTCATCTGAACGAGGTGCGCACCCGCAGGCGATACTCGCGCGGCGTCTGGCCGGTATAGCGCTGGAAGACCTTGGTGAAGTAGCTCTGGTCGCTGAACCCGCATTCCTGGCATATCTGAACGATGCTCCTATCGGTGCGCCTGAGCAACTCCCTGCTTCTATCGATCCTCATCTGGGTGAGCAGATCGGTGAAGGACCGGCCGAACTTCTCCTTCATCAACCTGGAGAAGTGGGAGCCGGACATAGAGGCAGCGGCAGCAGCGTCGTCGCGCGAGATGCGCTCCGACAGATGCTGCTCCATGTGCTGTAGAGCAGCGGTGAGAAGGACGGTGTTCGGGTAGGCCCGCTGCTCCTTGATACTGTCCATTATCCGCTCGAGCATCGAGACGAGCCACGCAGAAAGGTCTGTCTCATCGGAGATAGAGTCAAGCTCGACGAGCGAGGAGTAGTTGGCGCCAAGCAGTTCGGACGGCTCAGCGCCGGCCTCGACCGCGGTACGGCTCATCATCACGACGAGTTCGAGCAAGAAGCTTTTGAGGAGGCTGGGTCTGTCCCGCCCGAGGTAGTAGATGCCCACAAGGACTCGGTTCAGTATCTCGCGCGCGTGCGGCCTGTCACCGCGCTTGACCGCCGCCAGCAGGCCGGGCTCCTCGCGCAGGTAGATATCGCGTATGGAGTCATAGCACTTGCTCTTCAGTTCGTGAATGGCTTCGGCGCGCCTGGACTCGCGCTCGGCATCCAGCCTTCTGAGCTCGAGGAGGGCGGCGTTAGTCAGATTGGCCTCGACAACCACCTGGAGCAGCCGATTCGCGGCAGCCCCGATCCGGGCGGCGCCCCATTTCTCCCGCGAGCAATCCTCAATGGGCACACCGCCGGCCACAATGCCGCCAACGAGTGCGGCATTCTCCATCACCGGGACAGCCCAGATGATGCAGTTGCCGCAGCAAAGGTGAAGGTAAGGCTCGCCCCACCGCAGAGTCTCCCGCACGGCCCTCTCTCTTGCCTCGCGGCACCGGACCTCGGCGGCTGGCTCCCCGCAGCACGGCGGTCCTTCCAGCACGTCCCCCTCGGCGTCTACGAGAGACAACGGCAGGTCGTACTCTCTTCGGTAGCGATCTGCAATCTGGCGGAAGCCGAGATCAACGTTCATGGGAGAAGCAGTAATAGATGAAGGAATGACACTCTGCGCTGCGGTCAGTATAACATCCGGGCAGGCTCACAACGGCATTCGGACCACCTGTTCAGCCTCCGGCACCTGACACCTGTCACCTAACCCCTAGAGGGAATTGCCCCGCCTGTGCCGTGTGCCTACCGAGTTTTTGAACCCCAGTTGAACCAGGGCGGGCTCCCGCCTCGGTACCTCGCGATTTCCCCCATAGGGGACTCCCACTTGTGTACCGCCGTCCGGGCTCCCTAAGGATTGAGTGTCGGCTCAAAACTTCCTCGGCTAATCACGTACACCGCAGGGCAATTCCATAGGGCCGAATCCTACACCGGTATCTTACCACATTTTCCACCGAACCGCAACAGCCAACTGCGACAATCGGTGCATCCCGGGATTAAGGCAGCATAGCACAACCACGAAGAGAATCAGCCACGGATTAACACAGATTATAATGGATGGGCACGGATGGAAAGGGAGAAGGATACCTGGTGGGGAGGGGTTCTCCCGTTATCCGTGCTAATCTGTGTGAAATCCGTGCTAATCCGTGGCTAACTCCCCTTCCTGTCATTAACCTGCGATGCACCCTCCGACAATCTGTGGTGTTTCGGGAACTTGTTTCCGAAACACCCAAGGGTACTGCAGAGTCCACGGATGATAAGAACGCCTCATCCCAACCTTCTCCCGCCGATACGCAGATGAGACACGAGAGGCGCGAGGTAGGAGGTGGGAAAGCTGGTACTATATACTCTCTCACTTCTCACCTCTCAACTCTGGACCGCGGGAGAGGGCTACGGTGAGGGTGATGTGCCCTCGCCATCCGTAAGCAGTTGCCGACTGCTTGACTGCAGGAATGGCTGTGCTTAGAATGGCGTAGGATGCCGTGATGAACATATCAGCAGCCAGAAGGGCTTGGATGACCGCGGGAGCATCCATCTGCGTAATGGGCTTGGCCATCGGCCAGGCCGGCTTCGCCGCAGAGCGAGCCGGGCGGAGCAGCACCGATAGGAAGGCGGTGAAGCATGCCATGATATCCGAACAGCTCCGGGCGAACGGTCAGAAAGCAGGTAAGGGCGAGAAGTCGCCGGCGAGCCTAGAGGGGGTGAAGTCGCGGCGCGCGGCCGACCTTGACGTCCTGAAGAGATTCGCCGATCCCCCGCCTGGATATGGCGAAGTCCCCTTCTACTGGTTTGTGGGCGATCCGCTCACCAAAGAGCGCTTGACGTGGCAGCTCGATGAACTGCACTCGAAGGGCGTCTCGGGAGTGCAGTTGAACTTCCCACATTCCGTAGGAGGTGGAGGTGGTTTCGGCGCCCCGTACCCGGCTGATCCCCCGCTTTTCTCCGAGAAGTGGTGGGAGTTGTGGCGGTGGCTTACAGGCGAGTGCCGCAAGCGGGGGATGGGCATAGGCGTGAGCGACTACGTCCTTGCCTGGCCCGGCAACGGAGCCTGGGTGGATGAGGTCATAGCTCTGCCGGGGCTGCAGGGTTCGGTGCTCTCGTCCCAGGCGAGCAGGGCCGAGCACGGCAGGCCAGTAGCCATGGAACTGCCCGAGAATCTCCTTTCTGTTATGGCTTATCCGGTCAAGAACGGAGCACTAGACGGTGCGTCGGCGGTGGACCTGCGGCCGTTCGTCACTGGCCGCTCCCTCACCTGGGAGGTCCCTGCAGGGGAATGGCAAGTCACAGCTGTCTCCTACGAAGTCAACCCCTCGTCAATAGACCCGATGAACCCGGAGGTCGGCAAGGAGATCACGAAGAGGTTCTTCCAGCGGTTCGAAGACCATACCCCAGGTCGCGACCGCAAGGGCCTAAACTACTTCTTCCAGGACGAGCTGATGTTCGGGGTCTATGGCAACCTGTGGACCAAGCGCTTCGCCGAGGAGTTCCAGAGACGGAAGGGATATGACCTGATTCCGTATCTCCCGGCGCTGTTTGCCGATATCGGGCCGGTCACCCCCAAGATCCGTCTGGACTACTCGGACGTGAAGGCCGCGCTCACTGAAGAGGGCTATTTCCGTCCCATCTTCGACTGGAACGCGACGAGGGGGATGATCTACGGATGCGATCAGGCGGGCAGGGGCCTCGATCCGGCGGAGTTCGGGGACTACTTCCGATGCGTACGCTGGTTCACGGCTCCGGGGCACGACACCCCCGGTGTGGGCGCGGACCTGCTCAAAGGGAAGGTTTCCAGCTCCATCTCGCACCTCTATCACCGGCCGAGGGTATGGCTTGAGGGGTATCACAGCGCTGGATGGGGGATGACTCCTGCGGCGCTTATGCAGGCCACGCGCGAGAACTACGTCTTCGGCTGCAACCTCCTCTGCCTTCATGGGCTTTACTACACCACTCACGGCGGCTTCTGGGAATGGGCGCCGCCCTGTTACCACTTCCGTATGCCCTACTGGCAGCACATGGGCGTTTTCCTGAAGTACTTCGAGCGGCTGAGCTATCTGCTTTCCCAGGGCGATCACCGGTGCGACGTAGCCGTTATGTACCCGGTCGCGCCGCTGGAAGCAGGCATGGATGGAGAGCGTTCCGTGAGCACGGCCTTCACCATGGGCGCGGGGCTGTTCGGCCAGGGGATCGACTTCGACTTCATAGACTTCCAGTCTTTGGAGCGCGCCAAGTTTCAGGGTAAGCAGCTGCTCGTCTCCGGGGAAGCCTACCGGGTGCTGGTTCTGCCCGCGATGGCCGCGGTCCGATGGTCTACGATCCAGCAGGCTCTGCGGTTCTTCCGCAGCGGCGGGATCGTCATTGCCACGGGCCGTCTGCCCGAGGTAAGCGATAGGGCCGGGCGGCACGATCCCAGGCTTGACGCTGCGGTCAGGGAGATATTCGGCCTTGCTTCAAACGAAACCGAAGCGGGCAAGGTCCCAACCCCACAGACCAACGCCGCGGGCGGACTGGGCGTGTTCATTGCCGAGAAGAACGATGGACAGGCCATCGTCGGGCAGGTGAAGCAGGTCGTGGACAGGTCGATCCCGCGCGACTTCGTGCCCGAGGGCGGCGCCTACGTTCTGCATCGGAAGATTGACCGACGGGACGTGTACATGGTTGTGAACGCCGCGAAAGGCTCCGAGTGCTTCTTCAGAGCGAAGGGCAAGGCGGAGTTCTGGGACCCGTGGACCGGGACAACGAGGCCGGTCTACACCTCTACCGAGACCACCGATGGAACGAAGGTCAGAATGCCGCTCGATGGCGGCGAGGCCCCGGTCATTGTGTTCTCTCCAGGTGATCCAGGTCCGGCCGTAGAGAAGACGGACGTTGACGCGATCACCGGTATCAAGGCAGAGGCCGGCTCGGTTACGCTCACCGGTTTCTGCGAGACGGGGGGCAGGAAATCGGCCAGTGTCCGGTTAGGGGGCCAAGTCGCTCGGCTCGAGGGCGAGGCGCCGATCCCTCCACCGCCGGTTACTCTCGACGGGCTTTGGGAGTTCGAACTGAGGCCCACGCTCGATAACCGGTTTGGGGATTTTCGCCTTCCGGTTGCCGAGAGGATGATTGGCGCGGAGGCGCGGCAGTTCCGCTACGCCGACGAGGTCGAGCCGAACCAGAACTGGGATGACCCAAAGCTCGATGATTCGGGTTGGCAGACGATCACCTGCTCGTTCGGCCCAAGGCTCTGGCAGCTCGGACCGCTTTCGGGCGACGACGACACGAGTGCCATCGAGCAGACGCTGCTCGGGCTGGACAGCGTTGATCCCGAACAGCCTCTAGCGGTCCGGGGAAAGCAGTATCCCTGGAAGCCGTACGATTACTCGCTTCGGTGGGGAATGGAAGGCGACCCTGGAGAACAAGGTTACCACGGGCTGAAAGAAAGGGTCACCGACGCATTTCTCCGCTTCGAGCCGAAGACTTACTTCTGGACAACCGTGTCCTCGCCGGAGGCAGGTCCGGCGAAGGTCCTGACCGGAAACGCGAAGCCCGCCGCGGTCTGGCTGAACGGAGCGCCGATACCTCCATCCTCCGAGATTGTCGAGCTCAAGCGCGGGGTGAACCGGCTGCTCGTGCGGTATGACACCGCGGGGAGGGACTACTTCGTGCTCCAGAGTGCCGACGCCCCGGCTGGCGAAACAGATTACCCGCTCGCCATGAGCTGGTACAGGGAAGCAGGCATCCTCGCCTTCGACCCCAGGCCGACAGGCGGACCACACATCGGGTGGTACCGGTTCACTGCTCCGCCGGGGCTTCGGTCTATGCGCTTCGCTATCTTCGGCAGGCTGCTCGGGGCCTGGGCGGAAGGAAAAGACATGAGAGTAGAGCCCGGCGCTCGGCGGTCCGACGGGCTGCAGGAGTATAGGGCGGAGGTGGTCCGACCCGCGCCGGGGATGGTCAATGTAGCCCTTCGGATCGAGCAAGAGGCTGGCTGCTACGGGGGATCGGCGCTGCCGGAGCCGATATCTCTTGACTGCGGCAAGGGTCAGATTCCGCTCGGCGACTGGTCGAGGATGGGGGTGCTTGCAGCCTACTCCGGAGGCGCGGTGTACCGAAGAAAGGTTACGCTCAGCGCAGAGCAGACACAGGGCCGAGTGACGCTTGAGTTGGGCGAGGTGGCTGCGACAGCGGAGGTCCGGGTGAACGCAAAGCCGGCGGGTATCCGCGTAGCGCCGCCGTGGAGACTCGACATCTCAAAGCTCGTGAAGCCTGGAGAGAACGAGATCGTGATACTGGTGTTCAACACGCTGGCCAACCACTACAGCACGATTCCGACCAACTACCGAGGCTCGCCCCTCTCCGGGCTGCTCGGCCCTGTGCGGATCGAGACCGCAGTACCCGTAGTACTGCGAGCGCGTCTGGGGGAGAGAGGTGGGAGGTGAGAGCCCGGGTGTTCTCGCTCGGGGGTATAACCACGCTGACTGCCGACGGGTGCGCAGGACTTGCCGGCTGCTCGCGTGCAGGCGATAATTGATGACATGGACGCTGCCAAACCTGTCCTCGAGAGTCTGAACGCATATTCCGGACGCTTCGCAGCCCTGGACACAGGGATGCGGCTTCTGGCAGTCTTCTTCGTTCTGCCGCTCGCGGTCGCCGCGATCCTGATGGCCTGCTGCGCAGCGCAACCGCAGCAGCGCCGCAGGGGATGGATCACGCTGACAGGCGCGTTGCTCGCGGTAGGGGTCGCTGCCGGACTCCAGCAGGTCATGGCCAGGCCCCGCCCCTTTCTGGCCCATCCGCTTCGTGCCCTGGTGGCCTGCCCGGACGCCTTCTCGTTCCCCAGCTTCGAGATGGCGGCGGGAGCGGCTCTGGCGTTCGGACTGTTCGTCTACAGCGGCCGCTTCCGATGGCTTCCGATCATCTACATCGTTTTGGCAGGACTAGCAAGGGTGTTCTGCGCCATGGAGTACCCTTTGGACGCAGCGTGCGGCGGCCTGGCCGGGGGACTCGCTGGCCTGGCAGCGGTCGTGTTGTTCGACTGGCGATACGCCTCCTCCGGCGAGGCTGGCATCCGTCATGTCGCGGCCGCCGTGGTGCTCTGCACCGGCGCAGTGTTTGTGTTCGGGGCGACTGGAACCGATGCGACCTATGGCCCGAACTCCGGCGCGCACGAGGCGCCGGCGCCCGCGAACAATAGCAGCAGCTTGATCAAAGGGTGGTCTCCAGAGACCGAGCAGGCCATCGCGCGAGCCCTGCTGAAGTACCCGCTCCCCGGCCGGGTTATGCGAGTGCAGGTCGGGACGAGCGCTTTCGCCCGGGTCGCCGCGGTCAAGTTCTCAGGGGGTACCGACACCAAGCCGCTGCCTAGGCCGGAGGTCGAAAAGGAAGCGTTGAAGATCATAATCACTGCACTCCAGGCGGCGCCAAACGTGCAGGAAGTAGACGTCTGGGCGGTGATCCGGGAGACGCGGATGCTGGACCGCCCGCTGCAGGTAGTCTACTCAGTCTGTGCCCGACGCAGCGACGCGGCTTTCCTCCTCGGGAAGTGGGGACCGCAGGTTCCGCCCCGACAAGCGCTCGCCCGACTCGGCCTGAGCTACAGCGCGCCCAAATGGGGGAAGGACTAGGGATGCGCACGCGCTGGAAAGGCTGCGCCGCAGCCGCAATGCTGACCGCCGCCGCCATGGCCGGCTTCTGGGTCTGGGCTCAGCCGGCAGATCAGCTGGGAGCCAGAGTAGTATCACGCGGGTTCCCACGAGACAAAGAGATCGCCATAACATTCGACGACGGTCCCCATCCGGTCACGACGGCCCTGCTGCTCGACATCCTGAAAAGGTCCAATGTAAAGGCGACCTTCTTCGTCGTAGGACGGATGGCGGAGCAGTACCCAGAGCTGCTTCGCAGGATCAGGGCCAGCGGCCACCAGATTGCCTGCCACACTTACTCCCACAGCAACCTCGCGGGAAAAACGGAGCAGCAGACCATGAAGGAACTGGCTATGTGGGAGGAAGCCGTGGACAAGGTTGTGGGCCGCGGGTCGCGCTATCTCAGACCGCCGGGCGGTAACTACAGCCGCGAGACGATCTCGGTCGTTCGGAAACGGGGCTACGTGCTCACCCTGTGGAGCGTGAACCCGGGTGACTGGAGCAGAGCGGCTCCCGCGCGCCTTATACAGTGTGTGCAAGGGAAGGCTCATCCCGGCGCAGTGGTTCTGATGCACGACGATGGAATGAACACCGTCCAAGCGCTGCCAACTATTCTGAAGAGGCTTAGGGCAGACGGTTACCGCTTCGTAACCGTTGACGAACTCGCGGGTCGCGCCGGGGCGCCACCCGGAGCTCTCTGAACCCGGCAGGAGACGGCAATCCAGGCTGGCCGGCTTGCGTCTGCATTACCTAGGTTTCCACTCTAGGAGCAATTGCGCTGTGTCGAAGAACGTCTCCTCCCTCCTACACTTGCTGTTCCTCAGTCTCTGCCTGGTTCTTGCTGTCCGGGCAGTGTTATCTGCCGCGCCGAATGGTCTGGCAGGCGAGCAGGCGCTGCTCGACCTTGCACGGGCCACAGTAAAGGCGGAGGTCGAAGGCAAGCGTCCTCCCGCGCCGCCGCAAAAGTCGCCCGTTCGGCCTGTGTTCGTCACGATAGAGGTCAAGGGCAAAGTGGTCGGCTGCCGCGGCGGGCTTGAGCCGCGAACACAGTCGCTGGAGGAGGAGATCGTGCTTGCCGCGCGCGCCGCAGCCAAGCACGACCCTCGCCATCCCCCAGTCAATCCCAAGGATCTTACCGATCTCCAGGTCACGATCACCGTGGTGGAACGCACCGAACCGCTGGATCGCATCGAATCGCTTCCGGCATCCGACGGCCTGGTGCTGAGATCCGGCAGTCGAGTCGGAGTCGTGCTCCCTTGGGAGGGCAAGGACCCGAAGGTCCGGCTCGCGTGGGCTAGGAAGAAGGCGGGAGTGCCGGAAGGCGCCGCGTACCGACTCTATCGGCTTAAAGCAGAAAGGTTTCGAGGATGAGAAGCATCACAGTGAAAGCTGCGTTGATCTTCGCGCTGGCCCTCGCGGTTGAGGGGACCACTTCCCCTGCGGGAAAGGAGGTCAACATTTGGGTCGCAAGGGACGTGGCTCCCAGGTCGAAGGTGCGACTAACCATCAACACGCGCAACGTACCGGTCGTCCACATGGCAGCCTACAGGCTAGGCGATGTGAAAGTGCTGATCAACCGCGAGAAGATCACCAAGCGGCCTGCGGCGCCGGGACGGCCTGCCGCGGAATGGAACGTGACGGTTGCGCCGAGGGCAGAGCAGCCCGGCGCGCAGAAGGACATCTACCGCAGCAGGCAGGTGAACCTGCCGCCGCTCAGTCCGGGGACCTACCTGCTCACGGCGAGCGACGGCGACAAGGAGTCGTGGGCTGTGGTCAACGCCACGAACCTCGCAGTAGTGGTGAAGAGGTCGCCGAAGCGGCTGTTGGCCTGGGTCACGGACGCGCGGACTGGGAAGCCCATCCGGAGCGCCAGAGTGACGCTCTACCAGGACAGTGGAGAGGCGCTTCGGTCGGCTGCCACCGGCGCGGACGGCGCCTGCATCTTCGCCGTCGCTCCACACCCCGACCAGACAGCCGTGATCACTCGGGGGGACGATGTGGCGGCGGTCCACTGCGGCAATGCCAGCCCCGACGGCCAGCTGAAAGCGCATTTCCAGTCCGACAGGCCCATCTACCGCCCAGGCCAGACGGTGCGTTTCAAGGCAATACTCAGGCGTACCAGCGGCAGGGGTTATAAGCCTGTCGCGAACGCGGCCTGTGACGTGGAGGTACGAGACTCGAAAGACAACACCGTCTTGCAGAGGAAGGTGACGACAAACGAGATCGGCACACTTTCAGGCGAGGCCACGATCCCATCCGAGGGCGTCCTCGGCCCTTACAGCATCGTCATCAGCGTCGGCAAGGAATCGGCCTACGGCACTTTCAGCGTCGCGGAGTATCGCAAGCCCGAGTTCAAGGTGGACGTCAAACCCGGGAAGGAACGCTACATGGCCGGCGAAGAAGCGGCCTTCCTGCTGCAGGCGGCCTACTACTTCGGCGCGCCGCTTCCGCAGGCCGAGGTGAGATACCAGGTCAGGAGAAGCGGCAACCCCTACGGCGGTTATGACGAGGCTGATTCCTGGTACGCGAGCAACGACGGAAACCTCTACGCGCACGACACTTACAGCTTCCAGCCCTTTGTCGCTGAGGGAACACTCTACACCGACGATTCCGGCAAGGTCACGATCCGAGTCAAGACCGACAAAGCCGCGCCCGATTCCACCTACTCGGTCACCTGCACGGTGGAGGACGCGTCCAGGAGGCGGATTGAGGCGTCCTCCCGCGTGCCAGTGTACGCCGCCTCGCTCAGGCTCGGCCTCCACACGGATCTTCTCACCACTCCACTCGGCAGCAATGTGCCGCTCCAGTTGCAAGTTGCCGACCTTGACGGGAAGCCGGCGAGGGCAAAGGTTGCGCTCACGGTCAAGCTGCGCGTCTGGGTGGAGAAGGAGGGTCGGTATCGTTACAAGGAGCTCGCCCAGACAAGGGTGGAAGTGCCGGCCGGCGGCAGGGCGAGCGCGAAAGTCCCTGCCAAGGCTGAAGGCGAGCTGATCATCGCAGCGAAAGCATTCGATGCAACCGGCCGCGCCGCACTCGCTGAGACCACCGTCTGGGTTGCCGGCCCGGGCGGGAAGGCGGTCAGAGAGGAGCAGGAGCCGACCATCCGGGTGAGGCTCGACCGGCGCAGCTACCAGCCCGGCGACACCGCGAAGGCCTGGATCGGCACGAGCGCCGCGAGCCGTCCGGTGCTCGTCACCGCCGAAGGAGCCGACATCTGGCGGTATGCCGTGATCCCAGCGGGGAAGAAGCTCGTGGAATGGCGGCTCAAGACCAGCGTAGATATGTCCCCTAACGCGCAGATTGGGGCATGCCAGTGGACACGCCGCTCGGGGCTGATCTCGGCCAGCAAGGTCGTACCTGTCCCCGATCGCACACGAAAGCTCGCCGTGCAGCTCGAGCCGGAGCGCATGAACTACAAGCCGGGAGAACAGGCATCTTACATCATCCGCACCACAGGCTCCGATGGGAAGCCGGTTCCGGCGGAGGTCGCCCTGTCGGTCGTGGACGAAGCTATCTACGCACTGCGGCCGGACACCACCGCCGATCTCTACAGCGAGTTCTGGGGGTTACGGGATAACCAGGTAACCACCGGGACGACCGCCTCTGAAGAAGTATCGGGCGGCGCTTACCAGCGAGTGAATGCTCTGGCTTCCGTGCGTGAGCGGTTCGTTGACACGGCTTACTGGAACGCTCACGTCGTGACAGGGGCCGGCGGCACAGCCAGAGTCGCGCTGGAGATTCCGGGTAACCTGACGACCTGGCGGGCTACCGCGCGCGCCGTCACTCTGCAGACGAAGGTCGGCTCGGCTCGTGCGTCCGTCCAAGTGTCGCGGCCAGTGATGCTGCGCCTGGCCGCGCCCAGGCAGCTCGTTCAGGGCGATAGGCTGACGCTCGTCGGCACCGTCAACAACCGAACAGACAAGGAGCACGAGTTCGAGACCGCCATCTCCGCAGAAGGACTTCGGGTCGAAGGCGGCACAACAAAGAAGGTCCGCGTCCCGGCGAAGGGAGAGGCCGCTGTCGAATGGATCGTCGCCGCCGACGCGATCCCGGAGAACGGCCAAGCCTTCGTCACAGGCCGAACGCTCGCGACCGATGCGCCGCCCGACCGGGCAGAGGAATTCTCCGATGCCCTCAAAGTCCCTATCCGCATCGCGCCGAAAGGCGTAGAGCATCGGATAGTGACTGGAGGGGTGCTTGTGGGGGAGAAGGCGGTCACGCTCGAGATGCCTTCCGACCGGATCGAGCCGGCAAGCGCAGTCACAGTCGCCGTCGCTGCCGGACTCGATCAGGCTGCGGACGTGATGGCACGGGAGGCGTTGGAGGCGGGCCGGTGTGGCAGCCCTGGAGCCGCCGACCAGATACTGGCGGCCGCGGCCCTCGGTCTCCCTGCCGATTCCAAGGAGGTAAGGGAGTCGCTTGCCGCTCTCTCGCGCTACCAGCAGCCGACGGGTGGGTGGGGTTGGTGGGATGACACGCCCTCCGATCCAGTCATCACAGCCCACGCGCTCGCTGCGCTCGCACGCGCAAAGTCCTTTGGAGTTCAAGTGCCTGGCAGCCTGATCAGGCGAGGTGTGGATGGCGCGCTCTGGCAGTATAAAGGGACGAACCTGTGGGAACACCGTGCGCTACTGGCCTCGGCACTGACGCTGGCAGGCTCTCGGGAGAGCGGCAGCCTTCTCGACGAGGTGCACCGGAGAGGCAGCCAGCTTTCACCCTATGCTCAGTTGTCGCTCGCTGAGGCTTACACCAAGGCCGGCAGAAACGGTTGGGCGGCGGCTGCGGTCGCGGAAGCAGAGCGGAACGCCGTCGTTGGACCCGAGGTCGCTTACATCCCGGCCGGAGATCATCGCGGCTGGTCGGCCTCCACCGTCGAGACAACCGCGCAGGCGCTGATGGCACTGATTTCGACCTCCGGTAACCCGGAGCTGCAGCCCAAGCTGGCCGCGTGGCTCGCAAGGCCCGGCGACGATAGGTGGTTTTCCCAGGACGAGAAGGCAGGGGCCGCATGGGCGCTGCACGAGTACACACGCGAGCACCCCTCCCCCGCCCGACCGGGCGGCGTCGGGGTCTCGGTCAACGGCACGGACCTCGAGGCTCCGAGCGGGGACGGGAGAGCGTTCAGGCTCACCGTGCCCCGTTCTCTCCTGAAGGACGGCGCGAACAGTATCACGCTTCGGCGAACTGGCGGCGGCGAGGTGTTCTTCACAGTGGAAGCCCGGGTTTTCCGGCCTGCGATTGAGGAAGCATCGAGCGGCATGCGTGTCCTCCGCAGATACGACGCTATGAACGCCGCAGGGCTGTGGGATGAGGTACACGGCCGGATTAGGCCCGGGGATCCCGTCCGCTGCACAGTGCTGGCCTGGCCGGACGACCGCTCCGATGCGGTCCGCGTCGTCGAACCGATCCCTGCGGGGTTCGAGTTCGTGGATTCCGCCCCTGCGGGCTTCTACACCAGAGAAGAGTTGCGCGACGGCGCGGTGATCCACTTTCTCCGCGCGAACGGGTCGCCGGTCTTCGTCCGCTACTATCTGAGAGCCGAGTCCGAAGGCGCTGTGACCGCGCTTCCGGCTATGGCCGAGGCGCTGCAGAGGCCGTCGGTGTGCGGCACCAGCGCTCCGCAGACGCTGGACGTTGCGAGGTAGACCGATGAGGAAGGTTCGCCCAGTTGTGGCCATCGTTCTTGTGGCTGTGGCCGCGCTGCCCCTGGCGGCCGCGCCTGTCCCAGGCGACTGTGTGCTGCCTTTCCCGCTGCCCGAAGCAAACGGCGATACGCTCAGTTGGACGCCGGGGCGGGCGACCGTGCTCTGTTTCTGCACTTTCTGGTGCGACACGTGGAAGGAGCAGAGCCGGCGGCTCGACGCCGCCTCGAAAGCCCTTCGGGGCCTTCCGGTTGACTTCCTGACGATCTCTGCAGACGGCCGGTGGAGCGAACGGAGCGCCGGTAGGACCGTCGGCAGGCTGCTGCTCGACCGGGGCAGCGCGCTCACGAGGTCGCTTGGGATCGACGGCATCCCCTACACCATCGTCGTAGACACTCAGGGCCGCGTCAGCTTCGCTGCGCAGGGGATCGTTCGCGCTTCCTCTGTCCGGGATGCGGTCCGGAACGGTTTTACGCACGAACCTTCCCGGCCCGCTGGCGAGATATACCTGGCTTTCGACGACTACCCGTCGAGGCGGGCCGACGCCGATGATAGGCTGCTCGATGCGCTGCGGGCGGCGGGGGTCAAAGCGACCTTCTTCTGTATCTGCAGCCAGCTCGACGAGAACCGGGACGTCGTGCGCCGCGCGGCCAACGAGGGTCATTCGCTCCAGGTTCACTGCTGGGATCACACGGCCGAAGACCCGCAGATAGGCCGGTGTGCACAGGCGCTTCGGCGTGCCGCCGGGGTCAATCCTACGCTGTATCAACCAGCGGGCAGCCCCAAGTGCTTTCGGATCGGCGGCGCGGACCTTCGGGCGGCGGTAGTCAACCCTTACGACTACGCTCGCCCGGGTGAGAAGGAATTGAGCCGCCGCGTGCTGCTTGCAGTCAGGCCGGGCCGCATTGTCCTGCTCCACGCGGGCGTATCTGAGACGATCAACGCACTGCCCGACATCATCCGTTCGCTTCAGACCAGGGGATTCCGTTTCGGCTTGCTCCAATGAACGCCGAACCGGCCGCTTCGCCGAGATCGCGACACCCGAGCAGCGGACACGTCTAGACCCTTGCACAGATGGGGAGAATGCTGAGAGGGAAACACGTCCTGCAGTCGTGCAAGCGATGGGCAGGATGCTCGGGCGATGAGTCGTGCTCTCGGCTTTCTGATCCAGAAAGTGCGGCCCTGGCGGCACGAGGCCGCCTCTACCGTCCCAGGGAGGTACATCCCGTGGCTCGCGCTCGTTGCGGCCGCAGGGAGCGTCTGCGTGGCATGGCTGCATCACGCGGGTCTGCCGCCGGAGCGGGGCCAAGCGACGGTCGGACCGGCCTGGGACTACGTCGTGTGCATCGATCCAGGCCATCCTACTGCGACCAGTTCGGGCCGTGCCGTGTACAACGGCGTGTCCGAGCTGGACGTAAACTGGGGCGTCGCCCTCAAGCTGGGAGCCCTGCTGTCGAAAGACAAACGCATTCGCGTGGTCTGGACCCGCGAGAGCCGAGACCAGCCCATGGAGAACAGCGAGCGCGCAAAGGTCGCCAACGAGGCGCACGCCGACCTGTCCGTCCACCTCCACTGCGATGTCGGCCCGAGCCGCGGTTTCACAGTCTACTTCCCGGACCGTCAGGGCACAGTCGCCGGGAAGACCGGGCCGGCCGAAGAGGTTCTGCGAGCAAGCCGCGAGGCCGCCCACGCTCTGCGCAACGGAATGGCGAGGATCCTTCGCGGCGTCGTGAAGGATAGAGGGATCAGGACAGATTGCGTCACCCGAGTCGGACACCTGAATGGCAGCCTGACGACGTCCATATTCAGCGAAGTCCCTACGGTGACAGTGGAGATGGTATTCCTGAGTGACAGGCACGACGCGAGGTTCATAAAGACCCGGCAAGGCCAGGAGAGGATGGCCCGGGCCATTGTAAACGGCGTAACGGCCTACCTTCGCTCCACGAGCCAAACGGCCCGCAGGCTGGCAGACGCTGCCTCAGACCTCTAACGCCTAACCTCCCGCCCGAGTTGAACTTTCCACCACCGCATGGTATATTCAGGTGTAGAAAGGTTGAACGACCTCTGTCGCGGTCGGAAGACTTCGGGTTAAGGCTAACATAAGAGTGTTCGATACACTGAGAGCGGACTGGCGGGCGATATTCGAGCGAGATCCGGCCGCGCGGAACTGGCTCGAGGCTCTCACGTACCCTGGGCTGCACGCGATCATCTGGCACAGGATCGCGCACCGATTGTGGCGCTGGAACCTGAAGTTCCTGGCCCGCCTCATATCTCAGATCAACCGCTTCCTCACGGGAATCGAAATCCATCCTGGCGCGACGATCGGGAGAGGGTTCTTCATCGACCACGGCATGGGAGTCGTCATAGGGGAAACCGCCGAGATCGGCGAGAACGTGCTGCTCTACCACGGTGTTACACTCGGCGGGGTGAGCCTGGAGAAGAAGAAGCGGCATCCGACAGTTGGGGACAATGTGGTCATTGCGACCGGCGCGAAGGTGCTGGGCGCGATAACGATAGGGGACAACGCGCGGGTCGGAGCGAACGCGGTAGTGCTGAAGGATGTACCGCCCGATGCGACGGTGGTTGGGGTTCCGGGACGTGTGGTCGTTCTGAACGGTAAGCGGGTCGAGGCGGAGCCGCTTACCCACGGCCGCGGCCTCGACCCTGAGGGGGAGATGATCCAGGGTCTGCAGCGCCGGCTGGATGTGCTGGAAGCCCGCATGGTTGAGCTTGAACGAGCTGGCGGCGACGGCCGGGCGGGTGAACCGAAGCAAACTGAGAAGTCTGATGCAGCTCTATAACACTCTCACCCGCAAGAAGGAGGAGTTCGTCCCCCTCGAACCCGGCAAGGTCGGAATCTACACCTGCGGGCCTACGGTCTACAACTACGCTCACATAGGCAACCTCAGAACCTACATCTTCGCCGATATCCTTCGCCGCGCGTTCGAGTTCGAAGGCTACAACGTCACGCAGGTCATGAACATCACCGATGTCGGACACCTCACTTCCGACGACGAGGCCGGCGAGGACAAGATGGAGGCCGGCGCCCGCCGCGAGGGCAGGTCCATCTGGGACATCGCCCGGTTTTACGAAGACGCGTTCTTCAAAGACACCGGTAAGCTGAACATCGAGCGCCCGACGATCGTCGCCCGCGCCACCGAACACATCCCGGCCATGATCGAGCTGATCGAGCGGCTGCAGGCCCGCGGCTACACCTACGAAACCGACCAGGCGGTCTACTTCGATGTGGCCAAGTTCCCGGACTACACGAAACTGGCTGGCCAGGCGCTCGAGGAGAAGGTCGTAGCGGCGAGAGCCGAGGTGCGCGAGGACCCACAGAAACGGAATCCAGCCGACTTCGCCCTCTGGTTCAAGGCCGTCGGACGGTTCGCGAACCATATCATGCAGTGGGACTCGCCGTGGGGCAAAGGTTTCCCTGGCTGGCACATCGAGTGCTCTGCCATGTCCATGCGCTACCTTGGCGAGACGTTCGACATCCACACCGGCGGAGTAGACCACGTTGGGGTTCATCACACGAACGAGATCGCTCAGAGTGAGGCGGCAACGGGCAAGCAGTTCGCGCGGAACTGGCTGCACGCCGAATTCCTCGTGATCGGCGGAAGCGAGAAGATGGCCAAGTCCGAAGGCGAGTTCCTCACGATGCAGTCGCTCATCGACCGGGGCTACGAACCGCTCGACTACCGATACCTCTGCCTCCAGGTCCACTACCGTTCCAGACTGAACTTCACCTGGGAGTCGCTGGACTCTGCCAAGGCTGGATACGGACGGCTGAAGGCATTCGTCCACCTCGCAAGCCGGGCTGGTAGAACGGAGCAGCCCTGGGTGCACGATTACCGGGACAGGTTCCGGCAGGCCATTGACGACGATCTGAACATGCCGCGCGCAATGGCGGTCACGTGGGAGATGATCCGTGAGGCGAACAAGCGGGAGGAGTTCGGGGTGCTCGACGCCTTATACGACTTTGATAAGGTTTTTGGCCTCAGGCTGGAACAGGCGGCTGCCGCAGCCCGTGAACGCCAGCTCGAACCGGAGTTCGCTGCCCTCGTCACGGAGCGCGAGAAAGCCCGGGCTGCAAAGGACTGGGCACGGGCCGACGAAATCCGCAGAAAGCTGGCCGCCGCCGGCATCATCCTCGAGGACCGGACGGAGGGGACCATCTGGCGGCGCGCGGCGCGGGTCGACAGCTGAGACCCTACCATCCATCCGTCACCTGGCTCCGGGGCAGTCGAGCGGGAGGGATTCCACATTCCTCCCCTTTCTTGTCGTGAAGGTCCGCGTGGTTCGCAGGATCAAACACAACAAGGAGGAGATCTCAGATGAAATGGACTGCTGCACAGAAGGCAATCGTCAGCATTACGGCTGCTGTCTGTCTGATCCTGGCACTCGTGACTACCTGGGCGCTGGGGAGGGCCGGAGCGGTGGGCCGGCCGTCTCGCGCGACCGTTGACGTTACCGCCGGCTACGGGCACGAAGGGCTTCGGGTCAGTGGAACAGCGGTCGTGCGCGCTGCACCCGACCTGGCTATCGTCACTCTAGGGTACGAGAGCCGCAACCGGCAGGCGCGAGAGGCCAAGTCCGATAACGACAGGGTGATGCGGCGTGTGCTCGCAGCACTCCGAACACAGGGAATCCGTCCTGCCGATATCCAGACCGTGGAGTACCACGTTTTTCCGCTCCTGGAGGAAGTGCGACCCAAAGTGCACGTCTGCATCTGGCACGTGCGCCACATGGTCGAGGTCCACGTTCGGAACGTGGACAAACAGCGGACGTGATCGACGCTGCCTCTCAAGCTGGTGCGGACAACGTTAGCGGCGTTCAGTTCTCAGTGGAGCAGTTGCACAAACTTCGGGCCCGAGCAAGGGAGATGGCAGCAAAGGTCGCGCGCGAGAAGGCGGAGCAGCTGGCGCGGTTGATGGACGTGCGCCTGGGCAGGGCGGTGTCGGTCGTCGATTCGTCCTCCTACGGCGGCTGGGGAACTGCCAATACCCAGATGGCTGCGCAGGTGCCCGGCTCAGCTACGGGTCCGGAGAGCATCGTGAGCGGCGGGCAGGTTGCCGTCGAGGCCAGAGAGGAACTCGTTTTCACACTGGAATAGCTGAGTGCCATCCCGGGGGAGTTGAGAGAGCGCCGCCGCAGGTCGGCTATCCCGCCAAGCCCTCTTTCAACTCTCAACCCAGCCTAGATGACCCTCTGAATCCACGCGGCGCTTTCCTGGGACAACTCCTCCATCACGACCTCGTACCGGTTGCCTTCGACGTCGGTTATGAAGTAGCAGCCGACCGAGTTCTCGGATAGCGCCTCGTGCAAGCCCTTGGTGACAATGGTCTTCGCCCCGCGGTCGGTTTCCATGTTCCAAACCATACCGCCGTAGCGCTCCTTCGTGCCGATGATCTTGGTCACGCGAGGCGTGAAGTAGCGACGGTCGAGGAGCTGCCGGATGATGTGCTGCGTTCGCTTGTCAAACTGCCTGAGGTCTCTGATGATGCCGATCTCCTCCATCCCGTTTATGCCCGAGCGGAGGGAGATATACTTCTCCGGATGCGACAGAGGATAGGTCCGATGGGCGGCGAACTTCAGGTAGGAGCGGTCGTGCGGCAGGGTCAGCCGGTAAGCGCCGTCGAGTTCGAATACCTCGAAGTCTCCCGGTTCAAGGTATCTCAGGGCTGCCGCCTCGTCTGCAGCCTTCTCGCGCGCAGCCGAGGCCTCATCAGTGGTCAGCTGCTTCTCCTCAATCATCCGTCCACCGCCTTTATCCTCGACAGCTCGGTCTGAATCTCGACCAGTTTGTAGTACGTTCCCTTCTTGTCCACCAACTCGTCGTGGGTGCCGACCTCGGCGATCTTGCCGTGTTCGAGGACGACGAGCCTGTCCGCGTGTCTCAGAGTCGAGAGCCTGTGTGCGATTGCGAAAGTCGTGCGGTTCTTGACCAACCTCGCAAGCGCCTCTTGAATCTGCTGCTCGGTCTCGGTGTCGATGGAACTTGTGGCCTCGTCAAGGATCAAGATCCTCGGATCGTGAAGAATCGCCCTTGCGATGGCTATTCTCTGCTTCTCTCCGCCCGATAGGCCCTGTCCGCGCTCGCCAACCTGGGTCTCGTACCCGTCAGGGAAGTTGCAGACGAACTCGTGGGCGTTCGCGGCCTTGGCAGCCCGGATGATCTCCTCGATGCTCGCGTCGGGCCTGGAATAAGCGATGTTCTCCGCAATGGTGCCCACAAACAGATAGGGCTCCTGAGGAACAATGCCTATCCGGCTCCTCAGGTCGCTCAGCTTGATCTCCTTGATGTTGACGCCGTCTATCAGCAATTCGCCGTCCTGAGCGCTGTAGAAGCGGCAGATCAGGTTGATGGTGGTCGATTTGCCCGCGCCTGAGTGGCCGACAAGACCGATCATCTCTCCGGGCTGGACATCGAGGTTCATGTTGTGCAGCACGGCGTTGTGCTGGTCGTAGCCGAAAGTCACGTCTCTGAAATCAACGTGGCCCTGGATATCCGGCATTCGAACGGCCTGCTCCGCATCCGGCTGCTCGAGCGGAGTGTCCATCACCTCGAAGACGCGCTCGGCAGCCGCCAGCACTCGTCCCATCCAGTCGCTCAGGCGGACAACGATCTGCAACGGGCCCTGGAGCATGCCTACGTAGGCCAGTATGCTCATCAGCGACCCGAGATCCATGTGGCGCTGCACTACCTGCAGTCCGCCGTACCACCAAACTATGAACGAGCCCGACCCCATTACGAAAACGAGCGATGGAATGAGCGTGCCCCAAGTCGCTTCCGCCTCGGCAGCCGCGGTCATCAACGCGCCGCTTCTGCGCTTCAGCCTGTCAGCCTCTCGCTCTTCCTGCGCGAAGGCTTTGACCGTCCGCACGCCCGAAAGCGAGTCATTCAGGATCGCGCCGAATCGGCTCCTGCGGTGCCACAGCCTTCGGTAGACCCGCCTCAGCCCCTTCATAACTCTGGTGGTGAAGAGCGAAGTCAACGGGACCGGTATCAGCGCTACGAGCCCTACCTTCCAGTTGATCGCGAGCATAACCGTCAGTATGCCGACCAGTTTACATATCTGGTTGACGAAGAAGTAGATATCAGACGCGAGGAACCCCTGCAGTTCACTCGTGTCCTGGCTGACACGTGCCATGACAGCGCCCGTCTGCCGCTTATCAAAATAGGAGACGGAAAGCCTCTCAAGGTGCTGGCAGAGCGACATTCTGACGGTATGGACGATCCGGGCGCCCATCCAGGCGCCAACGCGCAACTGGGTGATGGACAGGGCGACCCCAAGCCCTCCAGCGCCGAGCTGGGCGAGCACAAGGTAAGGCAGCAGCCTGCCGTTATGCGGCACCAGAACCTTGTTGACCAAGGTCCTTACCAGGTAGGCCGGAACGAGGTCCAACGCCGATGACGACAGCAGAAGGAACATTACCAGCATACCGGTTCGTCTGTACGGCTTCGCATACGTCAGGAGCCGCAGTATGACCTGCCCCCGCTTCACGCAGTTCGCGCAGACATTCGATCCCGGCTCAAGCGGGAAGTTGCACTTGGGGCATCTCTTCGGCAGCGCCTCGGGGTCGGGCTTCGGCTCCTCTCCTTTCGAGAGGGCCTCGAGCTGTTTGGCGGCCGCACCGAACTTTCGCGCCTCGGCGTTCGAGTAGCGGATAAGGTCTACCCGGTGGCCGTCAACAAGGGCCGCAAGGAAGCCGTTGCCAACCTGGCCGTCCAGCCCTATCTCCTTCAGCCGGGCGAGCTCGTAGTCGTGCAGGACAGAGAGTCCCTCGCAGTTCCGGCCCAGGACCATCACCCGCTTATCAGTCGCCAGAAGCCAGGATTCGCTCAGCTTCCCGTCAATGTCCAGCTCCGATGAGACAGCGATGCGGATATCGTCGTAGCCGTCCAGAGACCGCTTGGCCTCGCTCAGTACCGATTCGGGCATGTCCTCTTTCAGTAACACCGACTAACCTGCTCCTTTGTCAGCTCCAGCCACACGCGCCCACGGGAGGATACCAGCTTCTTCGGCCAGGGGAAGATCGGGGCGTGCGGCTCCTCGATGTGTCGAACCTTTGGTACTTAGATACCGGCCGAGGATTCTCCTTCTCCCCATATAGCCCCTTCGCATTATATCCAACTTTTCCTCTCGTGTCCCTGGGTTTCTACGGCAGAAAGCGGAGAAATGTGCGCGAGGCACCTGGTCAGAACGCATAGGAGGAAGATTGGCAGCCTTCGTTGAAGAATGCGCCAGTATACTTCGCGGAGGAGGGGGAGGAGTTGCACCAGTTTCACGGCCATGCCACTACGGAACTCGCGATGCAGCTTTTCCGAGAGCGGAAGCTTGGCGAGTGTATTGCCTGCACGGAGAAGGTTCTGGCTTCGAACCCCGAGGACGCGCTGGCGTACTCGATCCTTGGGGCCGCGTATGCGGAGGCCGGGGATCGGGGAATGTCCATCGCAGCGTTCGAGCGGTGTCTGGCCATCGAGCCGAGCGCGCGGGCACATTTCAACCTGGGGGCAGCCTACGAACGGGCTGCGAGACTGCCCGAGGCAATCGAGCAGTTCCAGCTTGCACTACAGAAGGACCAGTCCTACCAGCCCGCCCAGGATGCGCTCGGACGGCTGAGCAAGGCCGGGCCGCCAGTGGAGGAACCGACTCCGCCCTCAGCAGAGGCCGAACACGCGGCGGGTTTGCTGGCTCGCGAGACGGACGAAGGGACCGGCCCCGAGCCGACTCCGGAACCGACCCAGGCGCCCCCGGAGCCTGCCCCAGGTGAGGTTCCGCCAGGCCCGGCAGCCGCAGCGCCTCCTCCACCTCAGGGAGCCCCAGCCGCGGTAACAACCCAGGTCACGCCGCCGACCCCTGCTCCGCCCCCCGGCCAACCGTCGCCTACGGTGATGGGCGGCCCCGGCTACGCTCCGCCGGTCGCGCCGGGCCAGCCGCCAGTCGGCCCGAGGGCCCCCGACCTTCGCTCCCTCGAAATGCGCACCAGGGGGAACGAGGAGAAGGCTGGCCGCGCCCAGGCCGACATGGCCAAGGCCGGCTTGATCTACGGGATCGTCCTCGGACCTGTAGGGCTGATGGGAGTGCTGTTCTTCTTCCGTATGGTCGGCCTGATCATGACGAGCCTTGTCACAACGCTCATCAGTGGAGTTATCCTCGGCGCGCTCGTCGGCTTGTGGATCGGCTACACGAGCGGGGATGAAACCGACGGTGCCAAGGTAGGCGCGCTGCTCGGCGCGCTGGCTCTGGGTGTGCCCGCGATCCTTCGCGCTTCGGGTCTCGGTTTTGGTCTCGTTGCACTGTTTGCGTTCTGCGGAGCGATCGCTGGCGGCGCCGCCGGCTTTTTCATCGGTATGATGGTCGAGCGCAGCATCGGCTGGAACTAGCGCAGTGATCCGGCCTCCGCGGCGGCCAGCGCTCCGGGCAGCTTGCGTCATCTCTCGATGATGGTCAGCTTGATCGTCGCCATCCCGGGCTGCCGATAGCTCACCCCTGTGGCGGGTTCGCTCAGCCGTGCCTCGTGCGGCCGCGAAGGAGAGGCCGGCCCAGCAGTCGACAAAGCAGCGAGACGCTGTAACACCGATTCGGCCGAGTCCGCGGGCACCCGAAGAACAAGCTGCGCCCGCTTCTGAACGGTTTTCGAGATCGGGGCCTGCAGAACGGAACCGCCAGCGGACCGGCAGATCGACGCCGCCCGATCGTAGGCCTGACGGCAGTTCACCACATCAATAGTGAGCTCCGCCGCGCGGCCGGCCGAGGGCCGACTGGACGGCATCGGGCTTTTCGCAGCCGCAGCGTTACGACCATGCACGCGCACGAGCGGCGCACGCGACGGCGCAGCGCCGGTCACCGGAGGCAGCGGCGGGACCGAGGCCGCCGGCATACCCGACGACGGCATCCGCCTCCAGCCGGGGGGCGACCCGGAGGCGGGGGACGCAGGCCGCTCCTTCTCGGCTGAAGAGGCCGGCTTCGCGGCCGACGGAGCCGCGTACGGCCCTTTGGCCGGTTCGGGCGCGGCCAGGTGGACCTGATCAGACTTCGCCACCTCGGCGCTCGGCGCCCCCGTGCCCTTGTGCCGGCGCCCCAGGCCGGGATGGACGAGGACGACAGCGCCAACAAGCAGGACCAGCAGCGTCGCCGCGGCAGCCGGGACCAGCCCGATCGCGCGTTTCCGCTGCAGTCCAGCCGGCTGGAACTGGATCTGCTGGAGCACCTTACCGCGCAGGGCCGGCGGGGCGGACACCGCTTCCGCGCTCCGCACCTCCCGGGTCAACCTCCGAACAAGCTCCAGCTCCGCACGGCACTTCGAGCACGCAGCAATGTGCCGGCCAACTCGCCACCGGGCAAGCCGGCCCAACTCGCCATCAACATATGCCTTTATCTCGTCGCCGACCTTGTCGCACTTCATCTCACGATCCCACTCTCGTAAGCGTAGTCGTTCAGCAGCCGCCTCAGCTTTACAAAGGCATTCGATAACCTCGACTTCACCGTACCTACCGGACAGCCGAGCACTGAGGCGCACTCCCGGTAGGTCAGCCCCTGGAGTTCGTGAAGCACGACGACATCCCGGTAGAGATCGGGCAGCGAGCCGACGGCGCTATCCACGCGACTCGTAACGTCGTTCCTCATGACCGCATCCGCCGGGTCCTTGCCGGGATCGGCCTGCTGCTCTGCGAAACCCTCATCCAGAGGCGCCATCTCCGGCCGACGCCTGCGCCTGTGTTCCAGACACACGTTCGTTGCCACACGATAGACCCAAGTCGAGAGACTGGATCTGCCCTGGAAGCTCGCAATCGATCTGCAGATCTCGACCAGCGCGTCCTGAGCCGCGTCCTCCGCATCCTGACTGCCGACCAGCCGCCAGGCCAGGTTGTACACTTTGGACTCGTAGGCGTCGAGCAGCCGGTCGAACGCTTCGCGGCTCCCGCGCTGGACCTCCGCAACCAGTTCTCGCTCGTCATAAGCAGTAGTCATCAGTTTGGGAACGGAAGGGACGGAAACGAACGGGCCGAGCAGAAGGGCCATGCCCCTCCCATTCCCACAACTTCTGCCCGTCCGCCCATTTCCCTTCTGCTACTGTGTTAGTTGTGGCGACACGTTGAACGGTTCGCTGAGCGGTGGAATCTCCTCTCAGTGCTGTCCGCCGCCCGGCTGCAGCCAGTTCTGAAGCTCGACGTCGCGGACCCTGGCAAAGCGTTCGGCCGCGGAGAGCAGCACGGCCTGGCGCTGGCGCGCGACCGCCGCTATCTGCGCCTCTATATACGAGATGGGACGGCCGAGCGAGCGCTGCTGGGTCAGGATTTCCCCCGTGATCTCCGCCGCGCCTCTGTCGAACCCCCAGACACAAAGGTCCGCCACAAGCTCCGTGAGGGCCGCAACGTTGCTCTCCATCTGCGCGCTCGACCGGACGAGGAAGTACAGGTCCGAGAGAACCGTCAGAGTGATTCCAAACCTGCCCTCGCCCTTCTTAACCCCGTTCATACGCCTGAGCAGCTCTTCGTTCCCTGCCATAAGCCCGCCCAGGTGGTCGATATCGAGGATGTAGTCTCTCATCTTGTCCCAGCCTCTCTCGCTTCGAGAACCATCGAGAGCAGCGTCTCACGTTCGCCCTCGTTGAAGCTGAACCTGCCGACGTGCCGAACAAGGGCCTCAGCCGTGCCGATGCTCTCGTCAGGCGGCTTCCTCTCCGCCTTCAGCCGGCCGACGAACTCCAGCACCTTCTCGATTTCTTCCTCCGTCAGCCTGCGGATTTCGCCGCAGGCCTGGTCGACGCTTCCGGGGGTAACATGGATGTGGCGCATCCCGCCGTAGTATGGCAGCGACATAAGCCTCCTCCTTTACCAGTCGTCACACTCTTATACCACGACAAGCAGGCAGCCCAAAACGAGATGCTGGATGTTGCAGCAGGAGCATCGTCCCGGTGTTCCGGGAACTGGTTCCCGAAACACTCACCACCCGCCGCTCGCGCACCGGTGATTCTCGCTCTACGGCGCTGAGCAGTATATGATATAATGGTGACAGACGGCAGCTCTCCTTAAGGTAGTGCGGGAGACTTATTGATGAGATATCGAACGACCGCCGTGCTGGGAATGGCGCTGGTCCTTGCGACGTCGGCGGCGTGGGCCGGACAGGGCGCCCCGGTCGTCCAAGGTCGAGGGTACCTGTCGGTAAGCGCGCTGCGGCCCGGGTCCGCGTTCAAACTCGCGGTCGTCTTAGATATTCGGAAGGGATTCCACATCGGCGCCGCCGTGCCCAAGGCTGACCGGCCCGCGCGGCTCGAACTTCATTCCTCGCCTGACGTCACCCTTGGCCGGCCGAGTTATCCGCCAGGGACAATGAAATCCTTTGCTTTCTCCGCTGGGGATCGAATCCCGGTCTACGAAGGCAGGATCAGAGCAATCGCCGAAGGCCGGGTGGCCGGTAACGCCAAGCCCGGCGAGCGCGGGATCGAGGCAGTGCTCTTCTACCAGCCGTGCAGCGAGAACCAGTGCCTGCCGCCGTCCCACGTCGCGATATCGGTACCGACAAAGATCGCCCTCCCTGGAGCGCGGGTGACGGATGTCAACCAGGAGCTGTTCCGCGCCGCAGCGTCCCCGAAGGCAGCGCCCGCCGAACTGGGAGGCGACGCAGGCCGGGTCGCCGCGGCTTTGGGCCGAGGTGGAATCCTCGGCTTCCTCGCGCTTTTCGGCCTCGGGCTTCTCCTCAGCCTAAGCCCGTGCGTTTATCCGATGATACCCGTTACCATCGGTTACTTCGGGGTGCAGACCGAGCGACGTACCAGAGGGTTGGCGGCTCTGGCCGGCCTCTACGTCCTGGGCATGGCCCTCACCTACTCTGTTCTCGGCGCTCTGGCGGCGCTCTCGCGGCGGGTGTTCGGCGCGGCGCTTCAGAATCCGTATGTCCTGCTCGGGGTCGCTGTAGTTCTCGCGGCGCTTGCGCTCAGCATGTTCGGTCTGTACGAGTTCCGAGTACCAGGATCTCTTGCCGCGAGAGCGACCGGACGACGGGGAGCGATCGGGGCGTTCCTGATGGGCCTGCTGTTCGGGATCGTGGCCGCGCCCTGCGTCGGCCCGGTCGTGATCGGGCTGCTCGTGCTCGTTGCGAGGTCCGGCAGCCCCGTCTTCGGGTTCTTCGCCTTCTTCTTCCTCGCGGTTGGGATCGGCACGCCTTTCTTCTTCCTGGCAACCTTCTCAGGCGCTCTCAACCGCCTGCCGAAGGCCGGCGCGTGGATGCTTTCCATCAGAAGGGTGTGCGGGCTTCTGCTCCTCGGCGCTGCGGTGTACTACCTCCTGCCGCTCGTAAGGGCACACATACCCGCGCGATTGGCCGATCTCGCGCTACCCATCTTCGTGACAGCCTCGGGCATCTACCTTGGCTGGTTCGAAAGGGGCCTCAGGAAGCTGCCGAAGCTCAGAGCAGTGCGGTCGGCTGTCGGCTTGGCGGCCATTGCCTTCGGTGCTTCCTTTACGCTCGTGCCTGCTCATCGGGACACGGCTCTGCTGTTCGCACCCTACACCGACAGAGCGGTCGCACGTGCCGCCGCTGCCGGCAAGCCGGTCATGATCGACTTTACAGCCGACTGGTGCCCGGCCTGCAAAGAGCTGGACGATCGGACTTTCCCAGATCGAGAAGTCGAGGCCGAGGCAAAGCGCTTCGTGCGGCTTCGGGCCGACCAGACTCAGGCTGCGTCGCCCGACGTGAACGCGAGAGAGGAAAGGTACTCCATCCTTGGGCTCCCAACCATCGTCTTCCTCGACAGCAGCGGGCACGAGGTCGAGAGCGCCAGAGTGGTCGGGTTCGTCCCGCCGGATAGGCTGCTCAAGGTGATGCGAACGGTTCGCTGAGAGCCTCCTCGACCGAGCGTGCACCGCGACAAGCCCCCAATCGACCGTGTTGCCTCAAATAAGAACCGTACCGTAGCACTCACTGGTATGCTTGCGGTCCGTGGGTTTGCGGTCCCTGTGGAAAACGAGCTTACGCTTGGCCTAAGACGGGGGATGTGGCAGGGACAGAAAGAGACAAACCCTGTTAAAGAAAGCTCCTTCCGGCCCCGTTAAAGGCATTATGGCATCCGACCAGCGTTTCCGTCAATGTGCACAGATCCGATCTCCACGGTACGATTCTTACGTGAGGCATCGATTCGATTTCGGTACGATCTATCGTGAGGCAATGCGTCGACTTGAACAGTCCCAGGCAGGATTGGTATACTGGAGGGCGAGAACCAACTGGAGGCACAACGAGCGGTGAGGCTGCTGAACCTCTGCAAGAGCAAGATACACCGGGCAACGGTGACGCGCTGCGACATCAACTACGTCGGAAGCGTCACGATCGATCAGGATCTCATGGACGCCTGCGGGATCGTGGACGGCGAGTATGTGCACGTCTGGAACATAGCTAACGGCGAGCGCTTCGAGACTTACGCAATTCCAGGCGAGCGTGGATCGGGCGACATATGTGTGAACGGGGCTGCGGCCAGAAGGTGCGCAGTTGGCGATAAGGTCATAATCGTTGCGTTCGTGCTCACTGACGAGCCGGTGACCCGTCAGGTCATCCTCGTGGACGACAGGAACAGAGTGGTTCAACGGTTGTGAGCTTGCTCTAGGAGACCCCCGCACATCCGCATCAGGAGGCGCACATGCCCAGGGAGACGATGAGTCCCGGCGAGCGCTGGCTCGCAGTGGTGAACCGTGAGACACCGGACCGGGTGCCTATGGACTACTGGGCAACCGGCGAGGCCACCGAGAGGCTCCTTCAACACCTCGGCTGTGACTACGAGCAAGCAGGGAAGCGGCTGCACATCGACACCCCCTTTACAGTCGGGGGACGGTATGTCGGCCCGCCGCCGAGGCAGGGCGAAGATATCTGGGGCGTCAGGCACCGGGACGTAGACTACGGGGCTGGCAGCTACAGTGAGGCGGTGAGCGCGCCGCTGGCCAGGTACGGCTCGGTTGACGAAATTGCCGAAAACTATAACTGGCCCAGCCCCGACCACTGGGAGTATTCCCACCTCCCCGAGGCCATAAAGGGCCACGAGCACGAGCCGATCAGCGGCGGCGGGTCCGAGCCTTTCCTGCTCTACAAGATGCTCCGGGGCGAGATGCAAGCCTTCATCGACCTCGTCGAGAACCCCGAGATCGTGCACTACTGCCTCGACAAGCTCTTCGACCTCGCCTACCAGAACACGCTGCGGATATTCGAGACTATCCCCGGCAGGGTGGTGATCACCTATGTGGCTGAGGACCTCGGAGGCCAGACCTCGCTCATGTACTCACCGGCGCAAATCCGGGAGTTCCTCCTGCCAAGGATGAAACGGATGATGGATCTGACGAAGCACCACGGCTCGCACGTATTCCACCACACAGACGGCGCCGTTCGCGAAATCCTGCCCGATCTGGTCGAGGCCGGGATCGAGATACTCAATCCGGTCCAGTGGCGCTGCCGCGGGATGGACCGCGAGGGCCTCAAGCGGGACTTCGGAGACAAGCTGATCTTCCACGGCGGCGTTGACAACCAGCATACCCTACCCTTCGGGACAGTCGAGGAGGTGCGGCAGGAAGTGATCGACAATTATCGCATACTCGGGGACGGCGGCGGCTACATCCTCGGCCCATGCCATAACATACAATCCGTCGGCCCGCCGGAGAACGTAGTGGCGATGTACGAGACCGGCTACGAGTACGGCTGGAGGTGAGGAGGCGGCAGACCACGCGGCCGTCCACAGACCCCGGTGCCGAATGCCTGGCCCCCACGCAGGTCCGCACTGCACCCCGCACTCAGAACCTATACTTGTCTATGTTGTCCTTCGTGAAGACGAGGATGTCGCCAAGCAGAACGTCGCTGCCCTGGATCTTCTTCTTGCCAAGCCTGCCGGCGTCCAGGCTCGTCGCTCCCCGTTTGAGCTTGCCGCGGGCCACCGCGTCGGCAGCGTACATAGTCAGATAACCCAGATCCACGGTGTTCCAAAGCACGACGGACCGCACCGTGCCGTCCTTGACGTATTCGCGCATATCGTTCGGGGTCGATAGTCCGGTCACGAGGACCTTGCCGGCCTTGCCTGCCTGCTTGATGGCCTCCGCGGCGCCAGGGAACGCTACCGAGCTGATCCCGAAAATGCCTCTCAGATCCGGATATGCCTTCATCAGGTCTTGCGCCACCTGGAAGGCGAGCTTCTGGTCCTCGTTAGACGGCTTGATCGCCACAAGCTCCATCCTTGGATACGCCTTGAGGCGCTCCTTCATATACCTCATCCACTCGTTCTGGTTCGCCGCTGTGAGCCGAGCCGTGATGATCGCGACCTTGCCGGTAGGCTCTTTGCCGCCGAAGTCCTTCGCCATGGTATCGACCAATGCGTAGCCGATCTGCTGCGAAGTTGCCTGGCTGACGAAGCACTCGCGTGAGTCCGGGTCGCCGTCGGCATCCCAGGTGATGACGTGGACACCCGTCGCCCGGGCCTTCTTGAGCACCGGCGCCAGCACCTTTGGGTCGTTCACGGAAACGGCGATCACGTCGGCCCCTTTGAGCGTCCACCTCTCGACCATGGCCGCCGCTTTCTCGGGCGACCCATCCGTCGGGCCGTCGTAGATGAGGTCAACGTTGCCGAGCGCTTTGGCCGCCTCCTCTGCCCCCTCGGCGCAGGAGGTAAAGTAAGACAGCCCCTTCTTCTTGGGCAGCAGGCAGACAGTGATCCGGCCGGACTTGGGGCCAATGCCGGCCGTGCCGGCGGTGTTGGTTCTCGTCTTCGTGCCGCAGCCTGGTAGGAGCGCCAAGCCGAGCATAACGGCGATCGGTAAGCGAAGTGCAGCGCGCAAAGTCATCTCTCCCTTCTATATGTCTCGTTCGGCACCCGGGCCGCCGTATCCTTCCATTGGGCGGGGCCGGAGGTCATCTCACAACCGCTTCCGGCGGGAGAGGAGCGTGTTGAGCAGAACGGCGACGATGAGGAGGACCCCGATGACGAGCAGGTTCAGCTCGTCCTTCTCCCACCGCCAGCTCACGAACTGCCGGGTCTCGTGTATCAGCAGGATGCCCAGTATGGTGCCGATGATGCGTCCGCGCCCGCCGAATATGCTCGTTCCGCCGAGGACAACGGCGGTTATGACGTCCAGCTCCATCCCCTGCCCCACGTCGGCTTTGGCGGTGTCGCGGCGGGAGACGAACATAATGGCGGCGAGTCCCGCAGCGGTCCCCGAGAGCGTGTACAGGAGCAGCTTGATCCGGTCTACCGGAACGCCGGAGAAGCGCGATGCGGGTTCATTGTGGCCGATGGCGTAGATCGAGCGGCCGAACACCGTCCTCGCAAGCACGACGGCGGCAGCCAGAGCGGCGGCTGCGAAGATGATGCCAGGAATCGGCAGCTTCAAGATAGTTCCGCGACCGATCACAGCGAAACTCTCCGGGAAGCCGGAGATCGGCCGAGCAAGGCTTATTCCTTCCGCTATGCCTCGATAGGCCGCGTAAGTCGCCAAGGTGACGATCAGCGGATGGACCCGAGCATAGGCTGTGAAAACCCCGTTCAGCGCCCCGGCGCCAACCCCAGCCAAGAGCGCGAAGAGCGAGCCGATCCACGGAGATATGCCCGCCTCGTACGACAGGCCGAGCACGACGGCGCAGAGCGCCATCGCCGAGCCGACAGAGAGGTCGATGCCGGCCGTGATGACTATCAGCGTCATCGGGATGGCGAGCAGCGCCATCTCCCATACCTGCGTGGAGAGCTCTATCTGGGCGCGCGGCGCGAGAAAGTCCGGCGCAGCGAACGATGCGTAGCCAAGAAGACCCGCAAGGAGGGCGAGCAGCGTGACCTCGTGCCAGTAGGGGAATCCCTGCAGGGAAGCCTTGCGTTCCACTATGGGCGGACCTCCGCAGCCGAACGGCGCCGCACGAGGTGGTCGGCAAACACCGCCAGAAGGATGAACGCGCCCTGGACCGCTGCTTCCCAGTAAGTGGACTTCTCGCCCAGCCGCAGGAAGATGAGATCGGTCCGCACCGGCCCAAGCAGCAGGACGGCGAGGAGCGAGCCAAGAATGCTGCCCTGCCCGCCGCTGATCGATGTCCCCCCGACGACCACGCATGTGATCACCCGCAGCTCCTGCCCATCGCCGATGCCGGACTCGATGACGGACAGCTGTGTCACGCTCACAAGCGTCGCCACAGCCGTAAGGAACCCGGTGAGGACGAATGCGAGGATCTTCAGTCTGCGTACCGGCAGGCCGGCGAGGCGCGCCGCCTCTGCATTCCCGCCGACCGCGTAAACCCACCTACCCCACCGCACCCACCGTGCGAACAGGATCGTCCCTAGAGCCACTATCCCAGCAACCCACACGCATACGGGAATGCCAAGCAGCGCTCCCGTGCCGAGAAACCGGAGGCTCGAGGGCAGGCCGGTGATCCAGTTGCCACCCATCACAAGCTCGGTAACGCCCCGGAGGGCGGTCAGCATCCCGAGAGTCACGATAATGGAAGGAACACGGCCGAACGTGACGAACAGGCCGTTCACGAGGCCGAGGCCGGCTCCGAGCGCGAGAGTGAGCGCCGCAGCCAGAGCTACCGGCAGGCCCATCCGGTTCGTCGAGGCGAGAATCCCCATCACCGCGGCAAGCAGACCCATCATCGAGCCTACCGAGATGTCTATCTCGCCGGTGACGATGACAAGTGTCATGCCGCAGGCGATGATGGCAATCGGCACGCATTGGACCAGCATATCGCGGACGTTGGCCGGCGAAAGGAAGGCGCGGTTGATGCAGGCCACGACTGCCACGGTTACGGCGAGCAGAGCAAGCACCCCGTACTCGCGCTGCCGGCCCAGCCCGAGAAGGGCGCCCGGTACCCTCGATCTTGGGGATGTCTTGCGGACTTCGCTCAAATGACTCTTCCAATCAGAACCAGCTCGGCGAGATGCAGGGAAGAGCTCCCCCACCTCGGCACCCGCCTGCCGCCTGTGTATCTTCACCCTGAAGCGGTTCGACTCTCCGCGGTCCCGTCACCCACTACGACGCGCTTCAGCCCAAGTCCTGCCGGAAGGCGGGCTTGGGCGGCACGACAGCAGCCAACACATGGGATGCCGACTCCAACCGGGTAGGGCTGGTGACGAACGGCAAGACCTATAGCTTCGTCTATGACACTACAGCAGGAATACCTGCGGTCATTGTGGAAGGCGATGGTGTTACGCCTGTATACTACTTCAGAGAGCCAAACGGCGCTCTGGTCGCCAGGTCCAAGGCAGGAGAGGGTCGGAGGTACTACCACTTCGACGCCCTCGGCTCTACGAGGGTGCTGACTGACGGCAGTGGGAATGTGACGGACAGGTACAGGTGCGATGCCTGGGGAGGAGCGATCTCTCACGACAGGTTCACCGGCTCGGTAGACCAGCCCTACCAGTATGTGGGCCGGCTTGGATACTACACGCACTACCAGGACCCTGCCTTCGGCCTGCTGCAGCTTGGGGTCAGGTTCTACGACCCGGAGGTGGGAAGGTTCATCCGAAAGGATCCGATCGGACATAGTGGGGGCTGAATATGTATCAGTACTCCGGTGCATCGCCCACAGTTCTGGCCGACCCGAGCGGCCTCTTTTGCTTTTGGAAGAGTTCCGAAGACGTCATTCTGGGGAAGACCAAGGTGGGCAAGCCGGATGTGAACATAATGATTAGGGTAACCATACACGGGTGGGTTGTGCTCCCCGGGGAGTAGCTGTCGTGCGACTACGACGTCGAAGCGACCTTCACGTATGACGTAACCTTCAAGGTGAAGACAACCTACTACTGTTACACCCCGTCCGGCCTATGCAGGGGTTTCTGCAGTCTGGAGCGCTGGTCCCGCGTCAAAACAGAAAGACGCAGCGAGGTGAAGAAGGAACACTGGTTCGAGATTGTCGGAACCATTCTCGGGTGGAATGAGGACCAGGCTGAGTACGAGTGTAGGCGCCGTACTCCCATGTACGAGATAGGCGAATGGCTCAGGAAGTTTTGAGGACGCGAGGCTAGCCCCAGGGCTGGCTTTGCTAGGCCGGGCGGATGCCATCGAGATCCCGCTCGGCGCGCTGGAGGTGTCCATGGGCAGAATCGCGGCTGTGGGTCGGACACTAGTAACTGTGGGGAAGCTGGTGGCGGTGGTGTGGGCGGGATATGTGGTGCTTTGGGCGGTAACTACGATCCAAGACAACCTGCATATTGCGCCAGCCTCCGGTGTGGCACCCGCGCTCTTGAGCGGCTTTGTGGTGGGGGTGCTCTGTACCGCGTTGTTCGGGCAGCGCGGGGCACCGGCAGTGGTCCCGCTTTCGTGGATTGCGCCGACGTCGGCCTGGTTCTGGCGGGGCATACACGTGATGAGGGCGGAGTACAAGCTTGTCGGCGGGCAGCTTGTGCCGATCCGCCATATGGCTCCGGCTTATGGGTATCTGGTGACAATGCTGCTTTTAGTTACCGTCGGGAGCATTGCGGGATGCATCCTAGGATGGCTATGGGCCAGCCGGGCACGTCCCAGAGCGGTGTGAAACCGACGCCGGCACGGGGGAGCATCCCACCCAGCCCGTATGACCCACGTTTTTTGTATCATCATATGCTGCGGGAACGCCGCCTTTCCGCCTGCCGTTCGACTATATGACGGTGGACCCTACCGTTTGGCTGCGGGAACTGAAAAGGGCGCGTCTGAACAGCCAGCAACAACCCGGCGTTCCCGCACCATATAACAAACCGCTGCCACAGCGGTCCTCCGAGCCATTGCTGACAGGTGGGCATGAGCATAGACGGTAGGAAATCGACTGGAGACGAACTCGCACAAGGATCCCATCGCGCGGCTAGAGCCGCCATCTGCGTTGGTCTAATTCTCGCGGCACTGGCGGTCGTCTGGCTGGTCAGGGTAGAGTTTTTGCGCCTCGACGTGCCGGTCGCGGCGGTTCGGCACTACCTGCGGGCGTGCCGATCGAGCTGGGTTCCGTTGTACGGACCTTGGCTCCGTCACAGAGTGCTTAGCACATCGTCGGAACTCATCCGTAGCAATCTGAACCGAGACTGGACCGTCGAGAGGTATCTGAGCGAGGTGCCTGGGTGCGAGGGCAGGGGCTTCGTGCTACAAGTCGCTCGTCAGGAGACGATCCACGGGGTGGACCGGGCCAGTGTGGAGATACGCCCCGGCTCGTCACCGGCGGCTCGTATCGCCTGGGCGCAGCTCCCGCGTGGCCTACGACGGGGGATCCCCATCGAGGTGGAGAGGGAGGGCGACAAGTGGAAGGTCGATTTGTTCTTCACCCAACTGTTGGTAGACGCATGCGTCCATTAAGTGCAACGGCCTCGGTGACAAGGCTCGCGTCTGTATGCTGCGTTCCCGCAGCATGTGGAAACCAGAAGATGGCGGAGAGGGTGGGATTCGAACCCACGGTGACCGAAGCCACAACGGTTTTCGAGACCGCCCGGATAAACCACTCCCGCACCTCTCCGCGCTGGGTCCATCAACAAAGCAAAAGCGAGGGTAGCGTCCCTCGCTTCTTGCCCTCTTGGCGCCCTCGGAGGGAATCGAACCCCCTACGCCCTCCTTAGGACGGAGGCGCTCTATCCGGTGAGCTACGAGGGCATCTGGCGCGCTTGGAGGGATTCGAACCCCCGACCTAAAGGTCCGCAACCTTTCGCTCTATCCCCTGAGCTACAAGCGCCCGTTCAGCGTAAGTATGATACCATAGCGCCTGTGCGCTGTCAACCAGCTTCCGGTCGAGCGGTGCATCCCGGGATTAAGGCAGCATAGCACAACCACGAAGAGAATCAGCCACGGATTAACACAGATTATAATGGATGAGCACGGATGGAAAGGGAGAAGGATACCTGGTGGGGAGGGGTTCTCCCGTTATCCGTGCTAATCTGTGTGAAATCCGTGCTAATCCGTGGCTAACTCCCCTTCCTGTCAGTAACCTGGGATGCACCCCCGGTCGAGAAAGGCTGCGACTCAGGCCGCCTGCCTGCCCTCGCGGCGGTCCCTCTCCTCGATGATCTGGATGAAGATGTCAACCAGCTCGGGGTCGAATTGGGTTCCAGCGCAGCGCCTGAGCTCCTCCAGCGCCTCCTCGCGGGGCAAAGCATCCCGGTAGGTTCTCTTCGAGACCATAGCGTCGTAGGCGTCAGCCAGAGCAATGATGCGGGCAATGAGCGGAATGCTCTTGCCCGATAGCCCGGCTGGGTAGCCAAGTCCGTCATAGCGCTCGTGGTGATGGCGGACGCCCGGGACGATGGAGCCGAGCTGCTGGACCTTCTCTAGGATTTCCGACCCGACCTTCGGGTGGTCCTCGATGACCTGCCACTCATCCATCTGAAGTGGGCCCGGCTTGCGGAGGATCGAGTCGGGAGTGCCGATCTTGCCGATGTCGTGAAGCAGGGCGGCGGCCTTCAGGTTCTCGGTCTCGGAGCCGGAGAAACCGAGCTTCTCGGCCAGGGCCAGGGAATAGCGGGTGACGGCGTCGGAGTGGCCGCGGGTATAGTGGTCCTTGGCGTCCACGGCGGCGGAAAGCGCTTCGATCGCCTCCATATGGCTGTCCTCGAGCAGCGCCTTCAGCCGGTCGGGGGTGGTGCGGTACGCTTTCTTGTGGGAATCGTCGTAGATTTCGATCCTGTCCTTGCCGTTCTGTTTGGCGTGGTAGAGCGCGGTATCGGCGTTCAGGATAAGGGCATGACGGGTCTGGCCGTGCTGCGGGCACGCGGCCAGTCCTGCACTGACAGTGACGCTGGGGAATCCCGAGAACTTCGAGTGCAGCGACTGACTGAGTGACTCCCTGATCCGGTCGCCGACTGCGCGCGCCTCCTCAGGCCCAGTCTCCGGGAGTATGATGACGAACTCGTCGCCGCCGTAGCGGGCCAGTACGTCCATGGCCCGTATGATGGATCGGCAGAGCTCGGCGAAGCACTGCAGCAAGAGGTCGCCCTCCTGGTGACCCTTATGGTCGTTGAAGGCTTTGAAGTCGTCGAGGTCCAGGATCACGAGCGAGAGCTTCCGGCCATACCGCTGGGCTCGCTCGACCTCCGCCGACAGCCGGTCTTGGAAGTAACGGTGGTTGTAGACACCGGTAAGCCCGTCCACGTTCGCCTTCTGCTCGGCCCGGCGGCGGAAGTACACCTCGCGATCGAAGAGGTAGCCGATGGTCACCGAGAGGCCCGTGACGACAACAGTCCATCCGAGGAGGGTGAACGGGTGCTGCGGCAGCAGACTCCTGATCTGCTGCCAAGGGCTCGGCAGCCCTGTCTCCCCAACCGCGGCCGCCTCGACCGAGTATGCCCATACGCCGACTGCATAACTGATAAGCGCGAACGATAGGCCGGCAAAGTACGACACTATCTTGCCAACTATGCCGGGCCCTCCGGCTCTTTCTCTCCTCATTCTTCCGCTCCCAACGGCACCGCTGGCAGGCGAGGACCGGTCTCCTTCCCGCCGCTCCGTTTGATACGGCGCATGGCGCTATTCAGAGGTAATTATCGTTCGTTGACGGCTGGGTCTGGAGAGTCATGGCAAAGAAAGGGAAACACCAGAAGCTGCGGGGCAGTCAAACATGTTAGATCGGCGGGGTGACCCGGCGGAAGCGGAGGAGGAGACAGATGGCAGCTGCCACAATTGACAGGGTGAGATCCAGAATGCAGGCCGTGGCGGAGGACGTGGGACGAGCCATCGTTGGCAAGGAGGACGTGGTCAGGCTCGTTCTGGCTTCTCTGCTCTCACGCGGCCATGTACTCATCGAGGACGTGCCCGGCGTCGGCAAGACTACCTTGGCCAAGGCTGTGGCCAAAGCCGTCGGCTGTTCGTTCGGCCGAATCCAGTTCACGCCGGACGTCCTCGTATGATATGTTTGCCGGCCACCGGAGGCTGTTCCGGTTGACCGGCGGACGGGGCTCCTGGCAGAATAGCTTGCAGAGCTATCAGGGGAGAGGCTTCGACCTCCTTGTGGCACTGACCACTG
>Ga0315282_10000423_pt1 | contig 83789 bp, 65 predicted proteins | sample YL17G07_20_MG_FD_203693 | JGI IMG/M metagenome (GOLD analysis project Ga0315282, IMG submission 203693) | Sediment microbial communities from Yellowstone Lake, YNP, Wyoming, USA - YL17G07_20 | ecosystem: Environmental > Aquatic > Freshwater > Lake > Sediment | place: USA: Wyoming | collected...
GGCGGTGAGCTTCTCGTGCATGAGTACTTCCTTGCTGTATGATTGAGTGACCGTACAATTCCATTCTCCTCATACGCCGTCCAACCGCCCAGAGGCCGTACAATCCCCACGAAAATTAGTCGCACACCACCGGCCCTCTGGCCTGTATGTCATTCCTGCGAAGCTTGTCCTCGACCTGATCGAGGAGCAGGAATCCAGGAATCGTCGGATGTCTGTAAGCTCAAGCGGGGCAGGCGTCCACCCTGATGGTAGTCTGCCCTCAACTTGATCGAGGAGGGGACAGGCTCTTCGCGGGAATTACATAGCCGGCTGGACTCTTGGAGTCGCGATCTTGTAGTGGGGACGGAGGCGTGGCACAGCCCACGTGATTGCGGATGCCGCGGGGGCAAATCATCCATCATCAATAATCAATCATCAATGCTCGTCAGGCCACGTCGGCCAGGCCTAGGGAGCCGCCGAACTTGGCCAGGAGGGCCCTGCGGATGTTGGCGTGCTCGGGCTGCTTCAGGGCGGGGTCTTTGCTGACCAACTCGAAGGCGTGGCGGCGGGCCATCACCAGCAGGTCGAAGTCATCGACGATGTTCGTGATCTTGAGGTCGGGCAGGCCGTGCTGGCGGGCGCTGAACAGCTCGCCCGGGCCACGGATGCGCAGGTCCTGCTCGGCGATCTCGAAGCCGTCATTGGTTCGCGTCATCACTTCGAGCCGGCTCTTGGCGGCCTCATTGTCCGTCTCGGCGAACAGCAGACAGAAGGACTTGGACTCGCCACGTCCAATCCGGCCGCGAAGCTGGTGCAACTGGGCCAGCCCGAAGCGGTCCGCCCCCTCGATCACCATGATCGTCGCGTTGGGGACATCGACGCCGACCTCGACCACGACGGTCGAGACGAGGACATCGATCACGCCCTTGCGGAAGTCGGCCATGATGCTCTGCTTGTCGGCGGAGGCCATCTGCCCGTGCAGCAGCGCCACGTTGAAGCCGGGGAAGATGCGTACAGAAAGCTCCTTCCAGCCGTCGGTGGCCGCCTGGATTTCCTGCCCGCTCTCCTCGACGGCGGAGATGCGCGGATAGACGACGTACGCCTGCTTTTTGGTTTTGAGCCGCTCGCGAATGAAGTCGTAGGCCTTCTGGCGGTCGCGCGGGTCCACCCAGCGAGTGACGATCGAGCCCCGGCCGGGCGGGCCCTGCTTGATCACGGAGACATCGAGGTCGCCGAACGCCGTCATCGCCAGCGTTCGCGGGATGGGTGTGGCGGTCATTACGAGGCAGTGCGGGGCACAGTCTTTGCGAAGCTCGGCCCGCTGATGGACGCCGAACTTGTGCTGCTCGTCGATCACGACCAAGCCCAGGCTGCGGAACTCGATGTCCTTTTGCAGCAGTGCGACGGTGCCGACGACAATGTCGATCTCGCCCTGCTTGATTTGCGTGAGGATTTCGTCGCGTTTGGCGCCGGTGAGGCCGCCGGTGATGAGGACGCGGCGGACCTGGCTGTCCTTGAGGTAGCGCTCCATGCTCAGGTAGTGCTGGGAGGCGAGGATTTCCGTGGGCGCCATGATGGCGACCTGGGTCTTATTGGCGATGGCCAGCAGCGCGGCGTAGAGCGCCACGCAGGTTTTGCCCGAGCCGACATCGCCCTGCAGCAGGCGGTTCATCGGCGTCGTCCGCTTCATGTCCTCGGCGATCTCCGCGATGCAGGCGTTCTGGTCGCCGGTGAGCAGGAACGGGAAGCGTTTGCGGATGCGGCTGTCGATCTCGTCGGTGAGGAAGCACGGCGTGGCGTACGCGTAGTGCTGCGTGTGGTAGCGCCGCAGGGCCAAGCCGAGCTGCATGAGGAACAACTCATCGTACTTGAGTCTCCGCTTGGCGGCGGCGAGCTTCTCCTCGTCGGGCGGCATGTGAATCCAGGCGAATGCGTCCTTGCGGCTGATCAAGTTGCCCCGGAGAAAGCTCTCGTCGTAGAATTCCTCGATCAGCTCGTCGAGGCGGTCGAGCAGCGGCAGAAGGATGCCCTTGATCTGCCGGCTGCTCAGGCGGGCGGTCGCCGGATACACGCCGCCACTGAAGTACTTGTCGGAGTCCGCGTGCTTCTCGTCGAGGACCATGAACTTGGGGTTGGCCATCTGGAGCTGGTGTTTGTAGATGGCCGCCTTGCCGGAAACCATGAGCACCTGGCCCAGTTGAATCTCGCTTCGCAAATAGCCGCCGTGGAACCAGACGATGCGGCAGGTGCCCGTCTCATCGCTGACCATCACCTCCAGCAGAGGCTGACGCCGATACTGTTGGAAATCGATGGACTCGACGAGGCCGACGATGGTGGCAGGCTCGTTCGGCCGCATCTGCGCAATCTTGCTCCGGCCCGGCGCGAAGACCCAGTCGCGCGGGAAATACTCCAGCAGATCGCCCACCGTCCGCACGCCGAGCTTCTCAAAGATCGCTGCCCGCGCCGGCCCGACCCCTTTGAGGTACTGCACCGCCGTCGCGAGCGTTACGCCTTCTTTGCCCTGAACGTCCTTGGAAACCGCCCCTTGCATATTCCAGACAACTTTCGATTCTACGTTACGCGCGCTACAACCCGGTTCTGACTGCACCCGATCATTCTATCAGGTTAATGGTCCATTGACCAGTTCAATCACTCGGGAAACCCGTGCCGGCCGATGAGTTTTACGAAGCGGCAACTGCCGGCGTAGCTCTCGATCAGCCTGCCGTCGCGTTTCTCGGCGACGGTGAGCTCTTGGAGGGAGCCGTGTCCGACGGGCGCGACGATGATGCCGGGGTCGGCGAGCTGGGTCACCAGCGGCGCAGGAAAGTCCGGGACGGCCGCGGTGATCATGATGCGGTCGAAGGTCCTGCCTTCGGGCCAGCCGCAACTGCCGTCGCCGACGCGGAATTCGACGTTGCCGATGCCCAGCTCTGCCAGGGTCTGCTGAGCAGCCGCCGAGAGACCGGGAAATCTCTCGATGGTGCAGACCCGTTCGGCGAGCCGGGCGAGAATCGCCGTCTGGTAGCCACTGCCGGTGCCGACCTCCAGGACCTCGCAATCGGGATGGACCCGCAGAAGCTGCGTCATCAGGGCCACGATGTAGGGCTGGGAAATCGTCTGACCCTCGCCGATGGGTAGCGGACCATCCGTATAGGCTCGATAACGATGTTCCGGCGGCACGAACCGCTCGCGGGGAACCTCGGCCATGGCCCTCAGGACATCCGCGTCCACGATGCCGCGTCCGTGCAGGTGCTCTTCCAGCATGCGCCGCCGAGCCGACTCCAAATCGTTGTCGTCGCGAGGCCTCAACATGACGCCTATGATGGGTGCCGCACGGGCCTTTTGCAAACCAATTTCATGTCTGCCCGACCGAGCACAATACAGGGCGGCAGGGCAAGATCGTTTGCCCGTGAGGGTCTCGGATGATTGAGCACGATCGGAGCCTATCTTGATTACTGCCTTGGGGCCGAGCAATCCTATGGTGTCAGAACAGTAGCTTGATGGCAGCGGCGGCGGCGAGGATCTGGACGATGCCGTTGAAGGCCCTCTGCGGAATTCGACGCAGGAAGAGGATGCCGGCGACGGACCCGGCGACGATCAGCGGCAGCATCGTCAGGTCGAGTTGAATCGATTGGGGCGTAATGAGGCCCAGATGCACACTGAAGGGGACCTTGAGCCAGTTGACGGCGAAGAAGAACCAGGCGCTGGTGCCGACGAACTCGAGCTTGGGCAGGCGCATGGCCAGCAGGTAAATGACCATGACCGGTCCGGCGGCGTTGGCCATCATCGTCGTGACCCCGGCGATGAATCCGAGCGTCGCCGCGAACCACCACTGCGTCGGGATGGGGGCGTCCTCGCCTCCGATGCGGGTGCGCCAGTAGTTCAGCGCGAGCATGACCAGCACGATGATGCCGATGATCGGCCCGAGCTGCTCATTGGTAACGAACCGCATGGCCTGCCAGCCCGCCACGATCCCGGCAAACGCCGCCGGCAGCGGCCAAAACACGTGCTTCCACTCGGCCTTGCGACGGTAGTACGTCGCGGCGAACAGGTCACCGAGGATCAGCATGCCCAGCAGAATCCCGGTGGATTCGCGCTTGGGCAGCACCATTGCCATCAGCGGCACATGAAGAATCCCGAGCCCGGGCAGACCCGTCTTGCTCACCCCCACCACGAAGGCACAGAAACCAGCTACCAACCAGCCTACCCAGTTCAGATCGAACATGCCACACCTTGACCGCGATGATACTGCCCAATGAATCCATACGGCGAGGTGTGCACTGTACCGATTTCGCCGCCGCCCCGCAACCGGTTTTGCCCAGACCGACACTTCAACACTTGCAGAGCAGGCACTGTCGGAGTCCATCTTCCCATGGTAGGATGGTGGCGTGAATCGAACTTATTGGATATTCAAGTTTTTGGAGATACGGCCATGAAGACGAAGAGACTTGCGATCTACTGTCTGGCGGGCCTGGTGGCCGGCTGCGTACCGATTGTCTCACTGCACCCGCTGTTCACGAAGGACGATCTCGCCTTCGATGAGAAGCTCCTGGGCGTCTGGCTTGAAGATGTCAACAGTCCGGAGGCGTCGTGGGAGTTTGCCCGGATGACCGAGGACGAGGCGGCGAACCTGCCCAACGATCTCAAGAGCGAGTTCAGACGGGTGTATCGGCTGAACATCGTCGATAAGGAAGGTCATCGGGGCTCTCTGGCCGCCTGTCTCGTCAAGCTGGGCAGCCGGATGTTCCTGGACGTGCTACCGGACACGCTGCCGTCGGGCGAGCGGGACATGGAGAAGGCGAAGCTGCTGTACAACGCGTTTCTGTTCCTGCCGGCGCACAGCTTCCTGCGGGTGGACGCCATCGGCGACCAGTTGAAGATCCGATTCACCAACGACGATGAGTTCAAGAAGCTGATCGAGGCCGAGCCGCAGGCGGTGAAGTTCACTGAGGTAGATGATCGGTTCGTCTTGACCGCCTCGACCAGGGAGCTGCAGGCATTCGTCACGAAGTATGCCGACGACAGCCGTCTGTTCTCCGGCGACCTGACCCTCACCCGCAAGAGCAAATAACGCCAGTCTAGAAGCCTCTAACAAAGTGGGTAGTAGGCGAGCCCTCCTTGTCACCCCTGCGAAGCTTGCCCTCGACCTGATCGAGGGGCAGGGGTCCATCAAACCATCGGAGGTTCCTGGATTCCCGCTTTCGCGGGAATGACATGCGGTGCAAAGGATTGAGCCTGATCCGGTTCAGACCTTTTGACGCTTGATGCCGAGGATCGCACCGAGCCAGGTGAAGGCGACGAACGCCAGGAAATCGAGGGCAAAGAAGGCTATAGACGCCCGCTCATATCCCAGGGCTATCGACGCCACGGCCGCGGCGCCCAACAGGATCATGCCGATGACGAAGCCCACGGACCTTGGATTGAGTTTCGCCTCGTGGCCTTTGAAAATGCGGGTGGCGGGAATGATGAGCAGTCCCAGGGCTACCGCGAGCAGGTAGAGAGGCGTAAGCCCGGTGGTCGCGCCGCAGACCGCGGCCGCAATCGCGCCGAGCAGCAGTACCCCGAAAATGGTGCTGCTCCACCGCTGCGTTTTCGACAACGCGTACCGGCCATACCTGTTGCACTGGAGCACCAGGTTGAACAGGGGGTCGATCACCCAGGTCAGCAGGACGAAGATGGCGTAGAAGATGATGATCGGCAGGACGAAAGGCGCAAGGGCGGGATTTCGCCTGGCCGCAGTCCCCAGAACCTTCACGAGCAGGTACGCCCCGATGATGAGCCCGCCCCGGACGCTGGGCGACAGCGTGCTCATCCAGAGGAAGAATCGCAGCAACCACCGATACAAGAAATACCGGGCCTTGAGGGCCTCGACCAGCCCGTGACGCGCATAGTCGAAGTTCGGATCCAGGCGCAGGGCCTCGCTGAAGTGCTCCAGGGCCTTCTGGTGCTGGCCCTTGTGCAGATAGGTCCACCCGAGGTTGGCGTGCGTATGCTCGTTCTCGGGATTCTCCTGCAGGGCCTGGCCGATGGTCTGATGTGCCTCGTCGTGGCGGTGCAGTTTGACCAGGGCCATGGCGCGGTCGTTGAGACATTGCTGGTGGGTCGGGTCGTGGGTCAGTCCTTCGTTGGCGGCGTCAAGGGCCTCCTGCCAGTGCTGGGACGCCAGATAGATGAAAGCGAGCAGGCCGTAGTAGTCGCTTTGCTCCGGGTCCAGGCGGATCGCCTCGTCGACGGCCCGGCGAGCCCCCTGCAGGTCCTCACGCTGGACCTTGACCAATCCAAGGACGTAGTGGCAGTAGGGCTGGTCCGGCGCCAACTGGATCGCGCGCCGGGCCGAGTCTTCCGCCTCCTCAAACTTGTCCTGCTGACCCAGGCTCAGGGACAGCAGCGCGTGCAGATAGGCGTTCCCGGGGTCCCCGGCCAGGAGCTGACGCAGCTCCTTCTCCGCCAGGTCATAGCGGGACTGTTGCAGCAACAGCAGCGCTCTTTCGATCATAATGGCTCTATTTCAGCTTCAGATAGTCGATAATATCGTCGTAGATTCCCCCCTCGTTGGCGTAGAGCGCGTAGTTGCGTGCGGAGGCAAACCACTGGGCGGTGGAGGGCTTGACCTGCTTGAGGGTGTGCAGCAAGTCCTTTGTCGTAAGAGGCTCGGGAATCCCCTTGGCCAGGGCCTGTTCGAGCTTGTCCTCGACGGCCTGGTCCACGATGGCTTTCAAGTCGGCGCCGGAGAACTTCTCGGTCTTTTTCGCGATGGCATCGCAATCGATGTCCGCCTGGGGCTTGCCGCGCAGCAGGACGCGGAGGATCGCTATGCGGGCCTCGAAGTCCGGCGGGGGCACGAACAGCAGGCGGTCGAAGCGGCCCGGCCGGCGAAACGCCGGGTCCAGGTGCCACGGTGCGTTGGTGGCTGCCAGAGTGAGAATCCCGTCGTTGACGCCGTCGATGCCGTCCAGCTCGGACAGGAACTGGTTGATCAGATGTCGGCCGCTGCTGGCCTTGAGGTCAGCCCGGCTGGAGCCCAGCGCATCGACCTCGTCGAAGAAGAGCACACACGGGGCGTGCTCGCGGGCGTTCTCGAACAAGGCGTGCAATCGCTGCTCGCTGGCGCCGATGTACATGTCGAGAACGTCGTGGAGGCCGACGGAGTAGAAGGCGGCGTCGATCTCGCCGGCGGTGGCCCGGGCCAGGTAGGTCTTGCCGCAGCCCGGCGGGCCATACATCAGGAGACTGCCGCCGACAGTCTTGCCGTAGGCTTTGTAGACATCCGGGTGCTTCATCGGCTCGATGATCTTCAGGCGAATCTGCTTCTTCAGGTCGTCCATGCCGCCGACGTCTTTGAATCCGAGGTTCGGCTTCTCCATTTCGAGAATAGGCTCTTCGGGGCGGCTCTCCCCGACCGGAATGCGAATCCGCCCCTGCTCGTCCACTTCGGGCTCATCCTGCCACGGCTCGCTCTCGCCCGCCGGTCGGACATCGAGTGCCGCCGCAAGATCGGGATCGGCCAGCTCCGGCTTGCGCGTGATGCCGCGCTGGTAGGCCTGGGCCGCCTCGGGCAACTGGCCTTTCAGCAGCAGCAGCCGGGCGTACTGGATGAGGTACTCGGGCTTGCAGTTCGGGCGCTTGACGAGTTCCTCCAGAATCACCAGCGCCGCCGACGTATTGCCCAGCTTGCGATAGCACTCCGCCAGCGTCGCCTGGAGCACTTCGCTCGTCGCGCACTTGGCCAATCCTTCGCGCAGGAGGACCTCCGCTTCCTCCAGCCGCCCGCGCGTCATCAACAGTCGGGCGAGCTGGCTGCGCAAAATCCCGTTCTCCGGCGACAGCTCCAGCGCCTCCCGCAAAGCATTCAACGTTTCATCCTGTTCGAACATGTTTCCCGCAACCAGTAGAGCAACGGTCGTGCCACGCAAGCCGTAAGTCAGGCTTGACATGCTCTTGGCGTATCCGTCGCACTTCTTCGACAAACGGCCCTGATAGCATTACTGGCGCATCAGACGAGCAGGACGCTGCCTCGCCGGAAGTCAACAGTCAGTGCCTGCCCACGGAGAAAGTCCAAGCCAAGGAGACCATCAACGCTCGCACTCGGGGTTGAACAAGCAGTTCACAAGACTACCGCCGTTTCTTCAGGAATCTGACCGGTGTAGACGATGGCGGATCGCTTCGGACGCAGCGAGACCGCCTTGCGGTAAACCTCATCACGGTCCTTGCTGTGGTAAAGCACCCTGCCCCCCAAGACCTTAAGCCCCTCGTCAGTTCGAGGATCCTCTATCAGCACCCATTCCGACTCAAACTGCGACTGAATTTCCTCGATGGTCATTTCCTGGTCCATGGCATATCTCCTGCTGGAGCCAACGCGCTCATATGAGGATTATACACCAATGGGAGGAAATCGCAAACCTCCTGGAAAACCAAGCCGGGCGAGCCTACCAGATGATCGCTGCTCTCGCTCACCCAATTCCCTTCGGAGCCTGCGAGAATCTCTGGCGCAATGAAACAGACCGAAGCCAATCACAGGGTCATCCTCGATCATCTCCCCGCCTCCACCCTTTGACGCAAATCCTCAAGCGTCAGGAGTCTGCCAGGGTCTTTTTCGTATTCGGCCAACCTCTTGTCCAGTTCGGCCCGGTGGCTCTGGGGCACAGGAACACTCGATGGTTCCGAGGCGATACTCTCCCAAAGGTCCTCCAGAAGCAGGATTCTCTCCGGCACGCTCAGGCGCGCGATCTCAGGTATCTCATCAAGACGCATCCTTCGTACTCCTACAAACGCATGCCACCGCCCGATTCTCCCGATACGTCATACTCACTGGACGACCCTGCGCCAAGTTCTCCATTCCACGAACCGGCATCGAAAGACGACACGAGCGATTTGGCCCACGTTGGACAGTTGTGGCTTTGACGAGAGGCCTTGGAACAACGGCAAGTAGCGCTATTGCTTGCGGAACTGGCGGAGGAGGTCGAGGAGGTGTTGCATGTCGGGGGGCAGGGGGGCCTCGAATTTGACCCGCTCGTTGGTCGAGGGGTGGGTGAATTCGAGGGTCCAGGCGTGCAGGGCGCAGCGGGCGATGACGGGTTCTTCGACGGCGGGCTCGGCATCGGCCAGTTGCCAGGGGTAGACGAGTTTCCCGCCGTACATATCGTCGGCGACGATCGGGTGCTTGATGTAGGACATGTGGACGCGGATCTGGTGGGTCCGGCCGGTGTGCGGCTCGCACTTGACCAGGGAGAAGCCGCGAAAGGCCTCCAGCACCTCGTAGAACGTGACGGCCTCTTTGCCGATCTCCGGGCGAATCGCGTACTTCTCGCGAATCGTGGGATGGACCCCCAGCGGCGCGCTGATCCGGTCGGCGTGCAGCTCGGGCACCCCGTGCACGATCGCCAGGTAGCTCTTCTTCACTTGGCGCAGCTCGAACTGCTTGGCGATCTTCCACTGGGCGCCCTCGTGCCGGGTGACGACCATGACGCCGGTGGTGTCGCGGTCGAGCCGGTGCACGATGCCCGGCCGGAACTCGCCCAGCCCGCTGGACAGCCGGTCGGAGTAATGCTTTAGCGCGTTGACCAGCGTGCCGTGGGTGTTGCCCCGCGCCGGATGGACGATCATGTCCGGCGCCTTGTTCAGGACGATGATGTCGTTGTCCTCGTAGAGGATGTCGAGCGGGATATTCTCGGGCAGGATGTCCTTGCTGGGCGGCTCGGGGATGACGATGTCGATCTTGTCGCCGTGGGTGAGGCGAAAGCTCGGCTTGACCGGCTGGCCGTTGACTTTGACGGCCCCGGACCGGATGGCATCCTGGAGGAAGTGCCGGCTCAGGTTGCTGAACCGCCCGTGCAGATACTTGTCGATCCTGCGCTCCGTGATGCCGACGCCCACGTGCAGCGTGAGCGCCTGGCCCTTGAGTTGCTGCAGATCCTGCGACTCAAACTCTTCCATAAAGCTGCATCAGCCGCCGGTGGGCGAATTGGCCTCGGGCTTCGGAGCAGGCGTCGTGCCTGTCGGCGGAGTGCTCGGCGCAGGCGCGGGGACGGTCGGCGTCGGTGCGGCTCCTGCCGGTTGCTTGGTCGGCTCGGGCGCAGGGCCGATCGGGACAGGCACCGGCGCCGCATTGGTGTCGCTGGGCACGGTTACGACCGTAGGCGCGCTGGCCTGGCCCGGCTTCAGTCGCACGGTGGGCACGGGGGCCTGTGCCTCGGGCTTAGGCTGAGGCGGTGCGGGCTTGAAGGCCACGACACTCTGATAGTCGTCCATCGTCTTGAGGCGGAAGGCCGCGGCGGCCTTGGCCGCCGTGCCGTCGTAGGCCGCACTGCCCGCCATCTCGCGGTAGATCTCCTTGGCCTTGTCCACGTTGCCCAGTTCCTCCTCACATAGTCCCAGCCCGAACCGGGCCTTGGCCGCCAGGGCGGGGTAGTTTGCCGCCTTCTCCAGGGCCTGGTTGTAGCTGGCCTGCGCCAGGGCAATCTGCTTGGCGACATAGTCGTGGTCGACCTGCCCGGACCGGTAATGCACCTCGGTTCGCAGTGTATCGCCACGCTCGATCAGGGCCAGAGCGGACATCTCCTTGTTATGCGTGCTCTGGCCGAAGTCCTGCAAGTCCTTGGCCAGATCGATCAGGAGAAAGGACTGGTCGCTCTGCTGGCCCATCGCACGGGCCAAGCCGGCCTTCTGCCCCGGCAACTGCGTCACGAGATTGGTCAGGCGGTCACGCCGACGGTCGGAGGCAATATTCCTCTGATAGAATATCCAGAAATAGACCGCCAGCGCCACGACGATAATCGCCGCCGAGGCGACCAGCGTCGAGCGGTTCTCCCGCAGCCACTCGGGCAGGTTGGCCAGCCAGTCGGCCAGCTCATTGGTCTTCAGCTCATGCCGATGATCCGCTTTCATGATTGCGCTCCATTGCGATAGTAGAACTCATTCCCCGATTATCGGGCCACCAGAGAGACAAACCAATATGCTAACAAAAGTGCTTTTCCCTTGCAATCCTACAGCCGAAAAGTTAATATTTAATACTCCGTTTTCGAAAGGGCATACATGTTGGGGTTGGACGCAAAGTCGGGAAGAGTCGCCATGTACATACTACGCCGCCGGCGTGCAATGGTTTGGGCCGCTGTCGCCTGGCTGCTGCCGGCGGTCGCCGTCGCGGCGGGCGGGCAGGAGGCCTCGACGAATGCGCTCTGGGACCCGCAGCGGTACATCAAGATCGACGAGATCAAGCCCGGCACGGAGGCGTACTGCCTGACCGATTTCGGAGAGGGCGGGATCGAGAAGTTCGCCTTGAAAGTCCTGAACATCGTCCGCGGTTTCGAGCCGGGGCATAATATTATCATCGTGCTCGGTCTGGACGAGCGGTTCAAGCACGCCGGAATTGTCGCCGGCTGCAGCGGCTCGCCTGTGTATATCGATGGCCGCCTGGCCGGCGCGCTGGCCTATGGTCTATCCTTTTCCAAGGATCCGTTGTACCTCGTTACGCCTATTGAGGAAATGCTCCAGGTCGGCCCGTCGAGCGCATCGCCGTCGGCGCCGGCGTCGTCCCATGCGGCGTTCCAGTTCGATTTCTCCAAGCCGATCGACCTGGCCGAGATCGACAAGCAAATCGGGACCCAGCAGCCGTTGAGCAGCCGCAGCCCCGGCGGAGCGATGGCCCTGCCCTGCCCGATGTTGATTTCCGGCCTGTCGACGCAGGCGTGTCAGCAACTGGTCCCGCAGCTTGAGGCGATGGGTTTTATGGCCATGCCGGGACTCAGCGGCACCGCTCAATCAGGCAAGGATCCCATGGCAACCTTCAAGCCCGGCGGCACCTTCACCATCCCGCTCGTCGCCGGGGATATCAAAATGACTCTGCTGGGAACCATCACCGAAGTACAGGGCAACCGCTTCTACGGGTTCGGCCACAGTTGCTTCGGCAACGGCGCGACGAACCTGCCTCTGGCCGGCGGCGAGGTCTACACTGTCATCTCCAGTGTCATGCGGTCCTCCAAGCTCGGCGCCCCAAGCGATATTATCGGAGCCATCACCGTCGATGGATGCACGGCGGTCTATGGCGAGATCGGGGCCAAGCCCAAGATGGTGCCGCTGACGGTGCGAATCGAGCCGTGCAGCGGCGAGCCGCACACATACAACTGCCAGGTGGCCTACAACCAGTTGCTCACACCCGGACTGGTTCGCACCTCGGTGACCGGGGCGGCGACGCCGCTCGAGTCCTCATTCCCGACCGACCACACGGTTTCCTATACCGCCGACATAGAACTGACCGACGGCCGATCGATCCACTTTGCCAACACCTCCACTGGGATGGAGGTGACCGAGCCGACCACCGAGATCTACCACTCGCTGCTCTTGCTCATGAACAATCCATTCGGCTGCCCCGAGGTCAAATCGGTGGACTGCACGATCCGCGTCGCGCCGAGGAACATCGCCGGGAGCCTCTGGTCGGTCAACGTCGCCGATCCGAAGATCAAGGCCGGCGAAGACCTCGACATCGAGTTTGTCGTCGAGTCCTACTTGAAGGAAAAGAGGCAGCATCACGTCAAGCTCACCGTGCCCAAGAACGTCGCCCCGGGCAAGTACAACCTGATGCTGCTCGGAGTTTACGAGTATGAGAATTTCCTCCATAAGAGTATGCCGTATCGCTTTGTGGCGACCAACCCCAAGACGCTGGTGGACGCCCTGAACGACGCACTGAACATCGACCGCACGAAACTCTACTGCATTCTGGTGCTTCCGCCCAGCGGCATCGCGCTGGACAAGGCGGAGTTGCCGAACTTCCCGGAGACCAAGAGCATCATCCTCCAGAGCGACAAGCGGACGGTCGCCGCCCAGCCGTATCCCCAATGGGTGGAAAAAATCGTGGAGACAGGCACTGTTATAGCCGACAAGGAGATTGTGCCGATAACAATAGAACAATAGCGGCGCACGTGAAACGCCGCGGTTGGAGTCGAAAAGCAACGAAGTCGGCCGGAAGAGCCTGATCCCTTCCAGTTCAGCAGCATGTCGGGGCAAACGCGCCGCAGGAGGGCGCGACGCGACGGCGTGCTTCCTCTTTCCGGCCTGTTTCGGCGATCGTCAGCTTCAGTCTTACATTAGGGAGTGAACATGGGAACAAGATGTCGCCACGCACGCCGGACAGGCATCGCTGTATGTGCGACCGGCTTATTGCTCTGCTCGTCGGCCTGGGCTGTCACCAGCAAGATCACGCGGCAGTCCACCGGAAAGGACCTCCTGCCGGGCAAAACGGATAACGTCGTCGTCACCTCCCGGGGCACGATCCAACTCGGGCGGGCCGCCAAGGTCCTGACGACCGAGTTCCCCGACGCCTGGTCCATCAACAACATCATCGTCTCCGGAGGCACGATCTACATCGGCACCAGTCCCAACGGCAGCATCTATAAATACAGCCTCGGCAAGCTGACGAAGCTGTATCCCCCTGAGGACCAGGCCCCGGCCAAACCGGCGGCACCGGCTCCGAATGAGGCGAACGCCGCCAAGGCCGCCGAGAGCGCCAAATCGGAGGGCGAGGTCGTCAAGGCGGAGGAGCGGTTCGCCAACCAGCACATTTTCGCGATGGGGATGGATGTGGCCGGTCGGCTACTCGCCGGCATCAGCGGCAAGCCCTGCAAGCTGTGCCGGTACGAGGGCGGCTCGATGGAGACGATCTTCGAGCCCAACGACGCCAAGTACATCTTCGCCATCGAGGTCGATACCATCGGCAATATCTACGTGGGCACAGGGCCCGAAGGCAAAATCTACGTGCTCGATCCCTCCGGCAAGGTGGCCCAGCTCGTGTACGACAGCCCGGATAAGAATATCCTGTCGCTGGCCGCCGGCCAGGACGGGCTGATCTACGCCGGCAGCGATACGAGGGGCCTGATCTATAAGGTCAATCCGCGCAACAAGACGGCCACCGTCGTGTACGACAGCGAGGAGCCCGAGATCAGCTCGCTGCTGTTCCTCGGCGGTACTTCACCCGAGGCCGGCTGCCTGTACGCGACGGCCACTTCCGCCAAGGTAGCGCAGGCCGAGGCGCAAGCTGCGCCCCAGCCGGTATCGGCGGGCCGGCCGGAGCCCAAGGAAGAGGGCGGCAAGAGCGCCGTGGACACTGAAGGCGGCATGAAGCTCAAGATCGCCAATACGAGCCAGGAACCGCCCAGCGCGGCCGCACCACGCCCACGACCGGCTCCCCGGACGGTGAAACCAGGCACGGCCAGCTACGTCTACCGGATCAACAAGCAGGGGTACGTCGAGGAGATCCTCAGCGAGCCCGCCGTGTTCTTCTGCATGGCCAGGCAGGACGACCGGATCTTCGTCGGCGCCGGCAACGACGGCCAGCTCTACGCCGTCGAGCCCGGCAACGAGCGGGAAGCGATCGTCTACAAGGACCAGCAGGCGACGCAAATTACCGCCGTCACCGTCGCGGAAAAGGATGTATACATCGGGACGGCGAACCCGGCCAAGCTCGTGCTCCTGTCGCCCGGCTACGCCCCCCAGGGAACCTACACCTCCGACCTGATCGACGCCGGCCAGCCCGCCAGGTGGGGCAAGATCCAGATCGACGCCGAAATCCCCCGCGGCTGCAAGGTCCTCGTCGCCTCCCGAAGCGGAAACGTCAAGGACGTCAACGACCCGACCTTCTCCGAATGGAGCGAGATGACCGAGATGACCGAGCCGACGCAACTGCGCTGCCCGCTGGGCCGGTTCTGCCAGTATAAGCTTTCCCTGGAGAGCCAGGACAATCAGAAGACCCCGCTGATTCGCGAGGTCGCCGTCGCCAGCACGGTGCCGAACCTGGCCCCGCGCGTCGAGTCCATCGACGTCAGCCGGCTCCAGAATCCCGACAAGCAGGGCTTCTTCAAGATCGCCTGCAAGGCCGGCGACGAGAACGACGACAAGCTCTCCTACAAGATTGACTTCCGGAAGGTCGGACGGACACATTGGATTCAGATGGAGGAGAGGATCGAGACCGACAGTTACGAGTGGGACAGCAGGACCGTCGAGGACGGGCGCTACGAGATCCGGGTCGTCGCCAGCGACGAGAAGAGCAACAGCCCGGCGACGCGGCTGACGGGCAGCCGGATCAGCGACCCGATCATCGTCGATAATACCGGCCCAGTCATCCGCAAGTACTCCATCGACAAGAGCGGCAAGGCCGCCACGCTCAAGCTCCAGGTCGCCGACGAGTTGAGCGTCATCAGCAAGCTGGAGTACACGATCGACAGCAACAAGCAGTGGAAGGGCACTCTGCCGGACGACCTTGTCTTCGACACGACCGACGAGAGTTTCACCATCGTCACCGACGACCTGGAGCCCGGCGAGCATGTCATCGCCCTGAAGATCAGCGACGACATGGGCAACGTCACCTGCAAGACCTTCGAGCTGAGCGTTCTGGGCAAGTAGTATAAGAGCCTGTCCTGGCAGGTTCATTGCCCGGCTGGGTGGCATCGTCAAGCGCAGCTTGGCGATGGTCTTCCGGTCTTGCGAAGGAGCCATCGCCAAGACCTTCGGTCTTGACGCTGCCACCCGGAGCAGGACCCTGTGCTCCAGGGAGGAGCGATGGAATGCTCCTGATGGGACAGGCTTCAAGTCCCATAGGTCCTATTCGTCCTATTAGTCCTATGTTTCTTGCGGCAACCGTGCGAACGATCGGATTCGAACAAGTCAGGGAGGCTGTCGAGTCGCTGTGCATCGCGGCCTGTCATGAGCTGCCCGAGGATGTCCTGGGAGCCCTGGAGTCGGCGGCGGCCCGGGAGTCCAATCCCGGCGCCGCGGGCATCCTGCGCCGGCTCGTCGAGAACGCCCGCATTGCCCGGCAGGACTTGATCCCCCTGTGCCAGGACACCGGGCTGACGGTCGTCTTCGTGGAGCAAGGGGCCGAGGTCGTCGTCGGTCCCGCGGAACCGGGCGGCGGCCGAACGATCATTGACGCCATCAACGAAGGGGTCGCATCCGGCTGCGAGAAGGGATATCTGCGCAAGAGCATCGTCGTCGATCCGCTCAAGCATCGCATGAACACCGGCACGAACGCCCCCGCCGTGATTCACCTCGCCGCCGTCCCCGGCGACAGGCTCAAGCTGACCGTCGTGGCCAAGGGCGGCGGCTGCGAGAACAAAAGCCAGTTCCGCATGTTCCGACCCACCGCCGACGAGGAGCAGATCGCCGAGTGGATCGTCGAGGTGGTTCGGCAGGCCGGCGCCGATGCCTGTCCCCCGTTCATCGTGGGGGTCGGCATCGGCGGGAACTTCGAGTCCTGTTGTCTGCTCAGCAAGAAGGCCCTCTTGCGGGACCTGCGCGAGTCGAACGCCGACGCGTTTTACGCCCGCATGGAACAGGATCTGCTCGCGAGGATCAACGCCCTGGGCCTGGGTCCGCAGGGTCTCGGCGGCGACACGACGGCCCTGGCCGTGCTCATCGAGACCGCACCATGTCACATCGCCTCGCTGCCGGTCGCCGTCAACATCGAATGTCACAGCCACCGCCACAAGACACAAGTCCTTTGAATTTACGATTTTTGATTTACGATTTGTGATTGACAGCTTATGATCTTGCGTTGTGCGCCTTTTCGGATGGCTCGGGCGCCCTCGTTCTTCCAATCGTAAATCGTAAATCGCAAATCGTAAATCACAAAAGGGGAAAGCTCCGATTATGAACACTGAACAATCGATCCTGGTGCTGCGCAAAGGGCTGGAAATGTGGACCCTTCAGAACCTGTGCGACGGGGGCATCATGCTGGGGTTCTTCGTGCTGGCCCTGGTGGCCGGGCGAGGGTACCTCGAAAGCCTCAAGGCTCGCCTGTCCCTTCGCGTGGCAATCGAGATGTGGGAGACCCTTGCCGATTTTGGCGCGGACCTCCTGTTGCTCATTGCGGCCCTGATCGGCTTGTTCGTCACCAATCTTGACATCATGGCGGACATCAAGGTAGCCGTGCCCTGGGTGCCGCTGGCGCTGCTGCTGATGGGGGCGGCCCTGATTCTTCGGGCGTTTCACGGTGGGCACATCCCCGGCTCCCGCCCCTGGTGGGCCGCCCTAGTCCTCATCGCGATCGGCTGCGCGCTGAACTGGTTCGGATTCACCTTCGTGATGGAGGCGCCGGGGGATGAATACCTGCACCTGCCGCTCGCTGACGCGCTAATCTCCCTTGAGAAGATGCGGTCCAATGTGAGCCCCGGCCTGACCATGATTACCTATCTGTGCCTGGCGCCCCTGTTCGCACTGGAATTCGCCTGGGCCGCGATTGCCGCTTCGCTGCGGACGAGGCAATGGCTCAGACAACGTGACAGCGCGACGGAGTCGGCAAGGAGATCGGCCATTGCATCCTGAGGATAGACGCGCGCCTGTTGTTCTTCGCATCGAGCCGGACCAGTGCATCGGCTGCGCCATCTGTGCGGACCTCTGTCCCAACGGCGCCCTGGCAATGGGGCGGATGGACCTCGTTCCCCGCCAGATCACCGGCCGCTGCACCGCCTGCTTCATCTGCGCGCAGCAATGCCCCACCGGAGCAATTGCGATCGATTATTGATAGTGGATGATTGATGATTAAGGCGGCGCGCGTGTAGGGGTGGATCCTGGTCAACGCGAGTCTCCCGAATCCACTCATAGTGTGCTCCGAATATTCTTGAACGGCCACAGATCATCGTCAATCATCAATAATCCTTGCTACTCGCCGACCATGTAGACCTTGCCCGGATAGTGCTCATCGAGCCAGGTGAGGTCCACATTCGGCGGATTGAAGACCTGTCCCTTGCCGAAGCCCTTGGCCATGGCCTCCGCCCGGCTGGTGCAGTAGATGATTGTCCGTTTGTCGTCCCACTTCTTGCGTTCGGCGTGGCCATCCATGAAGCTGAACGTGCTTCCGTCGCTGTGGAAGATGCCCAGCGGGTCCCACAGCGTGCCGCTGTACGGGATGTACGACCAGCCGTCATGGTTGTAGTTGCCCGACGCGCCGTCGTAAATGTCCTCGAGGAACAGCATCTTCAGCGCCGGCTCTTTGAAGGTGAACAGCTTCTTGGGATCCTTGTCACCCGTGGCCCGCAGGTAATCCGGGAGGGAGTAGCTGCGATAGATGCAGTACGCGGGACTGCGCCCGAGGCTGGTGCCCTGGGTGAGCCGGTTGTCGCCCGGGCAATGGTAGACCTTGACGGTTTTGACGCAGGGGTAGAGCACGCCGGCCCGCAAGCCGTTGAACCGCTGCTCCAGGGTCACGTCCCCGGTGGCCATCGGCACGATCTGGGTGCCGAGATAAGCGAGCGGTGGCATGACCCAGGGCGGCACGCCATTGACCGGGCCGAACGCCGCCCAGCCCCCGCACATCGACCCTCCGTTCTCGTCGGCATACGTGATGTACGACTGGGCCAGGGAGCGATGGTTCGCCAGGCAGGCAATCGCCCGGGCCTGCTCGCGAGCAATCTTGAGGGCAGGCATCAGCACGGCCATGAGGATAGCGATAATGGCGATCACGACGAGCAGCTCGATCAGGGTGAAGGCTCTCCGTTTGCCCACGAGGTGCACTCCTGATAGATCAGCAGGTCCATCGATCAGACCGCCAACGGCAGCGGTCCGACCGGTCAACTATCGTGGTGCGGCTCTCTGCGCCCCCAGCATTGCCGCAGCGGCCGCCCTAATTCAACTTGTTGGCCAACTGGCCCCACATGGCGATGGAGGCCCAGCGAAGGTCCTGGTTCTGGTCCTGGACCTCGGAGAACGCCGTGCCGGGTATCCTCTTGCCAAACTCGATCGTCCGCGGGTCCACCCACTTGTGGTACTCGCTGTGCCCGTCGACAAACGAGAACGTGCTGCCGTCGCCGTGGCGAACCGGCGGCGGGTCCCACCATTTCCACTGGTTCGTGTACACGGTCCAGCCGCCCAAGGCATACGGATTGGTGCCGCCATCATCAAGGTAGACAATCCGGAACGTCGAATCCTTGATCTCCAGCCGTCTCTTGCACATCGTGGGAACACCCAAAGCATCCCAGTACACGCAGTTCATGGAGTCGGCGACGGAATAGGTTCGCACCGGCGGACTAATTTGGCCATACTGCTGCATCACCTGGCGATCCACCGTCGGGCACTTGTAGACCTTGAGCGTCGTGGTGTAGGGATACAGTGCCCCATCCATGATCGCCTGCTTTTTCTGCGCCTCCGTCATTCCCGCGTTCCAATCCCTCAGGACCCAGGATTTCTCATTGTAATGGGACCTGTTGAACGCGAGACTCGGATTGCTGTACATGGCCGTGTACTTGCCGGAGTCGCCGTTGACGATCTTGTCGTCGTTCTGGTCGGCGTACATGAGCCAGGCGAGCTGGAGGTTCTTGAGGTTGCTCAGGCAGGTCGTCCGCTTGCCTTGCTCCCTGATACGGTTCAGGGCAGGCAGCAGGATTCCCATCAGGATCGCGATGATGGCGATCACGACCAGCAGCTCGATCAGGGTGAACCCGCGCCGCACGCGGCGCCTTTTGTGATTTCGATCGGTCACGGTCCTTCACCTCCTAAATCGAATAGTGCCAACTGCTACCCGGTTCGTATATTCGATCATCCCCGGCCCTATCGACGGGCCGAGATTCGCTGCTTGAGGGATTGCTCAGTAATCCTTGAATGGCCTGATCCAGTCCGGCCAGTCCGTGTCCTGGACCCCGCCGGCCCGAGTCCACGGGCCCTTCGTATTGAACGTGCGGTACCATTGGAGCTTGTAGAGTTCTTTCAGGCCGACCTTGCGAACCGACCAGTCAAGGAAAGAGCTGCTCGTAAAGCCTCTGTGTCGATTGATGCAGACGCGAGCCATATTGTATTGTGCGCCGTTCACCCAGAACTCGTATGCATTCATCGCTGGGCTCTGTGTTGCCTGCGGCCAAAAGTCAAAACGTAAGGCGTCCAGCATAACCGGCACGTCGTTCGCGTTTTTGACGTTGTACATATCCCGGTAGCCTTCACTCGCGGGGATGCCCCCTTCGTGCATACCGGTCTTGGGAATGGCGAGCATGAAGCCATTGAGGCCGTAGCTTCCGTTGAGCCCGTTGGGATTCAAGGTGTACGTCCTGCCCCCATAGTTCATAGACGATGGGGCCCCGGTTATGGAAGGCTTCTCAATGCCCCAAGCGTCATAGATATACAGCGAAGGCTTTCTAACACCTTGCTCATTCCAGACGGGCGTTTTGGCCGTCGGACAGAACCAGGTCTTGTTGATCTTCCAGTCCTGCTGTGTAGGCGTCAGTTGGAGCGGCCACCAGTACCCGTTGTTGTCACACCCGGAGAAGAACTTCCCGTCACTCTCCCCAATGTACGTATTGAACACGAAATTCCACTGGCGCAGGTTCGCCATACAGCCGATCGCACGGGCCTGGTCCTTCACCTTGGACATTGCCGGCATCAGGATGGACATCAGTAGTGCGATGATGGCAATGACCACCAGCAACTCAATTAGGGTAAATCCGCGTCGCACGTGCCATTTCTCCCGACTTGTGTCAGTCACGTCCTTTCACCTCGTGAGACTCATCAGCAACAGATGACTCCCGGCTTGACGTCAGGTATCTCCATAGTTCTCGGAGCGCCCCCTCGCGAGGGGCCTCCTTTCAATATTCCTTGAGCGGCTGCATCCACTCGGGCCAGTCGTCGGCGGTAGCGCCGCCGGTTTTGGTCCAGGGGCCGTGTATGTTGTAGGTCTTGTGCCACTTTAGAACCCACAACTCCTTCAGTCCCACCTTGCGCACGGAGAAATCGCAGAACGCGCTGTTGATGAAGGTCTTGTGCCGGTTCGTGCAGGCGCGCGCCATGTGGTTCGTTCCCTGCCATAGCATGTCCTCGAGTTGAGGCGGCGGGTCCTGGGCGATCGGCCACAGGTCGAAACGCATTGCGTCCATGAACAGAGGCACGTTGTTCGCGTTCTGGACATGGGGCGTCCGCCAGTTGTCGTCAGTCCGCCGGCCGCCCTCGAAGGTGGTGCCCGGCAATGTGCTCAGCACGTAGCCATTGATGCCATAACTGCCTGCTATACCAAAGGGGCCTGCATGTGCATCCGAGTACACGCCCCACGCAGAATAGTTGTAAGGTCGCAGGTTGTCGCTGCCGTCTATATTCCACCTGGGTCTCGTCGCGACTGGGCAGAACCAGATCGGGTTCTCCTTCCAATTGAGCATGGCGGGCGGCATCTGGTCGACCCACATGAACCCCTGCGCGGTCGTCCCGCTGGGGAATTTGCCGGCGCTCTCATCCACGTACATGGCGAAGGTCAGGTTCCACTGGCGCAGATTCGCCGCACATGCCACCGTCTTGCCCTGCTCCTTCACCCTGGCCAGCGCCGGCATGAGGATCGCCATCAACAGTGCGATGATGGCGATCACCACCAGCAACTCGATCAGCGTAAACCCGCGTCGCTTGGCCATTTTCAGACTCCGTAACCCACGATCAGATGAACTTCTACCCACTTCAAAGATGCGTTTCGTCGACACCCTGTTCCACCGATTTCCACCTTTTTGCAGACCCTATACTCTCAGCGGCGTCTTAATATTATACCGTGGTAGGTAGCGGGATGCAAACCGAAAGTCCGCAAATATTCAGGCATTGGGCAGGTCTACGGCAGAATTGCGGCCGCGCCCCAGTCAGTAGGTGGCACCCTCAAGCGCAGCTTGGGGGTGGCCTTCCTCGTGGCGAGGGCGTCTCGCCCTTGCGTCGCGAGGCCATCTTGGCCTCGTTTTATCAGGTATGATGCGCCGCGACCCCGAAGTGCAAGGGCAAGATGCCCTCGCCACGGAGAAACCATCGCCAAGCCCTGTGGGCTTGACAATGCCACCCGCCACCTTCTGCCGTACGCCCCCGGCCCCTATGGCCTGCCCTGGTGCCCTGTCCGGCGGTGGCAGGCGTTGGCCAGATCCACGTACTGGCGGGGCGACAAGTCTCCCGGGCGTAACGTCGGGTCAATCGACTGCTCCGCCAGAATTTGCAGCCACAGGTCGCGATCACCCAAGGCAGGCGGGACAGTCTTGAGGCACGCTCGCAGCATCTTACGCCTGTGACCCATAAAAAGGCCGACAACGTCACTGAGAACCCCCATATCCTCGATTTGCCGGACTTTATGCTCGTTCCGGACGAAGCGGACCATCGCCGAATCCACGCCGGGGGCGGGCCAGAATACGCTGGGCTTGAGAATCCTGAGGATTTCCACGTCGCCCGCCGCCTGCAGGAAAATGCTCACTGTCCCGTAGTCCCGGCTCCCCGGTCCCGCCACCATCCGCTCGGCCACCTCCTTCTGAACGGTAACCGCCATCGCGTCGGCTGCCGGGGGGCCCTCGACCAAATCGATCATCACAGGCGAGGCCACGTCATACGGCAGGTTCGAGACCAGCAGCAACCTGCCCGGAGAGTGTGTAAGAAGCCGGTTGGCCGTAGCATGGGCATCTTGCCCATGAGTCGCAGGGCCATCTTGGCCCTGCACATCATCGGTTCCCACGGGCGAGGCGCCCGTGGGACTCACGGGCAGGATGCCCGTGCTACCACTTCCGAGCTCCTCCCGCGCGTGTTCCATCGCCTCGATGACCGCCGGATTGAGCGTGCCCTTGCCCGACAGGACATCGGAATTGACGATCCGGACGTTTTCGCAGCCGGCGAGCTGGGATTCGGCTATCGGGCCAAGGGTCCGGTCGATTTCCACGGCCACCACAGCCCCGGCACGCTCGGCCAAGGTCTGGGTCAGCGACCCGGTCCCGCAGCCGACCTCCAGGACCACGTCGTCCCGACTGGGGTCCGCCGAATCGACCAGCAGGCGCATCAGGTTCAGATCCACGAGGAAGTGCTGGCCCAGCCGGCGGTTGGGCGAGACACCCGCTGAGGAGAGCAGTTCCTGGATTTGGTGCTTGGTCTGCATGGGCTGGCCTCTACAGGACGAATAGGACCTATGGGACGAATAGGCCTCACGCCGGTGGCACGTGGCGCGGGCATCTTGCCCGCGATTCGAGGGCGAGACGCCCTCGACACGAGCTGGGGTTACGGCTCGGGCGCATCCGGCTCGGCGGAGCGGGCGTTGCCGCTGGCGGCTACGTCGGCGGGCAGAAGAGCCCGTTTCGTTTTGGCCATCTGGATCGCCAGCATGATCGCCGATTTCATGCTCGACGGGCTGGCCTGGTTGCGGCCGACGATATCGAACGCCGTGCCGTGAGCCGGCGAGGTCCGGATGATCGGCAGGCCGATCGTCACGTTCACCGCATGCTCGAAATCCAGCAGCTTGACCGGGATCATGCCCTGGTCGTGGTACATCGCCACGACCGCGTCGTACTCGCCGTGCAGGGCCCGCAGAAACAGCGTGTCGGCCGGGATCGGGCCGATGCAGTTGATCCCCTGCTCCTGGGCCAGCAGGATCGCCGGGCTGATGATCCGCTGCTCCTCGTCGCCGAACTGGCCTTCCTCGCCGGCGTGCGGATTCAACGCCGCCACCCCGATCCGCGGGCTCTCGACCGAAAAGTAATCCTTCAACGCATCGTTGAGCAGGTCAATCGGCTCGAAAACGCAGCCGATCGTGAACTTATTCCGCACCTCAAACAGGCCCAGGTGGATCGTCGCCAGGGCCACCTTCAAAGGCCCGCTGACGAACATCATCGCCTTGCGTGGGGCCTTGCACTTCTGAGCGAGCATCTCTGTATGCCCGGGCCAGGGCGAGTCGGCCATTTTCCAGCTCGTCTTGCTGATCGGGCCGGTGACGATGGCGTCGATGATGCCCTCTCTGGCCGCCGCGATGGCATCGACGCAGAACTTGAGCGAGGCCTCCCCCGCCACCCGACTGGGCCCCTTAATGTACGGCGGCACGCTGTACTCGTCGTAGTCGGCGACGACGACCTTGTAGGGGTACTCCCGGCTGATCTTCTCGTGCTGGTGCCGGCCCCAGAACGGGTCGATCTCCGCCCGGTCGGCCGCATAGCAGAGCTGCTCGTTCATCCCGAACACAATGAACTTGGCGGCCCGCCGGACCTCCGGGTCGGCCAGAGCCTTGACCACCACCTCGGGCCCGATGCCTGCGGCATCTCCCATGGTCACCCCGATGACCATCTGCTCCGAGATCGAATTGTGGCCATTTCTAAGCATCGTGTACCCTAAACCCGGCCCGGCGGGATTTACGAATTACGATTTTCGATTTGGGGAGGGCGAGAGCCAAATCGCAAATCGAAAATCGTAAATGGTAAATCCTAAAAGCCCATCTGTCGCAGCCGATCCACTGTCAGCGGCTGTTCCCGGGGCATCATGGCCTCAAGCTGCCGCCGGACGATCTTGACCAGGATATCAATCTCGACATTGACCCGCATGCCTATACGAGCATTGCCGAGCGTCGTTCTGCCGAGCGTTTCAGGAATCGCCGCCACGCGAAAGCTCTGCGGGCCGATCTCCGCGACCGTCAGACTGACGCCGTCGATGGCTACGGAGCCCTTGGGCACCATCTGCTCCAGCAGCTCCGCCCCGACGGCAAACTCTATATCGGCAAACTCGCCCAGCCGTTTCAATCCACGGACCGAACCAATTCCATCGACGTGCCCCTGCACGATGTGGCCGCCAAACCGGTCGTTCGCCTGCATCGCCCGCTCGATGTTCACCTTGGCAGGCAGCCTGAGCGTGGCTAAGGTCGATTTCTCCAGCGTTTCGGGGCTCAGGCCGAATGTCGCCGTCGTGCCCTGCATCGCGGTCACCGTCAGACAGGTCCCGCTGACCGCGATGCTGTCGCCGAGCCGGCAGCCCTCGGCGAGTGCGCCGAGGTCCACCGCCAGCGACCCGCCGCCGGAGGCGGAGCCGGCAGAGACCGATTTCACTTCACAAACAGCTTCGATGAGCCCTGTAAACATATCTCGTTATTCAACTTACAGTTTCCCGCTCCTCCGTGAGCGACCCCTCCATGCTACGATCGGCGGCCCGGCCTGTCAAACAATTGTTGGCCGGAAGGCGATTGGCGGACGGCGTGGACGATGTGGACTTAGTGGACGGAATGGACGCTTTGCCGATCCCACCCGCGTCCACATCGTCCACTACGTCCACCAAGTCCACCGATCTCTGCGCTCCTCTCTTCTCGCACAGATTCTCTTTCGCGGCCGGGGCGAAGCTGCTAAGATGGCGCCCGGCAGAAGCTTTGGTTGTGAGGAAAGGAGCAGATGCCATGAATACGATCTGGTTGAAAATCGCGGGTGCGGCGGTCGTCGTCGTGATCGTGATCGTCGTGATCGGCAACTTCCGCTCGAAAGAGTCCTCGGCCCCTGCGCCCGAGCAGAAGGACAAGCCCAAGACGTTCTACGACATGGCCGACCGGGACAAGCAGTTCAACCAGGCGCCGAAGCCGGTCGAGCAGCCGCCGGCCCAGCCGGCGCAGGAGCCTGCTCCGCAGCCGCAGCCCGAGGCGCAGGCGCAGCAGCAGCCTCCTCAATCACAGCCACAGCCGGCCGGCCGGCCTGGGGGCGTCGTCTATCCGAGCGACCTCAAGGGTCCGACGACGCTGTACTTCACGCGGATGAGCGAAGAGGATGACATCCAGGCGCAGCAGATACTGCCCTATGCCACGGCCGGACGGAGCATCGGCCGGCTGCCGATCATGCAGTACGGCCTGATGATGAAGGCCTGCCGCCAGATCGAGGACCGCTGGCCGGACAGTTGGTACTCCTTCCGAGCCAAGCAGATGATGGAAGAAATCACCACCTACTCCGATCGCTATGAGAAGATGTACAACATCACGCCGCAGGAATTGGATATCAGCAGATTTATGAAGCCGAGGCGGGGCACGGAGCCCCGGACTGTGGAGCCGATCCGAAAATGACGACAGCCAATGGAATGATTCCTGTGATCTCGATCTGTGCCGACTGCCTGCCCGAGGCATGGGAGAAGGCGGTGTTGGCCGTCTGGGACCAGGGTCTGGAGGTCAAGACGCAGTACGACAAGCCCGAGGACCCGCCGAGCCGTGACGCGACGGTGATGATCGCCGTCAGCAACCCGTTCAACGAGCCGCGGATTCACAAGAACTTCCCCGGCGGGCCCGAGGAGCTCGAAGCCTACCGCCAGGAGGTCGTGAACGGCATCCACGACCACTGGATCGACCCGGCCGCAGGCAAGTGGACCTATACCTATCACGAGCGGCTTTTCGCCTACAGTCCCGTCGAGGACCTGCGCCGGCGCAACGGCTCGCGCCCGTTCCACGCGGTCAACCAGATTCAGTACATCATCGACTACCTGTCGAAGGCCGGGCACAGCCGCCGGGCCCAGGCCGTCACGTGGATGCCCACGGCCGACCCGCAGACGGACGACCCGCCCTGCCTCCAGCGAATCTGGTGCAGGCTCGTCCTCAATCAGGCGGGCGAGTGGGTGCTGAACATGAACACCCACTGGCGCAGCCGCGACCTGTACAAGGCGTGGTTCATGAACGTCTACGCCCTGACCGATTTGCAGAGGACGATGGCCGAGGCGATCGCCGCCAGGCGGGGCGAGCCCGTGCACGTCGGCCGCTACGTCGATATCAGCGACTCGCTGCACATCTACGGCAGCTACTTCCGGGACGCGGCGGTCGAGGTGGAAAAGATGCGAAAGACCCCCTTCCTGCAGCGGGCGTGGGAGAGCACGCATCCGGCCTTCGAGATGATGACGCAGGAAGCACGGGAAAAACTGGCGAAAGACCCTGACTGGTTCGCCCGGGCCAGAGGGTGAGAAGTGTGATGTGCGATTGTTGATTTCTAAATCAGACATCACAGATCAAAAATCAGACTTCCTGCGACATCAGGAGCAGACAATGGCTATCGTCGTCAACGGCGAGAGAATCGAAGATCGTGACATCCAGCAGGAAGTTGAGCGGCTGCGGCCCAGCTACGAGCAGGTCTTCACCGACATGGAGCCCGGCGAGCGGGAAGCTCAGCTCCGGGACTGGGCCCGGGAGAACGTCATCGAGCGCGTGCTGCTGCGCCAGGAGGCGAAGAAGAACGGCGCGGAGGTCCGGCGCGCCGACATCGATGCGGCTTTCGCCCGCCTCCGCGAGCAGTACGAGAAACCCGAAGACCTGCACAAGGAGTTCAACGTCAGCAGCGACGACCAGATCCGCGAGATGATCGAGCTGCAGATGAAGGTCGAGCACAGGATCAACAGCATCCAGGCGGCGGCGCCCGAGCCGTCCGACGGCGAGATCCGCCAGTACTACGAGCAGAACAAGGAGCGATTCCAGTCGGGCGAGCAAATCCGGGTCGCCCATATCGTCAAATACGTCAACTGGCAGACCGACGAGGCGACCGCGATGGAGACCGTCGCGCAGGCCCACAGGGAAATCACGGGCGGCGCGCCCTTCGAGGCGGTCGTGGAGAAGTACACGGACTGCGCCGACAGCGGCGGCGACCTCGGGTACGTCATGCGGGGCCAGATGGTCGAGGAGTTCGACGACGTCATCTTCAACCTCAGCCCGGGCCAGGTCAGCGACGTGTTCCAAACGCGCTTCGGATTCCACATCGCCAAGGTGTACGACCGCAAGCCGCCGACCGTGCCGGACCTGAAGGACATCAAAAAGCAGATCGTGGACGCCGTCCGGGAGCAGAAGCGGGAGCAGGCCCTCGGCGAATACCTCGACCAGTTGAGGAGCCGGGCCGTCGTCGAGCAGGCCTGAGAGGCTCTTCATAGCAATTGCGACCCATTAAGTCCTATTATCCGCATCGCGTCTGCTTACCGCGGGAGGTCCGGCGTCGCTTCTGATTGCATTGCGCCTCTGTGGCTCGCTTTGCAGAGACGCAACATCTTGCGTCTCTGCGGAATCCGGCCGCGAAGCCTGGTCACGAGGAGGAGGCAAAAAATCTCCCTGATGAATTTGCCTTTGGCGATTTCTATTCTACACTTTGGGTAGCTGGGAAAGGCAGGAAGAAAGCAGATGCCTTCTGCCCGGCGGGGCATGAGTTTCTCTACGGCCAACGCCTCTTAGGAGGAGAAAGATCCCAAGCTAACCTGCGAACGCACTCGGGAACTGGGCAACTGCACAAGCGATGACCTTTTGGGGGGGCTGTGTGAGTTTCTTTCCGAGTCGGCCTCTGCATCCCCTGATGCAGAGGCCTCTTTTTTGCGCCCGGTATGCCGGCGAATTGTGAACCGGGGCCGACGCCCCCAACACGTGGGCCTTGGCGGTTCTCTTCTTGCCTGTCCTTCTGCCTGCGAAAGTGGCATAATCACGCGGAGAGCGCAGATATTTCGCTTGACATACCACAGCTTGGTTGTACAATCCGCGATGTACCATATGTTGAGTCGGTACTCGGAAACAAGGATTATCGGCGGTTGATGAATCAGGGGTTGTTGATTAAGAAAGGTCGGTCCGGGTCGTGAGGTGTCCTTTCTGCAAGGAAGACCAGGACAAGGTCATCGATTCCCGCTCCAGCGACGCCGGCCGTGTCATTCGCCGGCGCCGACAGTGCCTGGCGTGCAAAAGGCGGTTCACCACCTACGAGAAGACCGGCGAGAACATCAAGCTGCACGTGGTGAAGAAGGACAAGTCCCGCGTGCCGTACGATCGCGACAAGATCATCATCGGCTTGCAGAAGGCCTGTTACAAAAGGCCCGTTTCGGCCGAGCAGATTCAGCAGATCGCCGACAAAACTGAGGAGGACATCTTCCGGCGATTCGAAAGAGAGGTCACCTCCGCCTTCATCGGCGAGTGCGTGATGAAGCATCTGCGCGAAGTGGACAAGGTCGCCTACATCCGTTTCGCCAGCGTCTATCGCGAGTTCAAGGACGCCGGCGAGCTCCTCGATGAGGTCAGTAAGGCCATCCAGGAGAGTGAATCGACGGAACAGCTCAAGCTCTTTGATGGGTAATCCGGTTCCTTATCCGGGTCCCGACGGTCGCCAGGCCGTTCGAGGCCCGGCACGAAGCTCCGCTTTCTGCTAGACGAGTTTGCATGGAGGCAACAACAGCGGATGATGGAGAAGCAGCTTCGAGTCATCAAGGCCGACGGCACTGTCGAGGCCTACCTGCACACGAAGGTGGTCGGCGCGATGAACAACGCGTTATCCGCCGCCGGCCGGCCCGACATCACCCTCGCCGAGCGCTTCGCCGAGGTTGTGACCTACTATCTGTACCGCAAGTCCGACCATCGCACGGTTAGCTCCAACGAGATCTTCGGCATCGTCAAGGCGGTGCTGGTCGCTACCGGCAACGAGGACGCCGCCATGATCTTGAGCGACCATGCCATCGAGCGGCGGCTCAAGCGTGCCCGCGTCGAGGTCCTCGCAATCGACATGCAAGGCTTCACGGACGTGGAAAGGCTGCACCGCACAAAGCATGTGCCCGACCGGATGCCCTGGGACAAGACGCGCATCGTGCAGGACCTGACGGCTCAGGCCGGACTGCCATACCACACCGCCCGCGCCGTCGCCTCCATGGTAGAGGAGCGGGTCTTGAACATGGGCATGACCGCGCTCCCCCTGAGTCTGGTCAAGCAGCTCGTTCTCGGCGAGACCGCCGCCGCCCTCCGCGCCCAGCAAGAACTGCAAACCGTTTGAGCAGAACCCCCTGCGGCAGAGCAAGTCTGCCAAATTCGAAATGCGAAGCACGAAATCCGAAACAAATCCCAATACCCCAAATCTGAATGTCCCAAACTGGCGTCACGAATGGGGGCGTTTAGGATTTGAGATATTGGAGCTTTCGTGCTTGTTTCGGATTTCGATATTCGGATTTCGAGCTTCAGGCCACGACGTCGGTGTCTGTGCCCCGGCGATTATGCTCTCTACCGGACAGCCTGCCTGACGCGGTCCAGGATGCTCTCGTGGGGCTCCTCCGCGCCGATGTCTATCCAAGTCACCGAGCGGAAGGTCTTGAACCACGTGCGCTGGCCCTTCGCCAGCCGGCGGGTGTTCTTCTTGATCAGCTCGATGGCATCCTCCAAGCTCATCCGGCCCTCCAGGTATCCGATAATCTCGGCGTACCCGATCGCGCAGCGGGCTTGCTGACTTAGCGGCTTCGGCTCGGCCAGCAGAGATCGGACCTCATCGACGAGGCCCAGCTCGATCATCTTTTTGACCCGGGCATTGATTCGGCGGCTCTCAATGGCCCTTTCCCGGCGCAGTCCGATAATTGTCCAGTCCTGCACAGGCTGTGTGGCATCAAACTGCGTCTGGAAGCTCGAAATGGGCCTGCCGGTGAGCCGATGGACCTCCAGAGCACGGACGATCCGTTTTGCATCGTTTCGATTGATGCGGCCGGCCGCCTCCGGATCGATCTTGGCCAGCTCGGCGTGGAGTGCCGCAAGACCCTCGACCGTCGCCCTTTCTCGCAACTCCGCCCGAATCCGCTCGTTGCCGCCCGGGCCCTCGAAAAGCCCGTAAAGCAGGGCCTTGATGTACAGGGCCGTGCCGCCGACCGCGATCACCGGCTTGCCGCGGCTGCGGATATCGTCAATTGCCGCGCTCGCCCTTTCGAGAAACAGGCCTACGCTGAACGATTCGCTGGGCTCGACGATGTCGATCAGATGATATCGGACCTGCTCCCGGGTCTCCTTGGAGGGCTTGGCGGTACCGATATCCATCCGGCGGTAGACCTTCATCGAATCGATGCTGACGATCTCGCCGCCGAGCTGGCGGGCCAGGTCGAACGCCACCCGGCCCTTGCCCGAGGCCGTAACCCCCAAGACCAATATCATTGACGATTTACGATTTACCATTTACGATTTGGCTTCGCCTGGCGAAGGGCTCCTTGAGAAGCCGTCAGTTGTGAATGGCCCGTCGTCGATCCCGATGACCGACGATTATGCAAGCTCAGCCGGGTAAAATGAGCCTCCTGTCAATGGTAAATAGTAATTCGTAAATAGTAAATGAATATGTCTTCGACACCACCAGCCGGGTCCGACTTCGATGCCTTGCTGAACGCCAAGCTCCGAATCGTTAACCGCCAACTGGAATTGCTGCTCTCTGAGCAGAAGGAAATCCAGGAGGACCTGCGAGCCGCTCTGGCGTACACGCTCTCGGCGCCGGGCAAGCGGATTCGCTCGGCGCTGGTGCTGTGGTGCTGCGAGGTGGTAGCCGGGCAGGACAATCACGAGGCGAGAATAGCCGCGGCGGCCATCGAGATGGTTCACACCTACTCGCTGATCCACGACGACTTGCCTGCGATGGACGACGACGACCTGCGTCGCGGCTGGCCCACCTGCCACAAGGCGTTCGGCGAAGCGACGGCGATCCTTGCGGGCGACGCTCTCCTGACGCTTGCGTTCGAGGTCCTCGCGAGCAAGATTGCCGATGCCCATTTGGCGACAGAATTGATTACCCAGTTGGCCAGGGCCGCCGGGGCCGCTGGGATGATCGCCGGCCAGATGGCCGATCTGCAAGCGGAGCACGCCGCAGGCAGCGTGGAACTGCTGGAGTACATTCACACGAACAAGACGGCCAAGATGTTCCGCTGTGCCGCGGTGATGGGCGGTCTGTGCGGCCAGGCCGAACTGGGGCAGCGCTGGGGCGAGCCGCCGCAGTTGGACGCGCTGGCGCGATACGGCCTGAAGATCGGCCTGGGCTTCCAGATCGCCGACGACATCCTCGACGTCAGCGCCTCCAGCGAGCAACTGGGCAAGACGGCGGGCAAAGACGTCCAGGCCGCCAAGTGCACCTACCCCGCCGTCGTTGGCATCGAGAAGTCCCAACAGCTTGAACGCCAACTGGCCCAGGAGGCGATCGACGCCCTCCAGCCGTTCGGCGAGAGAGCCGATATCCTGCGTCATTTAGCCGACGCGCTGCTCCAACGCAGCCGGTGACCCCCAACTAAGGGGACAACGCCGTCGCACGAAAACGGGCCGTGACAACGGCAAGCGCAAATGAACCCACCGTTCTCCCGTATAAGTCTCCGCGCGCAAAAAATTTTTACGCGCGGGCGAGAGTGAATACCAGACCTGATAACGCGGGTTTTTCCAGTCCTGCCGGACCAAGAGGAGATGGGGACGGTAAAATATCCATTTTCAGTATTGGTATCCGGCTGTGTCCCAGGCGGCCGGAGAGCCACCATGAGCGAGGCCCGCGGCGCCTCGGAATTTCGCTAAGGAAATTTTCGTCAGCCCGCCGATACCACGGCTGTGACTTTGAGGAATGCAACGCCATGAAGACAAGGATGCTCATCGCTGAGATTCTGTGGCTCTTCCTTGGGCTCTGTGCATGTCCGCAGTCCGCGGAGCAAATTCCTGAGATCAGACAGCGCTCATATCAGCCGACATTTGGGGAGCAACACAATTTCCTGAAGAGATGGTACTCTTCCGCCCTGATCCGGCCGCCTCCGGCCCGTGGAAACAGACAAGTCGATTCTCTGATACAATAGCACAAGGATACGATTCAAGACAGTTCGGTTACAAGCGACAGGCCATAAGTTACCCACTTACTTATGGCCTCTTTTTTGCGCTCCCTTACGCGCGTTACGGGCGAGTCGTGCGTGACATTGCCGGCGGCGGGCTTACCACATGGGGAATCGGCTGCACAGGCCGCGAACCTGCTGCGCCGTCTCTTCGCAGAGGGACTCGTCGAGGTGATACTCCGCATCGCTGTGGATCTCGACGTGCGTCAGGACGTCGTCCACGAGGCGGGCGGTGGTCTCCATCTCGGCCGGGCCCATGCCGTTCCTGGTGACGATGGGCGTGCCCAGGCGCATTCCGCTGGTGACTCGCGGGCTCCGCGTATCGTACGGCAGCCAGTTCATGTTGATGCTGACGCCGCAATCTTCGAGGCATTTCTGTGCGATCACGCCGGTCAGCCCCTCGCGGAAGTGGCCCACGTTGACCAGAAACAGGTGATTATCGGTCCCCCCGGTAAGGACATCATATCCAAGGTCGAGGAACTGCTGGGCGAGGGCCTTGGCGTTCTCGACGATCCTGAACTGCCGCACCCGGTACTCGGGCGAGAGAGTCTCCTTGAAGAAGACGGCCTTGGCGGCGATGTTGTTCAGGTAGGGCGTGCCCTGGAAGCCGGGGAAGGTGGTCTTCTCGATCCGCTCCCACAGCGGCACGGTCTTCTTGCCGACCTGGATCGGCATATCGAAGTCACGGCCCATGACAATCAGGCCGCCGCGGGGCCCACCGGGTTTATATGTGCTGGTGGTGGTGAAATGAGCATAATCCACGGGCGACGGATGTGCGCCCGCGATCACAAGACCGGAGATGTGCGAGATGTCGGCCATCAGGAAGGCGCCGACCTCATCGGCGATGTCCCGGAACTGGGCAAAGTCGATCGTTCGCGAGTAGGCGCTGGCGCCGCAGATGATCATCTTGGGCTGGAACCGCCGGGCCTGCTCGCGAATCGCGTCGTAATCCAGCAGGAAGCTGCCACGGTCCACGCTGTACTGCTCGACATCGAAGAACTTTCCGGCAAAGGAGACGCGAGCGCCGTGCGAGACGTGGCCGCCCTGATCCATGCCGAGACTCAGGATTCGGTCGCCGCTGTCGAGGACGGCCATCAGGATGATCTGGTTGGCCCCTGTCCCGGAGTGTGGCTGTACGTTGGCGTAACGGGCCTTGAACGTCTCTTTGGCCCGGCAGATGGCAAGGGTCTCGATGCTGTCCACGACCTGGCAGCCGCCGTGGAAGCGGGCGCCGGCGAATCCTTCGGTGGTCTTGTTCTGGACCACCGACCCGAGCGCCGCCAGGACGGCCCGGGAGCAGTGGCTCTCGGCCGCGATAAGCTGCAGCGTCGTCCGCTGCCGGTCGTACTCGCTGGCGATGAGCCGATACACCTCGTCATCGGCATGCGCCAGGGCGTCCAGCAGACCGTCGTGATAACTATCGCTGGTCAGCGGTCTCGGTCGCATTGGCTCGATAATCGCACAAAACTGCCCGTCCACTCCCTGCAACACATCCCCGGTGCGCCTGCCTGCCAACATGCGGGAACCTTCGACTCCTTTCTCAGTTCGGGCCCATTACTTCTGCCACTTGTCGCTCTATCGGCAATCAGGTCCATTTAACTGAAGAAAGTGCGGACAACGTCGTTGAAAGTGACGTACACCAGCAGCGCGAGAATCAGGGCCCAGCCGGTATACGCGACGATGCCCTGGGCCCGCTCGCTCAGAGCGACGCCCCGAATCTTTTCGATGAGCATCAGGACGACGAGGCCGCCGTCGAAGGGGGGAATCGGCAGGAAGTTGAGCACAGCGATCGTGGCGCTGATCAGGGCCAGGAAGTAGGCGTAATTGACGAGCGGCTGCTCGGCCACGATGCGATAACTGACGGAGATGATGCCGACGGGGCCCATCAGGTTCTTCGGGCTGATCAGGCCGCTCAAGAGCTGCTTGAGGGTGATGTACGTCTGTGCGATGAACATGACGGTGCGCCGGTAGCCCATCGCGATGGCCTGCACCGGCCCGCGCGCCTGGTACAGTTGCTCCAGAGGCATGAGAGGGACGTCCTTGGCCGGCGTCGAGCGGACCGTGATCAGCCGCTGCGTCTGACCGACCTGCAAGGTCACGCCGCCTTCCGTTCCACTGTCGAGCTGATAACGGAGGGTCACCGGCTGATTTCCCCACCGGCGCACCTGCTCGATAATGTCGTAGAAGCTCGACACGGGCTTGTCGCCGACAGCGACGATCCGCGCCCCGCGGGGAATATCCAGGGGCGGCAAACCACTCTCGGTCGAGATCGTCTTGGCGACAATCGCGTGTTCGGCGTCCAGCGCCGGCACGAATCCGATCACGACGCGGTCGCTCTGCCGCTCGCGTTTCGGCTCGGCGGACACGGCCACCGCCTGCTCCACGCCGTTGGCGTCCGCCCGCAGCACCTTCATCGGCAGGGTCTTCCCCTCGTACTCCTGGGTCACGTCGCGCAGCTCCTTGTATGTCGGATTGTCGATCTGGCCCGCCGCAATGATGATGTCCCCGGTGTGCAGACGTGAAGGCGACTCGGCCGCACTGCGCGCCCCGGAGGAAGATTCATCGCCCTCGACGGCCGCCACGCGAAGCCGCGGAACCATCGAATAGACATGGCTGAGGGCGGCCTCCGTCTGCATGTCCGCGCGTTCAGACGCCGCCCAGTCGAGGGGCAGCTTGATGTCTATGAGTTCCGTACCCCCCTTGTCTATTCGACGCTCGACCTGAACGCCGACGTCCGGGGCAAGCGTGTCCCTGACTGCTTCCACGAAATCCCAGTAGTGCTGCACCTCTTTGCCATTGATGGCCACGATCCGGTCACCGGGGCGCAGGCCCGTCTCCTTGTACAACCTGTCAGGTTGGGCCACCTTGGCCACCGTCAGACTCATGGGCTGAACGATGCCGAACTCCCGAAAAGGACTGCCCGGCAACTCCTTGGCCACGAGTGTCACCCGTTCGGTCGTGCCGTCGGCATGACGGACCGATACGGGCACCGACTTTCCGACATCCGACAGGGCCGATGCGATCGTGATATTGCTGAAGTCGAGGTCTTTCGTCGCGCCGGCGATCTCAGTCACCACGTCGCCCGCTCGCAGACCCGCCTGCGCCGCGGGCGAGCCGGGGAGGACGCCGCCAACGACGGGCGGGGGAAGGCGGATGCCTACGAGAAAGACCACGATGAAAATCAACGCCGCGCTGATGACGTTAAAAATCACCCCGGCCGAAATGACCGCAATGCGCGTGCCGATCGACTTCCTGGCGAACGATCGCGGGTCGTCGATCTGCCTCACCGGGCCCGTATCCTCCTGGCCCAGGAGCTTCACATAGCCGCCGAAGGGGAAGATTCCAATGCGGTATTCCGTGGCCTCCGACGGTTCCGCCGGCCCGTCTTCCTTCTCCGAGGCCAGGCTCGGCAGAAAGCGGAATCGCCATCCGGCGTCGCTCTTGCGAATCCCCAGCAGGGTCGGGGGCATGAAGATCGAGAAGGCCTCGACCCGGATGCCCGACAGCTTGGCCACGAGGAAATGACCGAACTCGTGCACCAGCACGACCGCCCCGAAGCCAAGCAGGACAACCAGCACATTACCCAGCACCCCGATGTGCCGCACGATCATGTAGATGACCACCGCTCCGAGGGCAGTCCAGAACACGCCATTGAGCATCCTTGCCCGAGATCCCGTCGCATCCGACATCAACATACTCCTGTGAGATTTATGATTTACCATTTATGATTTACCGTTTACCGGCCTGCGGCGCCCGATCAAATCGTAAATCATAAATCGTAAATGATAATAGCTTCGTTTACGTCCGTCTGCTTCATCTGTGGACGGACAGCTTATTCCTGGCTTCCCGTCTTGCCCACACGTCGGCCTCGAGCAACTCCTCGAGGCACGCCGTACGCTTCACAATATGTTTACTGAGGCAATACTCGACCAGTTCCATGATTTGAAGAAACTTGATCTCGCCGGCGAGGAACTGCTCGACCGCGGCCTCGTTGGCGGCGTTGAATACGGCCGCCGCCGTACCGCCGGTGCGGCCTACCTCGTAGGCCAGCGTCAACGCCCGGAACGTCCCGGGATCAGGCCGCTCGAAGTGCAGCTCGCCGATCTCTTCCAGGCGCAGCCGTTTCGCGATCCCGGGCACCCGCTGCGGGTAGGTCAACGCGTACTGGATCGGCAGACACATGTCCGGCTCGCCCAGTTGAGCGACCACCGACCCGTCCACGAACTCCACCAGCGAATGCACGATCGACTCGGGGTGGATCAGCACCTCGATCCTGTCGATCGGCACGCCGAACAGCCATCGGGCCTCGATGATCTCCAGCGCCTTGTTCATCATGGTCGCCGAGTCGATCGTGATCTTCGGGCCCATGTTCCACACCGGATGATTCAACGCCTGTTCGACCGTGACCTCCTGCAAATCGTCGAGCGAGGCCCCGCGAAACGGGCCGCCCGAGCCGGTCAGCAGAATCCGCCGCACCTCGCGGGCCGAGCCCGACTGCAGGGCCTGGAAGACCGCCGAGTGCTCGCTGTCCACGGGCAGCAATACGCTGCCGTGCTCCTTCGCCGCCTGCGTGAGCAGCTCGCCCGCCATGGCCAGCGGCTCCTTGTTCGCGATCGCCAGGCGCTTGCCGCACTGTGCCGCCGCCAGGGCCGAAGGCAATCCCGCCGCCCCGACCACCGCCGTCAGCACGGTATCGACTCCCTCCGCCTGGACGAGCTCGCTGAGACTGTCCGGGCCCGTCAGAATTCTGACATCCTCGCCGGCAACCAGCGCGCGAAATTTCGCCGCGGAATCCTCGTTGGTCACCGCCGCGAACCGGGGCTTGTACTGCCGGGTCTGCCTTGCGAGAAGCTCCACGCTGTTGTGGGCGCTCAGGCCGATCACCTGGTATTCGGGTCCGAGGGCCTCGATGACGCGCAGGGCATTGCGGCCGATGGAGCCCGTCGATCCCAAAATAGCGATTCCTCGCGGCATAAATGAGGGTCTGACACTATCCTTTCCGCCTGTGGCGAATGAATCTCGACCACCAACGCCGGTTGCGGCTCTCTGTTCCCATCACGCCAACCCGCGCTCCGACCCGAGCCGCACCGACACGCTCGCAAAAGCCAGGAGGACACCCTTCGCCGGCCCCACGGACGATGACCGTGATAGTATGATACAAACGTCCCCGTGTCAAGCCGCAACACTGATGAGACCAGGGCAATCGCAAAGTCCCCAAAATGGATGTATTGAAAGCGTTAGCCGGGTGGCATCGTCAAGGCCGAAGGCCTTGGCGATGGTCCTGCGCCCGGGAAAGTCGCCATCGCCAAGCTGCCAGGCTGTGTCACAATTGGTGTTTTGGCCCATTTTGGTCCATCGCACCCTTGATTCTGACCTGAGAATGAGGATCGACTTGCCGATTTTCGAATTGTGACACAGCCTCTGCGCTTGACGATGCCACCCACCATGTTGGGCGACTTTGCGTTCGCCCTGCTGATGAGACCACGTTATCGAGCCTCCAGCGGGTTTCCCGCAGTTTGGGCGCCATGCTTACGCTCGCGTAAGCACGTCCTTGGCAACGAGGTTCCGCATGGCTACGCGAGCGTAGACATGGCACCCGTGCCCGGATTAGTTTCTTCAGGAGGGAGCGCCGCGGGGATTTCACTTGCCTTTGCATGCCCCCGGCCATAACGTCAGCAACCGATGGTTAGGGACTTCGCATGGTTCTTCTTGGTTGCCGGAGCGGCCTTGGCCGGGACTGTGACAGATGCGGCCGGCGGGTCGCAGAACCTGACCGACGCGGTCAAATGGCTCGAAGGCGAGTCGCACCGGCTGATTCGTGCCAGCCGTCGGACAATGAAGGACGACACCGCCGCCTTTCCGCCGCAGGTGGGGATCGGCTACGAAGCCTTCTGGCTGCGGGACTTCGTCTACACGCTGGAGGGGTCCATCGACGCCTATTCGGACAAGGAGCTGCTCGACGCGGCCAGGCTGTTCATCAGGAGTCTGAGGGCCGACGGCGCCGGCGTGGACTGCGTGGGCTTCGACGGCCGGCCCATCTACCAGCCCGGCTACGGCTCAATGGGCGCAAACCCGGTCGCCGACTTCCGCACCGGCGGCGCCTGCGAGTGGATCCTCGGCGACAAGCGCCAACTGCCCAACTATCTCGCCAGTGCCTGCCTCCCCCTGGCCGGCATCCGTGCCATGATAGACCATCGGCATTAGAGTCAGGCTATGTCCTCCGAAGTACGATACGACAGCATCGAACTCGCGCGTGATGATAGGACACGCCACGCCCTCAGACGCGCACTGGGTTTCGTGCTGTTCCTGCATGCGGCGTGGATTCTGGAGCTTGCGCTGGAGAGCAGGATTGTCTGGATGACTACCAGCGGCGCGCGGTTCGCTTACTGGACGGTCATGAAGCTGCTGCTCTGGGTGGCGCCGGCTGTCGCGCTGCTCCACGCCTCGGGACAACGTCTGCGAGACGTTCTCGGTTTCCATCGCCTGCGATCCATCGTCCTCTGGGGCGGCGGAGCCGGTCTGATCTTCGCCGCATCCGCCTTGATCGCAAGAGCCATCGGGCATCGGCCTCTGTTCGCTCCCCACTTTGGCTGGCCTTTCATCGGTGGCGTGATCGTCGCGCCGATCGTTGAAGAGATCACCTTTCGCGGCGCGGTTCTTCCGACGCTGCTGATGCGATTTCGTTTCCCGGCGGCCAACACCCTCACGGCCGTATTCTTCCTCGGCATCCACCTTCCCGGCTGGTACTTTCAGCACCGTCTGTCCGACATGCTCATGCAGCCGGTCAGCGGGGCCTTGTCGATATTGATTATCGGCTGGGCGCTCGGCCTGGTCGCGTACAAAAGCAAATCCGTCACCGCCAGCACCTTGACGCACATCCTGAACAACCTCTTCAGCATCTCCTGAGAGCCTACGCGTCGGCGGCGGGCATGGGGCCGCGGCGGTTCTGCATCCGGAACTGGCGGGGCGTCAGGCCGGCCACGGATTTGAACGTCCGCGTGAAATAACTCTGGTTGTTGTAGCCGACCTGAAAGCAGATCTCCGTGCAGCTCTGGTCGGTGCCCAGCAACAGCTCCTTGGCCCGCTCGATCCGCACGGCGGTCACGTAGTCGATCAGTGTCATCCCCATCTGCTCTTTGAACAGATGCGCCAGCCGCGAGACGCTCAGGTGCGACGCCCGGGCGATCTCCGCCAGCGTCAACGGCTTGTCGTAATTCGCGTCGATGTAGTTGATCGTCGGACTGATCTGTGTGATCTTCCGCGCATCCTGCGAGGAGTACACCAGCTCGATGAACTCATTCAGCGCCGTGCTGATCCACGCGCACAGGTCCTCCTGATTGCCGATCTGCATTACCTTGTTCACGTACGCCAGGTTCCTCTCCAGGATGATGTCGACGTCGACGCCGCCCTCGACCGCCGAGCGGCTCAGCACCGTCAGCAGCTCCAGCAGCCGCACTTTCAGGATTCCAAGATCGCCAATATCCTTGAACAGGATCGTCCCGAGGATCGAGTTGAGGATTTCCTTGGCCCCCGTGCGGTCGCCGATCTTGACCTTCTGGAGCAGGGCCCGCTCGCTCTCCAGCGGGTACTGCCACTTGGCCCCGAGTTTCTTTCGCTCCCGGATAAATTCGCCGATCTCCGACTGCTGTTGGGAGCGCAGGCGCCGCCAGCGGATCGCCCGGGCGTCGAACCCGCCGACCTCATAGAGCAGGTCGAAGAGGAACTCCGCCGCCTTGTGAATCTGCCGTCCGCGCACCACGGGCAGCGCTTCCAGCGCGCGGGCGGTCTCACCCTGGTCGGCGGCGGGACCAGACGTGGCGAGGGCGTCCGGTCCTTGCGGTTCCTTGGATCCTTGAGGTCCTTTAGGCCCTTCGGAATCTAAAGGAGCAGAGGGACGCAAAGGACCTGAAGGATTTAGGGAACTCCCCATCAGTCTTGCCTGGACCTCCTGGATCAGCATCTCCGTCGGAGGCTCCCAGAGGCACTTGCCGAAGAACATCCCGCCGTGAACGGTGTCCCGGTCCACCACCGGCACGCAGACCAGCACGATGCCTGCATGGCAGATGGTAATAAAGGAGTCGCCCGTCTCGGCCGCGATCTCCACCGCTCGCCGGCGCTCCGCGATGCACCTGAGGCGCCCCACCGCCCGGGACCGCACGAGCCGACAGAACGCCGGCTCGCAGTCGCCGCTGCACAGTTCGGCCACCGCGTCGCCATCGCTGCCGGTCGTCTCCAGCGCCAGATGAAAATGCCTGCGGAACGTCCGCTCGATCTGCTCGAATTTCTCCGGCGTCAGAATCTCCATCCACTTTCCCTGCTCAACCATCACCATACCCCGAAATAGCAAGATAGTGCTATTATACCACATCCCTGAAGAGGTGCCAAATGCCCACAACTCCAACTGACATAAACGTGTCTTGGGGTCACGCGACCGGGACCATTGCCTATCGGTCCTCGTCCTGATACATTGGCCTGTGCAGGCGAACTGGAAAGCGACAGCAGTTATGTGGATAGGATAGACAATACACGCCGGCTCAAGGAGCACACAACCATGGCAGACCAGCAGATCGATCATGATAAGTTGCGTGTAGCAATCCGCAGGATGAGCGACACAAATGTACTCTACTTGCTTGACGAGGCCATTGATCTGCTGCCTCAGAGCAGATTTATCAAGCTCGTCGAGCACTTCTGGGACCCTGCCACATTGCGCCCGGACGATACAGCCGAAGGCAGTCTGCTGAACGATGTAAAAGCCCTTGAGAAGGCCAGCTTGAGCGGCGAGTATTACGAGGCGTTCCGCGTCGACTCCAAGAACTACATGGAGAAGTCCGGAGGGACACAAGCCTGGATCGCCGAGTGCAATCGCCTCCTCGACCGCTGTGCATCTCACGCCGGCAAAGGCAACCCGGGCGAAGTCTGCCAAGCTATCGAGACGATTGTGGCCTTGCTGGACCGCATCGACGAATGCCTCGATGATATCATCTTTTTCGCTGACGAGGGCGGCTCCTGGCAGGTCGGCGCGGATTGGGAGAAGGTACTGCCGGCGTGGTTCACCTGCCTCTCCGCAACGACCGACCCGCAAGAGTACGCGCGTCGTGTTGTGGAGACCATCGAGAAATACGTCGGCTACGACCGTGACAAGTATTTGGCGAAGGCACGCAGGATTGCCACTCCGGCACAACGCAAGGCTCTTCGAGAAATGCCATGAGACAAGACGCTCGGCAGGCATGGGAGGACCGGACCGATGAGTGAGTACCAGTACTATGAGTTCCAGGCCATCGACCGGCCGCTGACGCAGAAGCACATGGACGAGCTGCGCTCGTACTCGACGCGGGCCCGTATCACGCGGACGAGTTTCGTGAACGACTACTCCTGGGGCGATTTCAAGGGCGACCCGGACGCGTGGATGGAGAAGTACTTCGATGCGTTTTTCTACTACGCCAATTGGGGCACGCACGTTCTCAAGCTGCGGCTGTCCTCTCGCCTGCTCGATCTCAAGACCGCTCAGGAGTACTGCGCCGGCGAGAGCGCCTCTGCCTGGGGCAGCAGGGGCAATGTCATTCTGTCCTTCACCTCCGACGAGGAGGGCGGCGACTGGGTCGAGGAGGAAGAGCTTCTTTCTTCGCTGATCCCCGTGCGGGCGGAGCTGGCGCACGGTGACCTGCGTGCTCTGTACTTGGGCTGGCTGCTGTGCGCGCAGAACGGGGAGCTCGACGACGAGGACATTGAGCCGCCTGTGCCGCCGGGACTCGGACAACTCAGCGCCTCTCTGACAAAGCTCGCCGAGTTCCTGCGCATCGACGGGGACCTGCTCGATGTGGCAGCCGAGGCCAGTGCCGCGATGGGCGATACGCACTTGTCGCCTGACGAGGTCCACGCCTGGGTTGCCGGACTGCCCACGAAAGAAAAGGACGACATGCTCGCCAGACTCATTACCGATGAGGACCTGACGCTTGTGACCGAATTGGCCCATCGGTTTCACAGCACTCGTGCAGGGACCGGCCCAACGCTGCCCACCGCACGGCGGACCGTGGGCGAGCTGCTCCGGACTGCCGAAGCGCGCGCCGAAGAGCGGCGGCAGGCCGAGGCCAGAAAACGCAAAGAGGAAGCGGAACGTCGCCAGCGCGAAGCCGCAGCCGCCCGGGCGAAGTACCTTGACGGTCTCGCCGCTCGCCAGGCGCAGCTCTGGGCCCGAGTCGAGAACCTGATCGCCGAAACGAAGCCAAAGTCATACGAGCAGGCGATCAAGCTCCTCATCGACTTGCGGGACCTCGCCCAACGCGAAGGAAGGGATCGCGACTTTCGCATGAGGCTGGATGCGATCCACATCGCCCACGCCCACAAACCCGCCTTCATCGAGCGCCTTCGCAAAGCAGGCCTGTGACAAACCGCCATGGCAAAAGGGTGGACTGGAGTCGGGGCGGGGCGTATCATGGGTGGCGGTGAATCGTGAAGACGACCAAAGGAGCCACTCGGATGATGCGTAACGGGCGAATCGCTCTGCTGTGCGTGACGGCGTTGTTTTCCTCGGCCCCGGCAGTGGCGGATGACCTGTTTCCCACTCCGGCCCGGCGGCAGGCCCTCCTCAAGGCCCTCGCGGAACAAGACGCCCAGTACGACGCGAAGGAGCAGATGCTGCAAAGTCCCTACTCCTCGCCCGGGTACCACACGACGCTCACCGGCGGCATGGTCCATTCCACTCGCGGCTCGCTCGACTACGCCGTCGCGCTGCTCGACAGCGGCGAGCCCGAGCGGCTCAAGCGGGCCGAGGCGATCGTCCGCCGTGTGATCGCCCTGCAGGACCAGGACCCGAACAGCCGGACCTACGGCATCTGGTCGTGGTTCCTCGAAGAGCCGCTCGACAGGATGTCCCCGCCCGACTGGAACTGGGCCGACTTCTGCGGCACGCAACTGCTGCAGGTGGCTATCGACCACATGGGCCGCCTGTCGCCGGATGTGCAGCAGAAGGTCAGGGACTCGATCCTGCACGCCGCGCGCTCCATCCAGCGGCGCAACGTCGAGCCCGGCTATACAAACATCGCCCTGATGGGCACGTACGTCACGCTCGTCGCCGGCGAGCGATTCGACGCCGCGGAGCTGCGCGACTACGGCCGGCAGCGGCTCCGCCGGTTCTCGGATTACACATTCGCCAAGGGCTCCTTCACCGAGTACAACAGCCCGACGTACACCTGCGTCGCCATCCAGGAGATCTCGCGGATGATGCAGCACGTCCGCGATGAGCCGTCGCGGACCCTCCTGGAGAGGGTCAATAACTTTGCCTGGCTGCACCTGGCCCGGCGATTCCACCCGCCGACGCGGCAGTGGGCGGGCCCGCACAGCCGGGCTTATTCCACGCTCCTGCCACCGGAGACGCTCGCCTTCATTCAGCGCGGGACCGAAGGCCGTGTCGTGTTCATGCCCGAGAGCGACGCTTGGCAGAGCATCTCCGCCCAGCGCATCCACCTGCGGTGCCCCAGGGACTTCGACCGGTACTTCACCGAGCTGTACATGGCCCGCATGGAGGTCGAGACCTTCGTCCGCAACGAGCGGACCGAGCACGATATCGTCGGCCGGACGTACCTGCACCCGGACTTTACCTTGGCGAGCGTCAATATCGGCGATTTCTGGAATCAGCGCCGCCCCCTGGTGGCCTATTGGAAGACGCCCGCCGGCCCCGCCGCGCTGCGCCTGCGGTGCCTGCACGACAACTACGATTACTCCAGTGCCAGCCTGTTCACGATCCAGGACGGGACCGACATTCTCGCCGCCGTGACGTTCGCCACCGACCGGGGTGACACCCACATCTCCCTGGACAAGATCCCGAACGCGACGATCACCGCCCGCGACCTGCGGCTGCGCCTGCAGTTCGAGGGCGCGCTGGCCGATCTCGTCCTGCCCGCGCTGGCGGACGCCTTGAAGGACGGGGTGCACGAGCCGGTCGAGTTCAGGTCCGGCGGGATCACCGGCCGATTCTGCCTGCACGCGGCCGACTTCGATGGCCTGCCCCTCCGGCTTGAAACCGGCCGCGACGCCGACACCCGCTGGATCGACCTGGTCCTCTATCGCGGTCCGCAACGCCAATTCAGCTTCGCCAGGATGAACGACGCCAGGATCATCCTGACCCTGTCCCTGGCGCCGTCCGCCGCCCCGGCCGCTGCCATCCCCCCGTCGGTCCGCAAGAGCATCTCCACCAATGTCGTCGTCGGCAACCTGTCCTCCCCTCGCGAAATCTGGACCTGGCAACGCACCAATCGCCAGCCCCTGGCCCTCACCATCCCGACGAGGCCCTTGCCCACCAGGGATCAGACCGCCGCCACCGCCGCCAAAGTCGGTCCCACAAACCCTTGGAAATCGTCCTACTGAGGCATTGGGTCACCCGTCGCCGATCAGACACTGCCGATTGAAGACAATTCCAATCGCCAAAATGCCAACATTGGCGCCTCATTTGGAGCCTCCGGAGGCCACGATCGCGGATTGGAATAATGCTGCAATTTTTTTCGAGAAAAGTCTTGCAGTTTCTCGGCCGATAGGTATAATTGTACTGGTTATGAGTAACAGCGGCACAATTCGAGTTCACGTCAACGGCCTCACCGGCCTTCGCACGCTGCTGCTGCGCCGCTAAGGCGCAGACGACGAAAACACCCACAACTCGTTTCCACTCCTGTACTTACGCAAAATCGTAGCGTTTTGGCCGCCGTTTCGGCATAATGGCCGGCTACGACCCGAATGGATAATGGATGATTGATTATTGATGATTGGGCGTTCGCAGGGGCATGTCCGACCGGACGGATTGAGCAGGTCCGGCGGTCCCAGTCATCCATCATCAATAATCCTTCATCAATCTGGAGAACGATTATGTCTGGAGAAAAGGTAGTCATTTTCGATACGACGCTTCGCGACGGGGAGCAGTCGCCGGGGGCGGCCATGTCGATCCCGCAGAAGCTTGAGATCGCCCGGCAGCTTGCGGTGCTCGGCGTGGACATCATCGAGGCGGGCTTTCCCATCTCATCGCCCGCCCAGTTCGACGCCACGAAGCTCGTCGCCGAGCAGGTCAAGGGCCCGGTGATCGCGGCCCTGGCCCGCGCCAACAGCGTCGATATCGAGGCCGCCGGCAAGGCCATCGCCCCGGCGAAGAAGAAACGCATCCACACGTTCATCGCGACCTCGCCGATCCACATGAAGTACAAGCTCAAGAAGGAGCCTGGCGAGGTGATGAAGATGGCGGTCGAGGCGGTCAAGCTGGCGCGGACGTTCACCGACGACGTGGAGTTCTCGCCGGAGGACGCCTGCCGCAGCGAGATCTCCTTCCTCGTGCAGATTCTCGGGGCGGTGATCGAGGCCGGCGCGACGACGCTCAATATTCCCGATACCGTCGGGTACGTGCTGCCGTATGAGTACGGCCAGCTCATTGCCAAACTCAAGAGTGATGTGCCGGGAATCGGCAAGTGCATCATCAGCACGCACTGCCACAACGATCTTGGCATGGCGGTCGCCAACTCGCTGACCGGCGTGCGAAACGGCGCCCGGCAGGTCGAGTGCACGATCAACGGGCTCGGTGAGCGGGCGGGCAACGCGGCGCTCGAAGAGATCGTCATGTCCATCCACACGCGGCAGGACTTCTTCAGCCAGGCGGCCAAGGACGGACTCTCGACAAATATCAATATGAAGGAAATCTTTCGCACGAGCCAGCTTGTCTCGCAACTGACCGGCTTCGTGATCCAGCCGAACAAGGCCATCGTCGGCGCCAACGCCTTCGCCCACGAGTCGGGCATCCACGTGGACGGCATGCTCAAGGAACGCAAGACGTACGAGATCATGACCCCGGAGACGATCGGGCTGGTCGGCTCGCGCATGGTGCTCGGCCGCCACACGGGCCGGCATGGCTTCGCCGAACGGTGCAAGCAGCTTGGATACAAGCTGACCAAGGACGAGACCGAGCAGGCGTACCAGCAATTCGTCGAGGTCGCCGACAAGAAGAAGGAAGTCTTCGACGCGGACGTGGCGGCGATCATCAACGACGGAATCCGCACGGTGGAGCAGGTGTACGTCCTGGATTACCTGCACGTCGCCTCGGGCACGGGGACACTCCCCACGGCGAGCGTGAAGATCAAGGTCCAGGGCGAGACGAAGATCGCCGTGGCGTTCGGCGACGGGCCGGTGGACGCCGCCTACGAGGCCATCCGCCAGGCGATTGGGCTGACGCCCAAGCTGGAGGAGTACTCGATCCGCGCCGTGACCAGCGGCACGGAGGCGTTGGGCGAGGCGACGGTGCGCATCCGCGAGAACGGCCGGACCTTCATCGGCCGCGGCGTCTCCACCGACATCATCGAGGCCAGCGCCAAGGCCTATGTCGATGCGATCAACCGCATGGTCGCCGCCCAAGCCGAGACAGGCGAACCGAAGGTAGAACTGTAACGAGAAGTGTGAAGTGTGATCTGCAAATCAAAGATCAACAATCAAAAATCGCACTTTGCGAATTGACGAGGTGATACCCGATGGGAATGACGATAACGGAAAAAATATTGGCCCGGGCGGCGGGGGCAGATGCGGTCGTGCCGGGACAGTTAGTGGATGCGAGCATCGACGTGGTGATGTGTCACGATGTGACGACGCCGCCGGCGATCTCAATGCTCGTGGAGAAAGGGATCGACCGCGTGTTCGACCCGGCCAAGATCGTGGTGACGCCGGACCATTTTCAGCCAGCCAAGGACGTCAAGAGCGCCGAGTTGCACAAGCGGCTGGATGAATGGGCCAAGCGCCACGGCATCAAGCACTACTATAAGCTGGGCCGGGCCGGCGTCTGCCACGCGCTGCTTCCTGAGCAGGGCCACATCCGGCCGGGCGAGGTGATCGTCGGCGGCGATTCGCACACGTGCACGTACGGCGCCTTCGCGGCCTTCAGCACCGGGATCGGCTCGACCGACCTGGCGGCGGCCATCGCCACGGGCAAGCTCTGGTTCAGGGTGCCCACGTCGATGAAGATCGTGCTCAATGGCTCGCTGCCGAAGGGCGTGTACAGTAAGGACGTGATCCTCGCCGTGATCGGGCGGATCGGCACGGACGGCGCGCTCTACCAGGCGATGGAGTTCGTCGGGCCGGCGCTTGCCGGCATGTCGATGGAGGCCCGAATGACGATCACGAACATGGCGATCGAGGCCGGGGCCAAGAACGGCATCATCCCGTTCGACGAGGTCACGAAGGCGTACCTTGACGAGCACCTGAAGGACAAGACGCAATACACCGTCTTCGAGTCGGATAAGGACGCTAAGTACGTTGCCACGGAGGAATTTGACTGCTCGAAGCTGGAGCCGACGGTGGCGCAGCCGCACCTGCCGAGCAACGCCGTGCCAATCGGCCAATGCGCAGGCAAGGCGATGGACCAGGCGTACATCGGCAGTTGCACGAACGGCCGGATCGAGGACCTCCGCATCGCGGCCGGGATCATGAAAGGCAGGCAGGTGGCGATCCGCACGATCGTGGTGCCGTCCACGCCGGAGGTCTGGAAACAGGCGGCCGACGAGGGCTTGTTCGACATCTTCTACAATGCCGGTTGCGTGATCTCCGCGCCGACCTGCGGCGCCTGTCTCGGCGGCTTCATGGGCGTCCTGGCCGAGGGTGAAAAGTGCGTCAGTACAAGCAACCGCAATTTCGTCGGCCGCATGGGACATCCCAAGAGCGAAGTCTACCTCGCAAGTCCCGCCACCGCCGCGGCCAGCGCCGTCACGGGGAAACTAACCGATCCAAGAAAGTATCTGTGAGAAGAGAGGACTAAGATGGCAAAGGCACATGTATATAAGCGTGATCACATCAATACGGACGAGATCATCCCGGCTCGGTATTTGAATACCGACAACGAGGCCGAGTTGGCCAAGCACTGTATGGAGGACCTGGACAAGGATTTCATCGCCAAGGTCAAGCCCGGCGACGTGATTGTCGCAGGCGACGATTTTGGGTGCGGATCCAGCCGTGAGCATGCGGTCTGGGCGATCCGCGGGGCCAAGGTGCAGACCGTCATCGCCCGGTCGTTTGCGCGGATCTTCTATCGCAACGCGATCAATTGCGGCTTTTACCTGATCGAGTCGGCGGACGCCGTGAATAAGATCAAGGATGGCGACGAGGTCGAGATTGACTACGATGCCGGCGTGATCAAGGACAAGACGAGCAAGGCCAGAATCAAGTTCATGCCGCTGCCCGACTTCGCCCTGGAGATCATCCGCGACGGCGGCCTGCTCGACCATATCATGAAGGCGACTGCGTGATGACCTGGAGGCGGGGCGGGATGAGAAGTGCCAGCTTGAGCAGACGGGAGTTCCTTGGAGTCGTGGGGACAACGGCGGCGCTGGGACTGTGGGCTCGTGTCATCTCGGGCCAGCAAGACGGCGCCATGCGCCGGCCGAATTTCGTGTTCTTCCTGATCGACGACATGGGCTGGACGGACCTGGGCTGTTTCGGCAGCACGTTCTATGAGACGCCGAACATTGACCGGCTGGCGGCGCAGGGGATGCGGTTCACGAGCGCCTACGCCGCGTGTCCCGTCTGCTCGCCGACGCGGGCCAGCATCATGACGGGCAAGTACCCGGCCCGACTTCATCTGACCAACTATATTCCCGGCACCCGCAGCGGCAATCTGCTCTCGGCCGAGTACTTGCACTACATGAAACTGGAGGAGGTGACGCTGGCCGAGGCATTGAAGGAAGCCGGATACCGGACGTACTTCGTCGGCAAATGGCATCTCGGCGACAAGCCGTACTACCCGGAAAAGCAGGGCTTCGACGTGAACGTCGCGGGTGACAGCTCCGGAGCGCCGCCGACGTACTTCTACCCATACAGGCGCGGCAACTATTCCATTCCGGGTCTGCAAGAGGGCAAGCCAGGCGAGTACCTGACGGATCGGCTCACCGACGAATCGCTCAAACTGATCGAGCGGAGCAGGGACGAGCCGTTCCTGCTGTATCTGTCGTTTTACGCCGTCCACATTCCGCTGGAAGCAAAGCAGGAGCTGATCGAGCGATACAAGGCCAAGGCACAGCGGCTGGGACTGGGCGAGAAGCCGCACTTCCTGACCGACGAGCGGTGGCCCAAAACGGCAGCAGGTGACGAGAAGTGGCGGGCGACGCTCAAGACCCGCATCCTCCAAGACCACGCGGTCTATTCCGCGATGATCGAGAGCGTCGATCAAAATGTGGGCCGGGTGATGAGCAAGCTCGATGAGCTGGGAATCGCCGATAACACGATCATCTTCTTCATGTCGGACAACGGCGGCCTGGCGACAGCCGAGGGCCAACCCACGTGCAACCTGCCGTTACGTGGCGGCAAAGGCTGGCTCTACGAGGGCGGTATTCGCGAGCCGATGATCGTCAAATGGCCCGGCGTGGCCAGGGCGGGCGGCACCTGCGAGGAGCCGGTGATCAGCACGGATTTCTACCCGACGATGCTGGAGATGGCCGGTCTGCCGCTCAAGCCGCAGCAGCACATGGATGGCGAAAGCGTCGTCCCCCTGCTCAAAGGCGCCGGCGGGCTGCGACGCAAAGCGATCTACTGGCACTACCCGCACTACAGTAATCAGGGCGGCAAGCCCGGCGGGGCCATCCGATCCGGCGATTTCAAGTTAATCGAGTTCTATGAGGATGACCGCATGGAGTTGTATAATCTGCGGGCCGATCTCGGCGAGCAGCACGACCTTGCAGCCGAGATGCCGGACAAGGCCGCCGAGCTGCGGCAGATGCTGCACCAGTGGCGAACGGAGGTCGGGGCCGTGATGCCCCAGCCGAATCCGGATTGGAAAGAATGACCGAAAGTATGAAGTTTGAAGTGTGATTGTTGGTTGCAGAGCGCCAAATCAAAAATCAACCATCAAAAATCACACTTCTCAACGTAGAAGGCGATAGGGAAAGGATAATTATTCGATGGCAAAGACGTACAAGATTGCGGTGATCCCGGGGGATGGGACCGGGCCGGAAGTGATTGGCGAGGCGGTGAAAGTACTCAAGGCAACTGCCGGCAAATTCAAGTTCAAGGCGGACCTGACGACGTTCGACTTCGGCGGCGAGCGATACAAGCGGATGGGCGAGACGCTGCCCGATAGCGCGGTTGAGGACCTGCGGAAATTCGACGCGATCCTGCTGGGCGCGATCGGGCATCCGGACGTGCCGCCGGGGATTCTGGAAAAGGGCATTCTGCTGAAGCTGCGGTTCGACCTGGACCAGTACATCAACCTGCGGCCGGTGAAATTGTATCCGGGCGTGGAGACGCCGCTGAAGAACAAGGGGCCGCAGGACATCGATTTCGTCGTTGTCCGCGAGAACACGGGCGATGCCTACACCGGCACGGGCGGTGTGACGATGAAGGGCACGCCGAACGAGGTGGCCGTGCAATCGGCGGTCTATACGCGATTTCAGGTGGACCGGTGCCTGAAGTATGCCTTCGATTACGCCCGCAAGTACGGCAAGAAGGCCCGCGGCCGGGGCGAGAAGAACACGCTGGCCCTGTGCGGCAAGACCAACGTCCTGACCTATATCTACGGCCTCTGGGAGCGAGCCTTCCACGAGATGGGCCAGGCCGAGTACCCCGACATCGAACGCCAGTACTACCACGTTGACGCCACCTGCATGTGGTTCGTGAAGAACCCGGAGTGGTTCGACGTGATCGTCACGGGCAACCTGTTCGGCGACATCATCACCGACTTGGGCGCGATGATTCAGGGCGGCATGGGCATCGCGGCCGGCGGCAATATCAACCCCGATCCCGGCGGCGTCAGCATGTTCGAGCCCATCGGCGGCAGCGCCCCGAAGTACACCGGCAAGGGCGTCATCAACCCCCTGGCGGCGATCTGCGCCGCCCAGATGATGCTAGGCACGCTCGGGGAAGAGAAGGCGTCCGGCGCCATCGAGCAAGCCGTTATGTACGTCACGGCCAACAAGCTCAAGAGCCTCGCCGCCGGCAAAATGGGCTACTCCACGACCCAGGTCGGCGACCTCGTCGCGGCTAAAGTCGTGGAGTGACGGCTCAACGCGAACATACGGCAGGTGACAATGTCAACGGCGGGCCGATCGCTGGTGCCAATGACTCTTCGGGTGTTTACATGGTCCGTCATCCCCGATAGAGTGAGGTCATGGACAGAGTTGATTCTGTGAAGGTCGATAGAAAGGCATTCTCCGTCGCATCGCTTCTGGAGCCGTCGGATGAGAAAGCGTTTTGGCTTTCCAGGACTCCGTACGAGCGGCTGGCGGCGGCGGAGATCATGCGTCAGGTTGTCTATGGCTACGATCCATCTACCACCCGACTTCAAAGAGTTCTTGAGATTGCTCAACGCCCACCAGGTTGAGTACCTGCTCATTGGCGGCTACGCGGTCAATTACCATGGGTATCGGGCTTGAGGCGGCGCCCCAAATTCGAAATCCGAATATCGAAATCCGAAACAAGCGCGAAGGATCAAATGACCGAATGATCCAAAGGCTGTCGCGTCACGACGGGGCCGTTTGGGGGTTTGATCATTGGGATTTGTTTCGGATTTCGTGTTTCGTGCTTCGGATTTCATCCTCGAGGATCGTGACGGTGCCGCGGTCGCCGTCCACACGGAGCAGTTGGCCCGTGCGGATGAGCCTGGAGGCGGGGCCGACGTTGACGACGGCGGGCAGGCCGTATTCGCGGGCGATGATCGCACCATGCGACAGGACGCCTCCCTGGTCCATGACCACCCCGGCCGCCGGCAAAAAGTACGGCGTCCACGCGGGGTCGGTGAAGGGGGCGACGAGAATCTCGCCGGGCTCGACGTGCTGATGATCGTCGGTCCGAAGGATGACTCGCGCCTTGCCTGTCACAACGCCGGGGCTGACAGCGATGCCCTTCAATTCTCTCACCGCAGGGTCGATCTGCGGGGCGGCGTGCCGGCTCGGGTCAAATCGGCCCACCACGACCGGAGGGGGCGTGAATGTCTTGTTCCGCTCGTAGTCCGCCCGGCGTTCCGCGATGCGCCGGCGAATATCGGCATCGGCGCAGCCTCGCGCCAGCGGCTCGAGCTCTGGCAACTCCAGGAAGAAGACGTCCTCGGCGTCGGCGAGAGTGCCACTCTTGTGGAACCTGGCGCCCAGGGTCAGGAGGGCCCGCCGCAGGACGGCGAGCTGGCGGACGATCTCATTCTTCCAGTTCTCCCGGTCCACCGCGAGCTTGCGGACCTGCCGGAGTGACCGATCAAACAGGATGCGTTTGATCGGGTTCTTCAAGCGCCGGCGGCATTGCTCGACCAGTTCGTCGCGTTCGAGGGCCAGGCGGCGGTGGTTCTCCAGGGGGCTTATACTCCCCATGGAACGCAAGTAGTTGCGGACCAAATCGAGGACATAGTCCGGCCTCTCCGACCAGCGGGCATTGAAGAATTCGAGCTCACCTCGGCAGTGGTGCCCGTGCTCGGTCATGAACCCGTCCCAGGCTTCCAGGAACTGCCGCCCGTGCTCCGTCCGGGCGAGCCCCTCCCGAACTGTCGGCCACGAGTCCGCGGACAGCAGCATGGCCTCGGTCTCTTTATCCGCATGCGCCAACTCCGCGAGACGCCACAAGTCCAGGCCGGCTTCCGTATCCGCCATACCACCCTGGGCGGCCAGGAGCCGATAGCCAAGCGTCAGGTCTTGTTCCCCCAGCCAGCGTCGGCAGGCTCGCTCGAATAGCAGCAGGGCGGGAGCGCTCGTGACGAGGTAAAGCAAATCCGCGTCACGGGTATTTTCCCACAGGCTGGTCCGCAGGGTTCTGACAAGGTCCGTTGTTTCCATGGCGTCCAGGTCGAGCGTACGAAGCTTGTCGTTGCGCGCCCTGATCCTGGCGCGAGCCTCGTCGCCCCGCCTGGGCGAGTGAGTCAACAGTTCATAGGCGATTCGCGGCCAGGAGAGAATGTACCTGGGCCAACTGAAACCGAGGTCCGGCAGATCCTCGTCGGGGATATCGAGCTCGCCGAGGTGGTACATCTTCATGTGTCCGCTGCCGAAGATCGCCTCGGATCTGGCCGCATTGTCGGGTCTGAGGCCAAGCGGCCGACCGGCGGCCATCCCGACATTGATGTTGAAATACACCCGGCCCGCCACCAGGCCGGCGACCGGGCCCTTGTTGACGTCTGCGCCCGCCAGATGGCAGACCGAGCGAAAAAGTGGGTAGAACAGAAGTTGAATCATCGACCATGTGACGGGAGTCATGACATCCGGCATGATCTCTCCCGTATTCGTGTTGGACCAGGCCTGCCGATCTTCCCAGGATTTGGGCTGCGGGATCGCCGTAATGGGTCGGGCCTGGAGAAACCAGAGCGTGCCGTAACGGATCGCCCACTCGATGTCCTGCGGACAACCGAGCTTTCTCTCGATGTGCCGAACGGAGCGACCAAGCTTCCGGGCGGATTTCAGGTCCAGCGACGGCTCACCCTCAGCAAGGCTTTGGCGAATCAGCTCCAGGTTCTTCTTTCGCAGGACGAACCGATCAGGCTGGACCTGGCCTGAGACGAGGGCCTCACCGAGGCCCCGGCAGGACTCGATCACAATCCGGCTGCGGCTGCTCATGACCGGATCAACCGTGAAGGCCACGCCTGCCGCCTCCGGCTCGATCTGCCGCTGGACGATGACCGCCATCTCGACCTGCTGGTGCTCAATGCCCTTGCGACGGCGGTATTCAAAAGCTCGCTCCGTCCACAGCGAAGCCCAACACCTCTTCACTGCACCGAGGCAGTCTTCCAGCGAAGTCACGCCCAGGATGGTCTCATACTGCCCGGCAAAGGAGTGCCCGGGCAGGTCCTCGGCCGTCGCGGAGGAACGCACCGCCACCGTGCCCGCTCCCAGTTGACGGTACGCCGCCGTGATCTCTCCACGCAGGCGATCCGTCAGAGGCGAATGAATGACAAGTTGCCGGATTTCCTCAAGGATCCGCTGCGCATCGTCCGTCTGGTCGTTGAGTTTACCCGCGAGCGACGCGATACGCGAGCCAAGGCCATCTGTGTCCAAATGCTCTCTGAAGGCTACTGTTGTCAGAAAGAAGCACAGAGGGACTTTGACACCAAGGCCGTACAAGGTACACAGACTCGCCGCCTTCGGGCCGACAAGAGCCGCGTGCGATGCAGGCAGTCGCCGGCCCAGCCACAGAACCATCTTCTCGGGCATACTCATTCTCAGCCGTCACCCAACCTTCATTCGGCGTTCACATCCCTGACGAAGTAGATCGCATCGGCCTGGGCGGTCAAATCCGCCGAGGCATACGAACCCCATGATAACCGCAAGTTGCCGCCGTTCTTCATCATCTTTCTATCGGCCGTCATTCCTGCGAAATTGCAGCACGTACTGGAGGTTCTCCAACCAGTACTTGTGCATGTCTCTGTGTCCTTCCCCCGGCTTGAGCACGAATCTGGAGCGGGGGTTGGACGACTCGATGATTTTGCCGGTTCGCATCTCCGCTGCAAGGTCATTCGGAGGTGTATCGTCTTTCTCGCCGCGGACCCAGACCGTGACGACCACCTTGGCCGCATCCAGGTTCTCCTGAATCTGATGCGGGAAGGACGTGGCCGACATCGGCACCACGCCGGCATACAACTCGGGCCGGTCGTAGGCCAGCATCCACGCATACACGCCGGCAGCGGAGAATCCCGTCAGGTAGACCCGGCTCTCATCGATGTCGAACCTCCTCATGTAGTCGTCGAGGAGCTTCGGGAATTGTTGTCTGACCCTTGCCCAGACGGCCTCGTCATCCACGCGACTATCCAGCGCGAGGCCGGACACCAATCCTGACCAGATCAGAAACACGGGCTCATCGAATTTGTCTTTGAAGGTGGACAGGTCTTTGTACGGCGAGGAAAGCGGATGGCCGACGATGATGATCGCGGGCAGTGTCGCCTCGCGGCCAGCCTCGGCGCTCGAAGAGACATAGTACGAGGTGATTCCGTCCGCGCGGATTCGATGCACATCGGACCACGGCCTGAGCCAAAAGCCCCCTGCAACAAGGCCGCCGACTGAGATCAGACCCAGGATAATGACAAGCTGTCGTTTGCGAGGCATCCTCATCAAGCTCACCGATCCTCCCCCCGGATGCGCGGGCGCGGTTCCGGCACGAGCGGGATGCGGTACGTGGACACAACCGGTAGATGATCGGAAAGGTCCGTCTGGATCACCCGATGCTCCAGCAGTCGCCAATCCCTGGGGACAAAGATGTGGTCAATGACGGCGTGCGGATCAAAGGAGAAGATCGTAAACGGGCCATCGAGTCTGGCGCAGAATTTCCCTGTGCCGACGATTCGCTGGATCTCCGGCTCATTCGGCTCGCTGTTGAAGTCGCCGGCCAGGACCGCGGGTGAGTCGCCGGCGAAATCGAGGAGCTGCTGTGCCTGGGTGAGTCTGACTTCGTAGAAGTCGTTGGCGTTCAGATGCACAGACGCCAGCAGGACTTCCTGTCCTCCGATATCGGCTTTGCACCAGAGCGCGCTCTGACTCTCATAGCCAACCTCGTAGAACGCCTTGTGTCCCGCCATTTTCTGATTCGTCAACGGCTCCACCGGCCAGCGTGACAGAATCGCATTGCCCTCGATCAGGCGGTGGAACGGCAATCCATCGTTGATGCATTGGCCGAACACCCACACGTGCATCCCGGCCTTCTCGGCCAGGATGGGCGCCTGGTTGAACGAGCCCAGCCCCGATTCGAGCACCACCTCCTGCAGAAAGACGATATCCGGTTTCTGCTGCCGAATGAACTCGGTGATTTTCGCAACGTTGTCAGCCACGCGCTGCGGCTTCTCGAAGCGCCAGCCTCCCCGATAGGCCCCGCCCATCCGGATGTTGTAAGTCATGATCTTCAGGGTGACGCCGTTCGCATCGGGCGCGAGCGGGGTCGAGGGATGAGAGGTTCGACCATAGACTGGTCTTGTCCTTGGCCCCAGGAATGTGAAGTTGATGAACAACAAGGCGAGCAACACGACCACTATGGCGACCGGGGCGGAGGATGTCAGCAACAGCGTGCGAGCGGCCCTCCGCCGCTGCTCGCGAGGCCAGGACCTGCCGCGCCAGAGCCAGCCGGCCGGAGGGGCGGCGAAGATCGCCAGGGCAGGCCACAGGGGGCCTTCCGCGTACCGAAGCCACAGGCTGTCTCCAATTCTGCGGGAGCCACGCGCCGTGCGGAAGCCCAGGAACTGCCATCGATCACCCTCAAACTTCTGCGATATCCGCTGCATGTTCTGCGCGATCCGTGATGGGTTAGCATAGGACCCCCAGGCCCAGTCCTTGTCGAACTCGAAGGGATTGACCTTCTCGGGGAAGGACACGCTGATCCTCACGTAGAATCGGCCCCACGCGGAACTCAACTCGAACCGCTGGTTCTCAAGAAGAATCGCAAGGCAATCGGCCCGCCAATACGATCTGGCGACCAGGATCACCGCCAGGGCCCACAGAAGGAGGGACACCGCCGCCGATATGGTCAGCGCGGTACAACCTATCCGTCTCCATCGCTCCGGCTTCATCTCACGCAAGCTCCGTCAGAAGGCCCGCTGAAATGTCGTTTTCCTGTCAGCAATGCCCCACAACAGGAAGACGCGTTTCGAGCGATTTCGTTACTGCCTCTGGCGCATTCATCGCGATTCATGCTCCCTCTTTGCGGGCCTCGAGCCAGGCAATGGATTTGTCATTGCCTTTTCGGCCGACTGTGAAGCCTTTGAACTGCTCCGCCAGGTCGTCGAACGTGAAGAACGGCGGGGTGAAGAAGCCGTTGTGAGCACCGAAACACCGGACAAACCAGTCGGAGAGCCACCGGGCGCCCTGGATATAGCCACACGCGACAAGCGCTCCATGATGGCGGAGGACCCGCCGCATCTCTGCTGCCGTACCCTGTTTATCGGCGAAGGCGTGCCAGCCGTTCATCGAGAGCACCATGTCCACAGCCGCCTCGCGGATGGGCAGGTTGCCCGCATCCGCTTTGAGGAGGTGGACGTTGCTCACACCCTGCTCCTGAAAGCGAGCCTTGGCCTTTTGCAGCATGTTCATCGAGCAGTCGACGCCTATGATCGTGGCAGAAGGGTAGCGGCTGTAGATGGAAGCGGTGAAGATCCCCGTCCCCACGGGGACATCCAGCAGGATGCCGTAAAATTGGTCCGGCAGGAGCGCCAACGCTTTGCCCACCGGATCGCGGTCGCTGGCGAAACCCCAGACGATCCTGCCGATGACCTTGATGGGGATCGTGGCGGACGTCATGTGAGAATCATAGCGCGGGGCAGCCCTGTCATAGGCCGTGGCGACCCTGTTGTTTGACTCAGGACAGAAATCGACAATGCCGTCGATGACAGGATAGGTCCGCTCAGAGCCCACGACGCGCACGACCGAGGCAGTCTCATCGAATTGCAGACCGTTCCCCGTGTTCGGGCATCGGAGCATATCTGTCCATTCCACCATCTGTCTCCTAACACCGCCAGGCGGAGCCGGCAATGAGCAGGATGCTCACAACGGTCGCACTCCAAAACCACACCGGACCGAACATCCCCGCCGTAGGCCTGTAATCCCGGTATTGCTCTCGAAATCGCACGCCCATATCGTACTTTTCCTCGATCAAAGCCTGCCCGGCGAGTATGCCAAGCAACGCTGGGAACATCAACAGTCCATCCGGATTGCGGGTGACCAGCGCCAGACCCAGGGAAACCCAGAGGATCCCGGCGTAGATGGGATGCCGGAAATACCGGTAAGCGCCCGAGGTCAGCAAGCCGGCTTGGACGTCCCGCAGGCCAAGGACCTTCCTCTGCCGGACGCAGACGAAGAACAGTGCGACGCCGAGACATATCAAGGCCGATCCAATCGCGATAAAGCCGATGCGAACACCCGGATACGTCAGCCAGACGGGGCGACGACCCCATCCGCCTGCCGGCGGCAAAACCGCGATGAGATAACAGCAGGCGTTGTATGCAGCCACACCCAGCACGTTGAAAACCCGGCTTTCGATGAGCCTCCGATGCTTCTTACGGCGCGGGAGCATGTAGAAATCGATCGAGGTCATCGCCACTAATCCAGCCAGCAGAATCAAACGCACTGTCCACATGTCATCTCTCCTTGCATTTTCTACACGATACGAAACTGCCGGCCCTTAATGGCGGGACCGGCAGAAGTGTCATCAATTCAGGCGGCAGGTCGTTCACGGCCCGCCGCCTATGTGGAGATCATCCGTTATTCACCTTTGAGACTGGCGAGGAATTCGCGGGCGTTCGCAAGCGGGAACGTCTCCGGATCGCGGACCCCCTCACCCGCCTTCAGGCAGTTCTCGAAGGCATCGATCGCTTTGGCGTTCTGCCCTATCTTCATGTACTCACGGCCGAGGTAGAACCAGGTGGCGTCGATCCACCCCTTGAGATCCGGATACTCACGTGTTGCCTTCTGGTAAACCTCAATTGCCTTGTCATGCTGTTCGAGCCGGCCGTGACACAGGCCGATCATCATCAGCGCCTCCTCGGCGACATTGAGCTTCGGATATGTGATGTAAACCCGCCAGTAGATCTCTATGGCCTCGGCATACTTCTTCTCCTTGTGGAACAGATTCTCGCCCTGGTCGAACAGAGCTCGAGACTCCTCGGTATCCTTCTGATTGATGATCGTCGTGTCCGCGGGGAGTTCAAAGAGCTCGTCGGGATATTTCTCGTTGTAGACGAAGCTCTTCGCATCAATGTACGGCTCCCCTTCGTGTTGCAGGTTGCTCCAGAGTCTGGCGCTCTCCACGAGCTTGGTGTCCGGGTCCACGACGAGAAGGAATGACATATTCGAGGGCGGATACGTGCAGGTGGCGAGAATTCGTTCTTTGCCGGTGTTCGGGTCGCGGTCCGTGGACTGCTGCCAGTCTGTCGCGTACTGCTGAATCATCTCCGGCATCTGGCGGATCACCCACGGACCCATCTCGGCCGCCTTGTACCAGTACTTCAGGTCCGTGATCGCCGGGCCGTATTGCACCTGGGCGGTCTTCGTATCCGACCAGGACTCATACACAGTGTCGCCCTTGGCGATCATGACATGTCTCTTCACCTCGCCTCGCATTTTGAGGGGTGAGTTCTCCGTCGGAGCCTGCACCCAGTACCGGAAGGGTACGACGCCGGGTTCGGCGCCGAACGGCCAGACGACCGTCCCTTCTATGTACATAGTCTTGACCTGCTCAATCGCCTCGACGGTCTGCTCCATCGACCATGCGATGTTCGTTCCGCGGTCCAGACTGACGACCACCAGCGCGATCAGCACCGCGGCCGCTACCGCACCGAACCTTACTTGTTGCTTTCTCATGAGATTTCTCCCGAATCGGATGACCCGCGCACCCGGCGAGTCATCAGTCACTCTCTGGTCAACCGGACACTTCAGCACAGACGCCGCCTCGACGTGTCTCTTCTGCCACGCCTCAAAGTCGGCTACGGGCGGATCGCCCGGCGCCGTCCGGCGAATCGCTTGCTCAAGGCCCTTTTCGCTGTACATGCGTTCCATAGTTACTGCTCCCGGCGGAAGCCTTCTTCCTCCAGATGGGCCTGGATCTGCTTTCTGGCCCGTGCCAGCCGGCCCTTGACTCTGTCTCCGGAGATGCCCAGCACGGACTCGATCTGCCTGTAACTCATCTCGCTGTAGTAGTGCAGGACGACGACTTCGCGATACATGGGCGGCAACGCGTCCACAGCTTCCTTGACAGCCTTGTCGAACCCGTCGAAGCCGGGCTCTGCGACCTCCTCGGTCGCGGCGATCTTCTGGAGGGCTGCATCGCGTCTTCTGGCCCGGGCGATGTCCTGCGCGGCATTGCGGCAGATCGTCGTCAGCCACGGCCCGAACCGGTCCAAACATTTCAGGCCGCGCATCTTCCCATACGCCTTGGCGAACGCCTGCTGAGCCGCATCCTCCGCCAGGCCGCGATCCAGCAGCACGGAATAAGCCACCCAGACCATGACCGCGTAGTAACGCTCATAGAGTCCGGCCAGGGCCTTTGAATCGCCCTTGCACGCCGCCTCTACCGCGGCCCTCTCGTTGTCTTCGCAAAGTCTCAACGCGTTCGTCCGTCACTGGATCACTGATCAGCATCCAGTATAGAGACGTATTTCAGGGCCGGAAAGTGCGCTGAGGACGAACGGCCGGGAAACATCGATAGTCAGGGCCGGGCCTGTAGCGACCGGCCCGCCTCACGGGTGCCTCCGTACGCGCCCAGGTTGGTGCGTCCGCCATTCGGGGACTGTTCCTCGCCTGTGCCCATCGCGGGGTCGCCGGCATCAATGCACGGGCTCATAACGGCGTCGGCCACCCATTTTTGAGCATCCGCGTCCCATCGGCCCGCCTGGGACTGGAGATGATAATCCCCGCCGACCCAGACGGCGCCGTCCGGGCCGCCCCAGGAACCGGATCGGGCAAAGCACGGATCGACATCCAGATTCCCGTCGCCCGCCCAGCCGCCTTGCACGTCGCTGTAGGTCACCACCGCCAAACGACTGCTGATCTGCTTGCCGCTTGCGTCTGCACCATTGAAATAAATGATCGAGTTGACGACCGTCGGACCGCCGCCCTTGATGCCGTTACCCAGGTTCTCGACAATCGTGCAGTTGGTGATTTCAGGGAAGTTGCGAGCGTACGAGCTTGAACGCCCCGTACTCCCGTCCATGGCGATCCCGGCCCCCCGGTTGCCGGCGATCACGCAGTTGCGAATCGCCGGTTGCGTATGACTGCAAAGCTCAATGCCTGCGCCCCTGTTGCCCACAATGCGACAGTGACGGATAGTCGGCGCCGCACCGTCGCAGTAGATGCCCGCCTGTGCGCCGCTGATCGTCAGGCCGGCGATCGCGCAGTTGGCATCCTCGCCATGCGTGAAACTCAGGACGGGTCCTTCCTCAGAGCCGCTGATGACGGTATTGGCCACGATCTGGGAGTCGTTCGGGTCTATCGATGTCAGGACGATGCTCTTGCCCTTGAGATCGATCCCGTAGCTCTGGGGTCCGGAGTATCGCCCCGGCCCAAGCGTGATCACGTCGCCGTCTTCGGCAGCATCGATCGCCGCCTGGATCGTGCGGTAGCCGACCGAGCCGATAGCAATCGCCGGGGTCTGGCCCGTGGCAGCCGAGACGCGAAACTCGGCGATCTCCGGGTCCCCCCAATCGACACCTGTTACAGTCAAACGCACATACCGTGCGGCCGTCGGCGGGAATAGGTCCGTGATGGGCTCCAGGTCTGTTGCCGCAGCCGCATTCCCCGTGCGGTCCACAATCTGAAGGTAGGGGTCATCCGCACGCGCCTTCGCTTCGACCCGGAACTGGCAGACCTGCCAGGATGGACATACCAACTGCGTGCGATAGACCGGGTAGATGTCTCCGAGATCCACTTCCAGCCACTGAGGCAGGCCCTCTGCCCTCCAGCAGGTCCGCACATCGGCATCCACGGCTTGCGAGGCAGGGTATGCGGGCGCTTCACTGGAAAAGGCAATTCGATGATTCAGCGCCACGTTCGTGTTGTCGCCGAACGCCGTGATTCTATCGATGGCAAGGCCGGCGCCCTCTGCAAGGCTGCGCACCTCCACCACGTTTTGACCGGAGTTGAAGCAGGCGTGGGCAGTTACGCTGCCCCACGCATCCCAGGTCCCCGTGGGAGTGCAGAGCAGATTGGGCTCCACCATGATCCCGTTGATGAGAACTTGGACGCCTATGCTTCGCGGCATGCCATTGCTATATCGCAACATCAGGGCCTTCGGTTCCGCCATGCCAACGTTCGCAATCCACCGGATGGCCTCTGTCTGGTTCCCCAGCCGGATGTACCCGGTGCCGGAATATCCGGCGAAAGCGGTCTCGATCCGACCGTCGGGGATGGCGGCAGCCTCTTCCGCTTCAAAAGTCACCGGGTCGTACTCGACGACGTAGGCCATGGGTCCGAAGTCCGATGAGTTGGTCTGGTCGTTCCAGGCAGGCGCCGGCCCTCCATGCCCCAGGTAATGAATCCGATCCTCGTTGAGAGGACCGGCTGTTTGAGACGGCTCGCCGACGGCCCAGGCGGCGTACTCAAAAGGCTCGCCGGTCACCCAGACCCAACCTCCCGCCGGCTCCGGCGCCCCGGGCAGTTGGTAGCCGCCGAGCCAGGGGCCGTAGTAGTTGCCCATCGCCTGGACAAACAAATCGGCGCTCATGGCATAGACGAAATCATTCTCCGCCTGGGAAGTGATTGTAGCCAGATACCCGCCAGCCAGGGCTGCAATCTGATTCGCCGAGGTCCACGGAATCAGCTCCTGCACGGCCACCGCCTGATAGGCGTGACCCTTGCCCCCTTCCGCGACAGGCCAGAGGCGAACTGCTGCGGCTGTCGGCAGCCAGCCATCTGCGGCACAGATGGTATCGAGACTGACGGAAATCAGGACCATTGAGATCACAAGGACTCGCCTGCGGTTCATACTCTGCTCTCCTCAAACAAAATCTGCGTGCTGATTCAGGCTTTCCGCCGCGCTTTCATAACTATGTCTCTTCTTGACGCACAAGTCGGCTACGAATCTGTAAAAAATTCTTCCCGGGGTCCCATCTGGTATCGGTGTGTCGATCCAGGTCCGCTTCATAGACGTGTTGCAGGACCCAAAAGTGCGCAGGGGAAGCTTGATGCAGCCGTGACATCGACCGGCGACACCAGAAAACAGCCCTGCCATTGGAGACAGGGCCTGTTTGACTTCAACGATGGACGAGAGGCCGGTTCTCAGGCTGCCGTGAGAGTCTTGTTCCGGCGCGATCGAGTTCTGCGGCGCCCGCGCTGGACGACGATTCCCATCACCGGTAGACCTCCGACACCCAGCCATGCCGCGTTCTCTGACGCGATTGACCCAAGATCGACTTGCGTGTAATCCGACGGGATGTTCGGGTCAAGAATCCCCTCGGGCAGCGGGACATCCCACTCGAAATCGTACGCCGTGAACTCCGCGTGGATCTTCTGAAACCAGGTCATCAGGCCCCGATCCACGTCCATCTTCATCTCAATCTCGACCGGCAGGGAAGACTCCGCGTCCACCCAGAGCCGGGCGGACAGGTTCTGGATGGGGAACAGGTACCGAGTGTAGTCCGGGAGCAACGACAAGTCCACGTTGCTCACCTCGAACCCCTCGGCTTCGACGTCGCCGACACGGGATCGGCCCAGGTTCGTATACGGCATCGCGGTCAAGTAGTTGACCATGCCCGTCGGGGTGGTCATCTTGACCAATTCCTCATAGAGGCGTCCTCGCGCAGGGAGTTTGATGTACCTCTTGGTCTGCGGGAACACGAGAATGATCTGCCCTTCCTTGAGGAGGAAGGCCCGGTATAATAGAACGCCGTTCGGATCGTATTGCTCTTCCATGAAGCCGATGTCTGTGGAGATGTACTTCCTGGCCTCGCCCTCGAAGAAGGGCTTGTCCTCTCCGGGGCGCCAGGCGAGGCGTCTTTCCTTGTGCATAATGGTGCGCGTCTCGCCAAGCTTCTGGGCCACATCGGCCAGAACGACGCTATTACGAGCAAATGGGTTCAGGAGCACCAGGGAGGCAGTAAGGAGGATCGTAGCGGCAACGGAATATCTTGTGACTTTGCTTTCCATGATCGTTCTCCATAGGGCAGGACCCGGTCGGAGGGCCTGGGGTCGATTGCTTGTCGTATTGGCCAGAGCGGCATGGGCATCGCCAAGTATATGTTCGTCAGTGACTTGGTCCGCACGCAGGCGGGCCTGCCCGACGATCTGTTCCACTTGCCTGGGGGACTTCATACGCATCGTCCGTTACAAAAAGGTTCTCAGTTTCTCGATGCCGTAGCGATACCGGCTCTGGACCGTGTTGATCGAGAGATTCAGTTGACCGGCGATCTCCCGAAACGTCAGTTGTCCGTGGATGTGCAGGGTGACCACCTCGCGCTGTTCGGCCGGCAGTTGCGCCAGCGCCTCGAAGACCCGGGTCGATTCCTCTGAGACGATCAGCCTGTGCGCGGGACAGTCGCAATCGGCGGCACAATCCGGCTGCTCGCCGAGCGGCACGGGTTGCAGGCGGCGCCTCTTGAGCTGGTTCTTCGCCAGATTGGCCACGCATCGCATGAGATAACCCCGCAGGTTCCTGGTGGCCCGCAGGTCCGCCGGCGCCGCCGCAAAGTGGACGAAGACATCGTGCACGCAGTCCTCGGCCGCATGGCGGTCGTTCAGCAGGGACATCGCCACTGTCAGCAGGTCATCCTTATAGCGATGATAGACCTGATGCAGCGCCTCGGTGTCCCCGCCACGCAAGCGATGTACCAGACGTCTGTCTCTCAAGGCAGCCCTTTCCGCGCCTGGCTTGGCCAAGGCCAAGCCCCGTGCCCGCCGAACGTTCATCCACACTCAAGACAATCGAACCCCCGATTTTAGTCTGACCTTCGGACCTTCGACACGTATTTCGATTCAAAAGCCTCGCCACAGATGCGGCAGCAGGAAAGCCACAGCTCGATGCGATGGGCCTTGACGCGGGCGGGAAACGGCAGAACAATGAGCAGCAGTTCATAATTTTGAGATGATTCGCAGGAAAGGACAGGAGTGCCGACGATGAAGAAGGCAGGAGTGAGCATGATGGCGATAGTGGCGTTGATGGTCATTACGTATGTGTCGAGCCCGTCAGGTGCGGCCGATACCCCCTGGATCGTCTATGAAGGCGGGGCCGGACCAGGCGCGGGTAAGAACATCGTATTCGTCACGGGCGACGAAGAATATCGCTCCGAGGAATCGATGCCCATGCTGGCGAAGATTCTCGCCGTACATCACGGATTCAAATGCACCGTGTTGTTCGCGATCAACAAGGAGACCGGCCAGATCGACCCCGTGACGCTCGACAACATTCCGGGACTCGAGGCCCTCGACAAGGCCGACCTGATGGTCTTGTTCACGCGCTTTCGCGAGCTGCCGGACGAGCAGATGAAGCATATCATCGACTATACCAACTCGGGCAAGCCGATTGTCGCGCTGCGCACGGCCACGCACCCATTCAATTACGACAAGCGCAAGGACAGCCCTTATGCGAAATGGAGCTGGCAGAACAGGGAGAAAGGCTTCGAGGGCGGGTACGGCCGGCAGGTGCTCGGCGAAACGTGGATCAGCCATTACGGGGAGCACCAGAAGGAGAGCACTCGCGGCGTCATCGCGCCGGGCATGGAGAACCAGCCCATCGTCCGGGGCGTCGGCACGATCTGGGTTCCGTCCGATGTCTACGGCCTGACGACCCTCAACGGCGACTGCAAGCCCGTCATCATGGGTGTAGTCCTGTCCGGCATGAAGCCCGACGATAAGCCTAACGAGAACAAGAAGCCCTTGCCCGTCGCCTGGATCAAAAGCTATAAGGGCGAATCGGGCAAGACCGCTCGAATCTTCACGACCACGATGGGCCACGCCGGCGACTTGAAGGACGAGAACTTCCGCCGGCTGCTCGTCAACGCCTGTTATTGGGGCCTGGGCATGGAGGACAAGATCCCGGCCAAGGGCAACGTGGACATCCTCGGGCAGTACGACCCCTTCCCCATCGGCTTTGGCGGATTCAAAAAGGGCCTCAAGCCCGCCGACCACAAGCTGGAAGCAAAGTAGGGTGTGCATCGCACACGGAACTCTCTGCGCAACGAACCACGCGAACGACGCCAATTTGAGTCGGCCTTCTCACACTCGTTCGCGCCATTCGTGAAATCGGCACAGGCCGTCGACTCCGCCGATCCGCCGATGATTTCTCGTTTTTCTCTTGACATCCGGCACCCGGGCCTCCAGAATACCGTCAATCCAATTCCCGCACTAGGGACGGCGCGAGATTCACCGAGACTTGTATATCAGGGAGGGCGACATAGCAGACTGGCGTGTTGCTAAACGAGGGAGGATAGGGTGACGGGGTCGAGAGAGAGAGAGAGAGTACATAGGCGGGGCGGGGAGTTTTCGTGCCCTGACTGGCCCGATGGCTTAGTCCAAGGATGTTCGCTGCACCAGCAGAGTTACCCACTCTCCCCACACCCATCAGGCTGTCCTCCATAGCGAATCTGCAAGCCATCCAGCGGTTCCACGAGTTGAGGAGTCTCTCAGGAAGCGAGTTCCACCTGGGAGGTGTGTTGGATTCAGGAGGAGTGAACATGAAAGAGAAGTGCACATTTGTCTTCATGATTGGTTTGGCCTGTGGAGCCAGTGCGTTGGCCTATCCCAATGTGCCGGGGTTCGACGTACAGGTGTATGCTGACAACATCTACATGCCGATGAAGCTGGCTTTTGGCGCCAATGGCGAGTTGTTCGTCGGCAATGGCGACAATTCGCCCAGCGTGAGCCTCTACCATGTGTCGCCCGGGGGAGGCCCGGGCTCGGTCAGTCCCTATGGTCAACCTGTGTGGGACCCGGACCCTGTCGCATATGATGCGACTGGGGCGATCTCCGGCATCCCCGGAGCAGTCCTGACCGGTGGTGGAGATATCGGCCCGAAGCACATTACTGCGATCCGGACCAATGGGACCGCTCAGCAGCTTTGGCCACCACCCGACGTGGAATTCAGCAATCCGGGCGATATGGCATTTGACTCCACAGGCAGACTGCTCTTCACTGACACGTACGGAGCGGTCTATCAGACGACAGGTGGAAATCCTACAAAGCTGTTTGATGTACCCGGGCACGACCCCGATGTGATTGCAGTGAACGGCCAAGACCACATCTTTGTGGCGTATGACACAGCCCCCAATTATGCTGAACTGACGATAGGCGAGTGGCTGCCCGATGGAACATTTGTCGGAACCTTTGCGACCGGCTTGCCTTGGGCAGGCGGGGGTAGGTCCATCGGCTTCGGGCCGGGTGGAATCTGGGGCACCGACCTCTACGTCACAGCGGGGGATAACCTCTACCGATTTGACTCCCTTGGAAACCCGACCGTCATGGGGACAGGCTTTGGTGGTGGGTGGGGGTGCAACGATATGACCTTTGGCCCAGACGGCGGGATGTACCTGTCTGCTGACATGCAGAACACAATTCTGCGCGTTAAACCAGTCCCGGCACCGGGCGCTCTTGTGCTTGGTGGAATCGGCGTCAGTGCGGTCGGTTGGCTCCGCAAACGCAGAACACTGTAGAAGCGTGTGTTGCCGAGTTCTCAAGGGCTGCAGCTCTGCTCCTGCAGCCCTTTCTGTTCTTGCTGTCCCACGGGTAGGACCGAGCTTTGTCGCAGGAGTACGGGTGCAACCACGAGCCCTGTGCCGGTGAACGGATTGCGTTTTGCGCTTTACAGGCTACCGGCAGACATACGGATTGGCCGCGCGATCTCGCGGGGAGTTTGGTGGATTGTGCGCGCCCGTTCTACGAGCCTGCCGGTAGCCCCGAAGCGAAAAACGCACCTAAATCCTTTCTTCCATTCTTATCAGAGGTCAACGATATGGCGCCTTCTCCATAGTCTGCTCACCCACAGGTTGCATGTCTGGTTCACTGGCGCTTGCCCAAAACAGAAACCCACTGTACGATCTTTCTGCCGGGCCGGAAGATAGGGCAACGCAGGCGTGCGACCCGAGCGCCGGCGCGGCGGCTATACGGCAGAACGGGCTTGGTGAAGCCAGGCCCGCTCCTCTGTTGGTGCAGGTAGCCCGGAAAGCGACAAACGCTTGCCGTCTGCGCGCAGGTTTTGAATAGGGTTGCATGACATTGTATGAGTATGCCGGCCGAGAGGTCTCGCAGCATCCAGTATATCAACCGGCTGAGGATCTTCGCCGTGTATGTGGTCGTTACGGCGCACGTGGCGATGGGGCTGACGATGCAGATGCGGCCGTTCACCGCCAACTGGTGGCTGGGCTGCTGGCTGTTCTACTTCGCCCATTGTGCGATCCCGATCTTCGTCATGATCAGCGGGGCCCTGCTGCTGGGCAACGAGCGGCAGGAGTCGGCGATGGAGTTCTACAAGCGGCGGTTCTACCGCGTGGGCATCCCGCTCGTATTCTGGACTGTCATATACCTGATTGTTCGGCAGGTGGTGGACCGTGAGCATCTGACCGCCGGGGCGATCCTCAAGCTCATTCTCACCGGTGACCCGTACTACCACCTGTGGTTCCTGTACATGATCGCCGGGCTGTACCTGGTCACGCCGGTGCTGCGGACCTTCGTGCGGCACTCATCGCAACGGGACCGGATCTTTGCCATCGTTCTCATTCTGATTCTCGCGAACGCCTACTTCCAGACCGACGTGCTGCTCTGGAACAATCGCCGGTCGATCTTCACGATGTTCATCCCGTTCATCGGGTACTACCTGTTCGGCTACGAGGTGCGCCTGATCGACGCGAAGAAGATTCCCTCCGGGGTCCCTTTCCTGACTACGACGGTCTCGGCGATCTATTTTGCGGTCTTTGCACCGGTGTTTCTCGCGAGGCAGGGCGGCGTGGGCGTACGCTACCTGTTCGACTTCTTCAGCCTGCCGATGGTATTCCTGTCGATTGCGATCTTCTGGGCGGCCTACCTGCACGACACGTCGGCCAAGCCACCCCAGGGATTCCGCAAGACGGCCCTGGAATGGGTCGCCTCGACCACCCTGGGCATTTACGTGCTGCACCCGCTGGTGCTCGCATTCATCAGGGATCGGCTCGGCAACCACGCCGGCGACGGCTCGTTCCTGCTGGCCGTGACCGTCGTGCCCCTGGCGACCTTCATCGCGTGCTACCTGATCACGACGCTGATGATGAACATCCCGCTGCTCCGACGCACCGTCTGCTGAGACGCCGCCTGTTGAGCCTCCGTCAGGATCACTACTTCTTGAGGAATCCCGACTCGGCCATCCACCGTTTGCACAGGCCGGGCCAGGCGGAGACGGCGCCGAGCTTCTGACCCAGGCCGAAGCCGTGCTGGCCCTTGAGGAAGATGTGCATCTCCGCCGGCACGTTCGCCTTTCGCAGAGCGAGATAGAAGTAGATGCTGTTCTCGGCGGGGACGGCCGTGTCCTCCCACGTGGCGATGAGGAACGTCGGCGGGGTCTGCGGCGTCACCTGCTTCTCGTTGGACATCTTCTCGACGAGGGCCTGGTCCGGCTCGCGGCCCAGCAGGTTTTGTCGCGACCCCACGTGCGTGAACGGCTCGGTGAACGAGATTACCGGATACACCAGCACCGCGAAATCGGGCCGGCAGCTCACACGGTCAATCGCGTCCCGGGCTTCATAGAACGACTCGTTGAAATGCGTCGCGGCGCTGGAGGCCAGGTGCCCGCCCGCCGAAAAGCCAAGAATGCCGATCCGGTTGGGATCGACGCCCCATTCTTTGGCCCGGCTCCGCACGGTGCGGACGGCGCGCTGGGCGTCCTGCAGTGGGGCCGGATGGCCGTAGCCCGCGCCGCTGTTGCGATGGCGGTACTTGACGATGAAGCCGGCCACGCCGAACGAGTTCAGCCATTGGGCGATCTGATGTCCCTCATGGTCCATCGCCAGAGCGCCGTAGCCGCCGCCGGGACAGATCACGATTGCGGCCCCGGTCGCCTTCTCCTGCGCCGGCAGATAGATCGTCAGCGTCGGCTTATCCCCCTCGGCTTCGCCCTTGGCGCCTGGAGCGCCACCCGGCCACAACAACTCGACCTTCGGCTCCCCCGCACAGACGGGCCGGGAAAGGCTCAACGTCATCACAACAACGACGCACATTGCCATTTTTGTTCGGGTCTTCATCGCGTTTTCTCCTTATGAGCCAAATCGAATCTCTGCTTGCTTTGTCCCTGCGGGCAGTACGAAGCCCCGCTCGGCTATTTTGATCGCTCTCTTCCCGACGAACACTCTCGGCTTCAACGCGTCCGGAAGCGAAAGCAGGAAACCCTCGGATGGCGCCGCGTCACCGTCGAGACGCAGCGTTGCAGCGCGACCGGCGATCTTCCAGGATACATCGAGTCTTCCGAATTGGGTCGGTAGATTTTTGATCCTTATTCCCGCCCGGTCTGTGAACCAACTTGTCGGGACGCCGGCAAACAGGACGAGTTGCTGACCGGCCTCATGGACGAGGCAGTCGCGCAGAAGCAGATGGACTTCGGCGATGACCCATCCGTGCGGCATGGCGACGCTGGTGTCCCAGGTCGTCCGAAGATGTCCCCAGCCGCCGGAGCCGCTCTTGCCGCCCTCGTCGAAGGCGTACCAGCCCCGCATCTGCGGATGATCGAGATGGTAGTCAAGCGTGCGCCAGCCGGCCTCGCGATTGCCGGCCAGCAGGCTCTGATGCGCCCGGGCCAGCGGGAAGTATCGCCAGCTCTCCGGCTTCTGCGGCCCGAGAGCTTTGAACTGCTCACATGCCTTGCTCCCGGCGAATGGATATAGCCGGCAGGGCCACAGCACGGAGTAGCTGCCGTACTTGTCGGGCAGGTTCGAGCCGTACGCACCGTCGTACTTCTCAAAAAGCTCTGCCGCGAACATGTCATACTGCGCCGCGTCCTCATTCTTGCCCGAGGCTTTGGCGAGCAAGCCGGCGGCACGAATCCCCGCCAGGTCGAACGCCTCCGTGTATGCGGGATTGTGCCCATCGCAGCGGCCGGGTTTCAGCTCTCTGCGCTTATCGGCGGGAACGTCGTCGCCAAACGCGAGGGCATCCATCTGTACCCAGTGCGGCCCGTCGCTCATGCGGCAGTAGCGAATCATCGCCGCCAGCTTCCGTGCAGAAGGGTATACCCGCTCCAGCCACGCCCGGTCGCGTGTGAACCGCCAGTGCTCGCCCATAATCCAGAGAATCTGGCCCGGATTGTCCGCTTCAGGATAGGACCGGCCATTGAACGGATGGGCGAGGAAGTAATCGATGGCCTCGGCCGCCAAGTCCGCACGACCGGCCTTCTGAAGGATGTTCGCCACGTACACCCCGTCGCGATTGAAGACATTGTAATTGACCACGGCGACGTCCGGCGCCCCCTCATTCATGGCCATCGCCGCATGGCCGGCAATCGCGGCGAACGCCTCGGACCACCGCGTATCGGGCAGCCGCAGCTCGACGCCGCCGGTCAGTTGCTTCCAATAGCTGCGGGCCTCGTCAAAGAGCCGATCGACGCTCAACTCCCGGCAATACGGCAGGCCCGGGTCCGGCTGCAAGTCGCCTCCGGCGCCGGGATTCGGCCTGGCCAAGTCGAGCTGGGCCCAGTCGCTGACGCCGTCCCATTGATGGCGCACCGCCCGCCGGCCTGGCAAGACCGGACAGACGAATTCAAACAGCTTGCTTCGGTTCGGCTCCAACGTGACATCGAATCGCATCGCCCCGGAACAATTCCCTGCGGCTGAAGTCGCGGACCGGGTCTCCGGCATTGTCCCCTGCATTGTGAACTGCCCGATGGTATCGGTCTCGACCGCGCCGGCGCCACTCGGCCGCTGCCGGGCGACCAGCGCCGGTTCGTCATCGATCAGCAGCGCATCACCTGAGTCGGCAACGCTCAGGCTGTGAACATCAGACCCGGCCGGCCCCAGCGGCCTCAAAGCCGCATAGAGGGATACCGTTTGGGGCGGACCTGCTGTATTCCTCAATTCAACTCGCGCGGCCACGATATGGACGCGACCCGCCGGCGAACCCCGCTGGAGGTGGCATACCTCGCTCTTGACCTTCACCCCGCCCGCTTTCCACGACGACCACGGAATCAAGGCGGCGCCTTCAGCCAGCCCGTGCTCGCAGGGCACGTCCTTCATCGTCGGGGCAAACAGCTTTCCGGCGGACCTGTCGTACAGCCAGAAGTAGACGCCGCAGGTGCCGACGCCGGGCGAGAAGTTGCCCTCAGCCTCGACGAACGTCTTGAGCGAATCGAGCGTGTTGGCGATGCCGATGGGGATATGAATCTCGCCTCGTGGATCGAGCACATCGGTCCTCTGGTTTTGCGCAGCCATCGCACTTGTGAGGCAAATCAGTGCGACCAGCCGGAGCAAAGCACCTTGCCCGGCGAGGATCGATATGCATCTTCTCATATCCTCTCCATGAAGCACCCGGCCTATCACAAAGATCAGTCAACCAGCTTCTGCGGAGTCTCCAGCCGCTGCGTGAGAGATTGCAGGAAGCGTGCGGCGTAATCAGGCTGAACGACCCTGTGATCCACGGCCAGCGACAGGCTCATCATCTTGCGCGCGACAGCGCGGCCGTCCCGCGGCACCGCGGCCAGGCTCACTTTGCCCACGGCCAGAATCGTACTGGCCGCCGGCGGCACGATCCCGATGAACGAATCGATATCGAAGGCCCCGAGATTGCTCAAACCAATCGTCTGCCCGTCGAGATCGTCGAGCGTCAGTTTGTTGCCGCGCACCTTGTCGGTGAGCAGTTTCTCCTCGCGGGCGATCTGGCCCAGACTCTTCTCGTGCGCGTGCCTGATCACCGGCGCGATCAAGCCTTGAGCGCCGTTGACGGCGAAGCCGACGTTGACCGCCTCGGCAATCTCGATGACCGCTTCGGCCTCCGGGGTCTGCGATGGCGGAGCCTGCCCGTCGCCGTCCAGCGACTCGACGGAGTCGGCCGAAGTCCACACGAACCGCCCCACCATCAGCGGGTATTCCCCGGCTGCCAGCGCCAGTGCATGGATCAGGAACGCGTTGCTGGTGACTTTCACGCCGAGGGCCTTGCTCAGGGTGTGCCTCATCGCCATGAGGTCCGTGACGTCGGCTCGCGCCGCCAGGTAGAAGCAGGGCTTGCTTCGCTTGGAGGCCAACATGCGCCCGGCGATCAAACGCTGAATCCGCGACAGGGGGACCTCAGTCGGCCGTGGAGGATCGACTGCGGAGGATGGATCGTTCAGCGCACAGTCAACGGCCGAACCGACCTCTGCACACAACGACGAATAGTCACTCATCAACGGTCCTTGATCCATCCACCAAGCCAACTGCTCTTTCCGCCCCACATGATACCGGCCCCGCCCACCCACGCAAGCACAGAGTCGCCCACACCACCGTCTTGAGCCTCCACCGCCGCGAGATCAAGAACGACTCAATGTCATTAGCGGGAATCCGAGAGCCAAGCGAGCGACCGCAGGCGCCGAGTCGCGGATGGTCAGGCGCTTGGGGACGACCCGGATACGCGCTTGTCGGGGATGACTCAGAGCGATTCACCACGATTGTGCCGGACCGTGCGCAGAAAAAAAGCGGAGCCGCCCTCCTCCAGAACGACCCCGCATCGTAGAAAGCAAGACTGGCTCAGGCTTTCGCCGCGGCCGGCCTTGGCCTTCTTCAGAAAATAGGGCGGGTTGCTCCTCCTCCTCCGTAGAGTTATCTATATGCAGGTTTAGGACGCCCCCGCCCTTGATCGCAAGAATCCATATGCAAAAGAGCGACGTACCGCATTGGGACTACTTTCAGTCCACAATGTATCGCCCGCCCGCGTCACCAGCGTGTCCGATATGCCAACGACGGCCGGGCGACGGCTTGCATGACTCTGCCATGTGTCATGCTACCCACAGTCAAGCGGCTCGCAAGAAAAAAATTCCTAAATTCCCCAAAAATCCTATCCCACCACATAAAGCCCTGACAGCCCACCCCTGTTTGTGCATTTTCTCACGTGAGCGGACTGATTGCGAGGCGCGTCCAGCGTGGCTCAATATGTGTCGACATGCTTGATCGCGGAAATGCGCCGATTCCACTTACTGTGCCACGCGTCGAACAGGATCGTGTGTCCGGTCTCCGTCTGGTCGAGTCGGAAGATCGTGCCCCTTCGCCACTGCATGATCTCCTGCGTGAGCCGCTGCGCCTGCTCCTTGGGCAACTGCTCGCCGGACAACTCCAGGGGATCGACGCTCAGGCAGTACCGGGACACCGTGTCGTGCTCCGGATCGTAGACGAACTTGTTGTCCTGCTGAATGAAACCCGTCGGGCCCTGCTGCATCCAGCACGCGAAGTACACCTTGCGATCCTGCGGCAGCGGCCGGAGCGCGTTGACGCCGTCGAAGTTCATCGGGCCGATGTCGAAGCCGAGCAAACCGAGGATCGTCGGCGTCACGTCCATGGAGTTGACCGGCCCAGCGACCCGCATTCCCGGCTCGATCAGGTAAGGGGCCCGCATGCACATGGCGATGCGCAGGACTTCCTCATACGCCAGGCGCTCGTGGCCGCTGACGAAGTGCTCGTCGAACCCCTCCCCGTGGTCGCCGATCACACAAAAGATCGTGTCTTCGGTCAGGTTGAGGTCCACCAGTTGTGCATCCAGGGCGGCGATGAACTGGTCCGTATACGAGATCGTCTGGTAGTAGCGGTCCACAGCCTGATCGGCCCTGGGGGCGTACCAGCGCGGGACCAGGTAGTTGTCATGCGTGACGGAGCACAGCACGACCAGCAGGAAGGGCTTGTCTTCCGATTTGATCCAGTCGTGGATCGGCTGGAGCATGGCGAACTCGTCGGAGCCGAGGTAGCCCACGAATTGGTTCGGATCGTGCAGGTCCTCCCTCGCCCAGAACGTGTCGAAGCCGAGATTGTGGACGAGCCCGGGCCGGCCCTCGAAGGTCCCCGTCGCCGACTGGAAGAACGCCGTCCGAAAGCCCAGACCCTTCTTCAGGATGGTGGCCAGACTCGCATAAGGCTGATCCATGGGCACCGTCTCGCCGATGTCCTGAGAGGCGGAAGGGGCCCGGCCCGTCAGCAGCCCGAACAGTGCCTTGGTCGTGTGGGTCACGACGGCACGGGCATTCGTGAACGAGACCCCCTGCCGCGCGACGGAGGCCAGGTACGGCGTCAGGCCGCCGCCGTCGGAGCCGCCCACCGGCGCGATGCCCCCCTGCTCCTGCGCCAGAGACGTGCAGTCGTACTGGATACCCTCCAGAACAATGATCACCACATTGTGGTTGACCCACTGCGGTAGGAGTCTGACCGGGATCGCATCGTGGCGGGGCAGCTCGCGGGAGGCCTTGTTGAAATCGTTTCTCGCCAGATGACGGTACCGGGGCAGGAGGAAAGCCAGGACCGCCCGCGACTGGCAGTTGGACCGCAGCCCCGGCGCCGTGACTCGCGTCAGCTCTGAGACGGACAAACTGCCAATTGTGGCCAGCGCACTGACGGCGAGCGAGACGACGACTCGCGTACGGAGACGCCTGCGGTCGTACTCAGGCAATCGCGGCCTGGCCAGCACGGAGAAGAAAAAGGCCAGTGCGACAGCGCTGGGGATGAGCAGGATCGCCGCCACCCCCGGCATGCTCCAGAGATTGCCCAGCACCATGCGGAAGATATTGACCGGATCGCGGATCAGCGGCGACAACTCCATGGGCAGGATCTGCGTGCCTGTGCGGATCAGCCACCCGGCATTGATCACGGACCATGTGCAGACCACCGCCGCGAAGACCGTCACACCCCGGACGACCCGCTTCGTCGGCCAACGATAGCAGATCAGCAATAGAATCACCTCGATCGCCAGGAGCACGGCGATGTCGGTCAGAATCCAGGCGGGGTATTGGAGAATCAGGCCCGAGCGAATGGCTTGGAAAAGCTTCACCGCCAGGTTGCAAAACAGCGCAGCGAGCACGATCACGGTGTACGGCCGCAATGCCAGCGCTCCGTACGCCGCCTGTACATGCCGACGCCAAGGCTGGGCCCGGCCGGATTGTGATTGTCCTCGACTCATTGGCAAAATGTACTATGCTTCGCGAAACTCGGCAGCCGCTTGCCTCTTCGAAGCGTTCGCTGTCTGCCGGAGGCGTTGCCCGCGCCGCACAACCGCCTTGTGGGTCCTTCTACGATGGCGGTCTTTCCATGCACGACAGCACACGACCCAGCCCGCGCTCCCCGCCATCGAAGCTATTATACGTGGCATGTCCGCGGATGCTCCAGCAAAATAGTGAATCCAGGCACATACCTGCCTTGAGCCCGACAGGATCATGCCGCAGGGGCCTTCCTGTGTCTTTAGTCGCACGGGAAGCGAAGATATACCGGGAATCTGGGGTGGCGTCGCCGGAGCCCTCGTGTATAATGAAGCATTGACGTGTACCCTTGTATCTTGTGGGAGGATAAGAAAATGAAGGCTCGGATTCCTTTTGCCCAGCGTTCTTTAAGCCCGTATTCACCGCTACTGATCGTTTTGCTGATTGCCGCCATTGGCTGGGCAGCGCAGAGCCCGAAGCCCGTTCAGCGCCGCACGCCGCGGTTCTCCGGCCTCAAGACAATCCAACTGCCTGAGCCGGCCAGCACCAATACGACTTCCCTTGAGACGGCCCTGGTCGATCAGCAGAAGGCTACCGCCGCTCCCTCGGACCAGCGTCTGCAATTCCCCGACATCGGCCAACTCGCCTGGGCCGCCCAAGGCGTGCAGGTGCCTCGCGCACCCTCGGCAGCGGCAGCGGCAGCAAATAAACAGGTGCCGCCGCTGAAGGTATACGTCGTGCTCGCCGACGGCGTGTACGTGTACAATCCCGTCGAACACTCGCTGCAGCAGGTGAGCAATACCGACGAGCGGCAAGAGATGACCGCTTCCGTTCTGGGCCAGCAGGGGCGGCCGGTCGGCGGCGCCCAGATTGTGCTGGTGGGTACGTTGCGCGATTTCGCAGTGCAGTACGGCCCGCGAGCGAGAAGCGCGATGCTCCTGCAGGCCGGGCAGGCAATCCAGAATATCGAGCTTGAGGCAGTCGCCCTGGGCCTGACGTTCGTCGGCGCCGAGAATATCAACGTCAATGTCGCCCGGCGCATTCTGCGGCTTGCCAAGGGCCTGGACCCGTTGTACGTGATCTTTGTAGGCTATCCGGCCAGCCAGACGACCGCCGTGACGACCGAGCAACCGGTCGCCGCACCATCCGGCAAGAAGGCGCTGTTCGTTGTCCCGCAGCAGGGATATCAGGATCAGGAGCTCGCAGAGACCAGACGAGCCCTTGAGCTGGCGGGAGTGCCCGTGGTGATCGCCAGCACGCGGCAAGGGCCCCTGGTCGGCACATTCGGCGGGCAGGTGAAGGCTGACCTGCTGATCAACCAGGTCAACTTGAGCGACTACGGCGCCGTCGTGTTCATCGGCGGACCCGGTGCGATCGATTACTTCAACAACCCCAGTGTCCTGAGCCTGGCCCGCCAGGCGACTGCCCAGCGCAAGGTCGTGGCCGCGATCGGCACGGCCCCGACGATCCTGGCCAATGCCGGCGTGCTCAAGGGTGTTCGGGTGACCGGGTTCCTCCCGGAGCAGGAGAGAATCCAGCGCGGCGGCGCCACCTACACGGGCAACCCGGTGGAGAAGGATGGCTTGATCGTCACGGCCACCGGGGCGCTGGCGGCGCCCCTGTTCGTCCAGGCGATCCTCGAAGGCCTTTCCCAGGGGGGCTGAGCAGGCTCTACTTCGGTTTGCCTTTCTTGGGGACCGTGGCCCGGTAGCGATTGGTGATGGGCAGGCGGCGGTCCTTGCCGAAGGCTTTCGGTGTGATCCGCACCCCCGGCGGCGACTGCCTCCTCTTGTATTCGTTGCGGTCGATCATCCGGACCACGCGCTCGACCACGTCGGCCGGCAATCCGGACTCCACCAGCTCGCCCGGCGACCGGTCCTGCTCGACGTACCCCGTGATGATCCGGTCGAGCAGGTCGTACTCGGGCAGCGTGTCGGTATCCTTCTGGTTGGGGCGCAGCTCCGCCGTCGGGATTCTCCGAATCACATCGGTGGGGATGACCTCCCGGGCGGCCAGCCTGTTGATGTGGTCGGCCAACTGATACACCATCGTTTTGGTGACATCCCTGATGACGCTGAAGCCGCCGGCGGTATCGCCGTACAATGTGCTGTAGCCGACGGAGACCTCGCTCTTATTGCCCGTCGTCAGGACCAGGGCGTCGAGTTGATTGCTCAGGGACATGAGGATCATGCCGCGAATCCGGGCCTGGAGGTTCTCGTAGGCCAGACCCTTGTCGTTCCATCGCGGCTCGGCCTTGAGCGACTCGTTGAACGGCGTGAGGATCGGCTCGATGGGAATCGTCATCAGGCGGCAGCCGAGATTGTCCGTGACGCGCTTAGCGTCCGCGATGGTCTCAGGGCTGTTGAACCGCGAGGGCATCGTGACACAAATGACATTCTGGGGCCCCAGCGCCGCAGCGGCGATAGCGGCAGTCACGGCCGAGTCGATCCCGCCGCTGATGCCCAGCAGGACCTGCCCAAAGCCGTTCTTGCGCGTGTAGTCCCTCGTCCCCAGCACGAGGGCCTGATAAATCTCTTCAACCGGCGTCTGCGGCTGAGCGGCGGGCGGTTGCAGGGGCTTGATGTGCACGCCCGCCTGGTCGGCCTCGATATCGGCCAGGAGCAGGTCCTCCTCGAATGGCTTGGCCATGGCGACGATCTTGCCTTGCGAGTCGGCGAGAATACTCCGCCCGTCGAAGACCAGCTCGTCCTGGCCGCCGACCAGGTTGCAGTACGCCACTGCGCAACTAAAGATGTCCGAGCACCGGGCGACGATCTCGCAGCGCTTGTAGATCTTGTTCACGTGGAAAGGCGAGGCGGAGATATTCACCATCAGGCCGATGTGCCCGATGTCGGCAAAGAGCCGGGTGAGCCACGCGCCGTCCCAAAGGTCCTGGCAGATCGTCAAAGCGATGCGCAAACCTTCGATGTCCATGACCATCGGGCGGTCACCCGGCACGAAGTACCGCTGCTCGTCGAACACGCTGTAGTTGGGCAGCAAGGATTTGTGGTACACGCCAACGATGCGGCCGTCGCGAATCACCGCGGCGGCATTGAACAGGCTGCCCTCGGTGCTCTCCACGAATCCCACGATCACGATCTTCTCCGGACAGGCCGTCGCCAGCTCCCCGAGGGCCGCCCGCATGTCCCGGAGGAACTGCTTGTTGTACACGAGGTCCTCCGGCGGATACCCGCAGAGTGCCAGCTCCGGAAAGGCTATCAGGTCCGCCCCGGCCTCCACCGCCTGCGACCACATCCGCTTCATCTTCTCGGCGTTGCCGCTGATGTCGCCCACCGTCGCATTGAACTGCCCTAACGCGATGCGCAAAGCCAGACTCCAACAAGAATCCACAACCGCTGCACGAATCGTACGCTGGGGATGAGCACCTCGTGCATCCCCTCATTCTACGCCCGCCCCGGCATACATCAACATCTTTTGCACCGGGGCGGCAAGCGAGCAAAAGGAGCGGTGCGAGGGATCACCGATTCGCGGATCAGTGGCAGGGCGAGCGACGAATTCATATCATGGCCGCTTCGCGGGCTGTGAATAATCCGGCTACTTCAATGGTGGGCACTACAGTCCGGGTCCAGAGCCTCGACTGGTGTGCCACAAGGCGAGGATCTCTACGACCTTGGGCGCGTCCTTGACTCGATAGTAGAGGTAGTAGTGAATGCGGCTGAGATGGATACGCCGCACACCCGCGAGCTCGGCATTGGTGGCCCTGGCCCAATCTGCGGCTGGGCAGAAACGAGTTCCAACGCGCGCTCGATCTCCTCGCGAAACGCAGCACGGGCCTTCGGACGATTTGCGTTCCACCATGCTGACCCTTCCGCGATCTGGTCCGCTGCGCTACGGACGACCCGGATGGGGAGCTTGCGGCTCACGTACGGTCCCGTAACCTGCTCAGCACTTGTTCGCCGGTAATCACCTCGCCGCGGTCACCTTCGGCAATTGCGCCAAGCAGCGCTGCCTCAGCCTCCGCATTGAGCTCAAATGCCTCATCCTGCTCCGGGGCAAGCACAGTGACGGTGCTGCCCTCCTCCAGAGGCTCACCTTCGATCACGATCCTGCCAGCAACCACTTTGCCCGTGATGACTTTCATACAAATAGCTTACCACGAACCGATCCCGAAATCAAGGGACCAGTTAACAAGTCTGAGAGCCGTTCTGCGTCATATGGGCAAGTCGGTCATGCGGGCGCGGACAAGCCTACGGGTTGTCTCAAGGAGACGGGTCTGGTAGAATGCTCGGAGGATCGTGGGGTATAACTCACGCTCCGCGTGGGCAGGCCCCTGATAGTGGTCAGAACACATAAGGAGAGGCTTATGTCGGGTCATGTGGGTCGGTTCAATCGACGGGAGTTGCTCAAGGGTTTGGGTGCGGCGGCGGCATTTGGGTCGCTGGGGCTTCGGCCGGGAAGGGTGCAAGCGGAGGGCGAGGCACAGAAGAGCGTCACCGGGGCGGGCAGGCAGCTCTTCACGCCGTATGCCAAGGCATCTAAGGTCAGCATCGTCAAGGGCAACGACCGGCGGGAGATCGTCTTCCAGACGCTCAAGAATATCGAGAGCGACGTGCTGGCGTCGATTGGGAGTAAAAAGCGGATCCTCGTCAAGCCGAACTTCGTCTCGACGACCCGCCCGTTGGCCGCGAGCCATGCGGATGAAATCCGCGGGATCCTGGATTTCTTCAAGCCGCACTTCAAGGGCGAGATCGTCGTCGGCGAGTCCGCCCCATCCAAGAACGGCACTTTCGAGGGCTTTCAGAACTTCGGCTACATGCCCCTGGAGAAAGAGTACGGCATCAAGCTGGTGGACCTGAACAAGGAGCCCTGGGTGTATCGCTACGTGTTCGGCAAGGACCATCGCCCGCTGCCCATCCGAATCATCTCGACGTTCCTCGACCGCGATACATACGTCGTCTCGGCCGCCAAGATGAAAACGCACGACCGGGCCGTCACCACCCTGTCGCTCAAGAACACCTTGATCGGCGCCCCGCTGAACGACGGGCAAAGGAACGACAAGGGCCTGACGCACATGGAATACAATTTCACGCCGAAGGAGACGCTGCACTTCAATCTGTTCCATCTGGCCCAGGACATCTGGCCGGACCTCGGCATCGTCGACGGCTTCGAGGCGATGGAAGGCAACGGCCCGGTCGGCGGCACGCCGGTCGACGCCAAAGTCGCGCTGGCGAGCCTGGACCCGCTGGCGCTGGACATCCTGACGACCAAGATCATGGGCTTCGATCCGGCCAAGATCATGTACCTGGCGGCGATGGCCGAGGCGGGCATGGGCCAGGGCGACCTGGCAAAGGTCCAGACTGTCGGCACACCGCTCGATCAATGCCAGTACAAGTTCAAGCCGAACGAGAAACTCATCGAGTCGTATGGGCTGGGTTGAGCAGGCTTCGTCTGTCATTGCGGGACGGATGGTGGGTGCCACGCTTACGCTCGCGTAAGCATGCGAACGTACAATGAAGAGACATGTCTACCCGGGTGTAGACATGGCACCCAAGTCTCCAGAGGCAATGGGTGACTGGCCATGAATTCGTGTGCGATTCTCTGTGGGTGGGATGGATAAAAACAGGCTCCTGAAGTCCGACTGTGTTCGCCTGGGCGTACTCCTGGGGCTGTGCCTGGCGCTCGGGACATACCTGATCCTCACAACGGCCCTGATCTCCAAGGACGGGATCGCCTGGGTTGATCTTGCCCGCGGCGGGTCCTCGGCGAGCGCACACGGATCGCCGCCGGGTTATCCTCTGCTGCTGCGGGCCGCCCATAAACTGGCAGGCTCATTCACCAGCGACGAGTCCGTGCTCTCGTGGATTCATGCGTCGCAGGCCGTGACTCTCCTGTGCCGGGCGCTGGCGCTGATTCCGCTGTACCTGTTAGGCAGACGGCTGATTGGAGGCGCGAGGGCGTTCTGGGGCGTTCTGATTCTGATCCTGCTGCCCTATCCGGGGCGGTACGGCAGCGACGTCTCGCCGCAGTGGCCGTACCTGCTGCTTCTGAGCCTGGGCTTTTATCTGCTGTACTGGGGACTCGACAGCGGGCGATGGTGGGTGCTGGGACTTGTGGGCTTCGACGCGGCCGTCGGATGCCTGATCCACCCGCTGTGCGGCCAATTGGTCATTTACGGACTGGTCGGGCTGATGATCCTGCCGCACCCGGCCAAGGGCCCCAGCGCGTGGAGGCCGTTGGGAGCAAACCTCCTGCTCGTGGCGGGCTTCGCCGGCGTGCTGGTGCCCTACGCCTACGTGGCGGGCGCCGCCCCGCAGCCGTCGAGCCGGCTGGGGTCCAATTCGCCGCCGGCGATCGCTTCGATAGGAGGTAAGCCGGCAGGGCTCGAAACGGCGCAGTTCGAAGTCCGCGCGGGTGGACTTCTGGAGATCGCAATCGAAGCCTCGGACCCGGACGGGGACAAACTGACGTTCTCGGCGGTGAGCGTGCCGCCGGGCTCGTCTCCCGTGTACCGGTTTCATTCGGTGGTCACCGGGGACGACTTCTGGACCATTTCGGACCAGGAGAAGACCTGGCTGCTGGCGAAGTACCCGCGGCAGACGTGGCGGTACGAGGGCATTGCCTTCTACGCCTGCGCGCAGTCCGGGGATGCCGCAGGGCTGGTCCCTGTGCATCGCTTCTGGTCGGCCAGCCAGCAGCGGCACTTCTACACCACGAATCGGGCGGAGAAGGACGCGATCGACGAAGACTCGCCGAACAAGTCGTGGACATACGAGGGCGTCGCCTTCTATGCCTTCGCCGAGCCTGGCCGGCCCCCCGACGCCGTGCCGGTGTATCGATTCTGGAGCGAGCGGAGCGGGTATTCCTGGGCAGTTGGGAATCTGTGGCGGGATGCCTTTCCCGCACCCGCGGAGGACGCCGGAATCGACGCAATCGCCTGGCACGTGTATGCGGCGACCCGGCCGCCGGCAGGCCTGTCCTTCGAGGGCCGCACAATGCGATGGCGGCCACAGCGCGATCAGACAGGCGATTATGTCATCAATGTCATCGCCAGCGATGGCGAGTTGGATAGCTGCATCGTCGCGAAGATCAAAGTCACCGAGGCGCAGCCGGCGGGTCCCGCCACGGAGCGACCTGCGGGGGCGCACGAGGATACAGCAGAGCCGGTGAAAGTGTCAGGTTCGTATGATCGGCATGCCTACGCGAGCGTAGGCGTGGCATCCGGGGCAGGAGCGGTACGCGACACGAGTATGACGCTTAGTGTCGGGAGCGTCACGGCGGAGGGTCTGGTGGCGCTTCTGCTCGTGCCTTGGTGCCTGGGCCTGTATCGTCGCCTGCGGCATGAGGCCGGGCCGTTGGAGCGAGCCCTGATGGTTGCTGTGATTCTGGTGAACGCGGGGTTGATGCTTGCCGTCTCTGGCGGCATTGGCTCCGGCCCGCCCGCGCGGTACGCTTTCGGACTGGTTGCGCTAACGATCCTCTATGTCCCCGCGGGGCTGGAAGTCATGGCCCGGCAGCTTGGCACAGTCGTTGCCGGTCGCAACGGGCCAGGAGCCTCTCCCGACAGGCGGTGTCTGCCGTGGTTTTATGTCCTGGCAGTCTTCAGCATTGCCGTCTGTGTCCCGGGACTCGGCAAGCCCGTCCCGGCACGGGAGAAGGCATATCGAGCCGCCTCGCGATGGTTGCAGGAGAACACCGGGGCCGACGACGTGATCGCGGTACCGGATATGCGAATCAGTTTCTACGCCGGACGTGGAGGGCTGCCGTGCCGGCCGGACCCCATCGAGGGATTGGCCGAGTACGTGGTCGGCATCAGGAGGCCGGGCGCGCCGGAGGTCCCGTCTCGCCTGCACGAAAGGTACTCGGTGGACCTCGACAGCCGGGAGCACACGTCGCTTGTCATCTACAGCACTCGTCTGCCGCCGCAATGATTCAAAGCCCAAGGACAATGGCAAAGTCCCGAAGATGGATGTACCCAGAGCACCAACCGGGTGGCATCGTCAAGGCCGAAGGCCTTGGCGATGGTCCCGCACACAGAAGAGTCGCCATCGCCAAGCTGCCAGGCTGTGTCACATCGCAATTGTTTG
>Ga0315282_10000424_pt1 | contig 83519 bp, 63 predicted proteins | sample YL17G07_20_MG_FD_203693 | JGI IMG/M metagenome (GOLD analysis project Ga0315282, IMG submission 203693) | Sediment microbial communities from Yellowstone Lake, YNP, Wyoming, USA - YL17G07_20 | ecosystem: Environmental > Aquatic > Freshwater > Lake > Sediment | place: USA: Wyoming | collected...
ACCGGTGCTATCAGAAGCTGGTCGATGTTTACCCGATGTTTATATCGGCTGGCAGCACATTGTATATGATGGGGCAGAATTACCAGCAGATGGGTAAATCCGGGCTGATTTCGAAGTCAGAGGCGGAGGCAAAGACCAGGGGTGTATATCAGCAGATTGTGGAGAAGTATCCTGCCTGCCCGACAGCAATGCAGGCGAGTAATTGGCTGAAAAGGAAATAGTTTTTCGTGCATCGGTGAGGCGGTAGAATACAAAAGGTCGCCGCGGCCTACTTCGCCGAAGCGGCTACGAAGGCCAGGCCGGCAGGCGATAAACGCTTAGTGGGGGTTACAGGTTCACGGGTTCGCAGAGGTTTTCCGAGCATCGGGCGGAGCGGCCACAATGGCGGCACTTAAACTTAGGATTTTCGGTCAGCCGTTCGTACTCCTGCGGGTCGGTTGTGTTAAAACCCTGCGATATGAAATAACATAAATGCTCATCGTGCGAGAGACTTGCACAATCCACATTGTGTTCAGTGCGTTTTTTTGACATTTTTGCGTTTCCAAAAAAATAAAGTTTCAAATTGGCGGGGCCGTGACCCCACCCTGCCTATAATTATATAACGAATTGCATAAAAAAGCAAAGTAAGGTTTTTGCTTATTTTTCGGGAAGGTGCGGGCCATATCAATATGACGGCGGTTGACGGGCGGGGCTTTTGCCGGTAGAATGCCTCAAAATTTTAAGTAACTCAAACTAGCCGATTTTTTTAGACACGGATTCCGCCAAACGGAGTGGCGGACAAGTAACACGGATTTACACGGTAAATAAAAGAACTGGATTCCTGCTTTCGCAGGAATGACCCTCCTTTGCTCTGTGGGCTACGAAGGGCAGGCAGGGATTGGCAGCCGATTTTGTTACAGAATTTTAAGGAGAAGATTATGGCTGGGAAGTTTTTGTTCAAGATGGCGTTAATAACAATGTTTGCGGGAATGACACTGTTCGGCGGTTGTTCGAGGCAAACCTGTAAAAAGGAGCAGACGATGAGTAAAGAGTCGAAAGAGACGGCAAAGCCGCAACAGGCAGCAGCGGCACCTAAAAAAGCGGAAAACGCAGCGCCTAAAAAAATGGAAAATGCGGCGCCGAGGGTAAGGCTTGAAACCAGTATGGGCAATATCGTAATCGAGCTTAATGAGAAGGCGGCGCCTGTTACGGTGAAGAATTTTCTCGGATACGTGCAGGCGGGATTTTATAACGGGACGATATTTCACCGGGTCATACCGAATTTTATGATACAGTGCGGAGGGTTCACGGCGGATATGCAGCAAAAGCAGACGGGCCAGCCGATAATAAATGAGGCGAGCAACGGGCTGAAGAACGACCGAGGGATGATAGCAATGGCGAGAACGAACAACCCGAACAGCGCAACGAGCCAGTTTTTTATCAATCATAAGAGCAATGATTTCCTGAATTATACCGGGCCGGGCAATCCGGGATACGCGGTGTTCGGGAAGGTGGTGGATGGGATGGACGTGGTCGACAAGATAGCGGGCGTTAAAACGGTTACAAAATATCCGCACCAAGATGTCCCTGTGGAGCCTGTGATAATAAAGTCGGCGAGCGTCATATAAAGCGGACAGCGTAAAGGATTTCTGCGGGTTTACATTCTTTTGTAGCGTGGGCCGCCGGTGCCTTCGGGGGCGGTCCAGCGGATGTTGTCGAAGGGGCACTTTCGCTGGCAGGTCTTACAGTGCAGGCAATTCGAGGGATTGGCAGGTTTTACGATGCCCTGAACGGTTTCGTATACGCCGGCAGGACAGAACGTGATACAGGGGGAGTTAAAATTCGGGGTGCATTTCTGGTCGCAGATATTGCGGTCTAATATGCTTAAATGGCTGGGCTGCTCCTCGCGATGTTCGGTGGCGGCCACAGCGGTAAAGGTGTCCTTGTCGAAATCCTTGTCGGGCTTGAGCCTGTATGGTGCGGAGGTCATAGCCTTGTAGTCTTCTTCGACGGTGAACCTGGGCAGGAAGTTGCTGAAGACGGACAGGGGAAAGCCGAGCGTTGTTCCGAATTTGGCGACGGTCTGGCGGAAGTTGCGTGCGGATTTCATTTCTTTATTGATGGTCGAGCCGTCGACGAGGGCGGTGTATGTTTTTGCCGCCGCCGCGGGGTTGTCGAGGGATTCGGTGACAGCGTTTGCGGCCTGGATGCCGGAATTTATGGCGTTGTGGAGGCCCTTGATTTTGAGCATATTGACGAAGCCTGCGCTATCGCCGAGGATGAGGCAGTTGGCCCTTCCGATGGCGCCGCTGACGGGGTCTCTGGGGACGGCGTAGAAGCCGCCTTCGGGAATCATTTTAGCGCCGGCTTCGACGACGGTGCCGCCTTCAATGAACTGTTTTACGAATTTATGCTCTTTGAAGAGTGACAGGGCATCCTGAGCGTTGAAGTCGCGGTATTTCCAGTCGAGGCCGACAATCATTCCAACGGCGATGTGGTCGTTGTCGCCGGGGTAAATTATGCCGCCGCCGAACATAGCCGGGCCGACCAAAGGCGTCCAGATGGGGAAGCCCATAGCGTGAACGACCCTTGAGGCGCTGAATGACTGGTATTGCTGTGGGGACACTTTTATAAGCTCTTTGACGCCGAGGGAGAATAGTTGCGGCGATAGTCTCTGGAGGCCGGCCTTTTCGATGAATTTTTCGGTTACAAGGCCGTCGCAGCCTTCGGCGAGGATGATGAATCGTGCATTTATGATTTCGCCTTCGACGAAATTGGGCTGTTTGTGACCTTCCTTGTCCCTGCCCTGGTCGACGAGCTTGACCGATGTTGCAGTGCCTGTTGATTTGTCGAAGTTGATGTCTTCGGCGGCGAAGCCTGTGAGGATTTCGACACCGAGCGATTTTGCGATTTTTCCGAGCCAGGCGGTGAATTTGCTTATCTGGACGATGTAGTCGCCGTCGTGGAGCATCTGGCCGGGACCTAAGTGGAACAATTTGGCGAGTTTCATAAAAAGCAATAAGTTAAACGACAGGCTTTTGCCGAGCAGGAACAATACGCTTTCGGTGTCGACCTTTTTTGCGAGGACGTCTCTTGCATCGGGGGTCTGCCGCCAGCCGGGGACGGCTGAATCGAGCAGGGTATGCAGCGGCTCGGCTTCGAGGACGGCGCCGGAGAGGTTGTGATTGCCGAGGCCGGCGGCCTTTTCCACTATGCAGATGTCGAGCTGCGGCTTTAAGGTTTTAAGCTGAATCGCGGCTGAAAGGCCTGCAGGGCCTGCGCCGACTATCAAGACAGACGTTTTGTTGTAATTATTGTCCGGCACTTTTTATTTTGTCTCCAGTTCCGCAATCAACTGCGGGATTATGTTTTCTAATGTTCCTATGGTGTAATAGTCGCATTGTTTGAATATCGGTGCGGCGGGGTCGCTGTTTACGGCGACGATGGTTTCGCTGTTGGCGACGCCAATCATATGCTGGATGGCGCCCGATATTCCGAGTGCGATGTAAAGTTTCGGTCCGACGGCGGTACCGGTCTGGCCGACCTGATGAATCCGCTCGATGAAGCCCTGCTCGACGGCGGCACGAGATGCGCCGCGTTCGACCTGGATGCCCAGCCTGCTGCTTAAGGCGCTGCAGAGCGAGCCGACAAGTTTCTCGTAGTTGTCGCGGCTCTGCATACCTTTTCCGCCGCTGACGATTATCTCTGCATTGAAGTTGACCTGGCCGGTGCCAAGCTCAGTTTTTATAATTTCGAGGCTGATGTCACTATCTGAAAGTGTTACGTTGTGCCTGATTATTTTTCCGGGCCTGGTGTAATCGGGGGGCAGTCTTTTCATAACGCCGGGCCTTGCGGTAGCCATCTGTGATTTAGAGCTTTTTGTGCATATAGTAGCCATAACGTTGCCGCCGAGGGCGGGTCTTGTCTGCATAAGGACGGCGACCTGGGCCTTGCGGGAGCTGTCTTTTATATCGAGACCTGTGCAGTCGGCGGTGAGGCCGCAGCCGAGCCTGTATGAGACCATAGGAGCGAGCATTCTGCCCTGCGGCGTTGCGCCGAAGAGGACAATCTGCGGCCAGTATGCGTTTATGCAGTCGGCGACGACCTTTTGATATGCGGCGGGGTCAAACTGAGTAAGCAGCTTGTCGTCTATGATATAAACGTTGTCTGCGCCGGCGGCGATAAGCTCTTTGGCCATTGGGTCTGGTTTATAGCCGGCCAGGACGACGCCTGCCTTGGTTTCCAAGTTGTCGGCGAGCTGACGTGCTTTTCCGATAAGCTCGAGGGTGGCCGGATGTATTACGCCGGCGTTGTGCTCGGCGACGACCCAGACCTGTCCGGTGTAAGCGGGGCCGGTAACTTTCAGGCCGGCAATCATATCTTCGAGCGCCTTTTTGTGAAAATGCTCGCCTGCGGCGGCGAGAACCTTTTCCTGAACTTCATTGTCAACCTGGCTGATTGAGGTTACGCCGAGTTTGGCGAGAGTGTCGGCCAGTATTTTATAGTCTTCACATTCTTTTTTTGTACCTTCGAAATTTCTGTCAAAGGCGCTTGCTCTTTTTGCGGGCAGGACATAACCGACCGCCTGGGCGGCAGTTTGCGTTTTTTCTGAAGCAGTTTTGAAGCCGGCAATAATCTGCTGGGCCAGAGTTTTTGCATCGCTGACCTGACGGCATTTCCGGGAGCTTTTTCCCGGCGGGAAGACGCGTATGACGGTTGTCTTCGAGCCTTTTGCGCCAACGTGGGGGGCGTCAATATCGGCGGCGCCCCAGCGAATGATTTGGGTCTTGGCGGCTCGGCGGGACGCAGCAAATGTTGCAAACAGCGGGTATTCGTATTTGGCGACCGTTATTACGGCGGGCAGTTTTTTCGCTGCGACAACCTGACTTCCGCCGCTGATGATGCGGGTGAATTCGAAACGGCTGTTGCGGCATTCGACGCCGGTAACGTAAGCGATGCAGGGCAGGGCCAGCTCCTCTGCGATTTGAGCCGGCACCTGTGCGGTGTCGCCGTCGACCGACTGCATACCGCAGATGACGTAGTAATCGCTGCTTTCGCCGAAAATATCTTTGACTATTTTTCGTATGGCGCAGGCAAGCGGGTTTGCGGTTGCGTAGGTATCGGCACCGCCCAAGGCCATATCAGTGAGCAGGATTGTCGTGTCGGCACATCTGCTCAGGCTGTATCGCAGCACCTCATCAGCCATCGGAGGTCCCATAGTAACGGCGATAATTTTGCCGCTGCCGTTATCTTTGAGGTGTTTCATCCGGTTGGCAAGTGCAAGGGCCTGGGTGTCCAGCTCGTTTATGACGCTGGCCAGACGGCTTCGGATGAGCGTGCCGGTTTCGGGGTCGAACGCATTGTCGGTAATCTGCGTTACATCCGGAACTTGTTTTACCAAAACTATATAGTTACTCATAAAAGTTTTTCCTTATAAACATTATTACATGAAAAAGCAAGTCCGGTCTATAAAAAGTGCAGATTTTTTTGTATTATCTTACCACTTGTCTTAAAAGGCAGAATAGTGTTTAATAGCAGGCCTGATTTTGACAGGAAGGAAAGGCAATTAATATTGGAATTGTTTTTTTGAGGTGAATGAATATGGCGGACTTAAAAGCACTGGCAGAAGCGATTATCAAGGGAGACCAGAACACGGCGGTAACGATTACCAGGGCGGCGCTGAAGGAGAAAACGCCGGCAGAACGTGTTCTCAATGAGGGATTGATTGCAGGTATGGACGTTATAGGAATGCGGTTCAAAAAGAACGAGGTATACATACCGGAGGTTCTCATAGCGGCCAGGGCGATGAAATCGGCGATGGAAATCCTCGGGCCGGAGCTTGTCAAGGCGGGCGTTGAGCCGATAGGGAAATTCGTGATAGGGACAGTGCAGGGGGACCTGCACGACATCGGCAAGAACCTTGTCGCAATGATGCTTAAGGGAGCGGGCTTCGAGGTAATCGACCTTGGGGTCGACGTTTCACCGGAAAAGTTTGTCGAGCGCGCCAAGACGGCGGGCGCTCAATTAATCGGTATAAGCGCACTATTGACGACGACGATGCCGGCTATGGAAAAGACCGTCAAGGCTATTAAGGCTGCGAAGGTCGCAGTGAAAGTTATGATAGGCGGAGCGCCGGTGACGCAGGGATACGCCGACAGAATCAGCGCCGACGGGTATGCGGCTGACGCAGCGACAGCGGTGGAGATTGCGAAACGGCTTGTGGCCTGATATTGATTCTGCCGAGCGCTGCAGCAGAGGGATGAAGAGTCGATGCGGCAGATAAAAAATCAGAGATTGGCCGAACTGCTTAAGGGGCTTCGGTTCACGCCTAAAAAACAGCGGCAAAAGCAGCTTGATAACGCCGAGCAGCTTTTGTCGCTGGTCGATAAGAGCAGGGAGTATTCCTTCGAGTTTGTCTGCTTTAAAATCACGGGGTTTCGACCAAAGGGGGCGGCGGCACAGGAGCTGGTAAAAGGCGGTGAGCTTGCGGACGACCTGCTGATATTCATTTCCAAATTAAGCGGCCAGATTGGAGAGTCAGCCGGCGAGCAGGGCCAGAAGGTTTATGCAATCGAGGAGCTTTCGGCCAAACTGGGAGTGTCGACGAAAACCGTCAACCGCTGGCGAAAACGAGGGCTGGCGGCGCGGAAATTTGTGTTCGGGGACGGCAAAAAACGGCTGGGATTCCTGCAATCGGCGGTCGATAAATTTTTCGGTCAATGTCCCGAGGCCGTTAAAAAGGCGGAGAGATTTTCGAGGCTTTCGGGGGAAGAGAAAAAGCAGATTATAAAACGGGCGGTGTCACTGGCGGGCAAGACGGCGATGTCCCGTCATCAAATCATCAGACAAATAGCCGTTGAAACCGGCAGGGCGCCGGAGACAATAAGATACACAATCCTCAATTACGAAAGAGACCATCCGGGAAAGCCCGTTTTCAAAAGGGCGGGCGGGGTAATCAGTCAGTCGGCGGCTGAGGAAATATATAAGCTGTTCAAACAGGGCGGCAAGGTCGAAGAGCTGATGAGCCGATTCAATCGCAGCAGGAGCTCGATATACAGGCTTATAAATCAGCGAAAGGCAAAGGCGCTGCTGGCAAGAAAGATTGAATACACTCCCAGCGATGAATTTTCGAGAGAAGATGCGGAGAGGGATATTTTGGCAGAACCGATTAGGATAAAAAAAGCAGGTTACAGGGATGTCCCCGATTTGCTCGAATCTGGCGGCGGGTCGCTGCCGGAGTATCTGCGGATACTGAGGAATATCCCGGTGCTTAACAGGGAGCAGGAAATCGAATTGTTCCGCAGGTATAATTTTCTAAAGTTCCTGGCTTGTATGGAAAGAAAGGAATTAAAACCTTCGCGGGTCTCGGGTAGAAGGCTGAAAAGAATAGAAGATTATCTTGCCGAGGCGGAGGCTCTTAAGCGGGCGATTATAGAGGCGAACCTGAGGCTTGTCGTCAGCATTGCGAGGAAACATGCTACCAGCGGGGTGAGCGTTCAGGACCTTATCAGCGAAGGGCACGTGTCATTAGTTCGGGCGGTGGAGAAGTTCGATTATACCAAGGGTTTCCGGTTCGGCACTTATGCGGCGTGGGCGATAGCCAAAGACTATGCCCGCAAGATACCGGCGGAAAAGGCACGGCCTGAAAGGCCTGCGACCGCTTCGCTTGCGGAGGTACAGCGGGATTTTAGGATGACAGAGAAAGCGGGCGTGGTATCGCTTGAGCGGGCAAGACTGAGCCTGATTCAGACTATCAGAGAGAACCTCGATGAGCGTGAGCAGAATGTAATTTTGAATCATTTCGGGCTGTTAGGCTCATCGGTAAAAAAGAACGTTAAGACGTTAAAGCAAATCGGCGATGAGCTTGGCCTGACCAAAGAGAGGGTGCGGCAAATCGAGCTGATAGCATTGCAAAAATTGAAATATTCCCTCAACATAGAGGAGTTTGAACTGCTGACAGGTTAATTATGGATGAGATTTTGACGGAAGATTTGAACGGGCAGCGGATAGGCAAATTTGGGGTGGCAATTGCGCTTGTTTTATTTTCAATCCTGACGAGTCTGGGCAGGGTATATACGCGGGGCGAGCCTTTAGAACGCGATATTGCGACTTACGCTGTGATTGCCCACGAGATGCTGTGTGGGCAGCGGCTGTATACGGACGTGTGGGACCAGAAGCCGCCGGCGATTTATATGGTTTATGCTGCTGCGGAGTTGATAGCGGGCTATGGGCCGGGGTCGGTGCTTCTGCTGAATATTGCGGCCAGTCTGATAACGCTGGCGGGGGTTTATCGCACTGCAACGCTGGCGCAGATGGGTCGGGTGAGCGGGCTTTTGGCGGCCGGGCTATGGTCGATAGTTTCACTGAACCTGCCATTGCAGGCCAATCAGCCGAACAGCGAGGTGTTTATCAATGCGTGTATGATTTGGGTTTTTGTTATTTTTTTGGGAGCCGAGGAGCAGCCAATCGGCTATTCAAAGGCGCTGTGGGTTGGTGCGCTTGCGGCGGCAGCAACATTGTTTAAGCACACGATATTTTTGCCGTTTGCAACATTGTCGATTGTGTATGTAATCGGCACGGCCCAGGCAAAACAGCTTCGGGCGAAGCGGTTTGTCAGCGTGTTTGTCGCTTTTTGTGTAATAGTTTTTTGCTGGCTGACTGTGGGGGGGTATTTTGCGGCCGGCGGGCGGTTCAGGGATTTTTACGATGCGGTGTTCCGGTATAACATAAGCTATGCCGGCAATCCCCTTAAGAGCTTGTTGTATTCGCTGTGGCCGAAGAGGGTAGTGTTTCTGTTCATAGCGGTTCTGCCATCCGGTTTGGCGATAGGGGCGCATTTTGCGGGGAGGCTGCGAAGACAAGTGCAGCCGTTTATGCTGATGATTGGTTTTTCAATTGGTGTGCATCTGGCGGTCGCTTCGACAAACTGGTGGTTTCCGCATTATTTTCAGCTTTGGCTGCCGGCGTTGTGTGTGTCACTGGGGTGGTCTTATGTTCTGCTGGGCGATATGTTTGGGGAGACGAGGCTGAGGAGGCTTTTGCCTGGTATCGTAGTCGGGGTCATAGTTTTGCCGATTCTGGTCAATCAATTGCTGATGTACCGGCTGACGCCTGAGCAGTGGGCGACGAGAAAATACAGTCCGTGCATGGCGGACTATGTGCAGCAGGCAGAGGAGATTAACAAAATTTTGAAGCCGCAGGAGGCTTTCTATCATTTCGGCAGAGAACCCGGTCTTTATTTTGTTACGAAGCGTCGTCCACCCACCGGAGTCCTTTTATATTATCACTTATACAGGGGGCCGCTGGCGGAGTCTCTTTCAGAGCGGGTTGTAAGCGACCTGGAGCGAAGCAAGCCTGATATGCTGGTTGTTTGCGAAGATATAGATATAGATATGTCCTGGTCGCCGAGGTGGTGGAAGGGCCCTGTTTCCAGATGGCTTATGCAGAACTATCGGCGGCTTCCTGGTAATGAGAAGCGACGGTGTTATAACCTTTTTGCCCGCAAAGGCAGCGACCTTGAGCGGCGAATCTTCGGTGTGCAAAGCAGGTAGGCGGCAATCGAAGTTCGACAATTATCAGTGGATGACTTTGTTGAGAGGGTAGGTGATAATGCCTGAAGCGCCGGCGCGTTTGAGGGCGGGGACAAGTGTGCGCTCAATCTTATCGTCAATAATAACCTCGACTGCGACGTAACTGGAGTCGGCCAGGCTGGAAATAGTGGGACTTTTCTCGGCAGGAAGAACTTTCAGGACGCTGTCCAAATCGCTCTTTTTTACGTTCATTTTCAGGCCGACCATACTGCTGCCGTCGATGGCGGCGTTGAGCAGAATAGAGATGTTTTCTATTTTTTCACGTTTGAATTTGTTCTGCCAGGCCTGTTTGTTTGCGATGAACCTTGTGGTGGACGTTACCACGGTGTCTATTTCCCGCAGGTTGTTCGCCCGCAGCGATGAGCCGGTCTCGGTAAGCTCGACAATTGCGTTTACCAGGCGGGCCTTTATCTCGGTGGCGCCCCAGCTAAATTCGACTTTCACGTCGACATTTTTGTCGCTGAAGTATTTTCTTGTTGCGTTGACAAGCTCGGTGGCGACGATGCCGCCGCGGAGGTCCTGCGGTTTTTTTACGGGGGACTCATCGGGGACGGCGAGGACCCAGCGGGCGGGTTTTTTGGTGGTTTTGCTGTATTGAAGGACGCAGACCTCAGTAACATCGGAGCCGTTTTCCACTATCCAGTCGTAGCCTGTGATGCCGGCATCGAGGACGCCGTCAGCGACGTATCTGCTCATCTCCTGCGCCCGAAGCATAATCAGGCTAATTTGGTCATCATCTATCTGCGGCAAATAGCTTCTTTCAGAATCGAGGATGTGAAATCCTGCTTTGTTAAAAAGCTCGATAGTGGCTTTTTGCAGACTGCCTGTCGGAATGCCTAATTTCAGTATTTCTTCAGCCATTTTAATCCGCTGTTCCTTTCTTTTTGTTTTTCGGTTTTTTCGAGGCCTTGTCCCAGGCTTTGCCTGTTTCGCTGGAGCGTTTCAAAAGTATATAAAACTCATAGGCGTTTTCAGCCGAAATCTGCCTTGCGAGAAATCCTGCGATGTCCTCGTCTCCGGACTTTGGATGAACGAGATCGCTGGTTTTCAGGTATTCTATCATTTTCCTTGTAAGAGGTATAGCGTGTCCCTGGAGGGAGGTGAGCATACAATAATCCACAACAAAGGGGCTTGCGCCTTCTATTTTTTGCAGGAGCACCCTGGCAGGGCGTTTGCCGATTTTTTTAAGAGCCTTTAGGCTGAGGGAATGAAACCTGGCGAAGACGGCGGTCAGGGCTTTTATAAGGGCGGAAGCCGTCTCTTTCGCAACAGGGCCATCGCCGCCTATGGCCTCAACAATCTCGTCAGGCCGGCAAACCCGCAGCTCATTCCAGTCGGCAAACCAGTCGGCAAGTTTCCTGATTGCAGACTGGGTCTCGGTTTCTGTTCTGTTTTCGGTGATAATGGCGTAGACCAGCGCATCGACCGGCTCATCATACGTGACTTTTTCCGGTTTTTGATATTCCCGCCTGAGGTGCCGGTAAAACTCCTGAATTTTCTGGCAGTATTCTTTGCTGTTTTTCATACGCCGGCTGCTAATTACTTTTCTGTTCGCTTGATTCTTTCTTTTTAATCTCGTCAGCGGCCTGGTCAATCAGCTTCATAGTCTGCTGTGTTTTTTTGAACTCCTCGTCTTTGAAGAGCCGTAAAATAGGACAAAACTTGGTGTCCCGCAGCTTGTTCGCCAGCAGCGACTGGATTCGGCTTCTGGCGTGAGTCAACGCAGCAAAAGTCTTATTTTGTGCGGTGTCATCACAGCCGAAAATACTGATATACACATTTGCGGTGCGTAAATCCGCAGCGACGTCGACTTTCGTAACGCTCACGAAGCCTTCGATGCGGGGGTCATTGAGGCGATTTATAACGGCATCGCAAACGACCTCCCTGATTACCCTGGCCACTTTTTCCTGTCTTATGGTTGGCATAATAATCACATCCTGCGGCGGCAATTCGGCAAGCGAGCCTAACCTTCCGTCCTGCCTTTGACTGTTGTGAGGGTCCTGGCGACCTTGACAATTTCATAGAAGGCAAAAACATCGTCAACTTTCACATCGTCGAATCTTGCGATTTTGATGCCGCATTCCATATCGGCCTTGACCTCGCGGACGTCATCCTTGAAATGCCTGAGCGATTCTATGGTCAGGTCGTCTTTGGCTATGATATTGTTGCGTATCAGCCGCACCCTGGCATTTTTTCTCGCGATGCCGTCGGTGACGTAACATCCGGCCACGGTGCCTATCTTTGAGATTTTGAAGATATTTCTGACGGTGGCCCTGCCGAGCGGCTTTTCCTGCTCTTCGGGTTCGAGCAGGCCGGTCATAGATTTCTGCAAATCCTCGGTTATACGGTAGATTATGGTATAAAGCCTTATGTCGACCCCTTTTGTCTCGGCCATTTTTGCGACGTGCTCGTCGACCACGACGTTGAAACCGATGATGATGGCGTTCGAGGCCTCGGCAAGCACAACATCGCCCTCTGTGATGCCGCCCGTGGCTGAATGCAGAATCCTGATTCTTACCTGCTCGTTGCTGAGTTCCGAGAGGTATTTAATCAGGACGTCGACGGAGCCCTGCACATCAGCGCGAATGATGACGTTTAACTCTTTTATATTGCCGGCGGCAATCTGGCTGAACAGATTGTCCAGTGTTATCTGCGTTCGTTTGACCAGCATTTTTTCTCTCGAATAGGTCTGGTTTTCCTCAGCGGCGGCCTTGGCCTTGTTAATGTCATCGAGGCAGTAAAATCTGTCGCCGGCCATAGGGACGCCTGTCAGTCCTGTAACCTCGACAGGCATCGAGCTGGCAGCGGTCTTTATGCTCTTGCCGAAGCTGTTTTTGATGGATTTCACTCTGCCGTAAGCGCAGCCTGCCAGCACTATGTCGCCTTTTTTCAGGCAGCCTTCCTTAATCAGCAGGGTTGCCACTGTCCCCCGCGTGGGCGAGGTCTTCGCTTCAACGACCCATCCGGTGGCGGGAATTGTATCGTCGGCCTTTAGTTCGAGCAGCTCGGCCACATAATCAAGGTGTTCGAGCAAATCGCCGATGCCCTGGCCTGTAACGGCGCTGGTTTTTACGACTTCGGTTTTGCCGCTCCATTCGACCGGAGCAAGTTCGTTCTCGGCCAGTTGCGAGTAGATGCGATTTACGTCGCAGCCGGGCAAATCTATCTTGTTCAGCGCCACGATGACGGGGACATTGGCTGCCTTTGCGTGATGTATGGCTTCGACCGTCTGCGGCATCACGCCGTCATTGGCGGCGACCACCAGCACCACCACGTCGGTCATATTTGCGCCCCTTGCGCGCATTGCGGTAAAGGCCTCGTGACCGGGGGTGTCGAGGAAAGTCACCTTCTTGCTGCCCCAGGCGACCTGATATGCGCCTATGTGCTGTGTAATGCCGCCTGCCTCACTGGCAGTAACATTGGTCGAGCGAATCTTGTCGAGCAGGCTGGTCTTGCCGTGGTCGACATGTCCGAGCATCGTTGCCACCACCGAGCGTTTGGTCGGGTTGTTTTTCGGCCGCTGGTCAAACTCTGCCCGAATCTGCTCTTCGAGAGTGGCCTTATGCTCTATGGACAGCTCGGTGCCGAATTCTATAGCAATCAGCTCGGCAATCTCATCGCTTATCACCTGATTGGCTGTGACCAGTGTCCCTTGTGTCATCAGCCTGCTTATAATATCCGCCGATTTTACCGCAAGGGCGGCAGAGAGGTTCTTTACCGTAATAGGCTCGCTGACGACGGCTTTTGCGGGTCTGACGGGAGCGGCAATGGTGGGGTGAGCTTTAGTTGCGATTTTTCGTATGGGCCTGACCCTCAGTCCTTCACCGCCGGCGGCGTCCAGGCGGGCGCGCCTTTCCTCCACATCTTTTTGCCGCCGCTGCTCGATGAATCTGTGTCTTCTGACGGCCTCTTCTTCCACTCCTTCAGTGCGACGGCCGCGACCTTTTTCCTTATGCGGCTTGGGCGGGTGTTTCTTGCCCTTTACTCCAAGCCTCAAGCCTTGTTCAACTTCCAGGTCATCGGGAATCAGCGGTTCGGTAACGGGGACGTTAAATCTGGATTTCAGTTTCGGTCTTGGCGACTGGAGCGGCTCCGGGGCCTCAATCCTCACTATCTGCGGTCCGGCCAGCTTTGCCGGTTCGGGTTTTCCGAGCATTGGGCCTGCCGGCAATATTTCCTGGGGCTGCGGCTTTTTGGGCTTTTCAATAATCACAGGTTTTGCCGGGGGTTTCGGCGGCTCTTTTGCCGCCACGACAGCCCCTTCGGCAGGCTTGATTTCAGGGGGTATGATTTCGGCGGGTTTGACTTCGACAGGCTTAATTTCCGCCTCCGGCTCAGCGGCAACGGCAGCAGCACCGGCGGGTTCGGCCTGCCTGGCTTCTTCTTTTTCCGCCTCTTCTTTGGCGGGCTTCTTTTTAGGTTTTTTCCTGGCCCGCGCCTTCTTCAAATCCACCTTCTCGGTGGTCTCAATAGTTGTAATATTCTCTGTTTCACTGAACCATTCGCGTATAGTTGCCGCCAGTCCCACAGAAATGACCGACATATGATTTTTGATATTGTCGAGCCCTTCAGCCTGACATTTTTGAATAATCGCCGAACTTTTTACGCCGATTTCATCGGCCAGGATGTAAACCCGTGTAGTTGCCATTTAGTAGTTTCTGTCCAGCCTTAAACCTTATCGCCTAAATTATCCTTCTGGAGCAGGCTTTGAGCCTGGTTCTGCTTTGATTCAGCCGCGAGCCTCTTTGCCTCATCCATTGCGGCAGCGACCAGCTTATCAGCCACATCAGGAATAATCTTGAGCTCCTTGACGAGCGGTTCAGTTCCAACGTCTTCCAAATCCAGTACGGAAATGACGCCAAGCGCTATGAGTTTATCGACCATCGTATCATCATCGTTAACGGCCTTGACGCAATTAGTGAGTTGTTCGATGCCCTGGTTGTATTCATCCGGAGTGAGAATATCAATGTCCCATCCAGTGAGCCTTGCAGCAAGCCTGACGTTCTGTCCGTGCTTTCCGATAGCGAGACTCAACTGGTCCTCATCGACGACGACGGTAGCCTTGCCCAGCTCAAGGCAGAGAGCGATTTCGCTGACCTTAGCGGGCATCAGTGCGTTTGTTATCAATACCTGTGAAGATTCATTCCAGCGGACAATGTCAATTTTTTCGCCGCCCAGCTCATCGACTATGTTTTTTATCCTGCTTCCTCGCACGCCGACGCACGCCCCGACCGGGTCGACCTTGTCATCGAGCGAGGTGACGGCGACCTTTGTGCGGTAGCCGGCTTCCCTTGCCAGGGCCCTTATCTCGATGATATTTTCTGCAATCTCCGGCACTTCCAGCTCGAATAATCTGCGGATAAAATCAGGATGCGTTCTGGAAAGAATAATCTTGACCTGATTCGAGACCTCCTTGACGTCCAGAATCAGGCAGCGGATTCTTTCGCCGGGCCGATGGGTTTGACCTGCAATCTGTTCAGTTTTCGGCATAAACCCTTCTGCTCTATGGTCGAGGCTGACAATCAACGACCCGCCCTCGTATCTGACGACCGAGCCGCTGACGATAGTTCCTTTTCGCTGGACAAACTCGGTGAAAATGCTTCCCCGCTCATCGGCCTTAATTTTCTGAATCATCACCTGCTTTGCAATCTGGGCGGGAATTCTACCGAGGTGTTTGATGTCAATCTGGACATCATCCTTAAAAGCGGCAATCAGTCCTGTAACCCTGTCGATGTGAACGACGACATTCATTTCCGGGTCTCCGAAATGCTTTTTTGCAGCCGAGACCATAGCCTCTTCGAGGTCGGCGAAGATGGATTCTTTGTCGATGTTTTTGTCACGTGCGATATTGTCAACGATTCTAATCAGTTCCTGGTTCATTTAATTCTCTCGTAACTAAGTCATCAATATTTCAATCAGCACCAAACTCCGTTTTCCGTAAACAAAAGTGGAAACCGAACAAGTTTCCACCTCAACAGCACGCCTTCAGCCCACTAAGATGTCAGCGAGCTTTTAGCCTACATCAGCCACCTCCGGCAGCAAACTCTGCGGTCGGTATCTCTATATTGAGGCGGAAAACCCGGTCTGCAGGCAGGCAATTGTCCCGGAAACCGGTTTTTCACATTCATTACACGTTCATTCTGCACAGTAAGTCAATCCTGCCATCACGTCTGCATAAATATAATTACGTTTCGACAGCCTGTTTAACACGAAACCATAATGATAATCGTCCGGATTGCAAACAGCAATAATTTTTTGGCGAATTTTGCATAATTTTCGGCCTGTTTTTTTCAAAGAAAGAGCCGAAAGACGGATAATATTGCTTATATCGGCCAAAATATGGGTTTTTTGATTGACACCCCTTTGCTGCGGCAATATCCTCTTGCGAAATGTTTGCTGATTGGAAAATCCAGGTAATTTAGAGGGCGCATAATATGCGGAGCGAGGAAAAATCAAAATTGGCGCTTTTGGGTGGGGCCAAAATGGTTACGATTGATGCCGGTGATATGTTCAATTGGCCGATTATTACCGAGGAGGACGAGCAGGCGGTGCTGGGGGTGCTTCGTGCAAGGAAGATGTCGGGCCTGGATATTTCCAAGCAGTTCGAGACAGAATTTGCCAACTGGTGCGGCAGCAAATATGCACTGACGGCCCCAAACGGCACCAGCGCCATACAGGAGGCAATGTTTGCAGTCGGTGTCGGGGTCGGCGATGAGATTATAGGGCCGAGCCTGACATACTGGGCGTCGTCATTACAGGTTTACAGCCTCGGCGGAACGGTGGTGTTTGCCGAGGTCGACCCCGAAACGCTGTGCATCGACCCTGACGACATTGAACACCGCATAACAAAACGCACCAAGGCAATCGTAGTGGTGCATTACCTGGGTTATCCGTGCGATATGGACAGGATAATGGCCATCGCCGAGAAGCATAATATAAAGGTCATCGAGGACGTTTCGCACGCGCAAGGTTCGTTATACAAAGGCAGGATGCTCGGCTCAATCGGGCATATCGGGGCGATGTCATTGATGACCTACAAGTCTTTTCCGATTGGCGAAGCGGGAATCCTGGTAACAAACGACAGAAAATATTTCGAGCGGGCGGTGATGTTCGGGCATTATTTAAGGCAGGGTGAGCCGGGGACAATAACCGACCCGGAACTGGTCGCCATTAAGGGACTTCCGCTGGGAGGTTACAAAAACCGGCTAAATCAAATCGTTGCCGCTATGGGCAGGGTGCAAATCAGATATCAAAAGCAGCGCATCACCGAGATTGACAAGGCTATGAGCTATTTCTGTGACAAGCTGGAAGGGCTGCCCGGCATCAGGACCCACAGGGTAAAAAATAACACCGGCGATTTCAAGGGTGGGTGGTATTGTCCTGTTGTGCATTATGTCCCCGAAGAGCTTGGCGGGCTTTCGGCAACGAGATTTTGTGAGGCGGTAAGGGCCGAAGGCGTCCAGGATGTATTTCCCGGCACAAATAAGCCGCTGCATCTGCACCCGGTGTTCAATACGGTCGACATTTACGGTCACGGCAAACCGACTCGAATTGCCAATTCAGACAGGGACTTGAGGCAGCCGAAAGGGTCGCTGCCGATAACGGAAAAGATTGCTTCCCGCTTAATCAGGATTCCACATTTCAGGCGATACCGGCCTGAAGTGATAGATGTGTATGCCGAAGCCTTTATCAAAGTTTGCCGGAACTACAAAGAGCTGCTTGCGGGCGACAAAGGCGGCGATGAAGAAGTGGGGGACTGGAATTTGAGTCGTATAGGCAGATAATGAAACGCAGACAGTTCCTGAAAATTTCGGGTGCCGCCGCAGCAGGTTTTGCCTTATCTTCCTGCAAAGCCTTCATTGATAATCTGAAAGCAAACCGGGAGGGTTACAACATCCTTTTTGTATTTGCCGACCGTATGCATGGCTTTGCGATGGGCTGTATGGGCAATCCTGATGTGCAAACACCGAACCTTGACCGTCTGGCCGCTGAAGGGACATTGTTCAGAAATACGTATACCTGCTACCCCATCTGCTCGCCATTCCGGGCGATTTTGCAGACGGGTCGTTACGCTCATCAGACCGGCGTTGTCGAAAACGCAATGGCCATACCGCCGAATGAGCGGACACTTGCGGCGGCGTTGAATGACGGCGGCTACCGCACCAGTTACGTCGGCAAATGGCATCTCGGCGGCAAAGGCAATGTTGTTATTCCGCCGGAACTGCGGGCGGGCTTTACAGACTTTGCAGGCTATCAGTGCTATAACGATTATCTCGATGAAGTGTGTTTTTTCGACGAGAAGGGAAACAAAACCGAATATAAAAAACATCGAACGGATGCTACCACAGACGTAGCAATCGAACGGCTGGAAAAAATCAAAGACAAAAAGTTTGCGATGTTTGTTTCCCATCAGGCGCCGCATCATCCAGAGCAGCCGGCAAAAGAATACGAAGATATGTATGCCGACGTTAAAATTCATCGCAGGCCGAACTGTCAGGACATCGACCCATACATACGAACCTTCAGCCCGCCCAGAACCGCCGAAAACGACCCTATATATAAAAAATACAATGGAAATCTGGATACATACCTGAAACTTTATTATGCAATGATAACCCAGCTTGATTACAACATAGGCCGACTGCTCAAAAAACTGAATGAGCTTGGCCTCGCAGATAAAACGGTGGTTATTTTCACCGCCGACCACGGCGATATGCAGGGCAGTCACGGCCTGAACCGCATAAACATTTTTTATGAGGAATCTGCTCGCGTTCCGCTGATAGTAAAAGTCCCCGGCGGTCCAAAAAACAATGTTCGCGATGAGCTGGTATCATCGGTAAATTTGTTCCCAGGCATCCTGGATTATTGCGGCCTGCCCAAAGAAAAGTCGGCAGAAGGCGTAAGTTTTGCTCCAATAACGATGGGCAAGAAACAGGAATTAGCCGAAGCTATTTTTTCGGAGGGCGGGGACGTGCCGGTCTCAGAAGGTGGCCCAGCCAAGGACAAATGGTTTATGGTGAGGCAGGGGAAATATAAATTGGCTGTTACGCAGGATGGTTTCCAGCCGACGCATCTTTTTGACCTCGAAAGCGACCCTTACGAGATGAAAAATCTGCTCGATGAGAAAGATAAATATTCAAAAATAACGGAAAATCTGCAAAATAAGCTTAAATCCTGGTATGAAAATATAATGAAGCGTGCAATCCAGGAGTATTGAATAATAAGACAATTTAAAGGAACTCATTATGTCAGCAAATCTGGAACTTTCGGAAAAACGTCGTGTAATCCCGCACCTGCGGTGGTGGATTTGCACCGTATTGTTTCTTTCTACCATGATCAACTACATCGACCGACAAATGTTATCGGCACTAGCCCCGTATATTCAAAAACAGTATCAGTGGAATAACGAAGACATTGCGCTTATTTTCATCGCCTTCCGTGCAGCTTATGCTATAGGTCAAACCGTGTTCGGGCGAATGATAGACTATCTAGGCACTAGATTGAGCCTGACTATCACCGTTACATGGTATTCGACAATTGCTATGCTTACGTCACTTGCCTGTGGTTTCAAGAGCTTCATTTCTTTTCGCTTCCTGCTCGGGTTGGGCGAGTCGCCTAACTGGCCAGCCGCCACAAGGGCGGTATCTGAGTGGTTTCCCAAAAAAGAACGCGGCTTAGCCGTAGGCATATTTGATAGCGGTTCAGCGGTGGCCTCTGCTTTTGCTACACCATTGGCGATATGGTTATATATTAAGTTTGGCCATTGGCAGCCCGTTTTTCTCATTACAGGAACACTGGGGTTTTTCTGGCTCGTTTTATGGCGATGGCTCTACCACCTTCCGGAAACACACCCTAATATCAGCGAAGCCGAGAAGCAGATGATTATTGCAGATAAGAAAGAATCAGCCGAGGAAGAAACCGCGGCAGCCGGCCAATCCACACCGAAATGGATAGATTTAATAAAACTGCCGCAGACCTGGGGTATTATTGCTGCAAGAGCACTGACAGACCCTGTATGGTTTTTTATAGCAGAGTGGCTGGTAATATATCTGGCACAGGAAAAGGGATTTGACCCTAAGCAAGCTATTGTTGCGATCTGGATACCATTTTTAGCCACAGACTTAGGTAATTTGACAGGCGGGGGTTTTTCGAGTTGGCTTATTAAACACGGCTGGTCTGTAAGTAAGGCCCGAAAATCGGTGGTTGTATTTGGTGCCATAGGCATGACAATGCTTATACCTACAATTTACGTATCAAATCTCTTTGCAATAATGGGCCTGATTGCAGCAGCAACATTTTCTTACGCATGCTTCTGCACGATGGCCTTGGTACTTCCATCGGATGTATTCAAAACTAGTTCTGTCGCTTCAGTCAGCGGTATGGGCGGTACAGCCGCGAGCATACTAACCATTGCAGCAACACTCGCTATCGGAAAGGTTTCCCAGCAATATTCATTCAAACCGATAATGATAGCCGGAAGCATAATTCCGATTATTGGGGCGATTCTGGTATTGTGGCTTATTCGCAATCCGAAGACAGAGAGAGAGAAAGAGATTTTGCGGCGGATATAAAATCAGGCACAAATAAGAGGGCTTGATGTCTGTTACACCTAAAATAAAAGGCCTGCGATGGTATATTGCCGTCCTGCTGATGCTGGTAACGACAATAAACTACCTTGACCGCACCAGCCTGTCGGTCGCCGCATCAACCTTAAAAGAACAGCTTAATATCAACGAACAGCAGTATTCATACATAATTGCCTGTTTCCAGATGTGCTATATGATTATGCAGCCGCTGTCAGGCCGTGTAATCGACTGGCTCAATACCCGGCGAGGTTTATCGCTGGCCGTTATCTGGTGGTCGATTGCCAACATCCTGCACGCCTTTGCCAGGACACCCCTTACCTTTGGATTATTCAGGGGCCTGCTGGGTATCGGCGAGGCGGGAAACTTCCCCGGTATTGCGAAATCGGTGGCGGAATGGTTTCCGCCGAAAGAGAGGGCGATGGCAACCGGCATAGCCAACGTGGGTTCGGGGACAGGGGCGCTTATCGCTATGCCGCTTGTGGCCTTGATTATCTTAAAGTTCGGCTGGCAGCAGGCTTTTGTCTTTACCGGAGCGGTCGGTTTTGTCTGGGTGGTTGTCTGGCTGCTGCTCTATCAGCCGCCCGAAAAAAATCCCTTCATAACCACCGAGGAGCTTGATTACATCCACAGGGGACAAAAAGAGCTGGATGCTGAAGTTCTCACACAGGAAAAAGGCGTGTGGAAATTAGTGCTGCGACAGGCAAATTTCTGGTCTTTCGCCATACCGCGGTTTCTTAACGAGCCGGCCTGGACGGTTGTTCAATACTGGATACCGCTGTATCTTATTACCCAGCGGGGTATGGACTTAAAACAGATTGCAATGTTTGCTTGGCTGCCGTTCCTGGCTGCGGATGCGGGATGTCTCGCAGCGGGGATATTTTCTATGATGTACCAGAAGCTGGGACTTAGTGTCCTCAATGCACGCAAGGCCACGTATACCACCGCCGCACTTATTATGCCGATGTCGCTGTTTATTGCAAAGGCCCCCTCTGCAGGATGGGCGATTCTCTGGTTTTGCTGTACCGGCTTCGGACATCAATGCCTTTCAACAACCGCTCTTACTCTGCCTGCGGACCTGTTCCCCAGGAGGACGGTTGCCACGGCCAGCGGCCTGTCCGGCTCGGCGGCGCTATTGGGCGGTATGCTGTTTAATTTAATCATAGGCTGGCTGGTAACAACCGTAGGCTATGGGCCCATCTTCATAGTTATCGCATTTTTGGATATTATCGGTTCAGTTATTCTCTGGACACTGCTGCGCAAACCGAAAGCAGCCTCGTAACGAGCGATAAATCGTCAATCACAATTTGACCCGCCAAAAGCGGGCCTCTCTACTGCCGATAACAAGCGAAAATTTTTTAAAAAATCCGAAAAATGCCCTTGACAAATAGGAATTACTACTATATCGTAGTATATACGGTGGAAGATGAGAAACTAAAGCCGGTGATGATAAGTGAATAAAATCCGGCTTGCTCGCTTTTAAGGGATTTGGTCCGTGGATAATAAAGGAGCATCCTAACCCAAAAAACATAAAGAGAAGGAGCTGTCTGCCTTTATTTTTACGGATTGAATCTCGGCTACGAGCTTTTTGCGAGGATGACACCGGCTTTATATTCCGGCGATGGGGCTGTCCGGAGGAGGTCAGCCCCATTTTTGCTCCGTCACATACGGATATTTGAAATATATCCGATGTTCTTTTTTCGGGCAGTGCCGAAAGTGTGTCAATCTCGAAAATGTTAAAATGGTAAAATTTTTCTGTCCAATCCGGAATGGGGAATATATAATCAGCCGCACCTTAAAAAGAGGCGATTTATGGAATGGTAATCGCCGGTTTTAGGTGTCAGGCAGGGCAAAGTGTCGTATGTCGTACCGAAGCGCTAAAAATATCGACAATCATATCAGGGGAAAACTGGAGCTTTTCCGGCAAAAAGCCCGTGCAGCGGGGTTGAAGATAACGCCGCAGCGAATAGCCATTTATACCGAGCTTATAAAAACGACCAAACACCCCTCGGCGGAAAAACTATACAGGAAAGTCAAAAAAAACTTTCCGAACATATCTCTCGATACCGTCAACAGGACCCTGCTTACATTGGCCGAGATTGAGGCAGCGTTTGTTATCGAAGGTTCCGGCGAGCCGAAAAGATTTGACGCAAATATGGAAAATCATCAGCATTTTAAGTGCATAAAATGCAAAAGAATAGTTGACTTTCATCACAGGCCGTTTGATAATATAGAAGTGCCGGCAGACATCGAGAATAAGTTCGTCATCTTGAGAAAAACGGTATATCTTGAGGGGGTATGCGATTTGTGCAGGGGAAAATGAGCAGCGTAATCGATTTCTGCAATTAACGGTCAATATCAAATAATAGATAAGGGTGATTATGAAGCTTAAAGGAGCTCAAACCGAGAGGAATCTGCTGATTGCTTTTTCGGGCGAATCGCAGGCACGCAACAGATACACATATTTTGCCAGCCAGGCCAGAAAAGAGGGCTACGAGCAGATAGCCGCCATTTTTGAGGAAACGGCCAATCAGGAAAAGGAGCACGCAAAGAGGGAGTTTAAGTTTTTGGAAGGCGGGGAGGTGGAAATCACAGCGGCCTTCCCGGCAGGCGTCATAGGAAACACTCTCGAAAACCTCAAGGCGGCGGCTGCCGGCGAGCATTACGAAAATACCGCAATGTATCCGGATTTTGCAAAGACCGCGGAAAAAGAGGGGTTTTCTGAAATTGCGGCGGTCTTCAGGAATATTGCCGTTGCCGAAGGCCGACACGAGCGGCGATACCTTGCTCTGGCAAAAAATATTGTCGATGGGGTCGTATTCAAACGAAACAAACCTGTCAGATGGGTGTGCAGAAACTGCGGGTATGTGTATGAAGGCGCCGAAGCGCCGAAAAACTGTCCCGCCTGTGCGCATCCGCAGAGTTTCTACGAAATCGAGGCGGTGAATTATTAAATTTTTCTCGGCCGTCATTTTGGGGGGCCGGAAAGGAGACGGTTATGAAAGACCAAAAAGATACAATAACTATGAAGGGTAAGCCCCTGACCCTGCTGGGCAATCGCGTAAATGTGGGTGATAAGGCGATGGATTTCGAGACAATTGCGAATGATTTGTCGGCGGTAAAATTCTCGTCGTTTCGCGGCAAAATATGTGTAATTTCCTCTGTGCCGTCACTCGATACCTCGGTCTGCGATATGCAGACCAGGAGATTCAACAAAGAGGCCGTCAAGTTCGGCGACGATGTGGTTGTCCTGACTATCAGTATGGACCTGCCCTTTGCGCAGAGACGATGGTGCGGCGCTGCGGGGGTCAAAAACGTCGTGACCCTTTCCGACCATCGGGACACATCTTTCGGCAAGGCGTTCGGCGTGCTGATAAAGGAGCTGCGCCTGCTCGCACGGGCGGTTTTTGTAGTGGATAAAGAGGGGGTTATAAGGTATATACAGATAGTTGACGAACTGTCGCACGAGCCGGATTATGAGCCGGTGATAAAAGCAGTGAAAGGACTGAAAAATGAGGCAGTTAAAACCGAAAGTCTATATGGTGGGGGCGATTGACTGGGACAGACGCCTGTTTGACCAGCTTATCCCCCTGCCGGACGGGACAAGTTACAACGCCTACCTGATAGACGGCGGCGAAAAAATCGCTTTGCTCGACACAGTTGACCCCACCAAAGCAATGGTGCTGATGGACAATCTTATCAAGCTGGGGATTAACAAAGTGGACTACGTCGTTTCTCATCACGCCGAGCAGGACCATTCCGGCGCCATACCGGAGATACTGATGTTTTACCCCGATGCGAAGGTAGTGACCAATCCCAAATGCAAGGGGATGCTTATCGACCTGCTGCATATCGAGGAGGACAGGTTCATCACCATCGAAGACGGCCACAGGATTTCTCTCGGCGGCAAAACATTGCAGTTTGTGTATATCCCCTGGGTGCATTGGCCGGAAACGATGGGGACATATCTCGTGGAGGACAGGATATTTTTCCCGTGCGATTTCTTCGGCTCACATCTTGCGACCAACAGCCTGTTCGTGGACGATGAGGCGACTGTTTACGAGGCCGCAAAAAGATATTACGCCGAGATAATGATGCCCTTCAGAACAAACATAGCAAAGAACCTTGAGAAGATAAAAGACCTCGACATCGATATGATAGCGCCCAGTCACGGCCCGGTTTATGACAAGCCCGGTTTCATCGTAAATGCCTATAAGGGCTGGATTAGCGACCAGCCGAAAAACGAGGTGCTGCTGCCTTATATCTCGATGCACCACAGCGTCGCAAAAATGGTCGAGTATTTTGTGGACGCCCTTACCGAAAGGGGTATCAAGGTCAGGCAGTTCGACCTTGCGGTGACCGACATCGGCAAACTTGCGATGGCCCTTGTGGATGCAGCCACGATTGTCATCGGCTCGCCGACCGTCCTGACCGGCCCGCACCCTAACGTTGCCTATGCCTGCGTCCTGGCAAATGCGTTAAGACCGAAGGCAAAGTTTGCTTCCATTATAGGCTCTTACGCCTGGGGCGGCAGAATGGTCGAGCAGATTAAGGAGTTGATTCCCAATCTCAAGGTCCAGTTGCTTGAGCCGGTAATCGCAAAGGGACTGCCGAGGGACGATGATTTCACCGCTCTCGACAGGCTGGCCGACGAAATACTGGCCAAACATAAGGAGTTAAAAATAACCGAGTAAAAATCATCGGAAATAAAATAATGTAACAGTGCGAAAGGGGAAGAATTTATGGCTAATAAACTTGAAATTTACAAATGTATGGACTGCGGCAATATCGTGGAAGTGCTTCACGGCGGCGAGGGCGGGCTGGTTTGCTGCGACCAGCCGATGAAGCTTATGACCGAGAACACCACCGATGCCGCAAAAGAAAAACACGTCCCTGTGATAGAAAAAGTTACCGGCGGCTTCAGGGTCAAAATCGGCAGTGTGCCGCACCCTATGGAGGAAAAGCACTATATCGAATGGATAGAGCTGCTTGTTGACGGCAGGAGTTACAGGCAGTTCCTCGAACCGGGTATGCAGCCGGAGGCAATTTTCTTCGTCAAGGCAAAGGACCACCCCGCCGCAAGGGAATATTGCAATCTGCACGGATTGTGGAAAGGAGAGACCTGATGAATATTACCTTCAATGCTTTCGAAATCTTCGAAATGGCCGAGCAGATAGAGAGAAACGGCGCAAAATTTTACCGCAAATCCGCCGAAATCGTCCCCGACTCCAGATTGCAGCGGACGCTGCTCGATTTGGCTGCTATGGAGGACAGGCACGAAAAAATATTCGCGGGGATGAAGGCCGAGATTTCACCGGAACAACGTGTCCCTGCCGCCTACGACCCTGAGAACGAGGCCTCTTTGTATCTTCAGGCAATGGCTGATGGTCACGTCTTTGATGTAAATAAAGATATAAGCCTTCAGTTGTCCGAAAAGAGTTCGGTGGAGGAAATCCTGAAAATGGCCATCCAGATTGAGAAGGATTCCATAATTTTTTATATCGGCCTGAAAGATTTCGTCCCCGCTGATGCGGGCAAAGAAAAGGTCGATGACATAATCGATGAGGAGCGAGGTCACATAGTTGTTCTCAGCCGGCAATTGGTGACCCTCGACAGAATGGAACAGTAAATTTCTGCCCGGCGGCAGTTTACAGGTGGGCTGATGATAGACCTCGAATCGCTTTTTAAGTTGAGCTACGGGATGTATATCCTGTCCTCAAAAAAGGACGGCAGCTTCAGCGGCTGCATCGTCAATACCGTCTTTCAGCTCATTCCCGAACCGCCTATGCTGGCAGTAAGCCTCAACAAGGACTGCCTGACTCACCGGTATATCAGCGAAAGCAGGGTATTTTCCGTTTCCATACTTGCGGAGGACACGCCGGTGCCTTTTATCGGCAGGTTCGGATTCAGGAGCGGCAGGGACATAAATAAATTCGAGAAGCTAAATTGCAGAACAGGCCAAACCGGTGTGCCGATAGTTCTCGAAAATACGGTTGCCTTCCTCGAAGCGGAAGTTACGGGCAGCGTCGACACCATAACTCACACGTTGTTCATTGCAAAAATTGTTTCCTGCGAAACTCTCGATGAAACCAGGCCGCCTATGACTTATGCCTATTACCGTGACATAAAGCACGGCAAAACGCCGAAAAGCGCCGCAACATACGTCAAAACAAAACCGAAAACGGACTTGAAGGAAATGCAGAAAGGTGCAAAAATGAAAAAATATAAATGTCTTATGTGCAGTTATATCTACGACCCGGCTGTTGGCGACCCTGACGGTGACATTAAGCCCGGCACAGCCTTTGAGGATTTGCCCGACAACTGGGTTTGTCCCGAATGCGGGGCCGCCAAAGACGAGTTCGAGCCGGTTGAAGATTAATCTCTGTATTGGTTTTTTAGTGTTAATCCGGGACTGAATTAACGATGCCTGAAATTAAACCATCATTAACAAAACAGGATATTATTTGTGCGGAGACGCCGGCCCCGCCCGCCGCTCTGGTTGTCTTTGGCGCCTCCGGCGACCTGACGCACAGAAAGATACTGCCCAGCCTGTTTCAGTTGTTCAGGCAAAAGCTGCTCAGCGAGCATTTTTATTTGCTGGGCTGCGGCAGAAAAACGCTTTCGGACCCGCAGTTTCGCCAGGCCGCCAGGCAGTCGATTCGCCAGGCCATAGGCAAAATTCCCGCAAAAGAGCTGAACGTCTTTATAAACAAGCTTTATTATATAGCCGGCGATTACAGCGACCCTCTATTTTACGACGACATTAAAACTACGCTCATCGAATTGAACAAGACCTGCGAGGTGGATAATGCCGTCGTTTTTTACCTCGCTGTGCCTCCGTTATTGTATACCGTCATAGTAGACAATCTTGGTTCTGCGAAGCTCTCCTGCGGGGATTGGCCTGATTTTAAGGGACGAGCAATGCTTGTTGTGGAAAAGCCTTTCGGAAGAGACCTGCAGACCGCCGTCGAGCTGGACCGGAGGATTCATCGCTGCTTCGATGAGTCTCAAATCTACCGCATAGACCACTACCTCGGCAAGGAAACCGTCCAGAATATCCTGATGTTTCGCTTCGCCAACACGATTTTCGAGCCTGTCTGGAACCGCGATTACATCGACAGCGTCCAGATTACGATGGCCGAATCGCTCGGCGTCGAGCATCGGGCCGATTATTACGACAAGACCGGCGCCCTTCGCGATATGTTTCAGAACCATCTGCTCTCGATACTTGCGCTAGTTGCGATGGAGCCGCCCGTCTCGTTCGAAGCCGAGCATATTCGCGATGAGAGGATAAAGCTGCTGCGCTCGGTGCGCCCCTTCGAGAGCGAGACCCTGAATAATTTCATCGTTCGCGGCCAGTACGGCCCGGGCAGGATAAACGGCAAAGATGTCCCCGGCTATCTCGCCGAGCCGGGTATAGACCCGAACTCTAAGACCGAAACCTGCGTTGCCGCAAAACTGTTTGTAGATAACCGGCGATGGAACGATGTCCCCTTCTACCTGCGGACAGGAAAAAGACTTGCACGAAAGAACAGTGAAATCGTAATTAACTTCAGGAAAGTCCCTCATTCGATGTTTGAATCGGCCGGCATCGACGATGTTCCGCCGAATACCCTCATATTCCAGGTTCAGCCGCAGGAAGGCATCTCTCTGGGCTTTCAGGCCAAGCGACCCGGTTCGAAAATCTGTATGGGGACGCTGAATATGAGCTTTAATTACCGAGACGTCTTCGGCGTCGATATGCCGGAGGCGTATCAGCGTCTGCTGCTGGATTGTATGCTCGGCGACCAGACCCTCTTTACCCGGCAGGACAGCGTAGAGACGGCCTGGCAGCTTCTGGCGCCGGTTTTGCAGGCCTGGGAAACCGACCCCGCACCGCCATATCAGTATCCTGCCGGCTCAGAAAGCTTCCCCGCCGCCGATGCGCTTATTGCCTCCGATGGCCGCTCCTGGCGCAGTCTGGAGTAATTCCCTGCCGTAATGTGCCGTCATATCAGTAGTATTTTTGAACACAAAGTAATATAATTGCCGGCAGGAACAACCGTTCTGTGAATATGCGTAAAACGCCGGCGAAATACCGTGTTTTGTTGATTTATACGGCCCTGGCAGCCGCCAACTTCATTACTTTCAGTCCGCTTTTTCACTGCGATTTCATAAATTATGACGACAACGTCTACGTCATCGAAAACGACTATGTCAAGGCCGGCCTGACCTGCCGGTCGGTTCTCTGGGCCTTTTCCGCTCCGCGAAATTCTTTTTGGCACCCCCTGACTTTGCTGACCCATATGCTTGATTGCGAACTGTTCGGCTTAAATCCCCGCTGGCACCACTTCACCAGCCTACTGATTCACACGGCAAATACCCTGCTGCTTTTCGCACTGCTCAAAAATATGACCGGCGCAGTCTGGCGAAGCACATTTGTCGCCGCTGTTTTTGCCCTGCATCCGCTTCACGTCGAGTCTGTGGCCTGGATTGCAGAGCGAAAAGATGTTCTCAGCACACTGTTTTGGCTGCTCACAATGGCTGCATACGTGCGCTATGTCAAACAGCTCAGCATAAAATGGTATTTGGCGACACTGCTCCTTTTTGCGATGGGCCTTATGGCCAAGCCGATGCTGATAACGCTGCCGTTCGTGCTGCTTTTGCTCGATTACTGGCCCTTACACCGCTTAGTTCGAGTCACGAGCCACGAGTCACGAGTCACGATTCTTGAAAAGCTCCCATTTCTCGCTCTGGCAGCGGCCTTTAGCGCAATTACTTTTTTTGCGCAGAAAAGTGAAGGTGCGCTGGGCCTTGTGCTGCCCCTGTATATCCGCCTCGCCAACGCCGCCGTTTCTTACCTGACATACATCGAGAAAATGTTCTGGCCCAGCGGCCTGGCGGTATTTTACCCGCACCAGACCGACAAAATATCCCTGTGGTATGCCGCTTTTGCCGCCGTGCTGCTTCTGAGCATTTCAATCGGCGTGTTCTGCTTCGCCGGTCGCCGAAAATACCTGATTTTCGGCTGGCTGTGGTATCTTGGCACCCTTGTTCCCGTTATCGGGCTGGTGCAGGTCGGCTCATTTGCAATGGCTGACCGCTACACTTATGTCACCCTCACCGGACTATTCATAATGATAGCCTGGGGACTAAATGACCTTGCGGAGGCGCTGCCTTACCGCAAAATTATCCTGTCCCTTTCGGCGGTTGCTGCCCTTTCGGCACTGGCGGTCTGCACCCGCCTGCAGCTCCGTTACTGGCAGAACAGCGTCGCCCTTTTTGAGCACGCCCTGAAAGTAACCGCCGGCAATGACGTAATGAACGCCAGTCTCGGCCTCGAGATGGCCTCGCAGGGCAAATTCCAGCAGGCACTCGTTTATTACCGCAAGGCACTGCAGATTAACCCCCAGTTGGCCGAGGCGCACCATAATATGAGTGTTACGCTTTCGTCGCTGGGCAGGTATGATGAGGCAATCAGCCACTGCCGGGAGGCCATTAGGCTCAAACCAGACTATTTCAAGGCATACAACACACTCGGCATAGCGCTGAGTTATCAGCAGAAATACGATGAGGCCCTCGACTGCTTCAACAAGTCGCTTCGGATTAAGCCTGATTACGCCGAGGGCTATAATAATCTCGGCGCACTCCTCCAGTTGCAGGGCAAAACCGACCAGGCCGTCAAATATTTTCAGCGTGCTTTGCAGCTTAAGCCCGATTATGCGGACCCGTATTACAATCTCGGCTCGATTTTTCACTCGCAGGGCAAGACCGGCCAGGCCGCCGATTATCTCCGCAAGGCACTGCAAATCAATCCTCGTCACGCCAGGGCCGCCGAAGAGCTTAAAATACTGCTTAATGAAAAAAAATGAACGACATAGAATCGAAAAACTGGTTGGCTGCGGCTTTAATAATCGCTGTTTGTATAATTGTCGCGGCGGCGTATTGGCCGCTGCTTTCGGCAAAAGCATTGTTATTCGATGACGACCTGTTTGTGAGCAATGACAGCCCGCTGATTCAGAATCCCGGCTGGGCTTTGGCAGGCCGCACTCTTGCCGAAGTGTTCAATCCTTCGGTTATGGTAGGCTACTACCAGCCTTTGCCTGTGATTTCGATAATGGCCGACTGTGCGATGGGCGGCAGCAGCAGCAACCTGTCCCCGTTCCGCCGCACCAGCCTGACAATTCATATATTAAACACCGCCCTTGTCATAGTACTGTTTTATTTTCTGTTTGGTCAGCCGATACCTGCTGCACTGGCCGGCCTGCTGTTCGGCGTTCACCCGCTTACGGTAGAGCCTGTTGCGTGGATTTCCGACCGCAAAACTCTTCTTGCGATGTTCTTCACATTATGGTCGCTTATTCTTTACGTTTACCCGCGAGTCACGGGTCACAAGTCACGGGTCACGGGATTTTACGTCGGCAGCCTCATTGCTTATCTGCTGGCGCTGATGTCGAAGCCGACCAGTCTGCCTGTCCCCGTATTGATGCTGGTTCTGGATTATTGGCCGCTGCGGAGATTTAACCGCAAGGCTGTTATCGAAAAAATACCGTTTTTCGCCCTCGGCCTCGTGTTTACCGTTATAACCGCTGTCTCGAACTCCCGCAGCCTTGGCATTCCGCTGTCGAGCAGGCTTGAAAGTCCCGCTCAGTTGTTACGCACTTTACTGACAGTCTGTTACCTGACTATTTTTTATCTGCGTAAAATCTTTTGGCCGATGAGCCTGTCGTCCGTGTATATGCTGCCTGAGCCGATGTCACTATCGAACTGGATTATTTCAGCCTCTGTTTTCGGCACGTTCGTTTTGATTGCAGGGCTGCTTTTTTCTCTTCGCCTGACAGGGGCGTTTCTGGCCGGCCTGCTGTTTTTCTTTTTGGCAATCCTGCCGGTGCTGGGTATTGTCTCCTTTAGCAACTGGGTAGTTGCTTCTGACAAATATGTTTACCTGCCGATAATCGGCCTGCTGGCAATTTTCGCCTGGGTGCTAACCTCGCTGTGGAGAAAAACCGCTGCTTCGAGAACAGCCTTGATAGCATTGTTATTATTTTTGTCGAGCGTCCAGATTTATTGTCTTCGCCGATACCTGTCACACTGGCAGGACACGGTTGGTCTTTTTGAATATATGCTGAAACTTACGCCGGACTCGGCGCAGGCGCATAGCGAATTTGGCGTCGCCCTCCAATCTCTCGGCAGAAGCGATGATGCAATAAATCATTTTCAGCAGGCGTTAAAACTAAAACCTGACTACGCCGAGGCACATTATAATCTCGGCTTTGCGCTTCAATCTCTCGGCAGAACCGATGATGCGATAAATGAGTATCGAAAAACCGTAAAAATAAAACCCGATTATTCTCAGGCGTATGTCAATCTGGGTATATCACTCGGCTCGCAGGGCAGGTTCGATGAGGCGGTAAAGGCGTTTTCGCAGGCCATTGAGATTAAGCCCGGCTACGCCAAGGCACACTATAATATCGGCAAGGCTTTTCAGTTGCAGGGGGATGTTAATGAAGCGATTGCGCACTATCGCGAAGCGGTTCGGCTGAAGCCCGATTATGTCGAAGCATACAACAACCTCGGCAACGCACTGCGATTAAGCGGCAAAATCGATGAGGCGATGGCGTGCTTCCGCAAAGCGATTGAGCTTGACCCCAACGTCGCCGAGGCTTATTACAATCTGGCTCTGGCGTTTCGCTCGCAGGGGAAAATCGCCCAGGCCGCCGATTATCTCCGCAAGGCCCTGCAAATCAATCCGCATCACACCGGCGCCGCCGAAGAGCTGAAAAAGCTCCTCGAAAATCAAAAATAAATAATGCCCAGGAAAACCTCAGCCTGTCGCCTTGACACCGCACCCGATAACAAATAAAGTTGTCTGGCGAAATGAGTGTGCAGTCGCATAACTACCGCATTTTCGGCATTTATCTGCTTTTGGCGGCGATAACCTTTATCGTTTACGCCCGCGCGCTGACCTGCGATTTCGTCAACTTCGACGACGATATATACGTTACCGACAACCATTACGTAAAGGCCGGCCTCACCCGTCAGTCGATTTTTTGGGCATTTAAGTCGCCCCACATCGCCTTCTGGCACCCCGTCACGTTGCTCAGCCATATGCTCGATTGTCACCTGTTCGGCCTGAACCCTAAATGGCATCACCTCGTCAATCTTTTATTCCACATAGCGAACACATTATTGCTGTTTTGGGTCTTGAAAGACTTGACCGGCGCAATCTGGCAAAGCGCATTTGTCGCCGGCTTATTCGCTCTGCACCCCCTGCACGTCGAATCGGTCGCCTGGATTGCCGAACGCAAAGACGTCTTAAGCACGTTCTTTTGGTTTCTCACAATGGCCGCCTACCTGCGCTACGCCAGACAAACCAGCTTCGCCTGGTATATGGTGACACTGCTTTTGTTTGCTCTGGGCCTTATGGCCAAGCCGATGCTGGTGACTCTGCCTTTCGTATTGCTGCTGCTCGATTATTGGCCCTTACACCGCTTAGTTCGAGTCACGAGCCACGAGTCACGAGCAGCGATTCTTGAAAAGCTTCCCTTTATAGTGCTTTCAGCAGCCTTCGGTTTCATTACCGTTTTTGCGCAGCAGGCCAAAGGCGTCAAACGCCTCGATGTGCCGCTAAACACCCGCCTCGCCGATGCCGCCGTCTCTGCCGTAACGTATATCGAAAAAATGTTTTGGCCTGCCCGCCTGGCGGTCTTTTATCCCCGCCACACCGGCAGCCTGCACCTGCTTTACGCCGCCGTCGCCGCCGCTGTCCTGCTGGCAATCTCCGCCGTCATAATCCTTCTGACTCGAAAACGCAAATACCTCTTTGTCGGCTGGTTCTGGTACCTCGGCACTCTGCTCCCCGTTTCAGGCCTGATAAAAGTCGGCTCAGGCACCTTCGCTATGGCCGACCGTTATACCTACATATTGCTGACCGGCCTGTTTATCATAATTGCCTGGGGATTCGCCGACCTGGCCGCAAAATGGCGATACCGCAAACCAGCACTTGTCATCGCGTCACTGGCAGCCCTTTCAGCCCTGTCCGTATCCACCTTTGTCCAGTTGCAATATTGGCGCAACAGCATCACCCTTTTTGAACACGCTCTCAATGTCACTACCGCCAACGGCACCGCCCATTATAACCTCGCCTGCGCCCTCGGCTCAAAGGGCAAATACGATGATGCTATCGCCCACTACCGACAGTCTTTGCTCATAGAACCCAACTACGCCGGCGCTCATTACAGCCTCGGCTTCGCCCTCCAGGCAAAAGGCGTCCTCGACGAAGCGATTACCCATTATCGCAGCGCCTTGCAGCTTGACCCCGATTACGCCAACGCCCATTACAGTCTCGGCAGCGCACTCCAGTCGCAGGGCAAACTCGACGAGGCCGTAACTCACTATCGCCGCGCCCTGCGATTAAAACCGGACGACCTCGATGCCCTCCGCAATCTCGGCGAAATCCTCGCCTCACAAAACAAATTCGACGATGCCGTAAACTGCTTTCGCCAGGCCCTCAGCCTCAAGCCGGACGACCCAAAGGCCGCCTACAACCTTGCCCTCACCTTCCAGTTGCAGGGCAAACTCGATGAAGCGATGACCGGTTACCGCCGCACACTGCGCATCACGCCCGATTCCGTTGAGGCCGCCGCCAACCTCGCCTGGATTTTGGCCACACACCCCGACCCGAAAATACGCGATGCAAACCAGGCTGTCACCCTCGCCGAGCGAGCAGCCGACCTGACGCATCGCCGAAATGCGATGGTGCTCAACGCATTGGCCGCCGCCTACGCCTCTGCCGGCTTGTTCGATAAGGCTGTAACTACCGCCCAGACCGCCTTGTCCCTCGCCTCCGCTGAACACAATGACCAGTTAGCCGACCAGCTCCGCAAATCCCTCCAGCTTTATAAACAGCAAAAACCCCCATCATTCTGATTCCTTTTATTCGTTTGTTTCCGGGTAATCCTGCGGCCGAGCCTTTCGCAGGGTCTCTTCGAGTTGTTTTTCAAACGCTTCGCTGCGTTTTTGGCCTTTATATACGCTTCGGGTCTTTTCGTTGAGGTGTCGTTGGCCGGGTATGTCGGAGTTTTGCAGACTGTCGGCCCAGGCGCGAATCTGGCGGGAACAGGATTCGGCCAATGATTTGAGATTTGAAATCTCAGATTTCAGATGAGCAGCATCAGGAAAGCGTTCTGTGAAAAGGAGCATAGAGCGTGCCTCGCCGCAAGACCCGCGCGCAATATAAAGAAATGCAAGCAATTCCGCCGTTGAGCCTCGCTCGAATCCTTCTGCGATATTGTTGGAAACCGACAGCGATGACCGCCGCAACTGGTCACGTAAGTCGCCGGGCTGATTAAAAAATCTGTCTCGCGTCAGGTCATATACCCGCACGGCCAGTTCAATGGCTGACTGCCAGACAGGCAGGTCCTCGAATCGCTCATATTTCATCTTTTCTCTCCGTATAAAATCTGAAATTTGAAATCTTAAATTTGAAATTCTTGCTTCTCATATAACCTTAAAATCAATCTTCCCTGCCACAAAATCTGTCTTTATCTCTCTCAAATCTCAAATCCATGCCCTGTGGAATGCGTCGCATGCTATCCCATCAGGGTTAAATCTCAAATCCTTCTTCCCTGCCACTAAATTTGTCTTCATCTCTCAAATCTTAAATCTCAAATCCTTTTTCGTCGCCACAAATTCTTTTGAGGCAAATTGAAGCTTCATAAAATTTTTTTATATAAGATTTCACGGATTAACACATATTTTAATATCATTTAAAAACAACATGAGCAGATATAGCCTCTCTGCAAATCCATTAATTAGTTTTTTTTACTATTCTGATTGTAAATGGAACTATAACAGGCTCAGGCTCTCCGTAATAGACTTTTAACAAAACACTGGCATCATACATATTTGCGTCTATTGGAATAACAAAATTTGGAAACGATACTGGAATGCTAAAAATATCTTGTGGCGAAATATGGTCGCAACCACCTACAAAATATTTGGTTGAATAGTTCTTATCTTCACAAGGCACTATTCTCCAGCTCAAACTATAAGAACCAAGATCTTGCTCAGTTCCTTGCATATTTTCCTTAAAGTAAAGATATGCATCGATGGGGCATGCTAAACCATCGCCTTGATTATGGATATTGATGAAATAAGTAGAATCCCTATTTCCCATTTCAAATACGCTGTTTAACAATAACTCATTTCGGTCGTCTCTGCATATTATTTTAGGTTTTCTAAACTGTTTGCCAGCTAATTCTTTAAAACTGGTTTCCATATCAGTAATTGCATTGTTCACACGAGATTCTTGCTTTAATGAAAGAACAAAAGGAAGGATAACGCCCAACAAAGCGAGCAGAGCGAGTAACAAATTTATTTTCCATCTTGCTATGTCCAGCTTGGCCTCAAGTATCATATTCCGAACCTCAATGCGATTCGGGGCAGTGTTCTCATTATTTGAGAGGTCTTGATTTGGCGCCGTGTTTTTTACAGGTTTTTCATCCATTGCTATCTTTCTTAAAAAATATTATATCACCTTAAACTCAATCTTTTCCGCCTCCATTCGCAGGGCGGTATTTATTCCTCATTGTCCGCCAAAGCGGCTTTTTTGTCAATTCTTAAGGCCGGGCAGTTGAAAATTCGTTCGCGCCGCTGAACCGCATTTTTACCCCAGAAATACATACCACTTAGTGGTATGATTTGCCGTAAGTCCTTGTTTTACGTTACCGCTTGTCTGTCCGCTGTTCGCTCTCCGCGCTGCGCACGACGCCCCCGCACAACGCACTACGAATCAATCATAACTAACTGATAATCAATCAGTTACGCAACTCTCTTTTTGAAAAAATCCCAAAATTTTCATCTTTTCTATACGTTATCCGCTACCTGCTGTCTGCTACTGAAAACGCACAAAAATTTCGCAAAAACCATACTTTTTTTCGCAAAATCGCATACATTTTTCGCAAAAACCGCATCATTTTTTGCATTTTTTCGCAATTTTTCTCACTTTTTCACACTTTTTCCCGCCCTTATAATCGTTAAATTTTACCCATCTTACCAAAAATCCTTTTGTGCCGGGACATATTGATTGAGAAAATTGACTTTTCTGATTATCGAGCTTACAATTTCGGGACTGGGTATTTTTGTTTTTAACTCTAAGCAGGCCAAAGGGTTGTGAAATTGCGTTTTGAACATTCGAAATTTGTTATATTTTTTCTCGCCTCCCGCCCGAAGTTTCTCACCGCCAGTGCCGCTCCTGTTCTGGTCGGCTCAGCGGCTGCTTATGCGCTCACGCAACCCTTTTCACTGCCGTTATTTATACTCGCCCTGCTTGCGATTATGCTGCTGCACAGCGGGGCAAATATCGCCAACGATTATTTCGACCACACCTCGAAAAACGACTGGCTAAACGAAAACCCCACGCCTTTTTCGGGCGGCAGACGTTTCATTCAGAACGGCATTCTCTCGCCCAAGCAAACCCTTGCTGCTGCATTAGTTGCGTTAGCCGCCGGTTCTGCTGTCGGCCTTGTAATTATCGCAATTACGAAAAGCATTTTTATTCTGATTCTCGGCCTGGTCGGCCTGGTCGGCGGCTATTTCTACACCGCTGCTCCGGTTCGGCTGGGCTATCGATGCATCGGCGAACTGGTTATCGGCCTGCTGTTCGGCCTGCTGCCGGTCTACGGCTCGTATTACCTGCAAACGCAAGTCATTGATTTTGTTCCACTTATGCCGGCCTGTATAGTGAGCATACTGATTTTTCTGGTGATTCTGATAAACGAATTTCCCGATGCTGCCGCCGATGCCGCTGTGAACAAGAAGACACTGGTGGTGCGTTTCGGAATTCCTGCGGCAGCCGGCATTTACAGGATGGCATTGATTGCAAGTTATGTCATCGCAGCAGCAATGCTGATTCTTCACCATAACAGCGGGATGTTTTTCGCAGGATTGTTTTATCTCTTTACCCTGCCGATAGCTGCGGCTGCATTTCGATTCGCAAATAAGGAGGATTTGGCTGTCCCCGGCCAATATCGTGCAAATCAGGTAACGGTGCTTCTGCACGCACTCGGCTCACTATGCCTGACCGCGGGCTTCATTTTCGCTGTTCTGCGGGCCAGATTGTGGGGCTGATTTTTCTGAAGGTCGGCACGCCGGGGCGGCTGCGACGGCCAAGCCGGCGAGCGTTAAACGTATGGCGGCGGGTAGTTTATAGTTTTCGGACGGCGAGGGAGAAGATGGGACGCTGCTGCTTGAGGTATTTTCTTTCAAAGTTCGAGCCGACCCATTCGCCCTGCGCTGCGCCGGCGGGAAGAGCAAATTCGATTTCTTCAAAGCCGCTATCCTGCTCAATGAGGGTTTTTCGTATCTGCTGAAAATAATCGGGGTGGTCAGTGGCGGTTTTGATTAGGCCGGCAGCCTTTAGGCAGCGGAGCATCTGCCGGGTGTTTGCGGGGTTGATGATTCGCCTTTTGTTGTGGCGTTTTTTCGGCCAGGGGTCGGGGAAATAGATATGGAAGCAATCGACTGAATTGTCGGGGACAAAGCGGGCCAAAAAGTCGGCGGCGTCGGTGCGGAGAAGGCGGACATTATTGAGCGACCATCGGCCAATGCGGTCGACTGCGTAGCGGTAATATCTGGATGCCCATTCGATTCCGAGAAAATCGATTTGCGGGCAGGAGCGGGCCTGGTTGAGGAGGAAGGTAGCGCGGCCTGAGCCGATTTCGATGTGGACGGGGGCGGAGCGTCCGAAAATCTGCGAAAAATCAACTTTGTCGGTCAGAACATCGGCCTTTAACGAGATAGAGAGATAGTCTTTCAGTATACGAGCCATTTATACTATTATACAGGAAAAAGGGCAGGTTAAGAGGGGTAAAAAACGTTTTTCGGCGAAAGGGGTGTTAAAGTCGGCTCAAAAGTTATTCGATACCTATGGTAGGGCATAGCCATTAAAAAGGTGTAAACCTGCTGACGGCGGCGGCGTATCTATATTTGGAAAGGCAGGTTAAGGCGAGGAAGAGATGATAAAGTACCTGTTTAGAAAACGGCGAAAACAAGTCTTAATAGATATAAACACGCAGAAGGACTTCTTCCGGCAGGGAAGCGGGCTGTGCGTGAGGAATGCGGGAGGGATATTATCTCATATTCGCAGGATGGTGGCGTGGGCAAGATATAAGGGAATTCCCATAATATCAATATGCGAAATCATAAACGGCAACGGCAAAGGGGATTATGATTATTTGAAGGTGTCGGAGGGGCGAGGCAAGGCAAAGTATACGCTTTTGGGCAACCATATCGTTTTTCCTGCGGATGACAGCACGTATTTTCCGGTGGACGTATTGCGGCGGCACCGGCAGGTGATACTTCACAACCGCAGCGGCGACCCGTTCGATGAGCCGCGGATTGAAAGGATGCTGGGTGAGCTGCAAGCGGGGGAATTTGTTTTAATCGGGGCAGGGGCCGAGGGCGCTGTCGAGGCAACAGCACTGGGACTGCTGCATCGCCGCAAAAAGGTGACGGTGGTGGTCGATGCGGTTGGTTGTCAAAATAAGGGCAGGGCGAAGCTGGCGCTGCGGAAAATGAAGGCCAAGGGGGCAAAATTGGTAACAACGAAAAGGCTTGCGGGGGTTTCGCATCTAAAGCCTGTTAAACGACTTATGTGCCGTACGAATTCAGGGCAGGGCGGGGAAAAACCTCTTGAAATCGGAGCGGGTCATTAGTTCAAGTCGACCGTTTGTTTAGACACGGATTTATACTGTTCCAAAGGGTTTAGACACAGATTTATGCTGTTTTTTTAGGATTAGGGTGAAAAAAAGTGAAAAAATTTGTAAAATTGATGTAACAGGAAGGCGATTTTGCGCATCTTATAGGTTGACGGCAGGACCTTTCGGAAGAAGGTGCACAGGTGGATGAAAGCCGAGATTTGCTTGCGGCCCAGCTCAAAGCCGGCGACAGAACGGCGGCAGAAGAGCTTGTGGAAATGTATTACCAGCAGATATACCGTTATATGAGAAGGCTGGGCCACGGCAGACAGACAAGTGAAGATTTGACGCAGGAGAGTTTTCTTCAGGCGTGGTGCCGCATAAATCAGTTGAGAAACGGCTGGATGCTGGGCGCCTGGCTGTACGGCATAGCGACGAATATATCGAGGCTTTACCTTCGGCGGCACAAGGACGATGAGAAGACGGGTCTGAAAAGCGATGATGTGCCGGACAGCAACATAGGGTCTGATAACGTGAGCCGAGATGAGCAGCTTGAGCTGCTGAAAAGAACTCTTGAAAAACTGCCGATGAAGCTGAAGGAGACGGTTGTTTTGCACTATATGCAGCAACTGGCGATTTCGGATGCTGCCGAGGCGGCAGGAGTTCGAGAAGGAACGTTCAAAAGAAGGCTCAACAGGGCGCTGAAGGCACTTAGAGGACAGGTAATACGGTAAAGAGTGGAATATGGAAGAGAGAATAGAAGATTTGCTTGCGAAACTGACGGAAGCGACTTCGGAGGCGGTTCGGCCGGGTCTTGCCGAGGACATAAAACGGCAGATACCGCCGAGGCTGGCGCTGCATAAAAGCGGGATGAGCACGATAAATATTATGATAGATTTGCGGGTGAGCAAATTTGCGGCGGCGGCGGTGATAATAATCGCTATGGCCCTTATGGCACATTTTTTCGGGAACGGCGATTTTTCGGGCAACGTATTCCAGGACAGCAGGGCGATAGTCAAACATTTTTTCGGCGGCGATACGAAAGAGGCGAATTTGTGGAGTGCAGTATCGGAATTTTACGGACATCTGTCCAACAAAGGAATGAACGCCGTGTTTTATGACGGGAGCATCGGGCAAAAAGAGGCGGTGCTGATGTACTGGAGACTTGCCGACGGCAATTACAAGGTGATTTTCGGGGATTTAAATGCGAGGACGGTAAATGCCGAAGAACTGATAAGCCTGCAGAGCCAAATGCTGCAAAAGAATCGAAAAAAATAGGTATTTTTAATACTTGACTTATCGAGGATTGTTTGGTAAATTAGATAAACTGGTTTTTGTAATTTTGTGTAAGGCGGTAAATCTGTTTTAGAAGTAAGGAGTGTAATTTATGGTTAGGCGAAGAGGTTTTACGTTAATAGAGCTTTTGGTGGTTATCGCAATTATTGCATTATTAATGGCGATATTGATGCCGGCTTTGGCGAAAGTGAGGAAGCAGGCCAGGGCGGTAACGTGCCAGATGAATTTAAAGCAATGGTGCGTGATTTTCAACGCATATTGCTCGGATTACGGCGGCCTTTTCGGCGATGGAGCGTCCGGTAAGAAATCCAAATGGTATAACTGGCTGCGGTCATACTATTCACCCGGAGAGAACAGATGGAACGAACCAGGGTTGCCGCCGGTTCAAAAAATCAAGCTGTTGTTCTGTCCTATGGCGGCCGCAAAATTTTGGAGTGACGAGGTGGCGGGCGGAGCGAACCCCAAGACGCAAAGCGCGTTTATAGCCTGGGGGGTATTCGGGCCAACCACATCGGACACTTATTACGTATACGGGGCCTGTGGAAGCTATGGCTCAAATACCTGGTCTGTCTATACCCCGACGGAATTGCAAAACAAAGAGAAGTTTTGGAAAACCATGAACTCTCCGAATGGAAACACTATACCTCTGCTTGCGGATTGTGCGAATCTTGGCGGCAGACCGCTTACCGAGGATATGGGGTCTATTACGCCGCCGGAGTATGACGGCCACCACTACGGCAACTCGGCACCAGCGGCCGGCACCGCAACCAGTATAACCCGGTTTGCGCTTAACAGGCATAATCGTGGGACGAATGTGCTTTTCTATGACTGTTCGGTCAGACACGTCGACATGAAGGAGCTCTGGTCGTTTAAGTGGAATCGAACATGGGATTTATGTAATCAATACACAATATGCAACGGCATTAAGGACCACGCGGAATTATGGTATGAGTGGATGCGAAATGACCCCGACTATTGAGGAAAGTTAGTGAATCAGGAAGGCCGGCCCAAGACCGGCCTTTTTTATTTGTCAATCCGGAGGTGACTTTGCGTTGATAAGAGCGGCGAGAAGGATGTGCCTTAACCTGTCGGCGCTGAGGTTTTCGAGGTAAGTGTCGGTGAAATCCAGCCTGAAGCGACCTTTAAAGTTTTTGATTCTCTTTTTAAGCTCGGTCTTGCCGAGAGATGCAAGTGAGACGGTAGTTTGTTCAAAATATTCTTTGGAAATCATCGCCCGTGCCTTAAAGAAATATTTCGGACTGGCTCCGGTTTTAATATCGTCCGGCCAAGCAGGCAACTTTCGGACGGGACTCGAGGTCGTGCCGTAAAGCCTTAAACGGCCTTGTTATCAGATAAAATTTTTTTGGCGTTTTGCGGACGGTCTGATAACCTTTGGTTATGAAGACCGAAGAGCTAAATTATCACCTACCGGCCGAGTTGATAGCGCAGCAGCCCTGTAGCGCCAGGAGTGAGTCGAGACTGCTGGCCCTTAACCGTGTCAGCGGCGAGATTATCGACAGCAGGTTTGACTGTATCGGCGAATTTTTGCATCGTGGGGATTGCCTGGTTCTTAATGACACGAGGGTGTTGCCGGCCCGATTTTTCGGCCGGCGGGCAAGCGGCGGCAAAATCGAGGGGCTTTTTTTGGCGGAGAACGAGCCGGGCATCTGGGAAGCACTGCTGAAAAACGCCGGCAGAGTAAAGGCTGATGAGATTATATGGCTGAAGAGCAGGGATGGGAGTAAAGCGGCACGATATAAAGCGGTAATTGTCGATAAAATGGGCGGGGGTGTATACCGGCTGAAGATAGAGACAAGTGAAAATCACACAGCCGTTCTTGAAGAAATAGGATTTCCTCCGCTGCCGCCATATATAAAGCGGGGGGACAATCTCAGGCAGGCGGAGGCGGACCGGATACGGTATCAGACGGTTTATGCGTGCAAAGACGGTTCTGTCGCGGCGCCGACTGCGGGGCTGCATTTTACAGATGAGCTAATCGAGCGGCTAAAAGATGCCGGCATCGGCTTTGCCCGCATAACGCTGCATATAGGGATGGGGACGTTCAAGCCGGTGGAGACAGAAAATCTCGAGGAACACAGGATTCACAGGGAGTGGTTCGGCATCGATGAGGAAAACTCGCGGATAATAAATGCGGCGAAAAGCGGCGGCGGAAGGATAATTGCAGTGGGGACAACATCGGTGCGTGTGCTGGAGACGGTTGTTTCGGACTCGAAGGTAAAGGCCGGCAGCGGCACAACTGAATTGTTCATAAAACCGGGGTATGAATTCAAGATGGTCGATGGAATGGTTACGAATTTTCATTTGCCCAAATCGACGCTGCTTGCGCTGGTTGCGGCATTTGCGGGGCTGGAGAGGATTCTCGCTGTGTATCGCTATGCTGTTGAGAGGCGATACCGTTTTTATTCATACGGCGATGCGATGCTGATAGTCTAATTTAGCCACAGAGGACACAGAGGTCACAGAGATATTGAATCCTAAATTTGGGTATTATTCGAGGTAGATTTTGTCGCCGGGGGCGATTTTGGGGATACGGCTTAGGTTTGCTTTTATGTCGTCTTTCTCCAGAGCGAAAGACGGTGCAATTTCGATAATGCAGTCGGTCGAGCCATCCGGTTTTCTGGGGACGGCTATGCCGGCAGATTCGAGCCAGGCGGCGGAGCGTGCAATCATCATTTTAGCGGCGGTTTCACTGCTGTCGGTGCCGGCGGCGTTCTTGACGGGGCTGAACTCCTCGTTTCGGCGGGTCTGAAGGATTATCGATTTCGAGGCCAAAGGCAGTGCGTCAAAAACAAAGGTTTCGAGCTTTATGCCGTTAGACTGCTGGGGGTCGATGAGTTTGCCGTTCTGGTCGATACAGGATATTTTTTTGACGGCCCTGTGCAGGGGGAGCTGGAAGCCTTTGGCGTTGAGCTTTTCTACGAAACCTGTGTTTATGATGTGGATGGCGATGCTGCCAAGCTCGAAGAGCAAAGAGCCTTCAGGATTTCTTTTTTTAGCCAGCTCATCGGGCAGGTCGCTGTATTCGATGACGGTTACTTTGCTGTCGACCAGGCAAAAAACGCCGACTTTTTCGGCGGGGCCGGTTTTTGTGAGAGCTTTCGAGGACATTTCGGCCTTATTGAGTGCGTGCAGGCCGATGAAGAGGGGGTCAAAGATGTTTATCAGAGGATTGTCGACCTGAAAGTAGCTTATGAATTCGATGCGGCGTTTTTTCATATCTGCTATTGCGCCGCTGTTGTAGAGTGCCTTGAGGCTGCCGCCGTGGCCGTCGGGGGAGCAAGACAAGGTAGATTTGCCGGACAAGAGGATATTGCCGTCAAAATCGAAGTTCGGGAGAGTTCCCTGCTGAAACAGGAAGACGTCTTTTTTGTCGAGGCCGAAATAGTCATTTTTTCGGAAGATTTCGATGGCCTGGACGTGGTTGACTGGGCTTGTCATAATATACCAGGGGCAGGGTGTATGGTATTTTTTCGAGGCTGCTGTGACAGACTCGGCGAAGATTCTAAAAAGGGTCTTATTTTTGATGGGGCTGACGGGAAAATCGCCTTTTGGGCCTTCAAAACCGAGCCTTGTTCCCTGACCTCCGGCGACGACGAAGGCGGCGACCTTGCCGTTCGATATTAAACTTCTGCCTATGTCTCGTGCCTGGGCGTATTTTCGGGCTTGCTGAGCATCAGCAGGTGCGGGAGGATAAGCCGGTGCAGGGGTAAAATCGGCGGGTAAGGGCGCAGGGGCTGGGTTTTTCACGATATCAGCTATCCAGCGGTCTATTTTTGAAAAATCAAGCTGGTTTATCTGGGCGAGCAGGTTTTGCCTTTGATTCTTATCAAGCTGCTCCCAGAACCGCAATAAATGGCTTTGATTGTGCTTTTTCAGCAGTTTTTGGGTATTTTCCGGGATTTTTTCAGAGTTCACAGCCATAAAGTAATCGGTTTTGCAAAAAATATTAAACAAATTAACCAAATTTTCAAGAATATCTGTGAATTTGACGAAAATTTAGTTGACAAGGATGTTTTCGATGTTATATAATTTAGCATAAAGGTAAGCAGGTTTAAAAAGTCCATTATATTTTGAAAACGCTATCATACTTTATCTTACCCTTCATAACTCAAGCCTACTTGCCTTAAAAAAGACGTTTTTACAGGCGCAGCAGCGATTTTTAATTTCAGGAAGTTTCGCTATCGGATATAGCGATTCTAAATTTTTCAAAGAAGATGAAATTGTGTATGCGGATTTAGAAGGTTGTTCTCGTGCAAGAACGGTAAATTAAAAGGAGGTTCGCAGGATAAAAGGCTTATTTTAAGCCGCTAAAACCCGCAGAATAGAAGAGGCGATTGTTTTTATCGTTAAGAATTAAAAGGTTTGCCTGAGAGCAGCCGAACCTGCGAATCACCGGGAAATTTTAGTAAGGAGAAAAAAAATGAAAAGAAGAAAAGGTTTTACATTGATAGAGCTGCTGGTGGTGATAGCAATCATAGCCTTGCTGATGGGCGTTCTGATGCCTGCATTGGCAAAGGTAAGGGCGATTGCGTATCGACTGACCTGCGGCACGAATCTGTCGGGTATCGGGAAATCGATGCTGATGTACGCCAGCGATTACAATGAAGATTTCCCACGCGGGGGGTACAGAACCAGCCAATGGTCTACCCAAGGACACATAGCGAACTACGCTGCCGATACGGAGGGTGAGGCATTAGGTCCGCCCCCGAGTTCGGCGACCATAGGGTGTTGTTATTTCAAGCTGGTAAAGTATGAGGAAGTGGGGCCGAAGCAATTTGTTTGCAAGGGAGACTCAGGGACCAAACCCTTCAAGCTAAGCGAAGGATACCCAACACCGCCTGCCAACAGGAAGATTGAAGAGTGCTGGGATTTTGGCCAGGTAGAATCCGGCGGGTCACCGCAGCCGGGCAAGTATATCAGCTATGCGTATCAGTTTCCATTTAGTCTTAACAACCCTTGTGTAACGGGAGGCGGCTCAACAACTGTATGCTATGCCATCAGCAGCTCAAGCAGGCCCGGCAGTCCTGTCTGCTCCGACCGACCTCCGGTCCTGGACATCAATGCTAAAGGACATTACGATGCCGCTACGTCGCAGTTGCAGGACCCACAATGGCTATCGGCGGGTGGCGTATTGAGTTATGTTGACGAGGACAGGAAAGGGAACTGTGCGGCACACCAGTGGGAAGGGCAGAATATTATGTTTGTTGACGGTCACGTCACATTTGAGAAGTATCCTAATGTAGGCGTTCGTAACGACCATATCTGGAAATGCTGGGGCCAGTGTACAGATGACCCCGACCAGGATAAGCAGGGTGCCGGCGTTGCTCCCGTAACCAACTGCTCACAACAAAATGGTGATACGACAGCGCTTCCGAAGAACATAGAGGATGCTGTTTTGGTATGTGAGAAGAACTCTTAACAGTATTCAATTTTTACCGGTTGTGTTTTATAAGCAGTCTTGCACGATGGTGCGAGGCTGCTTTTTTATTGGTACGAAAGATTTGTCTTTTCCTGCTGCTTTTGCTAAATTATAAGGCCTGAATTATAAGGGAATTTGAAATTGGGACAAGTGCTTTGTTATAAGATATTGGCGAGTCATCTGGCTGACGGCAGGCTGGCCGGCGGCGAGCAAATCGGTATTGCCGTCGACCAGACCCTCACGCAGGACGCCACCGGCACAACGGTGTTTTTGCTGTTCGAGTCGATGGGTGTCAAGAGGGTCAAAACGCAATTGAGCGTAAGCTACATCGACCATAATATGGCGGGGTTCGGCCCTGAGAATCATAACGACCATATATATCTGCAGACCGTTGCGGCCAAGACGGGGGTTTATCACTCGCGGGCCGGCAACGGCATCTGTCATCAGGTGCATTTAGAGCGGTTTGCCAGACCGGGTGCGACACTGCTTGGGAGCGATTCGCATACGCCGACCTGCGGCGGGATGGGGATGGTGGCTATTGGCGCCGGGGGGCTGGATGTGGCGGCGGCTATGGCGGGCGGGGCGTTTTATCTTACCTGCCCGAAAGTTTTGGGAGTAAGGCTGGCGGGCAGATTGAAAGAGTGGGTAGCGGCGAAAGACGTCATCCTCAAACTGCTCAGCATACTCACTACAAAAGGCAATGTAGACTGGGTGGTTGAATATTTCGGGCCGGGGGTATCAACGCTTTCGGTGCCGCAGCGGGCAACGATTGCAAATATGGGGGCGGAACTTGGCGTAACGACGAGCATATTTCCCAGCGATGAGCAGACCAGAAAATATTTAGCGGCGCAAAAAAGAGTGAAGGATTATAAGCCGCTGGCCGGCGATTCGGATGCCAAATACGACCGCATAATCGAACTGGATTTGTCGAAGCTTGAGCCAATGGCTGCCTGCCCCTCTTCGCCGGACAACGTCAAGACTGTTGCTGAAATAGCCGGCACAGAAATAGGCCAGATTGCGGTGGGAAGCTGCACAAATTCAAGTTTTACAGACTTGATGATGGTCGCAAAGATATTAAAGGGCAGACGCATAAACAAAATGGTCGAGTTTGCGGTCGCACCGGGCAGCAGAGAGGTTTTGAATATGCTGGCGAAGAACGGGGCGATGGCGGATATGATTTCGGCTGGTGCGAGGATGTTGGAGTCGGCGTGCGGGCCGTGCATCGGGCAGGGGTTTTCGCCGGCTGACGGAGCGGCCAGTCTGCGGACGTTCAACAGGAATTTTGCCGGCAGAAGCGGAACGGCCAACGATAAGGTTTATTTAGTCAGCCCCGAAACGGCGGTTGCATCGGCGCTTACCGGAAGAATCACCGACCCGCGTACCCTGCCGAGGCTGCTTAAAATCAAATATCCCAAAATAAAGATGCCGAGGCAGTTTATAATCGACGACGGTATGATAGAAAAGCCTTTGAGCGAGAAGAAGGCGGCTGAAGCGGAGGTTCTGCGAGGCTCTACGATAGTAGTGCCGGAGATGCCGTCGTTGTTGCCTGCACAATTGCAAGGTGCGGTGCTGATTAAGTGCGGTGACAAGATAACCACTGACCATATTATGCCTGCGGGGGGTTTTCTGAAGCTACGGTCAAATGTGCCGGCATACGCCAAGGCGGTTTTTCACTGTTTCAACGAAAAAGGCAAACCTACTTTTGCCGAACGGGCCCTGAAGCTGAAGAGACAGGGTCTTGCGGGAGTAATCGTTGCGGGCCAGAGTTATGGTCAGGGGTCATCGAGAGAACACGCTGCGCTTTGCCCGGTGTATTTAGGCGTGCGGGTAGTGCTGGCAAAAAGTATCGAGCGAATCCACAAGGCGAACCTGATTAATTTCTGCATAGTGCCGATAGAATTCGCCGAGTCTGACGACTATGACAAAATCAAGCCGGACGACCAGTTGCAAATTGACAATCTGCTCGATGTGATAAAAAGCAGCGATACCGTCAGAATCAAAAACACGAGCGGCGGATTTGAGTTTGTCGGCAGGCTGAATCTGGCCGCACGGGACAGGGAAATTCTGCTTTGCGGCGGGCTGCTGAACTACACACGTAAAAAAGCGAATGGCTGAAAAGGTGATAACCATTTTCGGGACCGCAAGGGCCAAGCCTGGCGAGCGGATTTACAGATTGGCCGAGCAGACAGGTAAATTATTGGCGCAGGCGGGCTTCACCATTGCCAACGGCGGATACGGCGGAACAATGCTCGCAGCGGCCAAGGGGGCGGCAGAGGCCGGCGGACAGATTATCGGCGTTACCTGCTCAGTCTTTGGACGGAAGGCGAATAAATATGTCAGCAGGGAAATCGTTGCTGGCTCGCTGGATGAGCGGCTCAATACGCTGATGAAACTTGGGCGAGGTTACGTTGTGCTGCCCGGCGGAACGGGAACGCTACTGGAGCTGGCGATGGTCTGGGAATTAAAGAACAAAGGCTTTCTCGAAACAGGAAAACCTGTTATACTTTTGGGCGAGTTCTGGAGGCCGCTGGTCAATCTGATTGAATCGGACGACCCTGAGAGCCTGCGGCATATACGGATTGCTGCAGGGCCGGAACAGGCGAGAGATTTTCTGGTTGACTGCTTAAAAAAATGATGACGAATAGAAAACCGTCAATATTGGTTTTGTTGGCGCTGCTTGCGGCAGCGGCGGCGGGCGGTGAATCGAAGAGCACCAGGCTGCTGCCGGAGGGGTTTGTGCTGCCCGGCAGCGACGGCAAATTAGTCGGTGACAGTAACAGCGGCAAATGGTTTTTTGAACTCGATGCGGAAGTGAGGGACAACTTGGGAAGTTTTGCCGGCGCCGGGGCAAGGCTGGAGCTATTGCCGTCGGCGAGCCTGGAAAAAATGCTGGCTGATGCGAAGGGACGGGCTGTCGGCAGTTACAGGCTGTGGGGCAGGATTACGAAATGCTGGGACAAAAATTTTGTGTTCCCGATATATTTTCTGCCTATGAGCAAGGTTCAGCCTGCCGGCGGCGTGCAGCCGCAGCAGCAAAGCACCGAGGCGGTCATCAATGAGCCGAACGACCTGCTGATCATACCGGAAGAAGTGGTGGCGAAACTGTCGAGCAGAAAGATAGTGGGCTTTCAGGAGGCGACAAAAGGACTCGAACTGAAGACGGATTCCATACTGGCCGACAAAACGGCGGTTTTGACCAGACAGCCTGACGGCAGTTACGTATTTGCGTTCGATGCGCTGGGCCGCAAGGTCGAGCGGGATTCGATTAAGCTGCTGCCGTGCGGTGCGTTGGAAGAGGCACAGCACAGGCAGGCTTCCTCGCCGGAAACCCTGCGGTTTAGAATCTCCGGCATTGTTACCAGATTCAAAGGCGAAAGTTATCTGCTGCTGCAGCGGGCGACACCAGCTTACGGCCACGGCAACTTTGGTAATTGATAATTGATGACTGATGATTAAAAGGAAGCTATCTTGAGAAGCAAACTTAACCAGCTTGACCAAATATTTGTTTCGGAAGGCCAGCCGGGGTTTTCTTATAAACTTGGGGAAGCTCGTGGGTTAGTAATGAGTATGGCAAAATTCGGCCCCGGGCAAAAAGAATTCGACCAGGTAAAAAAGATTATCTTCAAAGTTGCAAAACAAGGAGATAGAGCTTTAAGGGAATTTACAAAAGCCTATGATGGGAAGAACCTAACGCCCAAAAGATTTCGTGTTTCGAAAAAAGATTTGAAGGCGGCACACAAGGAAATTGAAGAAGATAACCCTGAACTTTTGGCCTCAATTCGACAAGCAATTAAAAATGTAAGGAAATACCAAGAGGAAATATTTATAGCCAATAAAAAAGCGAACCGGCATTCGGGGATAAGATATACACCAATAAAAAGGGTTGGTATATGTGTGCCGGGGGCATCGGCGCCGCTGCCTTCGACTGTGATAATGACCGCCGTGCCTGCACAGGTGGCGGGGGTGAAAGAAATAGTGGTAGTGTCGCCACCAAGATATAAGGGCAGTATTCATCCGGTAATATTAGCAGTTTGCTATGAGCTTGGAATCGATGAAGTTTATCGCATCGGCGGCGCCCAAGCGGTTGCAGCTTTAGCATTTGGAACACAAACTATTACTTCTGTTGATAAAATTGTGGGGCCGGGTAATCGGTGGGTGCAGACAGCAAAGCAAATCGTTCGTGGGTGGGTTGGTATTGACTCAATAGCTGGGCCGAGTGAAGTTTTGATAATCACAAACGATAAGGCAAATCCGGCTTGGGTGGCGGCGGATATGTTGAGCCAAGTTGAACATTCGCCGGGAAGCGCAGTTGTGGTTACAGACTCAAAAGAACTCGGCAAAAAAATCCTGGACGAAATAAAAAAACAGATTAGGCAACTAAGCCGAGCAAAAGAGATAACTGAATGCTTGGTAAAGTACAGCAAAATAGCTGTATTCAATAATATGTATAGCGTTATTGAATGTGCAAATGAGTTTGCTGCTGAACATTTGGAGATACAGTGCGGGGACGAGAGCAGAAAGATTGCCGATAGAATTGAAAATGCCGGTGCGATATTTATCGGCGATTATTCGCCGGTAGCAGTGGGTGATTACTGGGCCGGGCCAAGCCATACCCTGCCAACCGGAGGAACTGCGAGATTCTTTAGTGCGTTAAGCGCAAATGATTTTATCAAGTCGACCAGTATCATCGAATACAGCAAAGAGCAATTAGCTAAAAGTGCGGAGGACATAATCAGATTGGCTGAGGCTGAGGGCCTTGATGCCCATGCAAAAAGCGTCTGGCTACGGCTTGGCCTACGCCAAGACGAGTAAAAATCCGCACCGAATCGCAGCGGAATTCTTAAACATCCCAACTGAGTTTTTCTTCATATCGCCAGTAGAACCTGCCCAGGATATGCGCCATAACCATAAGTAAACAGTAGATAACAACCTGCGATACGTAAAACCATACCTGCGGCAAAAACGGTATAGCAGCCAACAATTGATTTATCTTAATAATCAGATAACCAAAGGCATAGAAAGACAGAATTAACCCGCAGTACGGAAGAAATGTGCTGTATATCGAACCGATAAACAAAATCGGATTAAGTCCGCTGATAGAATCGAACATAACGACAGCCAACAAACCCATAGGGAAAAAGAAAATCCCGTACGATGCCCACAACCACAAAGCGGGGTCATTTCTCATAGAAGCGAGAGTTAAGGTCCACTCTAAATTGCTTTTCCATATAGCCATGGAGATATAAATAAACGCCGGTGCAGAAAAAAAGACGAGGCAAACGAGTATCTTTACTGTCTGCCAGAGTAATTCCCAAAGTCCAGGAGTAATCGCCATAGTTTCCGGAGTCCTTATTGCGCCGCCCGCACTGTCGCGGACGCATTCAGCGAGATACCAGTAAAAATAAAATGGCAGGATAATATTTATTATGAAACTTATCGCCCCAACAAATGCTAAAAGCACGCCCGCCGGAGGAAATACGAGAGTAAATAAGAATAAAAACTTCAGCAATATGGCAAATACAAGCGGTATTCCAATAACAATTCCTAAAATTGCCAACCCGGGGACATTTAACGGATACAAAAATATGTCCAAAAGAAACGGGAATTTGCGCTCGGGCGGGGGTTCTTCGAGTTTTTTGAAATAGTCAACGGCTGTTTTTTCAGGCTCCGGCTGTTTAGGGAGAATATCAAAAGCAGTAGTGTCCAGAATCGGTTCGGGAGCGACTTCTGCTTTATGGGGACTGGGCTGTTCGGGAGGTGGTGCCGGCGGTTTTTGTTCTTTGACCCGGCCCGGCGGGATGTCGAACATAGCGGGGTTGATAAGGGATTTTAAGCCAATATCGGAATGGTCGCTGTCGCCGGTCAGCGGAATGACCAGTGTCTTTTTACAGGCGGGGCATTTGCTTTTCTTGCCGGCGTAGATTCGGGGGGCGATGATTTTCTGGCCGCAGCTTTCGCAGCGAAACTTAATCAAAGGCGATTCGTCCATTTACACTTTCGCCCCCTTTTGCCCTGCACATAAAGACTACAGGAGTTTTTGTTTTATAAATTCCGCTGAATCGGCGAGGGCCTGGTCTATTTTTTCGGGGTTTTTTCCGCCGGCCTGCGCCATTTGGGGTCTGCCTCCTCCGCCGCCATCAACAATCGGCGAAATCTGCCTAACCACGTCGACGGCGCTTAAGCCTTTTTTTATCAAATCATCGGTAACGCCCGCCAGCAGGACTGCCTTGCCGGCGTCGTCAAAACCGAAGACCACCACTGCCGATTTGGCTTTCTTTTTCAGCATATCAATCGCTTCCCTTGCCTGCTCGACCGATGTTTGCGAAAGCCGACCGATGACCACCGAGGTTTCGCCGATTTTTTCGCATTTTTCCAGAAACTGCTTTGCCTCAGTGAAGGAGTCGGTGCCTGCCTGCCTTGCCGCCGATTTGATATCTTTCGACAGCTTCTTATTTTCTTTTATCAACTGGTCGACCCTGGGGACAAGCGATTCCGGCGGGACCTTTAGCATAGTCGAAAGCTCATCGGCAATCCTGCTTCGCTGCTCGAGATATTCGGTCAGTTCCGTCCCCGTCAGGGCGGTAATTCTTCGCACGCCTGCCGATATGCTTTCTTCCCTGATTATCTTAAATCCGCCGATAACGCCGATTCTGTCGACGTGAGTGCCGCCGCAGAATTCTCTGCTGAAGGCTTCCCTGATTTGTTTATCGCTCTCGGCGCCGATGGCCACAACCCGCACCTCGCTGCCGTATTTTTCGCCGAACAGCGCCATTGCGCCGAGCTTTTGCGCCTCTTCTCTTGGCATTACCGCACAGGTAACAGGCAAATCTTCGGTGATTTTTTCCCTGACCAGCGACTCGACTTTTTTTATCTGCTCATCGGTCAGGGCCGCGGGGCAGGTAAAATCAAACCGCAGGTAATCCGGGCAGACAAGGCTTCCCTGCTGAGCGACCGATTTTCCCACTACCTGCTGCAACGCCCACTGCAACAGATGAGTAGCGGTGTGATTCTTCTTTGTTGCGTTTCTATCTTTGCTGACAAGGGCCGTTATCTTTTCGCCGACACTGAATGTCCCTTCGGCGAAATGACCCCTGTGAATGATGCAGTTTGCCACCCTGGCGGTTTTTTCAACAATGAACCGGCCATTTGGGGATTTTAAATAGCCGCAGTCGCCGACCTGGCCGCCGGCCTCGGCATAAAAACAGGTTTTGTCGAGGATAATCCCAATATCATCGCCCGCTTCAACCTGTCCCTTACTTTTGAAACCCTCCGGCCCAATCCATCCGATTATTTTGCTTTCGCAGCGGTCGGTGTGATACTTGTGCAAGTCTTCCGTTGCCGGAAGCTCAACGTCGGCAGACAAAGTCGTGATAAAAGAGTCAGCCTTCTGGGCGGCCCTTGCACGCTCTTTTTGCTCATCCATCAGCTTGTCGAATTTGGCCTTATCTACATTCAGGCCGCGCTCTGCTGCCATAAGCTCGGTCAAATCGAGCGGGAAGCCATAAGTATCGTAAAGCTGAAAGGCATCATCGCCGCTGATGGTTTTTTGCGGTGATTTAACTGCCCGCTCGGCGGCGGCGTTGAAAATTTCGATGCCTCTGTCAAGCGTTCTGCCGAAGCTCGCCTCCTCTGATTCGATTACCCTTGCGACGTGGTCTGCCCGCTCTTTTATCTCGCCGAACGCATCGCCCATCACGTCCACAACAACGGGGACGATTTTATACATAAACGGCTCGTGCATACCCAGCTCTCTGCCGAACCTCGCCGCCCGGCGAATCAGCCGGCGAATCACATAGCCCCTGCCCTCGTTCGATGGTATTGCACCATCGGTGATGGCAAATGAGACCGCCCTGATGTGGTCTGCTATGACCCGAAAAGCCGTGTCAGTTTTACTGTTGAGGTTCGATGTGTATTTGTGGCCGCTTAACCTGCCTGCGAAATCGATTATCGGCATAAACAGGTCAGTGTCGTAGTTGCCCTTTTTTTTCTGCATAACTGCGGCGATTCTTTCCAGGCCAGCGCCGGTATCAACGTATTTCGCCTTGAGGGTTGTGAGTTTGCCGTCTTCGCTGCGGTTATACTGGATAAAGACAAGGTTCCAAAGCTCTATAAATCTGCTGCAGCCGGCGTTGACGCCGCACTTGTGGCCTTTCACATCTTTTCTATCGCATCTGTCGGGGCCGAGGTCGATATGTATCTCGCTGCAGGGCCCGCAGGGGCCGGTGGCGCCCATTTCCCAGAAATTATCTTTTTTCCCGAATGCCAGAACCCGCTCGGCAGGTATTGACGTCGCCTTCGTCCACAGGCTGGCGGCCTCCTCGTCTTTTGGCAGACCGTCGGTCTCGTCCCCTGCGAAAACCGAAGCCCACAGTCTGTTCGGGTCTATCTGCCATACCTTTGTAAGAAGCTCCCAGGCCCATTCGATTGCCTCGGCTTTGAAGTAATCGCCGAACGACCAGTTGCCGAGCATTTCAAAAAATGTGTGGTGATAAGTATCTTTGCCGACCTCCTCAAGGTCGTTGTGCTTGCCGCTTACGCGAAGGCATTTCTGGCTGTTGGCGGCCCGCCGGCAGGTCGGCGGGGTCAGGCCGAGAAAAATATCCTTAAACTGATTCATCCCTGCGTTGGCAAACAGCAGCGTATTATCGTTCACCGGAACTATGGGTGAACTGGGGACAAATTCGTGGTCTTTGCTTTTGAAAAAGTCTATAAACCCGCTTCTTATCTGGTTGGATGTTAACACAATTGGCCTTTCGTACTTATTAATCTTCACTTTTGACAATTTGAACTTTTGAGTTAATCATTTTTTCATAATCTTCTTGTAAGTTTTTCTTAATCTGTTCAATTTTTTTATATCTACTAGCTATTTCTTTCTGCTTATCCAAGTCAAATTCGCCGTTATCTTTGATAGGAATATTTACTGATATTTCTCCCATTCTTTCAATTCCCAATCTTTTATTTGCCCATTCTCCTAAAGTATTCTTAGGAAGGGTTTGATTTAAAATAAAATTTAAATACTCGAAGTCAACTTTTCCTTTATATTTCTCTTTTAGTTTCAAAATTCCGCAATGAGTCGTTATTGAAAACCTGCCGTTCCTGTAAAACACCGTTCCTGCTAATACACCATCAGTAGTCCAAGTAAAGCACTCTTCTTCATAATCATAGGTATTTATTCTTCCTATTTCGCCCGAATTTGATGTCTGAGAGGAATAAACGGGATATTCGCCTTTATGGTTGTGTATATACTTTTTGGTATAAGCTGCGTTCCCTTTTTTTAAGTCAAACAGTTCATCTACAGAAACAGATTTTGTTTCATATTTACCACTTATATCAACTTTCAGAGTTTTTATTTTCTCATAGTCTTCTTTTATCGCTTTCTGGATGTACTCAATTTTTTTATACTTGTCAGCAATTTCCTTTTGTTTATTTAAATCAAATTCTCCATTTTCCTTTATCGGGATTTCAATAAAAGTGTCTAACACTCTTTGCATAGAACACTTAAAATTAAAGGCGAATTCAAGAGACAAAAGTGCGACTTGTAAGGTATGTTTCAAAAAAATATAATCCAGACTATTTTTATATTTATCTTTTATTCTCAACAATTTTACCTTTTCATACGGAACAAATTCTTCTTTCCTATAAAAAACAATGCCCGAACTTCCATCTTTATTCCACGTTAGAAGATTTTTATACTTCTTCCACTTGCTATCCTTTTTCACCCACCCAAAAATTAGACTCTCGTTTTGACTTGCCGAATAAACGGCAACCAAGTTGCTACCGGTATTTTCCCGAAAAACATCTTTTTTCTTTAGCCCAGAATTTGTTGGAGGAGACTCCATAATTTCTCGAATTTGAACTGATTTTACTAACATCTATAACTCCTCCAAAATATTTTTCAATTCATCATATCTCTTTCCCATATTTGCAACTTGTTCTTTAAATTCATCAATCGTCAAAATTACTTCTTTTTCAGAAACACCCAAGGCATCTCTTTCTTCCCTACTCCACCACCTATCAATAATCCAATATTTTTCTTTCTCAAATCTCTCAATAGGCTGTATTTTACATCTTGGATCATCTGTTTTAAATGATGCGGGGCTTCCTTTGAATTGATTAAACAAATTCTTCGCTTTATCCAAGTCGTTCTCTTCAATTTCAAATCTGTTTACATCTAAAGTTTCCCCGACGTTGGAGGCTAAATAAGTAAGTACGGGAAAAGTCTGCTTATCTTCATCACAATTCTTTTTGGTGATTCCTAATATGTAAGTTTTCTTTGGAGTATTAAAAAAAGTCTTTAGAGGCAGCGAAATAATACAATTTATATAACATTTCTCTCTTATTTCGTTTCTTAACACATCATTAGCAAACACATTAAATATGCTGTCGGGCAATATTATAAAGGCTGAACCGCCCCTTTTTAAATTTGAGATAATCCATTTTAGGCATAACCCCTCAACGCCTTTTCCACTATTTTTGTAATCATCAGCCAGGCCTTCTTCTTCAATCTGTTTTCGTATTGTCGTCACTCCGCTTGTAATATATGGCGGATTAGTTAGTATTAAATCTGGTTTCTCCTCCTCATTTTCAAATTCCTCTTTTAATGTACCAAGGTTTGAGTCAGATAAAAAATGAAAAGTATTATTAAACAAATTAGCGAATTCATCATGTAAAGTAGGATTTTTTTCAACCAAATCCGAAAGATAAATAAGCATATTAGCTTTAGCTAAGATTATCGTCCTTCTCTGTTCATCACTGTCTTCCCTGCCGCTATCATAACCTAACAATCTAATGGCTGGTTTGATTTTCCCATTTTTAGGGTAAAATTTACTTTTAAGACTTGATGAAACTTGGAAGGGCTCCAAGACAAAACCGCCCACCCCGCAGAAGGGATCGCAAATAAATTTAGCCTTATCAATATTGGCCATTTCCACGATTGCTTTGACAACTTTTCTCGGAGTAAAGAATTGTCCTAATTTGCTTTTATCTTTACTCTGTTTCAAAAATGTTTCAAATAATTTTGTTTTAAATTCTTTTTTTATATTCCTCAAGTCTACAAATTTAGCATATTTTTCGATAGTATCTTTGAATAACGTTGCCTGTGATAAGACGGGTTCGCCTGACCTATTTACAAAAATTGTTCCATTAATAATTCCTGTTCCATCACTTCCTTCTTTGAATAATTCTTTAATCTTCTTCCTGCACTTAGTAGCATAATGTTCTAACACTTCCTTATTAGGATAACCATCTTTATACATACCCAATAGATGATTAAAGCTTCTATCTTTTGTCAAAACCCCCAAATCGCTTAAAAATTTGAAAATGAACACTTCGACAACATTATAAAGACAAGCAGTAGGATTATCTTTTGTGCTTATATAAATGCTCTGCCATACACTTCTTGCAAGAGATGTCGGATCTGTTTTCTCCGTCGCTCTAAGAATAGAATTGGTGTTGCCTGTCTCCGATAAAATTCTCTCGATAATTTGATATGTTTCTCTGGTCTCGTCATCTAATTTACCAATTTCCTTCTCGTTTACTTCACTAATAAAGAATTTTTTTTGTAATTTTTGTTTATCATCATTTAAAATAAATGAATAACTTCTTTTAGTACCTTTTGTTCTATCTTTGTATTCATTCTTTTCCTCCGGATGATTTGGATTAATCCAGTAAGTTACAATGCCATCGGTGATGATTCCCATCTTGGCTTCCAAAATTTGGCATAAGTCATTGCACTGCTCAATCGCATCTTTTTTTTGTTTATCTGTTTGAAATTCTGTCGGTTTTTTGTATTCTAAAACAGCAATAACTTGTGGAGTTTTTTTGCTTCTCCTATCAATTAGCAAACCATCAGGCCTTCTCTTCTCGTAATCTCCACAGTCCTTATTGAAAATAATTTGCGCCTGTTTATATTGTTTTATCGTAGTAGAATGTGTTGGAAAAAATTCATACGCCCCTACAGATATCCCCTTTTTCGTTAATCCTCTTTGTGTCAATTCTTCACTTGCCATTTTTTCGTTCTTTCCCTTTCTTGGGTTTATATGCAATCCTCCGGTCTTGTCTCTCTACTTTTAAGTTGCCTTGTCAAATGCATAATTCCGAATGTCTTTATTTTGTTGCCGTCAATCCTTTTGTGGCAAGAATTTTATTTTTTATCTCCTCGGTCAGCTCCTTATTTTCAATCAGATATTTTTTCGCATTTTCCCTGCCCTGGCCGAGCTTGATATTGCCGTAGTTCATAAACGCACCGCTCTTTTGCACCACGTTGCAGGCAACGCCTAAGTCGAGCAGGTCGCCCTCGTAGCTGATGCCGCTGTCGAACATAATGTCAAATTCGGCATCGCGGAATGGCGGTGCGATTTTATTTTTTACCACCCTGGCCCGCACCCGTGAACCGACCGCACCAGCGGTGTCCCTTATGGTCTCCAGTCTTCTTACATCTATTCTTATAGAGCTGTAAAATTTCAGGGCGTTTCCGCCGCTTGTGGTTTCCGGGTTGCCGAACATTACGCCGATTTTCATCCGGATTTGATTGATGAAAATCAGCGAGGTCTTGCTTTTGCTGACTACGGCGGTAAGTTTTCGCAGCGCCTGGCTCATCAGCCTGGCCTGAAGACCGATGTGGGTATCGCCCATTTCGCCTTCGATTTCCGCCTTCGGCGTCAGTGCCGCAACAGAATCGACCACTATAATGTCGATAGAATTAGACCTGATTAGCATCTCGACTATGTCCAGGGCCTGCTCGCCGGTGTCAGGCTGGCTTATCAGCAGGCTGCTGACGTCAACGCCTAATTTTTTGGCCCAGGTGGTGTCGAGGGCGTGCTCGGCGTCGATAAAGGCCGCAATGCCGCCCGCCCGCTGGGCATTTGCGATAACGTGAAGCGCAAGGGTGGTCTTGCCGGACGATTCCGGGCCGAAAAGCTCGGTGACCCTGCCCCGCGGGATACCAGGCCCACCGAGAGCGATGTCTAATGATAATGAGCCGGTGGGGATGCCCTCAATCCTGGCGTATTTGTGCTCGTCCATCTGCATAATGGCGCCCTGGCCGTACTGTTTTTCAATCTGTGCTATGACCTGCTGTAGTGCAGCTTCTTTGCCGCCGGCCTTCGATACCGTCTGTTCTTTTTTAGCTTTCGTCATTTCGATAATCTCCCATATCAAAACAAAATCAAATATCATTGCAGTTTGTAACTGCCGATTACCGTATAAATCGGTCCTGTCGGCGTCAGGTCGCTCTTATAAACGTTGACCGAATCAGCCGATACGACACCGGCCTTAAAATCCTTATACTGCTCGGCGGTCTGAGCCAGCTTTATACCTGCTTTGGGGTTTTTCACCCTGCACAGCGTCAGGTGGCCTGTAAATTCTCTTTCTTCCTGCGGCCAGCCTGCCTGTACTAACGCTTGTTCGAGTTCTTTTTGCAGCCGCTTGAGGTTTTCGTTTCCTTCGCCTGCGCCGACCCAGACGACTCTTGCGCTCCTGCCGCCGAAGCAGCCGACAGTTTCTACGTTTACTTCAAAGCATTTGTGTTTCGCAGAAACGTCTTTGACTATATCGCAGACCTCATTAGCCTTGCCGTCATCAATTTCTCCCAAAAAATTCAGCGTCAGATGAATCACATCAGGCCTGACCCACTTGACATCGCCCCTGTCGATACCGGCCTTGCCTGCCAATTGTCGCTGTAAGTCGCCCAGCGCCTTTCTGATTTTTTCATTTATATCTATTGCAATGAAAACCCGCATTTTGTTCTCACCTAAAATTGTGTCAGTTTCTTGAGGTTTTCCAGCCTGCTTTCAATATCGTTTATGGTTATCGCCGTCAGACCGTTCACCGAAAACTCGGAAATGGTGAAAGATGCGGCCACATTGCCATAAGCTATTGCCGTTTTCAACGCTGCGAAATCGGTTCTGCCGACCTTTGCCAGATAGCCCATCAGCGCCCCTGCGAAACTGTCGCCTGCTCCTGTCGGGTCTTTGACTTCAGTGGCGGGGTAAGCCGGCATAATAAATTTTTCGCCGCCCCTGCAGCACATTATCGAGCCCGACTCGCCCTTTTTAACGATAATGATACCCGGCCCCATAGCCAGAATTTTTTCCATCGCAGTTATCAGGTTGCCCTCGCCTGCCAGCATCCTGGCCTCGTCCTCGTTGATTATCAGGGCGTGAATTTTTCTGAGCAGCGTCTTTAAGTCATCGAGCCTGCCTTCAATCCAGCAGTTCATCGTATCAGCCGCCACAAAAACGGGGCTTTCCAACTGCTCGAGCAACTGCATCTGAAGGGCAGGGGCGGTGTTTGCGAGAAAGATGTATTTGCTGTCCCTGTATTCGGCAGGCACAGCCGGCGGCGCCTCGCCAAGCACGTTCAGCTCCACATACTCTGTCATTGCCTCACTCATCGTATAGTGATAAGCGCCTTTCCAGCGGAAGGTTTTGCCGAGCGGCCTTTTTTCAAGTCCCTTCAGGTCGACGTCTCTGCCTGCGAAGACCTGCGCCAAATCAAAAGGACAATCCGGGCCTATGGCGCCGATGAGCCTGACGGGTGAAAAGAAACTTGCCGCCAGGCTGAAATAAATGGCCGAGCCGCCCAGACAGTTTTCGCTGACGCCATAGGGCGTCTTAACACTGTCAATTCCTATCGAGCCGGTTACCAGTAATGACATTTTTATACCCTTCCAAATTTCTTCACAGTAATATCTATTCTTGCGAGTGTGTTTTCTCTGCCGAGCATAGTTATCGAGTCGAAAATCGGCGGGCTGATTGTGTTTCCGCAAATCGCCACACGCAACGGCTGGGCAACTTTGCCGAGGCCGACCTTCTTTTCTTCCGCCAAGCCTCGCAGCATACCCTCAATCGCCTGCTCGCTTGTCTGCTCCATAGCCGCAAGCTTATCGCGGATAATCTGCAGAACAGCCAGCCCGTTATCTTTCAGTAAAACCGTCCGGACAGCCTTATCATCATACTCAATTTGGTCGTTGGCAATGAAGAGAAATCTGCATTTTCGCTCGATGTCGGCCAGGGTACGTGCGCCGGCGTTTACCTCTATAAATCTCTCAAGCATTTTATCATCCGCGGCAGCGACCGGCGACTCGACAGCCTCCAGATAACTCCTGAAATGCCCGATGAGTTTTTCCTTCGGCGTCATTTTGATATGCTCGGTGTTAAATGCAAGAAGTTTCTTGCGGTCAAACAGGCTGTTGCTCTTTGTCAGGCGAGAAATGTCGAAGCAGCCGATTAGCTCATCGACCGGCATAATCTCGCGCGCATCGCCGGGATTCCAGCCTAATAGCGCCAGAAAGTTGACCATCGTTTCGGGCAGATAGCCGCTCTTGAAAAAGTCAATGATGTTAATCTCCGGGAGCTGCACGCCCAGGTATTCTGCCATAGCACTGATAGCGGGCATATCCGGCATAGTTCGGCCTTCGATAAATGCGGTTACTTCCTCAGCCGAGATGCTGCCGACAGCGGCGAGTTTTTTCATATCGACAGCCGGCATATTTTTTATGGCCTTGCGCAGTGTTTCCGGCCTTTCGCGTTTTGAAAGTTTTCCGCCGCTGTCACTGATGGTTACAGACATATGTGCGTATGTCGGCGTGCGAAAGCCAAGTGCCTGCTGCAAAAGCTGCTGCACCGGCGTGTTCATAAGGTGTTCCTGCCCGCGAATGACGTGCGTTATCTGCATCAGTTCGTCATCGACAACGCAGGCAAAATTATACGGCGGGAAGCCGTCGCTTTTTTGAAGGATAAAGTCGCTTATCTCGCTGGCCGCAAATGAAACCTCCCCGCGAACCGCATCGTGAACAACGATAGTCCCCGCCTGCGGCACAGCAAAACGCACCGTTACAGGCCTGCCTTCATTGCGGGCCTTCTTCACGTCCTTTTCGTCCGGGAAATTCTTCGGCCGGGGGTATATGAAGGTCTTTTTTTGCAACTCGGCCTGCTGCCGGACGACTTCAAGCTCTTCGGTCGTATCGAAACAGTAGTATGCCTTTTGCTCCCCGATAAGTTTGTTGAGGTATTTGTCGTAGATGTCCCGCCGCTGCGACTGGAAGTAAGGCCCGTTCGGCCCGCCGACCTCCGGCCCTTCGTCCCATTCCACACCCAGCCAGTGCAGGTCGCTTATCACCTGCCCCGTTGCGGTGGCGGTATTGCGCTTCAGGTCGGTGTCCTCGATACGCAGGATGAACCTGCCGCCGGTCTTTTTGGCAAAGAGCCAGTTAAACAAAGCTGTTCTCGCCCCCCCGACGTGCAGATAACCTGTTGGCGACGGCGCAAACCGCGTTACGACCATTATAAAACCTCATTAACTCAGGAAACTACGTAAAAACAGCAGGATATGCGATATTAACATTATTGTCAATGATAAGAATATGCTATAATCAGCCTCTCATAGCGTGCGAAGGAGAAAAAACTGATATGTTAAACAGCGCCAAGTTCAAAAAAGCGGCCGGGCTGATAAAGAAATCCGAAAATATTCTGGTAACCACACACACCAAGCCGGACGGCGATGCCTGCGGGTGCATGGCGGCAATGTGTTACGCAATCAAGACGCTTCGCAAGAAAGTAACGCCGGTATTGCCGACCGAACTGCCTGATTGGTATGCGTTTCTGTTCGATAAGAAGCCCGCTGTGTTCGGCAGGGACATCACAGCCGAGCGGCTGACCGGCATCGACCTTATCGTTCTTGTCGACGTGAATAGTTACAGCCAGTTGCCGGAGATTGAGAAGTTCCTCAAACAAAACCAAAAACCCGTTCTGGTAATCGACCATCACCGAACTACTGACGGCCTCGGCGATGTCGAGCTTGTTGATGTTACCGCAGCGGCCGGCGGCCTGATTGTCCTTGATTTTCTCAAATATGCAAAATGGCCGATAACCACAAAAATCGCACAGGCTCTTTTTGTGGCGATTGCCGCCGACACGGGGTGGTTTCAGTTCAGTAACACCGACAGCAGGGTCTATCGAAGCTGTGCCGAGCTGATTGACGCCGGTGCAAAACCTACCCGGATTTACCACACCCTGTATCATAATTTTTCGCCGCAGCGGTTCAAGTTGATGGCTGCAATGCTCAGCACACTTAACCTGCATTTTGACAACCGATATGCAGAAATGCATTTACTCCAGCGGGGTTTTGCGCAAACAGGCGCTTCTTACAGAGACACCGAAAATTTTATCGACGAATGCCGGCGGATAAGCACCGTCGAGGCCGCTGCTCTGTTTGTGGAATTGCAGGATGGGCGAATCAAATGCTCGATGCGAAGCACCGGCAGAGTAGATGTTCGCAGAATCGCCGAGAAGTTTGGCGGCGGCGGCCACAAAATGGCTGCTGGCACGCACCTGCCTCCGCCGCTCGAAACTGCCAGGCAGACAATCAAGACCGAGATTGAAAAACAGCTCGGCAAGTAACTTTTTATGGACAAATTTCTTTATTTGATTGCCGGCCCCCTGCTTTTAATATCCGTTGCCATTCATATCTACGTAAGAATCCGCCTTCGTCCGGGAGACGATTCAGATTTGGACGATTACTATTACGAATTCGAGGAGCAGCACCCCGCCTACGCAAGGTATTTATTCTGGTCGAGAATCACCTTTGCCGCCATTGCCCTTGCCACCCTGCTGTTATTCCTCGCAATCGCCATTTAGCTTAAACCGGCTGCCCTTGGCAAAATGACATAACTGCCTTTGCTAAAAGGACATAACATTCGTGAATCCTGCAAAAAATAAAAACCGGTCAGTTTGAACAATTATTTTGTTGCACTACGGAGGCTATCCTGATAAAGTATTGCAGCGTGGAAATATTCTTTCATCTCTCAAGAGTAGGTCCCGGTAAATCAAAAGGAGAGGTATATTTAATTGCTCTTTAATGAGCCAGGGAGAAGTACAGTGAGTACAGGTACGGTAAAATGGTTTAACGCAAGCAAAGGTTTTGGGTTTATTACGCCTGATGATGGGGGAAAGGATTTGTTTGTTCACCACACAGAAATCAAGACCAAGGGCTATGCAACGCTCGATGAAGGCCAGAAGGTCAAATTTGAGGTGGGTCAGGGCAAGAAAGGGCCTTGTGCAACCAATGTGACCCCCGCCTGAGGACAAACAAAAATATTACGATAACCAAAGTTCCCGCAGGGATGGGGTACATTTAAAAAAACAGTTCGGCGGCAAGAGATATCTACTCCTTGTGAAATCTCTCGCACCCATAAGCCGAACTGGATTCTAACCCTTTTTTTCGGATGTTCCACCCCGAATCGCTGGATTTATCCTGTTTTAAATTACGGCCATCCAATGCTTTTGTTCAGGGCCGGCGGTTTTTTATGTGTAAAGTCGTATAAAGATTTGGCCGAACATACAGAAAGCAGGATTCGTAAATTAGAATGGAAGATGAGGGTCGATGAAGAAGAGAGAGAGTTGCTAAGGCGTGATGATTCAGGCTGGCTGTCCAGCGATTTGATTTTTAGCGGATTATTCATGTTTTTCCCTTTCAGCCGTAAGCCTTCGTAATATGAAGCTTACGGCTTTTTTTACAATCCTTCAGAAATATATCTAACACAAAACTTTTGCAGGAAAATGGTTGTTTTACGGCCTTTTTCGATTATAATACCGCTTGTTTGCTGCGCGGGGCGTGGCGCAGTTTGGCTAGCGCGTTGGACTGGGGGTCCAAAGGTCGCAGGTTCAAGTCCTGTCGCCCCGATTGGAAAGGCCGGGGGCGAACCCCGGCTTTTTAATAGTGCAGCAGGACAGGAGAAAAACGGGGGCAGAACAAATACATATCGAAAGGAGGAAAAGATGAAAAGCGAAAAATTGTTTACAATCCTTATGGTGCCGGTCTTTATTGCGCTGGTCGTTTCGACCGCAGGGGCGTCTGAGTTTTCAGATAACTTCAACCGTGCGGACTCAACAACGCTGGGGAACGGCTGGACGGAGGTTGCGGGCGACCTGAAAATCCTGAGCAACGAAGTTAGAAATGAGGCGATAAGTGTCTATCATATCGCAATTCAAGATAGTCTTTCCGGCGCCGCCCAGACGGTCGGCTGTGATTTTGCAAGGACTACGCTTAACGGCGGGCCGCGTTTCGGGGTGATGCTGCGGTATCAGGATTCCCTGAACTACTATTATTTTTACCGGCTGACAGGCGGCACGGCCAGGGTATATATTGCCAAAGTCGTCAACGGCACTTTGACAAATCTGGCAAATACATCTTTGTCAAATCCAGCAGTCAACGTGCTTTTCCGCATTGAAGGTATTGCTAACGGGACAACGCTGAAGCTGAAGGTTGACGGCGTCGAAAAACTTTCCACCCAGGACAGCACATTCTCATCGGGAAAGGTCGGGATTCAGTTCGGCTCCACAAGCAATACCGATTCGCACCGTGCGGACAACTTTAGTGCAATGATAGATGCGGCCCCGGTTGCGGCCTTTGCCGGTTTGCCGACAAGCGGCAGTTATCCATTGACGGTCAACTTCACAGACCAGTCAACAGGCAGCGTTACTGTCTGGAGCTGGGATTTCGGCGACAGCGGCACAAGCACATCGCAGAACCCATCTCATCAATATACATCGGCAGGGACATATACGGTCAATCTTACGGTCAGCGGGGCAGGCGGAACAGATATAGAAACCAAAACCAATTACATCACCGTTACGGCACCTGTGCCGCCTGTTGCTGCGTTTACCGGCTCGCCGACAAGCGGTAATTTCCCGCTGACAGTCAGCTTCACAGACCAGTCAACGGGTAGCATTACAAGCTGGAGCTGGAATTTCGGCGATAGCGCCACAAGCACACTGCAGAACCCCGCTCATATCTATCAGGCAGCCGGGGCGTATACGGTAAGCCTGACGGTGAGCGGCAATGCCGGCAGCGATGATGAAATAAAAACAAATTATATTACCGTTACAACGCCTCCGGCGCCCGTTGCCGATTTTACAGGCTCTCCGACAAGCGGTGCGGTGCCGCTTACGGTAAATTTCACAGACGGCTCTACCGGCACAGTTACCGCCTGGAGCTGGACATTCGGCGACGGAGGCACCAGTACTGCCAGAAACCCGTCGCATATTTATCAGAACGCAGGAACTTACAACGTCAGCCTGACGGCAACAGGGCCAGGCGGGACCGATATTGAAACAAAAACTGGTTACATAACCGTCAGCCTTAATCCGCCGACAGCGGCATTTTCGGGTACACCTCTGACCGGCAATGCACCGCTGACGGTAAACTTTACGGACTCATCGACCGGTGGTGTCACGGCCTGGAGCTGGGCGTTTGGCGACAGCGGGACAAGCACATTGCAGAACCCATCTCATCAATATACGCCAGCGGGGACATATACGGTCAGTTTGACCGTTACCAGCCCGGGCGGAAGCGACATAGAAACCAAGACGAATTATATTACGGTCAATCAGGCGCCGCCGACCGAGACCTGGACGACTTATAACAATGCCAACACCGGCGGAGCGATAGGCAATAACACTATTCTCGGGGCAGCTGTCGAAACCGGCGGAACAGGATGGTTCGGCACAAACGGCGGCGGTATGGCAAAATATGCCGGCACGAGCTGGACCAAATTCACTACCGGCAACAGCGGCCTGGCGAACAATACCGTTTACACCATAGCCTTCGACACCTCTTCCAACAAGTGGATTGCCACGAATAGCGGCGTCAACAAGTATACCGGCACAAGCTGGACAAAATATACTTCAGCCAACAGCGGGCTGGCAAGCAATGCAACAAGAGCCATCGCTGTTGATAACAGCGGCGACGTATGGGTAGGGACACTCAGCAACGGCCTGTGCAAATTTAACGGGACAAGCTGGACGACTTATACCAACTCCAACAGCGGTTTGCCGGACAACGCCGTCAAGGGGATTGCCGTCGATTCCTCAAACAACAAGTGGATTGCAACGTTGACCGGTGTAGCCAAATATGACGGCACGACCTGGGCGAAATGGGGCAAGCCACCACTGCTGAGCGATGATGTTTATGCCATTGCGGCTGCTCCCAACGGGAACAAGTGGGTTGGGACAACGAGCGCCGTGAGCAAATTTACCGGCACAAGCTGGACGAACTATACAACTGCCGACGGCCTTGCAAAGAACGACAACCGTGCGATTGCCGTTGATTCGGACGGAATTGTCTGGGCAGGCTCTGCCGGTTCGGGATTAAGCAAGCTCACAGGTACCTCGTGGTCTATTTATAATACGAGTAACAGCGGCCTGGCGAATAATACCGTCAATGCCGTGGCTGCCGAATCGCCGTTCAAACTCTGGTTCGGCACCAGCGGCGGCGTAAGTCTGCTCCAGATACCTGTGCCTCCGCCGCCGCCACCCGGCCAAGCGAGTAACCCCAATCCTGCCAATGGCACAGGAGGAGTGAACATAAACGCAGACCTTTCCTGGACAGTCGGCTCCGGTGCTGTTTCGCACGATGTATATTTCGGCACAACGAATCCGCCGCCGTTCCGGGTCAATCAGACCGCAACAACCTTTGACCCCGGCACGATGAGCAACAGCGCCACATACTACTGGCGTATCGATGAAAAGAACGCAGGCGGCACAACAACGGGCGTCCTCTGGAGCTTTACCACTGTTGCATCGGGTGGTCAGGCAGCCAACCCCACTCCGGCAAACGGGGCGACAGGTGTAACCAGGTCTATTGATTTGCAGTGGTCTGCCGGTGTCGGCGCCACAAGCCATAACGTATATTTCGGAATAGACCCCACGCCGGACTGGGATGATTACAGGGGCAATCAGACCGGCGCTACATTCGACCCCGGCATCCTGAACGCATTGACTACATATTACTGGCGGATTGATGAAGTCAGCGGAAGCGGCACGACCACCGGCGTTGTGTGGAGCTTCAGCACGGCTGCTGAGGGGACGGTGTATTACGTATCGAGCGCAGCCAACATCTCCTCCGCAATGGCATCAGCCGCACCGGGCGACACCCTGATTATGACCAACGGCACCTGGACTGACCAGAACATATTTTTTATCGGCAACGGCACCGCATCCCAGCCTATCACGCTTCAGGCCCAGACGCCCGGACAGGTCATACTCAACAGTAATTCTCAACTGCATATCGGCGGCAGTTACTTGGTGGTCGATGGTTTGAGATTTGAAGGCGGGGCGCTTAGTGGCGGCAGCGTTGTGGAATTTCGCTCCGGCGATAACTCCCATCATTGCCGCCTCACCAATACCGCTATCGTCAACTATAATCCGCCTAATTTGAATACGCGGTATTTCTGGGTTTCATTTTATGGCCACGATAACCGTGTTGACCATTGCTATTTCTCCGGTCAGAGTCATTCGGGAGTAACCTGCGTGGTCTGGCGGGACGACAGCTCAGTTAATAATCATTTGATAGACCATAACTATTTCGGCAATCGTCCGGTCGGGCCTGATAACGGTTATGAAACTATCCGCATCGGCGACAGTAGCGAGTCGCTGTCTGCTTCGAGGACGACCGTAGAATACAACTATTTCGAGCATTGTGACGGCGAGATAGAGATTGTGTCCAACAAATCCTGCGAGAACATTTATCGCTATAACACCTTCGTGGACAACAAAGGCCAATTGACACTGCGGCACGGAAATGGATGCCGCGTCGAAGGCAACTTCTTCTTCGGCTATAACGTCAACACTGCAAGCGGTGTTCGTATAATCGGAGAGAACCACCTCGTTATCAACAACTACTTTGCGGGACTGAAAGGCACCGGCACCTGGGGCGCCATTGTAATGTCAAACGGCGTGCCAAGCCCTGCTCTTGATGAATACTTCCAGGTGAAGAACGCAGTCGTTGCTTTTAACACCCTGGTCGACTGCAATCAAACCTTTACGATTGGTCTTTTGGCAGCAGGCGGTGCAGCCACACTGCCGCCAGAAAATTGCAGAATCGCCAACAACATAGTCCGCAGCAGCATCGCCCCCCTGATTTATTACGAAACAGCCCCTATCAATATGACCTACGAGGGCAATATTATGTATGGCGCCGATTTGGGTATACCCAATCCGGGCGGAATCACCATTACCGACCCGAAATTAGTTCTGGCTGTTGACGGCCTGATGAGGCCGGATGGCACCAGCCCCGCCATTAACGCCTCGGTCGGCAGTTACCCCGATGTTACCATTGATATGGATGGCCAGGCGAGAAACGACGGCGCTAAAGACGTCGGTTCTGACGAGGTCTCAACCGCTCCTGCTGTCCATTACCCGCTCATTCCTGAAGATGTCGGGCCGAACTGGTGGTATCCATAATCCTGCGCAGGCTTATCTGTAAAGCTTCCCCGGCGTGGCGGTTTACCCAGCCGCCACGCCTTTTTTGCCCGCCGGGACACAAACTTTAAACTTGACAATAACCCCGCCGAAGCTATACTAATCATTCTTGAAGTATGAGTTAATTCCGTTGGCAGTAAAAAGTAACGGGGTGTGTAGACGCGGTTATCTAAAATCGTCCGCTCACCCCTGTTTTTTTAATTTTTGGTAATTTCACTATTTTAAGGAGGCAGGCGACTAATATGAAAAAAGCCGGCGTAAATATGACCAAAGGGGGTCTGTTTACTGGTTTGCTGATTTGCTGCTGTTTATTGTGCGCCCCCGTGCAGGCGGCCAATCAGCATACTGAAGAAATAACCAAAGGCTCACACACATACCAGGTGAAGATGGGCGGCACACTTGATGAGTTTAACACCGCTGATTATCTCGAAACTTACGGCGGGAGTATGCGCCTTCAGAGCAAGTATCAGCCCAACGAATCCGTCACGATTGAGAACATCGGCACTACCGATGTGGTCAACCCGCGAATAGTCATTAACGGCCGGCGAAACAGGTATTCCGTGGATGACATTCTCGCCGACATCATCAAGCCGGGTATGACCGACGAGGAAAAGGCCCGGGCCATCTGGGCTTATGTTGCCGATATTTGGCTCCAGACCCACGAGAACGACCGCCGGGTCGACAACGGCTCTATTCTTATTAACAAGGAGCTGACAAACCCTGTGAAGCTTTCCAATATCTATTATTGCAGCGGCTGCCAGTTTGCTTCGGCAAACATCCTGGTGCTTTGCAAATACATCGGCCTGAAGGCACGCACATCGGGTATGGGATCTGCTCACAGGATAGCCGAGGTATGGTTCGATAATGACTGGCACGTCCTCGACGGCGACCAGCGTACATTTTATCTCGAAAAAGACAACAGTACCCTCGCATCCTACGATGACGTTAAAAATGACCCCAATCTTGCCCACCGCACTATTGACGGGGGCTTTGCCAGCAGGGGGATAAAAAGCCGCGGCGACCAGTATAAAACCTTCGAAAGAAAAGACATTGACATCAACGACATTAAGCCATATTTGTCCACTATGGCAATGACGCTCCGGCCCGGCGAAAAATTCGTATGGCGATGGGACAACATCGGCAAATATCGCTGCGGCGACAACGACCGTAACGTTAAGCGTGACAGACCCGGCGGCCTTATGCCCTACCAGCTTGCAAACGGGAAAATGATTTACCAGCCGAAACTCGAACCGGGAAAGACCGCAGCCGCCGATGGGGTTACTTACAAAATTAGTTGTCCCTACCCCATTGTCGGCGGGATGGTAACAGCCAAATTCCACAGAAAATCACCAGCGGATATTTGCAAAGTTTTGGTCTCTGTTCGGGACAGTAATGGTGTCGAGGCATGGTCTGCCGCTGATACAGACATCGGCGATTTCGAGAAACGCATAGAACTCGACAAGGCACTCAACCCGTTGCCGACTCCGGCCATTTATAACTATACCGTTAAGTTTGAGCTTCAGCCCAAAGGCTCACCGCAGGATGCTGCCGTAAGCGGTGTTGTCATCGAATCAGACGTTCAGATGTCCGCACTGTCACTTCCTTCGCTGTCGGCCGGTGTGAACAATGTTGCCTACCGCGATGATTCGACCGGCGAACGCAACGTGAAAATCACGCACGTCTGGAACGAAAATTCTATGGTTGCACCCCCGCTTCCGCCGAAAGCGCCGATTAAGCCGGCCAACGGCGGCAGTTCCGACCTCAAGCCCCTCAAAAAACTCAAATGGCAGCCTGCAGCGGACCCCGATGGTTATATCAGCGGTTATCACGTCCAGCTAAGCACAAGGCCTGATATGATTTATCCCCTCTCCCCAAACTTCGACCGTATCTCTTTCTCGCCGGAACCGGAATGGGAAGTCCCCGAAGGCTGGCTGCTGCCTTATAAAAAATATTATTGGCGGGTGCGCTCAAGGGACAACTGGGGCGTCTGGAGCGACTGGAGCGATGTTTGGAAGTTTGAGACCACCGTCCCCGCACCCGGCTCCGGTTAATCAAAAGCTTTATCGTTACAGCAGTCAGGCCGTATCGAGTATGAAAGTTACCGGGCCATCGTTTACACTGGCTACCTGCATAGCCGCCCCGAAAATTCCCTTCTCAACCGTAATTCCCTGCGCTGCAACCAGTTGTATCAGTTTTTCGTAAAGCTGGTTTGCCGATTTTGGCTCAGCGGCGGCGTCAAAACCTGGCCGCCGGCCTTTCCGACAATCGCCGTGCAGCGTAAAGTTGCTTACAAGAAGAATCGCCCCGCCGATATCCAGCAGGCTCCGGTTCATCCTGCCTGCCTCATCAGGAAATATACGCAGATTGACTAATTTATCCGCCACAAACTCCGCATCTTTTGCGGTGTCGGGTTTGGCGATGCTTATGTATGCCAGTATTCCCTTCTCGATTCGGCCCACTGTCTGGCCTTCGACTGTGACTTGCGCCTGCAAAACTCTTTGTATAACTGCCCGCATATTGTTCTGTCCCCATCCGGTATAAACCAAATCCCGGCGTGCCGCGATTATCTTTCCATTATCTCGACCCGCCGGGATTTTAATTCTATCCTAAAATTAATATCGGTTTAATAGCCTTAATAGGCTGACTCTCATTTTTTACTATGCTTATCGTGTCGAATCTCTTCGTCCGTGATCCCTTTCTCTTTTTTCTTTCTCCTCACGCTCTTTCTCTCTTTCTCTGCGACGCTCTTCTTTTCTAGCCTCCTCTATCGACTCGATAAGTTTGTCTAACCGCTCTTTTCTGACCGTCAAAATACGGTCGATAGTCCCTACTGTTCTCGTGGCTTTCTCTTCAACCGCAGTCTTCCGGATTAAATCAAGCTCTTCTGTAACCTGCTTGTCCAGCGATTTCAGCCGGTTAATCCTGTTCTCGGTCGACCGCTGCGTCCACTCGCGAGAATCGCTCTCTTTGGTCTTTTCCAGTTTTTCCATTTCCTCATCGAGCGATTTTTGCCACTTGGCCTTGACGACGTTCGGGTCGGTGTTAGGGTCGATTTTCTTTGGCTTAGCAGGTGCGTTTGCGTCGGATTTTGCCCCCGGTTTGAGAGCGACTTTTGCTTTCTCCATTTTGGCCGGTGTCACCGGTTTTGTCTGAGACGTTGAATTGCTGTCTGCCGCGGCAAATAGAGCGTCCAGATTACCGAGAAGCACAACCAGTGCGACCAGCATAAGAATAACTATACGGTTCACAATTTTATCCTCCAAAAAGCAACAATAATTTAGTCAAAAATCTCGCAATATTATACCAAAACCACTTGTTTCCTGCAAAAGAAAAATTTAATCATTGCGGCTCTACTGGTATTAGACGGCTTCAACGGACGCAATGCCTATTTTCTCCATTATTGTATCAAAATCATCAAGCGAATAGAACTCAATTATTATTTTGCCTTTTTGACCGCCCCTGCGGGCTTCGATGCTCACTTTTGTGCCTAACCGGCTGGTGAGTTTAGCTTCTAAGTCCTGTATATGCGGGGGTTTGGAACGAGAGGTTATCCTGATTTGGCTGGTTTCTGCGAGATATTTTCGAGTCAGCCTCTCAATATCGCGCACGCTCAATCGTCCCACAATCGCACGATTGGCCAGCTTGCGACGAAGCTCATCGCTGGGCAGAGCAAGTATCGCACGGGCGTGGCCCATTGACAATTGCCCATCGACGAGCATCTGTCTGATGTCTTCTGGTAAGTCCAGCAGGCGCAGATAATTAGCAATCACAGAGCGGTCTTCGCCGAGCCGCTGGGCGGCCTCAGCCTGCGTCAGTGAAAACGCATTAAGGTAATTCTGGTAGGCCTTTGCGCGTTCAACGGGATTCAGATTTGTCCGGTGGATGTTCTCAATCAGCGCAAGCTCAAAAACCTGTTCATCGGTTGCCTGGCGTACTAGGGCTGGTATGGTTTTGAGGCCTGCTAATTGTGCTGCCCGGAACCGCCTCTCGCCGGCAATCAACTGGTATCTTGAGCCGAGCGGCCTGACAAGCACCGGCTGAATTATGCCATTGCATTTAATGGAATCGGCTAGTTCGGCAAGCTCCTGCTCATTCCATACCATTCGCGGCTGATAAGGGTTCGGCGATATGAAATCGACATTAATCTCCTGTAGGCTGTTACGTAACTCATTGTCTTGACTTAAGTTAGTGTCAATAGCAACGATAGGCGTCGGCGGGCTTATTTCAACGGGGTCTAACATTATCGGACCCAAAAGTGAGGCCAGCCCCCTGCCTAAATGTTTCGGTTTTTCCTTTTTCTTGTCGGTCATATAAATATGCCCTCCTTAAACTTTTTTGAAATTTACTCCGTTACGGCTCTGAATAGATATGTCGGAATTTTTGTGGAAATTTCTGCAGTTTTCAAGAACAAAAAAATCATTTTTGCAAAAAAAGTTTCACGTGGAACAGCAAAAGCCCAAAATTCAGGACAAAATCGCGTAAACCGCAAAAGGCAATTTACGCTGCCAGCCGACAGCAGTTTGAACTGTCTTGGTAATGAGCCTTGCCGGTAAGATTCTTCTTGGCCGAAAGTTGCAAAATGGCGGAAGGGGGCTGCGAAGAAAAAAGGCGTAACCCCCCTGCCGGTAAAAATTTTAAGTTTGATTGAGCCGGCAGGGGGGTGAAGAATTTTTGGGAATGGCTGTGAATAAAAAATGTTTCACGTGAAACAAAAGAGGATTTTTGAGAAAAACTGGTTAGTTGGAAATACACCAAAAACGAGTGGTTGGTTTTGTGGCATCATTTACAAAATCGTCGTAACTGCTTGTTATAAAAGAGGTTATGGTTTTTAATGGGTATTTGCTTATAATTGCCGGGCATTAATCAATAACGAAGGATTTTTTGTTAAAATGGGTAAAATTTAACGATTGTAGGGGCGGGAAAAAGTGAGAAAAATTGCGAAAAAATGCGAAAAATTTGGAAAAAATGCGAAAAATGTGTGCGATTTTGCGAAAAAAAGTATGGTTTTTGCGAAATTTTTGTGCGTTTTGCGAGCTGAAAAAAAGTTTGTAGAAAAAGTGAAAATTTTTAGATTTTTTCAAAAAGGGAGCTGCGTAAGTGATTGATTATCAATTAGTTATGACTGATTCGTAGTGCGTTGTACGGGGGCGTATTGCGCAGCACAGAGAGCAAACAACAGATAGACAAGCAACAACGTAAAATAAGGACTTACGGCAAATCATACCACTTAGTGGTATGATTTTTCGGGACAAAAGTGCGTTTTCAGGGTAAAAATGGGGGTGGCGGGGTGCGGGCGGGTGGGAGCTTGTCGCTCGTGGCTCGTGGCTTCCACACTTCGCCTCCTCCTTCGATAAATCTACAGAGGACGAGAAGGCTACGGTGGACAAGCGTGGCTCGTGGAGGAATAACTGGGTCCCGGATAACGGCCCTCCACACGAATGGCGGGTAAACATTCCGGGATCTGCGCTACGCTACGAGGGGCGGGGGAATTTACAATCGACTATTTACTATTGGGAATTAAGGTGCGGGGAAATTTGCTGTTGAAAAAGGGGCGATTTTGGGGGTAGTTTTTCGAGTTGACGGATTGGGAGATTTGGGGGTAAAATTGGATGAGCAACAGCGATAGTTTTTAATTTTGACCCACAGAGCGGGGATTGTTCTAATTGTCGGAGTTGGTGGGTAAAGTTGTTCAGTGTATAGAATTTTGTAAATAGTATGTAAGTATAGATGAGGGGGCGCTGATGAGGTCATTAAACCGAGTCGTATAGATGAAAAAGAAGAAAGAAAAACAGGTCATCAAAAATGGTCGCCGAAAAACTAAATTAAACATATTTCAAGCGTCTGGTATACCAGTTCTACCCTACGATTGGAAAGAGAAACTTCCTGAACTATTCTTGATTGTCGGATTACTTGAAAATAAAAGTGCCAAAGAAGTTGTTGGTATTTTCCGGAGCCTTGAGAATCTTGTGAGCAAAGGGGTAGAGAATAAACAGGTTCTCGGATTTGGTGGTGGCGTTTCGGAATTAGGAAAGTTGGTAGAAAAAGCAGATGAGACAAAGCTGGCTCTGATTAGAGAGTTAGTGGGGAATATCTTTTGCGGGGTAAACCTGTCGTTGTTGAAGGTTTTGGAAGTGCCGGGGAAAAAAGTGATATGTGACATGCTAGGTGGATTAGAGCGACCGGAAAGAAACGATCTTCTGATGATAATGCGCGCAACAGGAGTGGCCCTACATGGGAAATCCGGAAGAGCAACTCGCGCAAAATTGGTCCAGCTAATGCTTTGGGACCCAGATTGTAGAAGGTGTCATATCGACTTTGACAAGTTGGGGAAATTAGTTGCAGGAAGAGATGATGATGTTTTAAAGGAACAGGGGTGTGCAAGCGTGAGAGCAAATTGGGAGGGCATGCAAAGCTGTAAAGATGAGAGAGTTACACCGTGGGCAAAAAGTTTCTGGGGATTTGGTCTTGATACCCCATGTTTTAGTAGTACCGAACGAAAAGGCCGGGATAGAATCAGGTTATCTCGTCAATTGAAAATCTTGATTCGTAAGATTGACCGGCTTTGGAAGTTAATTGTTGCAAGCGGGCCAAAGCATGAACGGTTATTCCAAGGTGATGTAGTGATGGGGTTGACGTGTAGAGTGTGGCGTTTCATGCACCATATCGTGGAAGCATCTGCGGCAGGTAATGGGGAAATGGCAGAAGTGGCGGCAAGGTGTCAGTGGGACAGCACTATAACTTTGGAATGGTTAATAAAACATAACGACGCGGAGCTATTTGGGCAATACCGAATGTACTCGGCAGGTAAAGCCAAAGCTACGTTGGAAAGATTGCGAGGGAATGAGGATAAGTATGGTGGGCAAGAGTTGGCAGAAAGGCTAAAAGGAACCTTTCAAAAGGAAATTCAGGATGACGTTGGGATTTGGGAACAGTTAGTGAATGAGGAACGCGGGGGATGGACAAAAGAAGGAACATATGAAATGGCAGATGATTTGTCCAAGTTAGCAGAGTATGAAACTTTTTTTAGAAGACTCAGTGATATTGTGCACGGAACATGGCGTGCGCTTGAGCGTTACCATTTACATAAGTGTTTGAATCCTCTACATGGTGGTCATTATGTAGGGTGGACTGGTGCCACACATGATGCCGGTGTAATTATTGTTCATTTTGGGGTCAACATGGCAGTGCGCGTTATCAGGGGGGTTATAGATTATATGGGGTTAGCCACCGAATCTAAGTGGAAAAAACGTATCGATAAGATAGAGCAAGAGGCCGAGCGTTTGACGAAAGAGGAGTTAGCTGGGCTTGGACTATGGGAAGAGAAGGGAGAAAAAGTTGATAAAACCGGAAACAATAAGAATAAACAGGAAACTGATTAATATACTTAAGTTGGCAATCAGGGCAGAATTGTCATACGAAAGAGCAACTAATGGAAAACGAAGACTCGGCATTACAGGTGAAGTCGGTGAGGTCTTGGCATGTAAACAACTTAGGCTTGAATTAGTACTGGATTCTCGTTCACAGGGTTTTGATGCCATCGACAAGAATGGTTTGAAAGTTCAAATTAAAACCCGCCGAAGTGAATCTGAGGGGTTACCTAGAGATATGGGCCGCACGAGTCGCTTTTCAAAACACAAGTTCGATTATGCACTGCTTGTTCTGCTTGACCATAACTATCAACTTTACAAGATTTGGCGTGCTAGTTACAAGAAATTAAAGTCAATTATAGAAAAGCAAAAGCGTTGGGATCCTAGTTTATCAAGTTTCAGAAGAGTTGGTAAGAAAGTATTTGATTTTGAACATAGAAAATTGAGGTGAGATGGTTCCTTGCAGTGACGGGGGAAAATTGCCGCGGCAGTACCCCAGTGAGACAGTGCAGAAACGCCGATGAAATGCCCTGATTAGGATAGCACACGACGCATCCCACCCCGATGAGGTAGTAAACGACACACCTCACGGGGCAGGCAGGGTAAACTATCGCATTTCATCCCCGATGGGATAGTAAACGACACATTTTAATAGGATAAATCTTGGATCCCCTGCTGCAAAACCAAAGAAGCAGCTTCTCGGGGACAGGCGGGGCAGGCAGACAAGGATTTGAAATTTAAGATTTAAGATTTGAGAGAAACTGGATTCCCTCTCCGCCGGAGGCCGGATAAATTTCGCAGGAATGACAACGACGAGAGTTGACCGCGGACTTACGTCCTGCGGCTCTGTAACCCGCGCAATAAATCCGCCTGCGGCGGACAAGTTGCGGGGCTAAATTTTTAAAGAATGGACGGCGGGGTGGGCCCGGCTTCGTTGTGGAACTACGCCGTGGTCTGCGCTGCGCTACGAGGATTGTCAGGGTTCTTCTTTTTGGAGAAGCTCAATAATTTCGGCTTTGGTGGGGAGGGATTCGAGCGTGCCGAACTTGGTGCAGGCGAGTGCGCCGGCGGCTGAGGCGAATTTTACGGCCTCCCTTATGTCATTTCTGACGGCGTAACAGGCAGCCAAAGCTCCCGCGAAGGCATCGCCGATGCTGGTGTGGTCGATAATCTCGACTTCAAAGGCGGGGATGTGGTCGGCGCTGTTTCTATCAACGACCATACAGCCTCGACTTCCCATAGTTATGACGGCGGTTCCGACGCCGCGAGCGACCAGGTCAGAGCCGATAAGTTTTGCGGTGTGGATGTGGGCGGCGGATTGCTCGGTAATGTCGGCGGCCTCGTAGAGATTCAGAGCCAGGATGTCGGCGGAAAAATATTCTCCGGGGAGTGCGGCGGTTTCTTTGGTTTCGCGGTCGAGGGGCTTTGCAGGGTTAAGTATGACCTTCAGGCCGTGTAGTTTTGCACAACATATTGCGGCTACGATTGTATCCTGAAGCAGGCAGCCGTGAATCAGACAGATGTCGGCCTGAGAAATAATCTGCTCGGCGGCCTGGATGTCCTGCGGGAGCAGGGCGGCGTTTGCACCGATGTAGGTCAGGGAAGTGTTTTCGCCTTCGGTGTTGACCATAGTTACAATGGCGCCGGTGCTTCTGGCCTCAGCGGTGTAGACGAAGTCGGTATTAACGTTGAACTCATCGAGAGCGGCCCTGACCATTTGACCGAAGGGGTCACCGCCGACTTTGCTGATAAGATGGACGTTGCATCCGCACAGTGAGGCCTCGACGGCCTGATTTGGGCCTGGGCCAGTAACCCTGTAAGAAAGTGCAGAGCCGATGATGTTCTGGCCGGCAGCGGGAATCCGGTCGCACCTAATGGCCATATCGACATAGGCGGCGCCGACGACAACAATTTTCGGAGTCTTGCCCTGCATTTTTTTGCTGGAGATTGGTTTTGTTGGTTTTCAGTATAGCCCGGCGAAGATTAAAAGCAAAGCTTTTTGGGACGGGGGAATTAAAAAAAACGGCCTGTATGGGCAATCAATCCGCAGGCCGTAATTTTTCATTTTAGTTTTTGCCTGGTATCTACTGTGAATAGCAGGCTTCGGTAAATTCTGTGTAGTCAAGGAAGTTTACAACATTGTCGTTATTCAGGTCGCTTTCGAGGTCTTGGCCGGTATCGAGCCAGTTTTCATATATTATCGCCAAATCGGCGGAGTTGACGACGCCATTATTGTCGAGGTCGTATTTTTTGACGTTCTTGTAATTTTGGTTTAGCAAATTAGCGGTTATGTTGTTATACGCTCGCAGTAACGGATTAAAAATGTAATCTGTTTTTGCGGGAGTGACCGTCCCCGACCAGAAGTAAGGCACCCAAACCTTGTAACAGCCGTTGGGGTCTGTGGCGGCGGAACTGCCATTTGGGTCGGCGGAGACAGGAACATTGCTGACAGGCAGACTGTTGGGCTCCAGAATTCGTCCTGATATGTAACATCCAACAGGGGTAAAGGCGGCGAGTGAATGCACAAGATAATTGGCGGTGACGGTGGTGTTCCAGGCCATTGTTACCGGGCCGGCCTGTTCTGCTGGTCTTGTGGAGGCTGCTGCCGAAGCGCCGGCGGGGGTTTGATACCAGCGTCTTGTCATATTAGCATCGGCGGGGCTGAATGTCCCTGCGCTGTCACAGCCGACTATATCGACCACCCAAGCGCCGGGGGCAAATGTAGTGATGTTTGTAGAAATATAGTTTGCCGAGGCTTGAGAGCCGGCGGCAATGGCCTCGCGGGGCTGCTGCCGGACGTTCTTTAGCGAAGTTGCGCCTGCTGATATTTCGGCCACACTGCCGGAATAAGTAACCACAACATTATAACTTCCTGATGGGGGCAAATTTGCGTCCGGCAGATAATAGAGTTCTGTTTTTATGAAAGAGGCAGAGCCTGCCGATTTGGCGGAGCCATCCACGGGTTTCATAGCGATGTTATTGTATTTGATGCTGTTTATTTCCAGATTAGCGGAATTGCTGTCTTTGCCGAAAACGCCAACGACTAAAAGTCGATTGTTGCCACTGCCGATGGTGTGTGTCCAGGTTAGGGTGTCATTATTTTGCGTGGCGGATGAGCTGTTGGAATCAAACCCTATAACAGGGGACACTGATATGGTGAAGCTTTGGTTGGCGTCAGGTGTTTCTCCGTTATATGCCTTGACGGTGACGTCGAAATCGCCTGCTGTGGCGGGCGTCCATTCAATTAGGCCGGAGTTTGCATTTATCGTCATACCATCGGGATAAATGATAAGCTCATAATTTGGGGATGGGCTGCCATTGGCGTCTACATCGTAAGTATAAGGCTGCTGTCTGTTTGTGATAGTTTTTGGCGTAGAGATGATTGACGGAGGTGTTCTTGTAAAGAGATTATCCAAAGCGGCAAACCAAACGTTGGCCATTTTAGCGTAACCGGAATCGTTGGGATGCACGCTATCGGCCATATCGGCGGGATAATTGAGGGCGTTCTCCATATTCACGATTATGATGTCATCACCGTTGGCGATGCGGTTCAATGCCATTTGGTTGAGGCTGTTGTTGTACTGTGTTGTGGCCTGGCTGTAGGGGACCCTGTTAATTATAAGGGCCAAAACAACCGTGATGTCAGTGCTGTACCTGTCGATTTCGTTAAGAATGCCGTTAACCTCGTTGACGTCCTGGTCGCCGTAAGAGATGTCGTTTGTACCGATGTGAAGCAGGACTATATCTGCGGGGTGAGCGGTGAGCCAGTTGTAGACATTGGGGAGGATTCCGCCGCCCCAACCGCCAGCGGCGTGCCAGCCATCGTGTCCTTCGTGGTCTCTGTCGGCGAAATCGCCGTCGGCCTGACCGCCGACGAAGTCAACATTGTAGCCGTGATTTGTGAGGTTTAGGTATAGCGGTTTTCGATAGCCGTTAGCGCCCGGCGAACCGAACCAGCCTCTGGTTATGGAATCACCCAGAGGCATAATTCTTACGGGGTCTTCGGCGGAAGCGCCGGACGAGAAAAGACCCAGCAAGAGCCCACTGACAGCCAAAAGCGTTAGAACCGACCTGTTCATATCCAAGCCCTCCTTAGAGAACTCTTTGGCTAATTTGCAGCCTCCTTAAAAATAAAAAGCCGGCTGACGTTTCTTTCTCAATAAGAATGAACCGTATTACCCCCTCTTCTCTTCTTTTGGCTGATAAGCGCAGCGTCAGTAAAGGTGCGAAAATAGCGATAAAAAGATGTAGATAACCTGCGATTAAAAAGCTTTCGCTAAACCCTCAAACCCCTCTTCTTGCTGGTAAATAGGCATGTCATCGAAATGACAGACTATAATTACTATATTCGTTATTTTCCGAATGTCAATAGGCAAGTTCAAAAAATTTTCATTTTTTTTCTATAGGGGGTCGCGGGTGTTGCTGTGAGCAGTAATACCACCGGCGGGATTTTTTCATAACTTCCTGATAAAAAAGGGGTTGCGCTAATTATTAGCAGGGAGGTTTGACGAAGCAGCCGGGCAGCGGAAAGGCTTCGAGGCAGGGGAATCAGGCAGTTTTCCGTACTTGTAGTGTGTAAGATGGGTTGCTATTATAGTTTTTTTGTTTGGCAGCGTTTCTATGCAGAAGGACAGAGATTTGTCATTTGATGCCTTTCGGGGGGCGGCGATAATCGCTGTTGTCGGACTTCATTCAGCCTGTTTTGGCTTTTCAACCAGATATTCGCCGTCCGGCCAATGGAATTTTCCCCTTCTTGCAGGCTACTGCCAGTTATTGAATTTCGCTATTCCGGCTTTCGTTTTTATTTCCGGATACTGGCTGTCGAAAAAGCCGATTGAGTCGCTGAAAGACTACAAGGTTTTTCTGGCAAGGAGGCTTTCGCGGATTCTCGTTCCGTATTTTTTCTGGTCGTTTATTTTGCTGGGGTATGCGGCCATCAGGGAGCAGAAGGTCGATGTATACCGGATAATATTCAAGCTTATGACGGGGCAGGCGGCCACTCCGTATTATCCTTACTATTTTATCGTGATGCTTGCCCAGCTTTACATAATAACGCCGGTTTTGCACTACATTAACCGCAGAGGATATGGATTGATATTGGTTATTATATTGAATGCGATAAGCCTGTTGGCGCTTTATTTTTCGGGGCCGTTCGGAATTATCGGGCATCTTCCCACCAGATTGCCTTTTTATATATGGGTTGTTTTTTATGAGATGGGATTGTTGGCAGGAGGCAATAACAGAACTGTTTTTCTTAAAAAGGTGCATCCTTTTATTTTGCCGGCCATATTGGCGGGTGCGCTGGTTTCAATGCTGGAATGTTTTGTGATACTGTTGAAATTTGATGACACCTTTTTCGCGGTTTCTGCGACAAAATACTCTTCGTTTTTATATTCTGTGTTTGTTATTTTAGGGTTTCTTGCTTTAAGAGAGCGTATAAGCCGCTGGCCAAGTTTTTTAGTTACACTCGGCAAATATTCTTTTGGAATATACCTTATACACATAATTATCCTTGCCAGAGCGGCGGAGCTTGTTCGCAACATCGATGTTATTTATGTGTTTCAGCCGGCGTATCAGGTTATCATTGTCCTGCTGACACTGCTAATATGTTTGGTTCTTATTGTCATTGCTCGAAGATTGCTTCCGCAATCTTTCTGCGAGAAGGTATTGGGTTTTTGAGGTTTGCCTGAAAACAAAAAGGCCTGCGGGGATGCTTTCCCGCAGGCCATTGATTTTTTATTTTTATTCTTACCAGCTGAGAGCTAATTCTGCGAAATCGATAAAGTTGACTGTATCGTCGCCGTTCAGGTCGCCGGTAATGCCTGAGCCGGTCTGGAGCCAATGCTCGCCCATTACCGCAATGTCAAGCAAATCGATGTAGCCGTCATTGTTGAGGTCACTGGCGACCGGCCAGTTCAGCAGGCTGCCGGAATCGACCACGAAGTTGTCCAGATAGGCTTGGCCGTCATCGATGGCGCCGCCGTCGGAGCCGCCGCCGAGGGCTATGCCCAACGGGTTCGATGACCACTGGCCGGCCAGCAGGTCTGATATGGTCTGCCAGGCGTTTGCGGAGCCGTAGTCGGTATAGCTTAAGTATAATTCGTCTGCGGCGGCGTTATACGAGATGTACATTGTGCCATCGTTTAAGGTCCTCGATGTTTCTCCTGAAGATGTCACGGTGCCGTTGACGACTTTCTCATACTGGAAGTATGGCGAGTTGCCGTCAGCGCCAGCAAGTATCGAGACGTAATTGTTTCGGTTGGCCTCGATTGTGATTCCAATCCTGCCTGCGGGGCTGCCTGTGGCGCTGTAGTGGTAATCGACCTTTGTCTGGAAGTTTTCATTGGGTTCGATGCTCCAGGTGTTGGCGGAATACTCGCTGTTGCAGGTGGTGTATTGAGGCACAGTTTCGGTGCCGGCGCCGGCGTTATATAAGGCTGCAATTTCGTCCCCAGTCAAAGCTCTGTTGAACAGCATTACGTTGTCGATAGAGCCTTTGAGGTAGGTGGCGGTGTTGTCGTATCTGCCGATGCTCAGCTCGGTGAGCGGCTGCGGTGTGGTTGTGGCGCCTGTGGATACGACTGAGCCGTTCTTATATAGCGTCAGGGTCTGGGTGGTCGCATTGTAGGTTACGGCGACAAAGTACCAGGTGCCGAATGTCAGACTTTCGCTGTCCTGGACCTGGTTCCATACGGAATTATGTCCCGATGAGAGTTTGTTGCCGTACCAGTTGGGCGCCCAGAAGGCCTGGCTGGGCTTGCCGGACAGAATATTTTGGCTGTATGTTGAGGTGGACGACTCCAGCTTGACCCAGGCTGCCTTTGTATATGCTCCTGTGCCGATGATGTCACCGATGGCTACATAATCAGTGGAGCCGTTGAATGTTAAAGCACCGTTAATCTTGCCTGTGGTGTGCAGGACGTTTGTGTTCTGCTGGGCTGTGCCGTTGTGATTGCTGCCGGAACTGTCTGTGACGGTCGTGTTGGCGGCATTGTCGTTCATCGTCCAGTGGCCGATGCAGGAAGTCGCCAAATCAAATTGCTGCTCAGCACCAATGTTCAGCCTGTTGGCGTCTTCAATTATGCCGGCGTTATTCTCTACTGACAATCGCCACATAGCGCCACGCCTGTTATCGTTGAAATCATCTTTTGCCTGAGGCGGCTGCGGGCCGAGCGATATGACAAGGTCGACGGCAGAACCAGTATTGACCTCGGTGCTGCCGACAGGCGACTGACTGATTACTAATCCTGCGGCGACCGTATTGCTGTATGACTGTGTTACGTTGCCTACGACTAAGTTGTCAACGGCTGTTATGGCAGCGCCTGCATT